>Ga0137393_10001166_pt1 | contig 16524 bp, 20 predicted proteins | sample 15con2h34BmetaG_FD_101396 | JGI IMG/M metagenome (GOLD analysis project Ga0137393, IMG submission 101396) | Vadose zone soil microbial communities from Angelo Coast Range Reserve, California, USA - 15con2h3.4B metaG | ecosystem: Environmental > Terrestrial > Soil > Vadose zone > Saprolite...
ATTAGGAGTGCGCCAAGAAACACGGCAGGTTGCATTTTGCCTTCCTCGTCTAGGCCTCTTATTCACGGTCCAGGCCTCTTATTCACCTGCGCCGCCTAGCGGCTCGCGGTAACCCCGGGAGCGACTCGCCGTGGGGGGGGGGGGGCGCAGTGAGAGTAAACGTTAGCTAGCGCACGCCGGCTCACAACACGCTGTTTCGCTCAAGGCGATCGCCCCTGGCCAGCCTCAACCTCGCGTACATGCATGCGCTATTCCGGAAACCAGGATTCGTGCACGCGAACACTATGCCCGAATCCCGCTGCAACGAGCACATCGCGCCAATCCACTTGCGCCATCCGTACCGCCCGCAGTAGTTCCGTCAAGTCACCGTTGCTGAGTTTGAGCACGGCGAAGCGAATCCGCTCGAGGCCTCTCTCGTCGGCGTTCACCCACAGGGGCAGGTTCGCGGCACACTGCGTGACGAGCAGCTCGGCTGCGGCCTCACGGGCCGGCCCCTCAAACAGGGCATCAACGCGGCGCCGCGTTTCGGAGCTCAGGGGGACGGGTGACATGCCGCCTCACCGTGTGCGATTAAGGTGAAGCGCCCTGAAGCAGCATCAAGGATCCAATTCCCCAGGGCATTCAGCGTTCCTGTCCTCTCACGAAGCGGTGAGCCTCTCTCGCAAACTCGATCCGGTCGCCGCCGGCAGATTCGATCGCCGCCCACTCTTTCATGCGCCTGCCGTGTCCAGGGTCGAAATGCTCTGCCTTGCCAGCCCGCACCAGTTCTTCTACACGGAGCTTTGGGAGCTTCACAACGAACTGTCCCTTTGATGACACAAAGGCGAAGAGCCTGCCGTTCACCTTGAGGCCGGAAGACCCGAAGCCCTTGCCGCCATGCGTGACACTCTGGTCCTTCGCGAAGGCGGCGACCACCGGCTGAAAGCGAGGGTCAACTCGGGAGCCTTGCGGGCGGCCCGGCGTCTTACGAGTCATCCCAGAACCTCGAGCCTCCAACGTTGGAAGATGGAGTCCTGCCTAAGGCCCGCACTGAGCTGCGAAGCGGGCCACGTTTTGTCATTCCGCCGGTACCGCGCTTCAATCTTCCCCTGCTCCGCTTCTTAGCCTCTGGGATGGAATTGCTTGTGAACCGTCCGCAGATAGTCCCGATCAACATGCGTGTACAGCTGGGTCGTCGTTAGATCCGCGTGCCCAAGCATCTCTTGCACCGCCCGCAGATCCGCTCCCCCTTCGAGCAGATGGGTCGCGAACGTGTGCCGCAGAGTATGCGGTGTCACCCGCTTGGCGATCCCGGCGCGCCGCGCCGCCTGCTTGATCACCCCCCACGCCCCGACACGCGACAACGGCCGGCCCCGGGCATTGAGAAACAACACGCCGCGCCCCTGTCCCTTGTCGAGTGTGGGGCGGATCTCGCGGGCGTACAGCGCCACCGCTCCGAGCGCCCGCCGCCCCACCGGCACGAGGCGTTCCTTGGCTCCCTTGCCGAACAATCGCGCGATCCCGTCCTCGAACAACACATCCTGCTGCTTCAACCCCACCAGCTCGGAGACGCGCCCGCCCGTGGCGTACGCGAACTCGAGCAGGGCGTGATCCCGGATGCCCAACGGCGTGTCGGTGTCCGGCGCTGCTATCAGTTTCTCCACCTCGACCACACTGAGCACGCTGGGGAGCACCCGCCAGCCCTTGGGAGACTCGAGCCGCTCGCTCGGGTCGCGCGCTGCATGACCTTCGCCGACCAGGAACCGGTAGTAGGTGCGAATCGCGGAGATCTGGCGACGGATCGTCGCCGGGGCGAGGCCTACGTCCTTCAAGTGATAGATGAACTCGCGCAGCTGGGCGGCGGTGACCTCGTCCGGACCGTGCGCACCGGCCCCCAGCGCCCACGCGGCGAGCCGTTCGAGGTCGCGGAGGTAGTTCTCCACGGTGTGCCGGCTGTTGCCCGCCTCGAGCGCGAGGTAGTCACGAAACAACTCGAGCCGAAACGGCACTAGATCCAGCGGCGCACCCGCGTTTTGTAGTCCCGATAGCGCTGGCCGAACTTCGTCTCCAGATACCGCTCTTCCTTCGCAATCACCAGCCGCTGAATCAGGACGATGGCGAACGGGAGGAAGACGAGCGGCCATACCGTGTTGAACAGCGCCGCCAGGCCGACGTACAGCGCCGCGAGGCCCAGATACATCGGGTTGCGCGTCCAGCGATAGGGGCCCTCGACGGCCAGGGCGACGACCGGCTTGCCCGGTTTCGGGGTGTTCCCCAACGCGCGGAAGAGACCGACCGCCGTGCCCGACAGCAGCACCGCCGTGGCCACCAGCGGCCAGCCTACCAGACGAACCGCCGTGAGCGAGGGGAGCCAGTGCACCGGCACCGCGCGCCCCAGCAGCCACCCCACTAGCCACGGCAGAGCATATAGCAGCGGCGGCGGGAAACGCACGCCCGATGAATCGTCTTGTAGCCCCCCGCCCCCTGTCACGCCTTGAGCCTCTCGAAGTACTGCTTGCGGAGCTTCGCCACTTTAGGCGCGATCACCGTCCGACAATAGGCCTGCCCAGGATTGCGGCGGAAATAGTCCCGATGGTACTCCTCGGCCGGATAGAACGCCTCCAGCGGCACGACCTCCGTCACGATCGGATCGTCCCACACCTTCCCCGCTGCGAGCTCGGCGATCACCGCTTCGGCCTCCTGCTGCTGCTGCGGCGAATGATAGAAGATGGCCGAGCGGTACTGCGTGCCCACGTCGCCCCCTTGGCGATTCAGGGTGGTCGGGTCGTGGATCAGGAAGAACACCTCGAGCAGCTCCCGGTAGCTCACCACCGCCTGGTCGAACTCGATCTGCACGACCTCGGCGTGCCCGGTGCGCCCGGTGCACACTGCTTCGTAGGTTGGGTTCGGCACCGTGCCGCCGGCATAGCCGGAGGTCACCTTGGTCACGCCCTTGAGCTGCTGAAACGCCGCCTCGAGACACCAGAAGCAGCCACCTGCCAGCGTTGCTTGCTGCATGCTATTGCCTTCCCCTTTCCCCACACCCCTTATCGCTTGAGCCCTCTCGACCGGTCACGGCTGCAATAGCGCCACGGCGATCACCGCAACGCCCTCCCCGCGTCCGATCCACCCCATCCCCTCGTTGGTCTTGGCTTTCACCGAGACAGTGGAGGGCGGCACGAGCAGCGCACCGGCGAGCCGTTCCTGCATCGCTTCAATGTGCGGGGCAAGCTTAGGCTGCTCGCAGATCACGGTGATGTCCGCCTGGACGAATTCGTGGCCCGCCTCCAGGGTCTTGAGGTAAGCCTGGTTGAGCAGCCCGATCGAATCGGCGTTTTTCCAGCGCGGGTCGCTGGCGGGGAACAGCCGGCCGATGTCGCCCAGCCCCGCGGCGCCGAGGATGGCGTCGGTGAGGGCGTGGGCCACGGCGTCCGCGTCGGAGTGACCCTCCAGCCCCTTGGGGTTCGGGATTAGCACCCCGCCCAGGATGAGCTGGCGTCCCTTCTTGCCGGCAAATCGGTGCGAGTCGTACCCGATGCCGACACGCATCTCAGGCCTTCAGGATCCGGATGGCGAGGTGGGCCGCGTTCTTGGCGTTGTCGATCCCTACCGTGGCGACCGGGACGCCGGGCGGCACCTGTACCGTGGCGAGCAGCGCATCGAGCCCGTTGAGCGGCCCCACGGCGAACGGCACCCCGATCACCGGGAGGTCGGTGAGCGACGCGGTAAAGCCCGGCAAGGCGGCCGACAGTCCGGCTCCTGCGATGATCACTTTGAATCCCTGACCCCTGGCACCTGACACCAGCTTTGCCGTCTGATCCGGCTGGCGGTGTGCCGACGATACCTGGAACTCATACGAGACGCCCGCCTTCGAGAGCACCTCGAACGCGGGCTCGATGCGGGGCTTGTCGCTTTCGGATCCAACCAGGATCAAGACATCAGCCATTCCCATTCCCCTGCATCGTCACGCGGCATCCTCCAGGATCGTATAATCCTGCCGTCGCTGTTTGGCCATGTAACCCGCATCTGCAATCAGCCGCTGCATCTCGCCCAGAGTCGTCCGGTGCGTCGTGCCGGCGGCGGACACCACGTTCTCCTCCATCATCAACGAGCCGAAATCGTTGGCACCGAACCTCAGCGCTACCTGCCCCACCTTCATTCCCATCGTCACCCAGGACGCCTGGATGTTGGGGACGTTCTCGAGCACGATGCGGGCGATCGCCTGCGTCCGCAGATACGTCACCGCGTCGGTCTTGGGGATGTGCGACAGCTCGGAGTGCTCCGGCTGCAGCGGCCAGCAAATGAACGCCGTGAACCCCCGGCTGCGCTGCTGCACCGCCTTGACGCGGAAGAGGTGCTCGATGCGGTCGGCGAGCGATTCGCCCAGGCCGTACATCATCGTCACCGAGGTCTTGAGTCCCAGGCGGTGCGCGATTTCCATCACTTCGAGCCAGCGGTCGGCGCCCGCCTTTTTCCTCGCAACCTGGTCGCGGATGTCCTGCACCAGGATCTCCCCCCCGCCGCCCGGGATCGAGTCGAGCCCAGCGGCGACCAGCTCTGTGATGACCTCTTCGATGCTCATCCCGAACCGCCCGGCGAAGAAGTCCACCTCAGAGGGCGAGAAGCCGTGGATGTGGATCGGATGGTAGCGCTTAATGTAGCGCAACAGGTCGAGGTACCACTCGAACGGTACATACGGATTGTGCCCGCCCTGCATCAGGATCTGCACGCCGCCGATCGCTTTCAGCTCGTCGATCTTGCGGCCGATCTGCTCATAGGAAAGGAGATAGCCTTCCGGGTGCTTGGGCCGCCGGTAGAACGCGCAGAACTTGCAGTCGGCGACGCAGACGTTGGTGTAGTTGATGTTCCGGTCGATGATGTAGGTGACGACGTTCTCGGGATGCAGCCGCCAGCGCGTCGCGTCAGCGAGCCGGCCCAGCTCGAGCAACGAGGCCCGCTCGTACACCTGGAGCGCCTCGCGGAACTCCGGGGCTGCGCGATCGATCCGATCGGGAGTGGGCATCGCTCAAGCCACGTGGAGGAACTGGAGCGAGCCGTCGGGCACGATGCCCTCGGCGGCTAGGCGGCGGAAGAATTCGGTCAGTCCGGCGAGGTGCCGGTCGGTCAGCCGGTAATCGAGCCCGGCCAGGTAGTCATGGCACTCCGGGGCGGCGACGCCGGTCGCCTGCGCCGCGGCCAGCGCGAGGTCGTCCAGATGGGCGAGCCCCCAGGCGCGGGAGGCGAGGAGGGCCTGGTGAGCCCAGCGCACCGCCCCAGGGTCGGCGGAACGGCGCGCGGCCCACACGGCGAACACGAAGGGCAAGCCGGTCCAACGCTTCCACTCGGCGCCGAGGTCGTAACGGTGAGGGTAAGTCCCCCGAGCAGCCAACAGGAGGGCCGGGTCCCCGATGACGAGGATTGCCTCGTGCGGCAGTTCGGCGAGGTGATCAAGATCGCTCGCTTCGGCCCGCGCCTCCACGAACCGTGGCCGGATCTTCCACACCTGGCGGCAGAGCAGCTCGAGCAGCGCCACGGACGTGCGCGAGGACGCGGTAAGCAGCACGGTCCGACCGTCCAGTTGTCCGATCGGCCGACGGCTCATCAGGCTGACGCTCCGCACCGGCCCGTCGCAGGAGATCGCCAGTTCGGGGAGCAGCACGAGGTCCCGGGCGTGCCGTGTGTACTCCACGGCGCTGATCACGCTGACGTCGAGCTCCCCCGCGACGAGCAGATCGTTCAGCTCGGCCGGCGTGCCGGTGACGAGGTCTGCGGGCAGCGGCACGATGCCCCGGTCGATCGCGCCGTAGACCGGATAGCAGTTGATGTAGCCGATGCGCCCCAGTCTCATTCGGCCCCGTCCACGGCGTTGAGCACCGGCAATCTGCGCCCCCCCCCTCCCCGCCGCGCGCTCGAGTGATCTCGGTGCTTGATCTCGAACGTCGGTCCTTGCGGCCCTGCCGGCCTGGCGACGCTTTGCCCGGGCACCCAGTCCTCGAAGGTGCGGACAACCTGGTAGAGCGCGTCGCGCTCCACCGGCACTTTTCCCGCCCCGCGGATTAGCGTGATGATCTGGTCGTAGGAGAGCCACATCGGCGTGCCGGCACCAGCCTCGTGGTACACCCGCTCGAACACCACCGTCCCCTCGAGGTCGTCGCAGCCGAAGGTGAGCCCGATCTGCGAGATGAACGGGGTCACCATGGGCCAATGAGTCTTCACATGCGGGATGTTGTCCAGCAGCAACCGGCCTACGGCGATGTTCTTGAGGTCGTCGAAGCCCGACGTTGCCGTGCCGGTGCGTCCCAGCGCCTCGCCCAGCTCGTTGTGATCAGGGTGGAACGCGAGCGGGATGTAGGTGAGGAAGCCGGCCGTCTCATCCTGCAAGTTGCGCAGCGCCAACAGGTGGTCCACGCGGTCCGCCATTGTCTCCACGTGCCCATAGAGCATGGTGCAGTTGGAGGGGATGCCGAGGCGGTGGGCTTCGCGGTGCACGGCGAGCCACTCCTCGCCGGTGAGCTTCTTGTCCGCGATCGTCGCGCGCGCGGCCGGGCTGAACACCTCCGCCCCACCCCCCGGGAGGCTCGTCACCCCCGCGTCCCGCATGGCCTGGAGTACCTCGCGCACGCTCAGCCGCTCGATGCGGGCCAGGTGCGCCACCTCGACGGCGGTGAGGGCCTTGATCTGCACCCCGGGGTGCCGCTCGCGCAGGCCGCGGAACATGTCGAGGTAGTAGGCGAGCCGCAGCTTGGGGTGCAGCCCGCCTACGATGTGGAACTCGCGGGTCGGGTTGTCCCGGGCGGCGTCCGCCTCGGCGAATACCTCGTCCAAGGTGCGGGTGTAGGCGCCGTCCTCGCGCGGCATACGCGCGAACGAGCAGAACACGCACGTGCTGCGCAGCACGCAGACGTTGGTCGGGTTGATGTGCTGGTTCGCGGCGAAGTAGACGCGGTCGCCATTGCGGCGCTGGTTGGCGAGGTCGGCGAGGTGGCCGAGCGTCAGGAGGTCGGAGGACGCGAACAGGGCGAGGCCATCCTCGCGGGTCAGCCGCTCGCCGCGCTCGACCTTGGCGGCGATCGGAGCCAGGCTGGTGTCGGTCTGTCCGACCGTCCGAGTGTCGGACTGTCCTACGGTCACGGCACCCGCCGCAGCGCGAGCGTCACGTTGTGACCGCCGAAGCCGAACGAGTTGGACAGCGCGAACTCGATGGGGCGGCGCACCGCGTGATTCGGCGCGGAGTCGAGGTCGCACGCCGGATCCGGTGTGAACTGGTTGATGGTCGGCGGGATGATGCCCTCGCGCAGCGCCAGGGCGCACACTCCGAACTCGAGGGCTCCCGCGGCGCCCAGCAGATGCCCCGTCATTGACTTGGTGGACCCGAAGATCAGCTTGCGTGCATGGGCGCCGAACACGGTCTTGACTGCCGCCGTCTCGGCGGCGTCGCCGTGCGGCGTGGACGTGCCGTGGGCATTGATGTAGCCCACCTGCTCGGGCCGGATGCCACCGTCCTCCATGGCGAGCCGCATCGCCCGGTGCGCCCCTTCGCCGTCGGGGGACGGCGCGGTGATGTGGTAGGCGTCAGCGGTCATGCCATACCCGACCATCTCGCCGACAATCTTGGCGCCGCGCTTCTTGGCGTGCTCCCATTCCTCGAGGATCACCACCGCGGCCCCGTCTCCCATGACGAAGCCATCGCGGTCCTTGTCGAACGGCCGGCTCGCGGTGGCGGGGTCGTCGTTGCGCTCGGAGAGGGCCTTCATGTTGGCGAAGCTCGCGAGCGCGAGCGGCGTGATCGCTGCCTCGGAGCCGCCGGCAATCATGACGTCCGCTTCGCTGTGCTGGATGAGGCGAAACGCGTCTCCCAGGGCATGTCCCGACGTGGCGCACGCCGACACGGTGCAATAGTTCGGCCCCTTCGCCCCGTACCGCATCGAGACGACCGCCGAGGCAACGTTCGCCATGAACATCGGTACGAAGAAGGGAGACACGCGACTCGGGCCCTTCTCGAGGTAGATCCGGCACTGCTCCTCGAACGTGGCGATGCCGCCCGTACCGCTACCGATGATGACCCCGACCCGTTGCAGGTCGACCTGGCTCCAGGTGCGTTCCAGGCAGGCGTCCGCCACCGCCTGGACGGCCGCGGCCATCGCGAACTGGGTGAACAGGTCGAAGCGGCGGGCCTCCTTCTTGTCCAGGTAGAGGGCGGGGTCGAAGCCCTTCACCTCGCAGGCGAACTTGACTGCCAGCTGCCCGGGGTCGAACCGCGTGATCGGCCCTGCCCCCGAGCGGCCTGCCACCATGGCTTCCCAGGTCGCCGCCACCGTATTGCCCAACGGTGTCACGAACCCGAGGCCCGTGACTGCTACGCGGCGCTTCACGTGTCTTACTTCCCCATCTTGTCGTGCAGGTACTGCATCGCCGCGCCGACCGTGCGGAGCTTTTCGGCCTCTTCGTCGGGGATGTCGATGTCGAATTCCTTCTCGAAGGCCATGACGAGCTCGACGGTGTCGAGGCTGTCGGCGCCGAGGTCCTCCATGAAGCTCGCATCGGGCGTGAGTTTGTCGCGCTCCACCCCCAGCTCTTCGACGATGATGTCCTTGACCTTCTCTTCGAGCTGCTTCATGTCCATTGCCATGGGTGACCCTCAGCGGAGGTAAAAGGGGTTCGTGGTCACATCACCATCCCGCCGTCGACGACCAGCACCTGTCCCGTAATGTAGCTGGCCAAGTCGGAGGCGAGAAAGAGGACGGCGCTAGCGATATCCGTGGTCTCGCCCAGCCGTCCCAGCGGGATGTTGTCGAGGAGGTACTGTTTGGCCTCGGCGGTGATCCCGCTCGTCAGTTCCGTATCGATATAGCCGGGGGCGACGGCGTTGACCAGCACATTGCGCGAGGCCAGATCCTTGGCTACCGCCTTGGTGAAGCCGACCAGCCCGGCCTTGGACGCCGCGTAATTGGATTGCCCCTTGTTGCCGTTGATGCCCACCACGCTCGAGATGTTGACGACCCGACCCCAGCGCCGCTTGATCATGCCGCGGGCAGCGTACTTGGTCATCAGAAAGGCGCCCTTCAAGTTCGTGTCGACGACGGTATCCCAGTCGGTCTCCTTGATGCGGAACACCAAGTTGTCGCGTGTGAAGCCGGCGTTGTTCACCAGAATGTCGATGCGACCGAAATCCTTCTCTACCGCATCGACCATCGCCTCGACCTGGGAGGCCACGCTGACGTCGCAGCTGTAGCCGCGGGCGGTGCGGCCGAGCGCCCCGGCCACTTGTTCCGCCTTGACGCCGTCCCGGGCGCACAACGCCACGTGCGCGCCCGCATCGGCCAGAGCGCGGCAGATGGCATGGCCGATGCCCCGGCTCCCGCCGGTCACGAGGGCGATCTTGCCCATCAGATCGAGTTTCATGCCCCGCCCCAATTCACGCTGCCTCCAGGAACCGTTCTACATCCTCCGCACTGCCCAGGCTCACCACATTCGCACCCGCCACGGTGCGCTTCAACAGGCCGCCGAGCACCGTCCCGGGCCCGATCTCGATAAACCGCGCGCCCGACCCCGCGAGTTCCGCGACGCGCTCCATGCACGCGACCCACCGCACCGGGGCGGTGAGCTGCTCGGCCAGCAACCGTCGCGCCGCCGCCGCCTCCCGCACCGGCTCGGCCGTCGCATTGGCGACGACGGGAAACGCCGGCTCGCGCCAGGGCGCTGCCTCGAGCGCCGCCCGTAACGGCGCCGCAGCCGGCGCCATCAGCGGGGAGTGGAACGCGCCGCTCACCTTCAGTGGCAGTACCCGCTTGGCGCCCCGTGCCTTGCACCCTTCCCCGGCCCGCGCGACGGTCGCCGGGTCGCCCGAAATCACCGTCTGGTCGGGCGCGTTCAGGTTCGCTGCCACGGCCACGCCGCCGGCCGCGCTCGCCTCGCGGCACGCCGCTTCCACGTCCGCCGTCGCCAGCCCCAAGACCGCGGCCATCGTGCCCGGGCGCGCCATACCGGCCTGATGCATCAGCTCGCCGCGGCGGCGCACCAGACGGGCCGCGTCGGGGGCGGCCAGAGCCCCGGCCGTCACATAGGCCGAGTACTCGCCCAGCGAGTGGCCGGCCGCGGCGACGGGCGGGGCGCGACGCGCCGTGTCGCGGACCACCGCGAACACCGCAGCGCTGTGCGCGAGGATCGCGGGCTGCGCGTTGTGCGTGGCGATGAGTTCCTCCTCCGGCCCAGTGAACATCAGCCGGCTCAGGGCCACACCGAGCGCCTCGTCGACCGCCTGCAACGTGTCACGCGCCGCGGGAAACCGCTCCGCGAGATCCTTGCCCATGCCGACTTTTTGCGCGCCCTGCCCGGGGCAAAGCCACACTACAGGCCCTGCAGCTACCACCGCACGACCATGCTCGCCCACGTGAAGCCCGCGCCGAAGGCGCAGAACATCACCGTCATCCCCGGCGTCAGCCGGCCGGTCTTCACCGCTTCGTCGAGCGCGATCGCGATCGACGCCGCCGAGGTGTTGCCGAACCGGTCCACGTTCACGTAGACCTTGTCCATCGGCACGCCGGCGTGCTTGGCCGTCGCCTCGATGATGCGGATGTTGGCCTGGTGCGGGATCAGCAGGTCGATGTCCCCGGCGGCGAGCCCGGCGCGCCGTAGCGTCTGGTGGCACGCGTCCGCCATGGACAGGACGGCGGCCTTGAAGACCTCGCGGCCGGCCATCTTGATGTAGTAGCTGTGGTCCTTCAGCAGCTCCTCGCTCGGCGGGTGCGACGCGCCGCCGCCCGGCCGGTAGAGCAACTCGGCCAGCGTGCCGTCCGACTTGAGGTAGGATGACAGGATCCCGCGCGAGCCCGTGCTGGGGCGCAGCAGCGTCGCGCCGGCGCCGTCCCCGAACAACACCGCGGTCGTGCGGTCCGACCAATCCATGATGCTGGTGAGCTTCTCGGCCGCGACGACCAGGACGCGTTCGGCCTGCTGCGCGGCCACGATCCCCTCGGCCACGCTCAGCGCGAACACGAACCCCGAGCATGCCGCGCCCACGTCAAACGCGGCCGCGTTCTTGGCGCCCAGGATCGCCTGCAGGTCGCAGGCCTGCGAGGGCAGCAGCCGGTCAGGGGAGGCGGTGGCGTAGACGATGGCATCGAGGTCGAGCGGCGTCAGGCCGTTCTGCTCCAGCACCTGCAGCGCTGCCGCCTTGCCCATGCAGGCGTTGGTCTCTTCCTTGGTCGAAACGCGCCGCTCCCGGATGCCGGTGCGCTCGCGGATCCACTGGTCCGACGTATCCAGGATCTTGCTGAACTCGTCGTTGGTCATGATGCGGGGGGGAGCGTAGCTCCCCGTGCCGGACAGCTCGGCGAATGGACGCTTCATGCGACGGCGCCTCCCTGCGCAAACTCCGCCCCGATGTCCTGACTGAGGTGGCTCTCCACCATCTGGACTGCCACGCGCACGGCGTTGCGGATCGCCTTCGCAGGCGAGGAGCCGTGGCAGATGATCGCGACCCCCTGGACGCCGAGCAGCGGCGCGCCGCCGTAGGTCGAGTAATCCAGCAGCTCGAGCACTTTGCCCATCTCGGGCCGCTGCAGAATGTCGGGCGCCTCGCGATTCACCAGCGCGATGAACACGCGCGCCGCGGACTCGTAGAACTTGAGCACCACGTTGCCCACGAAGCCGTCACACGCCACCACGTCGAGCGCCTGTCCCCGCGCCTCTCCCGCCGGAATGTCCCGCCCCTCGACGTTGCCGATGTAGTACAGCCCGGTGGTGGTCTGGAGGAGCCGATGGGCCTCCTTCACCACCGCGTTCCCCTTCTCGTCCTCCTCACCGATGTTGAGCAGCCCGACCGCAGGCCGGGGCCGGCCCAGCACGTCGCGGGCGTACACGGAGCCCAGGTGCGCGAACCCCACGAGCTCGCGAGCGTCGCAGTCCACGTTGGCCCCGGCGTCGAGCACCAGCACCGGCTGGCGGGCGGTGGGAAACAGCGTGCCAATGGCAGCCCGTTGCACTCCGGGGTGCAGCCGGAGCATTAAGGTGCTCGCGGCCATCACGGCGCCGGTGTTGCCGGCTGAGATGAAGGCATCGGAAGCGCCGCTCTTCTGCAGCCCCAACCCGACGGCGATCGAGGAGTTCGGCTTGCTCCGCACGGCGGCCAGCGGCTTCTCCCCCATCCCCACGACCTCGGGAGCCTCCACGATCTCGAGCCGGCTGCGGTCGCCGCGTGGAACGCGGCGCAGCGCCGCCTCGATCTCCCCCGTGCGCCCTACCAGCTGGACGCGAAACGTCGGCGGGAGCTCCCGCAGGGCCTGGACAGCCCCCTCAACCTCCACCTCCGGGGCGTAGTCCCCGCCCATTGCGTCCAGGGCGACGCGGATCACGTCAGACGTCCTCGACCTCGACTCGCTGTTCCCCGTTATAGTAGCCGCACGTCGGGCACACATGGTGCGGGCGCTTGAGGTCGCCGCATCGCGGGCACGGCTGCAGCGTGGGACGCTCGGCCCGATAGTGCGTGCGACGCGCCCGCTTCTTCCGCTTCGATGTTCTACGCTTGGGAACGGCCATACGTCATCCTCGTCACTCGCGGAACCTGTCCTTTTGGGCGGCCAGCTTCTGCCACCGGGGGTCGGTGGCCGGCTCGCACCCGCAGGGGCCCGCGTTCAGGTCCTGGCCACACCGCGGGCAGAGCCCGCGGCAGTCGTCGCGGCACAACAGGAAAGTGGGGGCCGCGAGCACCAGCTCTTCACGTACCACCGGCGTGACGTCCACGAGCGTCGCGTCCCGCGGCAAGGGATAGGTGTCCGGATCATCCTCGGTCTCGGGGTCCTGGCTGAACAGCGCGCCGACATCCACCGCCACTGGCAGCCGCACGCTCGTCAGGCAGCGGCGGCAGTCCCCGCGCACCTCTGTGTTGAGCGATCCCTGCCAATAGAAACGCCCTTCCCCGATCTCCTGCAATTTGCCATCTACAACGACAGGCCGGGCGAGCGCGAGGCTCAGCCCGGCGAACAGAGGGTCGTCGGCCGGGAGCTCACCCACCGTCCGGCACGGCCCCCGGGCCAGCTCCCGCAGGTCGACTTGCAGCATGGACAGCGAAGCTAAACCCTTGTGGCACTTGCGTCAAGCTAACTTCCCGGCGCCAGCTCCGGGAAGAAAAACGCCACCTCCCGCGCTGCATTCTCCGCGCTGTCGGAAGCGTGAATAGCGTTCCGCTCCTTCGACTGCGCGTAGAGCTTGCGCACCGTGCCGGGCTGTGCTTCGGCGGGATCGGTCGCGCCGATCACCCGCCGCAGGTGCGCCACCGCGTCCTCGCGGGCGAGGGCCAGTGCTAGGGCGGGGCCCGACGTCATGAACGTGACGAGCGGCCGGAAGAAGGGACGCTCGCGGTGCACGTCGTAGAAGGCTTCGGCTTGATCCCGGGTGAGCCGCACGAGCCGCGCGGCGCGCAGCTTGAACCCCTCCGCCTCGAGCAAAGCGAGGATCTTTCCGGCATGGCCCGCAAGGACGGCGTCGGGCTTGATGATGGCGAGCGTGAGCATTGTCATGGAGCGGCGATCAAGCGTCGAATCAGATCCGCCCGCGTCAAGAAACCGACCACGGTCCCCTCGCGCACCACCGGGAAGCGGTCGACGTCTTTGCTGTTCATCAAGTTCGCCACTTCGGAGAGGGTTTGCTCCTCCGACAGACATAACACCGTGCGCGCCATGGCCTCCTTGACCAGCAGATGACGAGGGTCGGAGCTGCCGCGCTGCAGTTGCGCGGCGGTGGGGGCGCGGAACTCGCCGCTCTTGGTCCGCTGCAGGTAGCTCGGGAGCAGATGGCGCAGCAGCTCGCGGTGCGTGACGATGCCGACCAGCGCACCGGACTCGTCCACCACCGGCAGGGCACGCACGTCTTGCTCGAGCATGAACGTGGCGACCTCACCCAGCGTCTGATCGGGCTTGGCCGTGTAAACGTGAGGCGTCATGACGTCCCGGACCGTCAGGTGCGTCGGCAGCTCGATGGCTGAGAACGCGGCGAGCCCCACCACCTGTTCCGGCGTCTTCGCGGCGAGGAGGGCCAGCACCGTCCCCGGGTCGCTGAGCGCGCGGGCGAACGCGCCCACGACTTGCAGGTAGGTCGGTGTCTCACGTGGTGGGGCGACGATCAGGATCACCACTCGCGCCGTGCGGTGAGGATCTTTCTCCCAGCGGATCGGCGTTGGGGCGATGCCCACCGCCGACACCAGACCGGGCGCCGCCTCGGTGCGGAAGTGCGGCAAGAAGGCGTGCTCGCCGACGCTGACCATGTCTTCGGGCCAGGCGTGCTTGATAACGGCAATGAGCCGTTGCGGCTCGGTCACTGTGCCCGCCGCAATCAGGCGCTCGGCCAGCTGCTCCGTGGCTTGCTTCACCGTGGCGGCGTGGAGCGGCACGACCATGTGCTCGGCCCGCAGGATGTCGGCGAGCTTCACAGTCGTTCTTTCAGGAGCGGCACGACGTCGGCGGGCCGCTTCATCACACTGATGCCGGCTGCGGCGAGGGCCTGCATTTTCTCGGCCGCCGTGCCACTCGCACCCGCGATGATGGCGCCGGCGTGGCCCATGCGGCGACCCGGCGGCGCCGTCTGCCCGGCGATCAAGCCGACCACGGGCTTGGTCATGCCCCCCTTGACGAACTCGGCGGCCAGCTGCTCGTCGGTGCCGCCGATCTCGCCGATCAGCACGACGGCCTCGGTCTCCGCGTCGGCCTGGAATGCCGAGAGGCAGTGGATGAAGCTCGTGCCGATGATCGGGTCCCCGCCGATCCCCACGCAGGTGGATTGGCCGAAGCCCTGAGTCGACAGCTGATGGATGATCTCGTAGGTGAGCGTGCCACTGCGTGACACCACGCCGATCTTGCCGGGCGTGCAGATGTTGCCGGGGATGATGCCCACCTTGCTCTGGTTCGGGGAGATGAGTCCCGGGCAGTTCGGCCCGATGAGCCGGGCGCCCCGCTCGCGCACGAAGGGCATGACCTTCGTCATGTCGAGCACGGGGATGCCCTCGGTGATGCACACGACCAGGCCGAGCCCCGCGTCTACGGCTTCGAAGATCGCCGAAGCGGCGAGCGCGGCAGGCACGTAGATCACCGAAGTGTTCGCCTTGGTCTCCGCCACCGCCTCGGCCACCGTGTTGAACACCGGCACGACGCCCTCGAACAGCTGAGCGCCTTTGCCGGGTGTGACGCCAGCCACGACCTTGGTGCCGTAGCCCAGCATCTGCTTGGCGTGGAAGGAGCCGTCGCGCCCGGTGATGCCCTGGATGAGCAGGCGGGTCTCCTTGTTGATGAAGATGCTCACGCCGCCTGCTCCCGCGCCCGGGCCACCGCCTGCTTGACCGCCTCGTCCATGTCAGTGAGGGCCGAGTAGCCGGCCTTGGTTAGGATCGCAACGCCCTCCCGCTCGTTCGTGCCGGTGAGCCGGACGACCATCGGCACCTTGAGGGGGAACTGGCTCGTCGCCAGCACAATGCCGTTGGCGACGTCGTCGCAGCGCGTGATGCCGCCGAAAATATTAATGAGAATCGCCTTCACGTTAGGGTCGGCCGTGATGATTTTCAGCGCGTTCACGACTTTCTGCGGATTGGAGCTGCCACCGATGTCGAGGAAGTTGGCGGGCGCGCCGCCGTAATACTTCACCAAGTCCATCGTGGCCATAGCGAGACCTGCCCCGTTGACGCAGCAGCCGACCGACCCCTCCAACTTGATGAAGGTGAGTCCGGCTTCGCGCGCAGCGACCTCCGAGGGCGCCTCGGCCGAGGCGTCGCGCAGGGCCGCGATCTCCGGCCGGCGATCGAGCTCGTTGTCGTCCACCACGATCTTGGCGTCGAGCGCGAGGACGCTGCCGTCGGGCGTGGTGACGAGCGGATTGATCTCCGCCAGGGAGGCGCCGACGGCGTACACCGCGGCAGCCAGCTTCACCATGATGTCCGCGGCGGCTCGCGCCTGCCCCAGGTTCGGATACAGCTTGAACCCTAGGCCGAGCGCCTGGTGCGGCAGCAGCCCGAAGCGGGGATCAATCGCGAGTCGGTGGATCTGCTGGGGCGTCTGCGCGGCCACCTGCTCGATATCGATCCCGCCGGCCGGACTGACCATCAAGACCGGGCGCTGCGCCGCCCGGTCCACGATGATGCCGACGTAGCTCTCCGAGGCGATCTCGGCTGCCGGCGCGATGAGCACCTTGTGCACGGTCAATTCCTTGATGGTCATGCCAAGGATCTGGCGCGCGTGGGCGGCTGCCTCGGCGGCGTCCTTGGCCAGCTTGACGCCACCCGCTTTCCCCCGACCGCCGGCGTGCACCTGCGCCTTCACCACGACCTTGCCTCCGAGGCGGGCCGCGATGGCACGGGCTTCCTCCGGCGTGGCGGCGACGGCCGCCTCGGGCATGGGGATGCCGTGCTGCCGCAGGATCTCCCGCGCCTGGTACTCGTGCAGATTCACACGGCCTCCCGCGTGATCATCGTCCCGGTCTCGCCAGCAAGGGCGGCGAGCCCCCGCGACAGCTCGGCGATGACCGCGCGCTCGCCTCCCCCGCTCCCACCGCTCCCCCCGCGCC
>Ga0137393_10001182_pt1 | contig 16447 bp, 14 predicted proteins | sample 15con2h34BmetaG_FD_101396 | JGI IMG/M metagenome (GOLD analysis project Ga0137393, IMG submission 101396) | Vadose zone soil microbial communities from Angelo Coast Range Reserve, California, USA - 15con2h3.4B metaG | ecosystem: Environmental > Terrestrial > Soil > Vadose zone > Saprolite...
GCGAAGCTGCAGGGAATCGCCGGCGAGCCGTCGCTGCCGAACCTGCAGAACGTCATGGCCGACGTCAACAGCTACTACGACACCGTCACCTACGGGCAGACCCAAATCGTTCCGTCGTTCCCCGGCACCATTCAGCTCCCGCACAACGTGGCCTACTACACAAACCCCAGCCGGAACCCGCTCGTCGACATGACGGACGACGCGCTGGCGGCGCTTCCCGCCGGCACCCTCACGCCCGACATCCGCCGCATCATCATCGTTACCAACGATCCCGACTTCACCGGCGATTGGGCCACCACCGGGCCGTGGCCGTACGACCTCCCCGCCGGCTTCACCAGTCCGATCAGCGTCTCGATTCAGTCGTCGGACAACAGCGTGGCCCGCTTCACGCATGGGCTCGGCCACCAGTTCAATCTGGTCGACCTCTACGCGCACGAAGGAGTCAGCTTCTCCCGCCCCGCGTACGCGGACGAGTGGGACAACATGGCCAAGCCGTTCAACAACGAGCACTTCCTTGCCTGGTCGAAGGAGCGCGCGCGTTGGCTGACCACGCACGGTGACACGATCGAGTACGTGGCACGCCCCGCGGCGGGCGCCACTCCCCCTCCGCAGACGTTCCACCTCTTCAATCAGGAGACGGGGACGGCCAATCGCAAAGCCATCGCCATCGGCCTGAGCAACGGCGCCGCCACCATCGGCACCGAGCACGCCTTCTATTTCGTAGAGTCACGCAGCAAGACTGCCGACGCCTTTGACGCCGCCATCCCCCATGACGGCGTTCTCATCTACTTCGTGAACGACCTCATTCCGCAAGGCGAGGGGCCGGTGATCATGCGCGACAAGGACCCGGCGACCGACAACATCGAGCCGTTTGCCGACAACGACACGCTCGACATCCCGGGCACCGGGATCAGGATCGAGGTACTCCCCGGTACGGCGGGCGCCGCGCACGACATCCGCGTCACCTATCATCCGCCCGCGGACACCTTCAACCTTCGCATCACCAAGGGGGACACCAGTCCGGACGACGGACAGTTCCATCTCTGGTACAGCCCCGACATCTGGATCGACTCGCCGAAAAATGGCCCCGACAATCTGGCGGCTGGTCCGCCGCCCAACGACGCCATCGAGAATCCTGTGGTGGGCATGACCAACAAAGTGCGGGTGCGAATCTTCAACGACGGCCCGGCCACGGCGCAGAACTTCGACGTGCGCGTGAACGTCTCCGAGCCCTACCACACGGTCGGCAACCAGGCCGACTTCAATCGGAGCCTCGGCCTGATTCACATCGACAATCTCGCGCCGGCCGGCGGCGCGGTGCCGCCGGGTCCCAACAACTTCGTCTCGCCGGCCATCCTCACGTTCGAGTGGCTGCCGACGCAGACCGACGACCCTCACAGTTGCGTGCTCGTCGACATCATCAACATCGTCGGTAACGAGACCAACCAGTTCGACAACGAGGCACAGGAGAACTTCCACAAGGTCACCAGTGTTACCGGCAGTCCCTTCCACCCCGTCGATTTCCACTTCACCATGAAAAATCCTTACGCCGCCACGTCGCTCTTCTATTTCCGCGCCACGGGCGTGCCGAAGGATTGGAGTGTGGTGATCAACCCGAAGAAGGCTCTCCTGTCGCCCGGCGAACGCGTCGAAGGGGTGGCCACGTTCACCCCGCCGCCTGACGACAAGCTCCTTTGCACGTCGCAGACGATGGAGGTGCGGAGCTGGACGCCGCGCGGAGACACGCTCATCCCCGTGGGCGGATCCGTCGTGCAAGTCGATATGCGGCGGCCGACAGCGGTCGATGTCGCCGTCGACCAGGACCAATGCCAGCAGACCGATCTCGCGGGATCGGGTGAGACCGAAAAGCGCCACTGCCGGCGCATCGTTGCGCACGGCTGCACCAATCCCTCGCTGCCGAATCAACTGATCTGGGTGAAGTACACCAGTCCCACCGGCCAGCCGGTGTGGCATCAGGTGATGACCGACGCCAGCGGCTGTTACGAAGACTTCCTGGCCACGGGCGACTCGTCGACATGGAGTGCCACCGCCGGTTTCGACGGCGACAAATGCCAGGGACCGGCGCAGGCAGGGCCGAAGCAATCCCCCGGCGGCGGCGACGGCGGCTTCCCGCCGTTCGGATCGTCCAGGGATCTCTGGTACAGCCTGCACCTCGGCCACAACTTCGCTCTTGGACAGTTCCAAAAATCGCATCAGTCGGGACCGAGCATTACCTTCGATCTCGAGCGCGCCTACCGCAAGCGGTTCGGGATCTACGCCATGCTTGGCTACCACTACTTCGACGCGAAGCACGCCGGCACCGACGATGAGTGGATCAGCAACCTCTCGCTCAATCTCCGCGCGTACGGACCCGCCGGACCGTGGCTCCGCTTCGTCGGAATCGGACCCGGCATCTACCGCGACCGCTCCGGAAACGCAAGCGTGGGAGCGAACGTCTCGTTCGGACTCGACTTCCCGCTGCAGCCGAAGTTCATGGGAGAGGTCGGCGCCGATCTGCACGTCGCTCGCCCCGGCGGCGACCAACGCCTCTTCCTCGATCTGAAACTTGGTTTCAAGTGGCACTTCTGATGACTGGCATTTGACTGCGCAAAGGCGCCGCCTCCAGGCGGCGCCTTTGCTTTGCCAACGGATCGTGTCGCGCACCGCATCGGCCGATCCGCCTGGCAGCACGCGGCAGTGGACCGTCACTTTGGCTATCTGCGGCAGGGAATTGTCGGCGTGTCCCACTTACACTGTGGTAAGGATCACATCTCCGATGCCTACCTCGTTTGCTTCACGGAGCCGGCACCGATAGCAGCGCGGTTCACCACGCATTCCCCTGCTACACTACGGTAAGGACAACATCCCCTATGCCTACCTCGACGCTCACCACGAAAGGCCAAACAACCGTCCCGAAAGAAGTGCGCGACGCGCTCGCGTTGGAGCCCGGCGACAAACTCTCGTGGCAAATCCACGGTGGCAGAGTGGCCATCACGACCGATCGACCTTCCTTGCTCGACTTCGAGGGCTTCATCAAGAACAGTTCCGGCGACGTCGTTGCCGAGATCACCGAAGCCCGCAAACGCCGAGGAAGGGTCTGATTTGCGTCATGTAGTCGTCGACGCCAACGTGCTCGTTTCTTTCTTTGTCGAGAGAAACGAGAAACAACGCGCCGCCGGGAAGGCGCTGTTGCTCAGCGCCGAAGAGGGCGAAATCACTGCCGTTATCCCTCAGTTCGTCCTCTTTGAAATCGCTTACGTTCTCAACAGCTTCTACAAGATTCCGCCCGAACGGATCTCCTCAGCCATCCGCGCCACGCTCGCATATCCAGGCGTCATCATCACCGATGATTGTTCGTGGATCCGTGTCCTCGAATACTGGCCCGATCCCCTCGCTTCGATCACCGACGCCGCGATCGTTGGCGTCGCACTCACGAGAAACCACGACTCAATCGCCACGTTCGATCAGAAGCTCATCAAGCGCATGAACGCACTCGGCGTACGCTCGTACTTCTAACCAACGTACGCCCCGCGCGCAAGCTGAGTGAGATCCGCGTCCCTACTACCGACACTGGGACCACAGTGAGATCTACGCCACAGGGAGAAACACTTCATCAGGCGATGTACGCTGAGCTCCGTGAGTAGACCTCAGGGTCACCCCGACCCATGTAGCAAGCGAACCAATACGTCGTCTTCGGTGCAAATCCGTCGCCGGTGATGAATTGCAAATCAACGGAAAGAAGATCGGGTTCGAAGCGGATGCCCTCCGCTTTGCCATCGAGCCGGAAGATGTCCCCCGCGTGTTTGTGTTTGTCACGGAAAATCGTTCCCGCTGGGGAGATCTCGACACGGTGCGCAGCCGCCTTCTCGAAGCGATGGACCAGCGCGGAGAAGCGAATGATGCGTTCCCGCAGCGCGTCGACCGCGTCGTGGAAGGCCGTGGCTGCCTCATCGTAAGCGTCGAGCACTTTCGAGGTGTGCGCTCGGGAGTCGTCACGCGAGGCGCTGGATCGCGGCCACACCGTCCAGACAGCAACGCTCGTCACAGCGATGACCACCACGGCAGCGCTCAACAACAGGCCTATCTTCCAATCCGGATCGCGTTGCACAAGCGCAGCGGCGATCAGAGCCAGCGTCATGAGCGCGCCGCCGAGCGTAGCGACGACCTGCAGTCGTTTCCGGGCGCGCGCGGTGCGGATTGCCGCATCGGCGATCTTTCCCCTTTCGACCTCGCGCGCTTGCTCGATGGCGTCCAACGTCTCCTGCCGCAGGCGGCGAAAACCATGGCTCTTGAAAGCGTCTGCCTCGGCAACGATTTGTTTCGAGCAGCGTCGAAGCAGGTCGAGAGTGTGCCTCGCTGCGTCATGAGCACGGCGCACGCGTTTCAGCGAAGACAAAGATTCTCGATCCGGCAAGTCGGCGAATGCGTCGCCCGGTGTAAATCCAGCGCCATCCGAGTGCAGTTCGCGCGCGTAATCCACAACGGCGAGCTCCACGTCGAAGACTGCTTCCGTTTCCGAGCGAACCTTCGCACCCAGGTCGTCGCGGAACTTGTCGAAGTCACCGCCGAGGCTGCGATAGGCGTCATCGCGCTCGATCTGGTGAATCGATTCGGCGCGAAGCCAGAACGCTTGTTCTGCGAATTTGAACGCCGTCGAGCCTTGACCGGAAAGCGCATGCTGCCTTCCCACTTCCAGTTTCGCGAACGAGTGCTGCGGAATGAGGTCATGGGCCTCTTGCGCGGCTTCCAAGGCTAGCTCTCGCTCTTCGAGACGCTCGTTCGCACGAGCCGCGAGAATCATCGCAACCATCTGCCTCATCTTGTTCTCCTGCCTCGCGGCAATCCGCGCACAACGCAACGCGATGGTGCGGCCTTGCACACACTCGGCACGCCGGCCGGTCGCGATCAGGAGGCGCGCGAGCCAGTAGCTCAGCACAACGTCCAGCGGGACGAGGTCGACGGCGGCTCGCAGATGCTGGATCGCGATCTGAGGCAGCTTCAACTGCAAGGCATCCAACGCCTCCTTCACATGATTCGCGGCCATGTGTCGAAGCGGAGGAGTCTTGCGGTCCACCGCCATCTTCGCATAGTTATTCAGTTCCTTGCGCTTGATCGGTGAGTCTTCCGATGATGAAGGTGCGTCGTCGTCATCGCCATCCTCGTCGGGTACAGCTCCGATGTAGATCTCCCACAATCGACTCAAGACGACTTCGAAAATGATGCTGGCGTTCCGCTCCGCGCTGAGAGCGGGGTCGAGCCGCGCCGCGCATTGTTTCTTGCTGATGTCCCTGAGCCATTCCCGTAGACGCGGATGGCAGTCGGTGCGTCTGGTGATCTCAGCGATCGACCCGCTCACGTAGGGGAGAATGATCTTTGAACGGTCATCGAGAGCGCGACGATATTCGAGGTGCGTATAGCTTTCGCCGTCGGGGCGATAAACACCTTCGCCGTACGTCATCCCGATGAGAAGCACGAAGACTTCCGCCTGGTCGATGGCCTCGTAACAGCGTTCGATCGGCGGCCGTTCATTGGGCAGGTTGTCATTGAGATCGATCGCCTCGACAGCGATTTCCTTGACGGCGTTGAGGCGTGTAACGAGCGCCAACCGTTCATCGGGAAAATCCCCGAACCGGCTCGCGAGGAAAACCTGCAGCTTACGGACAGCCATGGCAATTGTGGAGAGACGATCGTGACTAGCTTACCGCTTTTTTTCCACACCGTAGCCAGGGCAGCGCTCTGTCCGCCGGATCCCTTCAACCTTGCGTCGAAACTCCGTTCGCCGCATCAGTGAGAGGTTTACTGGTAGCCCTCAGAACGCCCGCTTATACGTGAACACGAACGCCTTCGGCGTGCAGTTCCGAATCGGCGGCGCGAAGCGGGCGTTGCGGATTTCGCGTTCGGCGAGGGAGGACAGCGCGTCGTCGTGCGTGTCGTTTGAGACGACGCGGGTCGAGGTGACGATGCCGCGGGCGTCGACGTTGGCTTCGATGACCACCATGCCGTGGGGCCCAAGCTCGGAGAACGACGGTTTGGGGGCGGTGACGAACGAGTAGTTGCTGTCCGGCGGGCAGCCGGCGCGGCGGGGACGGGTGGCCGCCCCTTCGCGGACCACCAGCTCCGAGGAGACCCAGCCGCTGGTGCCGTCATTGAGCTGGACGCGCAGCCAGTCGCCCGCATCGGCGATGACGGCCAGCCGCTCCCCGCGGCGGACGTGGCCGATGATCTCCGACGAGGTCGATGCGCCGCCGCGCACGTTCAGCGTGCTGACAGTGACGCGCACCGTACCGGTGGCGCGATCTTCGGGTGCCGAGGCCGTTGCCGGTGCAACGGGTTGCGGCGAAGGCGCCGGTGACGGCGCCGGGGCATTGCCCGCGCAACCGGCCAGCAGGAGGAGACACGCGGCCGCGGCAACGCGATCCTTCACGATGCCAACCGCTTCGCCAACACGTAAAGAAACTGCACGCTGTCGTAGAACGAATCGATGCGCACCCGTTCGTCTTTGCCGTGGGCCCGGCTGTCGGTCAATTCGCCGAAGAGGCCGGAGACGCCGTACGTCGGGATGCCGGCGTTGCGGAGGTAGAGACCATCGCTGGCCCCGGCCGCCATCAGGGGGAGGACCGGCGTGCCCGGCCAGAACTCGCTGGTGACGTCGGCGATCGGCTTCATGACCGCCGGCGTCAGCGGCGACGGCGCGCTCGGCTTCGGCTTGTCGATCCAGGTGATCTCGATGCCCGGATCGTCCAGGACTTTAACGATCGTGTCGCGCACCGCGTCGGCCGACTGGCCCGGCAGCACGCGGCAGTTGACCGTAGCTTTCGCCAGTTGCGGCAAGGCATTGTCCGCGTGACCGCCTTCGAGACGCGTGGCCACGCAGGTGGTGCGCAGTTGATTGTTGTAGGCCGGCGTTTCCGAGAGCCTGGCCGCGGCGGCGGCATCGCCGGTGGTGACCGCCTTCATGTCGGCCGCGGTCTCTCCCTCTTCGATCGACGACATGCGCTCGAAATACGCGCGCGTCACTTCGTTGAGGGTGACCGGAAACTGGTATTTCTCCAGCCGCACCAGACCGTTGGCGAGCTGGTAGATGGCGTTGTCCTTACGCGGCGCGGAGCTGTGGCCGCCCTTGTTGTGCGTCGTGAGGCCGAAGGTGACGTAGACCTTCTCGCTGGCACCGACGCCGTTGTAGAGACGCCTGCCGTCCTTGAGCCGGCCCGACCCGCCCTCATTGAGCGCGAGCGCGGCATCGATGAGATCGCGATGCTCTTTGAGCAGCCAGGCCACGCCGTTGAACTCGCCGCCCGTCTCTTCATCCGACGTCAGCGCCACGATGATGTCGCGCCGCGGGATGAAGCCTTCCTCTTTGAAGCGGATGAACGTGGCAATCCAGATGGCCGCCATGGCTTTGTCGTCGCTCGTGCCTCGGCCGTAGTAGTAGCCGTCCTTCTCCGTCAGGACGAAGGGATCCATCGACCAGTCCTCGCGCCTGGCCTCGACGACGTCGAGATGGGCGAGCAGCAGCAGCGGCTTCTCCTTCCCCGTTCCGTGAAGCCGCGCCACCAGGTTCCCTTTGCGCGGGCTCGGCGCCAGCACCTGGATGTCTTTAGAAACAAACCCCGCTGCCTTGAGCCTCGCCGCCATCGCCTCGGCGGCGGTGGTGTTGTTGCCAACCGAGTTGGTGGTGTTGATCTCGATCAGCTGTTTGTAAATGTCGAAGGCCAGTTGCCTCGTCTTCGCATCGAGCGGCGGCGGCGCGGCGAAGGACGATGCGGCGACCAGAAGGCAGAGGATAGCGAGCCGTTTCATGGCGGCGGATTGTAGGGCATCGGATCGTAGGGACGGAGGCATCGGTGCCCAGCTCGGACGTAACGATGCCCAGCTCGGACGTAACGATGCCCAGCTCGGACGTAACGATGCCCAGCTTGGACGTAACGATGCCCAGCTCGGACGTAACGATGCCCAGCTTGGACGTAACGATGCCCAGCTCGGACTCAACGATGCCCAACTCGGACGCATCGATGCCCAGCTCCGACATTAATTATGGTAAGCAGACCGCATGACCTACCACAATTAGTCGATATTTGCCTGAAACTGTAACAAGAATCGTGTAAACACTTTCGAGGTTCCAAACGTCCAATAGTTCCGATGACGAATGTAGCTAGACGGCCGGCCCCGGGAAGGAACGCGAAAAAGTCGCGGCGGGCCGCGATGCGTTCGCGCGGATTGCGCCTGAAGGGGCGGGAATCGTGGCGTCGTCTGTTTCAGCGCGGCCGGCGAAACCTCCGTTCCGCGGAGGGTTTCATCAGCATGGCGCGCCAGATCATCGACGTCTGCGAGACGATTGCTCTGGAACACCCGATCAAGGCGGTACATGACATGTATCGCGTGACGGGATTGCTGGTCGAAGCCACGGAACGGTTCGGGCGTGTCCTGGAGTGTATCTGTGAGACGCACGATCGCATCGCTGAGGCACCGGGACAGTGCGGCGACGCTCCCACACGGATGATCGCCGACCTGCAGAGCTGGATCGAGACCGGCACGAAGCTGGCCCTGCTCGGGAACCGGTTCGATAAGTCATTCGCCGAGCTGATCGAATATGCCCAGAGCGGCAACGCGCCGCTCGACGTTTCTGAGCTGCTCAAGAAACGGATCCATCCGGTTCCGGTCCTCGCTCGGCATCCATCGCCGAGGGTCCTCTCGATCGAGAACGATCGTATCTGCTGCATTCATGTCCGGCGTCAGCGGTCCGCTCATGTGACCGTCGCCGAAGCTCCAAGACGGGTTTCCAGGGGCCGTGCTCCTCCGCTCGTCTCGACTTGCTCGCTCTGATCACTGCAAGTTGAGACTGAGAAAAAAGAAAGGAGAAGCATCATGACTCAGGTTACTGAAGTACCCGTTACCAATCCACAACCGTCCTATCTCGTTACCGCGCAGGAGCGCGTCGATGAGATTCGTGCCATGCGGGAGAAGATCCCGAATTTCGTGATCCCGTCGTCCAAAGGAGAGCGCCAGCGGCTGACCAGTGCCGCCTCGGTTCCTCCCCAGTTCGTTGAGCAGGTGGCGATGACGATCAAGAACAGCGCGAAGCTCGTTGCCGCGGGTGCGGCGGATTCGGACCGCATTCGCGATCTGATGAACTACGCTGAGGCCTACGACGCGGTGGCGGACGAGTTCGAGGCGATGGCAGGCTTCGTCCGGCACAGTGTGACCGTGGCGAAGAACACGGCAGGGTCCTACGCCCTGACGACGTACGCGCTGGCGCAGCGTCTGGCCAAGCGGCCCGAGACTGCCGATCTGGCGCCGCATGTCGACAACATGCGTATCGCCCTCGGCAAGAAGAGCCGCAAGGCCAAGGTCCAGCCGGCCCCTGCGCCGGGAACCCCGGTCCCCGCTCCCGCGCCGGTGACGCCACCGTCATCGACGAAGTGAGCGGTTTCGTGCAGTAAGCCCCCGCGCGGGCGCGTCCGAAGGCGCGCCCGCGCATTTTGGTGTGTGCTTTCACACAGGACATAGCGCGGCGAGCAACCAAGTAATACCGGCAAGGTCATGGCAAGCACCGGCCCCTCATCCGCCTTCGGCACCTTCTCCCCCGCAAGAAACCGCGGGGGAGAAGGGCTCTCGAGGTCAGGGAAGCGCGAGCGCGGTGTTCTCTCGGGCGACAACGGTTTGGTTGAAATCTTCGCAAACGTGCCGTCGCCCCGAAAAGAGCTCGCACCTTCCTAAAATCGAGAGTCCTTCTCCCCCCGCGGTTTCTTTGCGGGGGGAGAAGGTGCCGAAGGCGGATGAGGGGCCGTGCTCGCCGCGCACTGACCGGTAACCACGTTTGGTTGCGACTATGCCGCGCTGTGTTTCTGTGATTGAAAAGCTTTTAGGGATCACAACGTCCTCCCCACCGCCGGCACGATGATCCGTAGCTCGTCCATCAGCCGGGCGAACTGGTCGGGGTAGAGCGACTGCGGGCCGTCGCACACCGCTTTCTCCGGCTCGTGATGCACCTCGATCAGGACGCCGTCGGCGCCGGCGGCGACGATGGCGCGGGCCAGCGGCATCACCTTGTCGCGGCGGCCGACGGCGTGCGACGGGTCGGCGATGATCGGCAGGTGCGAGAGCTTGTTGATGACCGGGATGGCCGAGATGTCGAGAGTGTTGCGCGTGTAGGTCTCGAACGTGCGGATGCCGCGCTCGCAGAGGATGACGTCGTAATTCCCGCCGGCCAGGATGTACTCCGAGGCCAGCAGCCACTCCTGAATCGTGGCCGACATGCCGCGCTTGAGCAGCACCGGCTTGCGGATCTGGCCGAGCGCCGCCAGCAGGTTGTAGTTCTGCATGTTGCGCGCGCCGACCTGCAGGATGTCGACATAGTCGAGCATCTTTTCGATCTGGCTGATCTCCATCACCTCGGAGATGGTGGCCATATTGTTCTCATCCCCCGCCGCGCGCAGCAGTTTCAGCCCCTCCACTCCCATCCCCTGGAAGGCGTAGGGCGAGGTGCGCGGCTTGTAGGCGCCGCCGCGCAGCACCCGGGCCCCGGCGCGGGCCACGCGGCGGGCGGTCTCGAAGAGCTGCCGCTCGTTCTCGATCGTGCACGGGCCGGCCATGATGACCACGTCGCTGCCGCCGATGGCGATGCCGCGCGCTTTCACGATCGTCTTCTCACGCCGGAAGGAACGGCTGGAGAGCTTGTACGGCTCGCTGACGCGCACCGCCTCCTGCACGCCGCTGATGACTTCGAACTCCCGCGGATCGACGCTGGCCACATCCCCGACCACGCCGAGGACGGTCTGATCGGAACCGGTGGACCGGTGCACGTCGAATCCGCGCTCGCTCAACACGGCCACGACGTGCTCGATGTCGGCGTCGGAAGCGTTCTTCTCCATCACAATGACCATGAAAGTCCTCCTTAATCGCGCGGCGAGGCCTGCCGCTCCACGCGGCGCGATTCATCGATGATTCGTTCGAAAAGGCGCCTCACTGCAGTGGGGTCGAGCGGCCCGCCGGAGACTCCCGCGACGTGCAGCAATACCTGCTTCTCACGCTCCGGGACGTAGATCGGCAAGCCCAGGACCGGCTTGATCTCGCCGATCTCGATGGCGTACTTCGCGCGCTGATTGAGCAGCCGCACAATGACCTCATCGACGCGGTCGATGGCGTCGCGGAGGCGGGAGAGCTCGAGCTCTGCGTCAGGTCGATCCATAACAAAAAACCTCTTGCCCGGACGGGAAGAGGTTCGGATCGACTCAGTCGGTCAGCGCCCCTTCTCGCGGGGCGCAAAATGCCCCACGTCTACGTAAAGTAACCGTACCAATACGCGTTGCGAGGGGCGTTGACGTTCATGTGGCGCCGCGAAGAATAGGGCGAGGAGCGCCGCGTGTCAACGGGAGCCGGGGGTCGAGGGGTCGGGGGTCGGAGAACGAAGAAGCCGCCACCCACTCCTTCTCCGACACCCGACCCCCGATCCCCGACTCCCCCGCCGGAAAACAGCTAAACTCGCCGCTCTCCAATGACTCCAGCCAACCGAGCGATGGCGCAGCGGTGCGCGGTCCACCGGCAGCGGCCGGCCTTCGCCGTCTGCATGCAGTGCACGAAGTCCCTCTGCCAGGAATGCGCGACGCAGTGGGATGGGATCTGGTACTGCGCGGCGTGCCTGGCCGTCCGGCGCGCCGGACCGGTGACGCGCTCGCGCGCCGGCGGGTGGATCGCCGTGATCGCGGCGTCGATCATCATCCTATTCTTCAGTACCCGCCTCATGATCTGGGCCGGCGTACTGCTCGCGGGACTGCGGTGATCCGCGCGCCGCTCACCACGACGAGCGTCCTCGATGAGTCGGCGTCCATCGTCCGCGCCACGGCTTCGCCATGGGTGGGACTGCTGCTGGTCACCTCGCTCCCCTACCGCTTCATGCAGGCCGTCTTCGCCGACCGCCTCCTCGAGCTTGGAAGCACCGCCTCCCAATACGGCGATGCCCTTCGCACGACCGCGGACCTCACCTGCGTGGCCTTCCTCCTGTCGTTGTGGGGGCGTGCCGTCTACGCGCGTGCCTGCCGTCTCACCTCGGCGGCCGGCATTGCGCCGGGCCGTGAAGCGCTCCGCGTGCCGCCGGCGGCGCTGGCCAGCTATGTGCTCGTCGCCTCGATCGCCGAATCGGTGACCTACATGCTGTTCATCACCGTGGTCGGCATCGGAGTCGGCGCGATCCTCTCCGGCCTCGCCATCGGCACGATGGAGCTCAACGACCAGCCGGGTGTGATGGCGCCGCTGCGCCGCCTGGCGCGCCACGGCAACCAGACGCGCATCGTCGTGGCGCTGGCGTTCGTCTTCTTTTGCGGATTCATCATCGCCATGCTGAACGTGGCCACGCTGTTCGCCGGCTGTCTCGCGCTGGCTTCGACGGTCGGCGGTTGGGATGCCCCTCGCTGGCACGTCCTCCTCAGCTTCTCCAACCGCCGCTACATCCTGATGGTCATCGCCGGCGCGCTCCTGGTCATCGAACCGTTCTGGATCGCCGCCAACGTGCTGCTGGTGCGAAAGGCCGGCGTGGCGGAGAGCGGCGACGACCTCCGCCTCTGGTTCGAGGAGCTGAAGCAGTCATGAGGAGGATGGCATCGCTGTTTCTGCTCCTGCTGGCACCCTTGCCGCTGCAAGCGGCGACGATGACGCTTGCCGAGTACCAGGCGGCATTGACGAGAATTCGCAGCTTCCTCGAAACGGGCAATGTCGACGGCGCGCGCGCCGAGGGGAAGGGGCTGGCGGGGAGCGAGATCGACTCGCTGAACGGACGATTCAAAGCCGACAGCACGCTCCTCACGGAGGTCAATGCCGCCAAGCCACACGACCTCGGCGTGGAGAGCCGGATCGACGCCACGCTCGCGTCGCTGCGCCGCGTGGCACCGTCGAGAGGGGTCGCCATCGATGCCGCGCTGATGCAACGACTGCAGCGGGAGCAGACGGTTTCGGACCTCCGGCGCGGCGGCGATATCCGCGGTCTGAAGGTCGAGGCTCCCCTCCTGACACGAATCGGCGAAGCGATCGTGAACGCCGCACGTTGGGTGGGCGACGAGATCGTGAAGTTCGTCGACTGGCTGATGCGATTCTGGCCGGACAGCGGGGCGCAGAAGGTGAAAAAGCCCGTGGCGTCGCCGGGCATGCGCTGGACGATCGGAGGGCTCGTCGCTCTGATCATCCTCGTCCTCGGCGTGCTGGCCTTCGAAGTGATCCGGCGCAGCCGCGGAGCCGCGCCGAATCAAATCGAGGAGAGCACGCCGCTCGGATCGTCGCGCGACGACGATCCGCTCTCCCGCGGCGCGAACGAGTGGGAGCGCTACGCCGCGCAGCTCGCCGCGGCGGGGCGGACCCGGGAGGCCATCCGCGCCTGGTACAACGCCGTGCTGGTCACGCTCTACGGCGCGAACGTGCTGCAGTTCCGCAAAGGGCGGACGAACTGGGAGTATGTCGCGGCGCTCCGTCCCGAGCTCGCCTGGCGGCCGCGGTTCATTCACCTCACGCGCCGCTTCGAGGAGGAGTGGTACGGCTCCGATCAAAGCAGCGTCGACGCGCTCGACGAATGCGGCGCCGCCGCGCGCCATATCGTCGATGCCGTGCGGCGCGCCAGGAGGGAGGCCGCATGAGACGGGCGCTCCCGCTGCTCCTCGCCATCGCCGCATTCCTCGTGGCCGCGCTGCTCTGGATCGGCAGCAGCCGCACCGGCAGTCACGCCTTCGACCGCGGCTCGGCCTCGAACACGTCACCCTCCGGTCTCTCGCTCGCGTATGCCTACCTCGGCCACCGGCCGGGACAACGAGTGTCGATGCTGACTACGCCGTTGGGCAGCCGCGCCCTGCCGAACAATGCCGTCGTCCTCCGCGTGCAGGAAGGCACTCCCGATCACAAGCGTCCGGAGATCGACGACGAGGATTCGTCCGAAGGATCGGCTCCGTTGCGGGAGTCGCTCCTGACATCGTCCGAGGAGGAATTCGTCCGCGGCGGCGGGCGGCTCGTCCTGGCCAGCGGCGAGCCCGGCGGATCGATCAAGGTGCGCAACGATGCCGGGAAAGTCGCGGTGCGCGTCTTCCCGCTCTGGTCCGGGCTCGACACGCTTTCACTCCCCGAGCCGCGCGGCTGGTCTCCCCGCTCTCTCCCCCTCGGCATGCACACCCTGTTCGCCGGGGACGGCGAAGCGGTGGTGGCGCGGCAGGAGATCGGCGCGGGCGACGTGATCGCGGTGTCAGTGCCGGAGCTGTTCGAGAACCGGAACATCGCCACCGGCCATCACCTGGCATTCCTGGCGGACATCGCCGGCGGCCGTCCTGTCTACTTCGACGAAGTGGTCCACGGCATGGCCGCGGACAACGGCGCGCTCTCCCTGTTGACGGAATGGCGCCTCGGTCCCTTGCTCGTCCTGCTCCTGGCGGCGGCGCTGCTGACGTTGTGGCGTAACAGCCGGCGGGCCGGTCCGGCCGACGATGAGGACCGCGACACGCGCTCCGACGCCATCGATCTCGTGGCGTCGCTCGGCGCGCTCTACGGGCGTTCTATGTCGAGCGCCGAATCGATCGTCCTGTACCACGCGGCGCTGGAGCGAAGCGTTGCCGCGCAAAGCGGACTGCGGGGCGAGGCGCTGCACCGGCGTGTCGCCGAACTGACGCATGACCTGACCCCGTCGCCGGCCGGCAGGAAACTTCCAGCGCACGCATTTCATCGCCAGCTCACCATCATCAACGACGCGTTCCGCACGCTGGAACGCTCGGCCAGAGGAGGCCACGATGCAAAACATCGCTGAGGTCGCGGCGCGTTTCGGCGCGCTGCGGCAGGAGCTCGACCGCGTCATCATCGGACAGGAGCGGGTGAAGACTCTGGCCATCGCCTCGCTCGTCGCCGGCGGTCACATGCTGCTGGAAGGGGCGCCGGGCACCGGCAAGACGCTGCTCGCGCTGGCGCTGGCGCGTCTCTTGGGATGCCACTTCCGGCGCATCCAGTTCACCCCCGATCTCATGCCCGCCGATCTCCTCGGCGCGAACATCTTCAACCAGAAGTCGCAGGAGTTCGTCTTCCGCCCCGGCCCTGTCTTCACCGACATCCTCCTGGCTGACGAGATCAACCGCACGCCGCCGCGTACCCAGGCGGCACTGCTCGAGGCGATGCAGGAGAGCGCCGTAACGATCGACGGCATCCGCCACGAGGTCTCGCCGGTCTTCACCGTCTTCGCCACGCAGAACCCGGTCGAGTTCGAAGGGACCTATCCGCTGCCCGAGGCGCAGCGCGACCGCTTCCTCTTCAAGATCACCATCGATTTCCCCGAGGCGGCGGACGAAGAGAAGATGCTCAGCGCCTACGCGGTCGGGGAACGGCTGCACGACGAGATCGTCAAATCGCTGCAGCCGGTCATCACCGCCGAGGAGCTGGCGCAGGCGCGGAGAACCGTCGCCGCATACGTGCATGTCGAACCGCACATCATCCGGTACATCCAGGAGATCGTGTCGCGCACGCGGCACGACGACGCGGTGCAGATCGGCGCGGGGCCACGGGCATCGCTGGCGCTGCTCGAGGCCAGCCGCGCCGTGGCAGCTCTCTCGAACCGGTCCTTCATCACCCCCGACGATGTGAAGTCGCTCGTCGAGCCGGTGCTGGCACATCGCGTCACGCTCAGTCCCGACGCGGAGATGGAAGGGCTGGCGCTCTCCGACATCCTGTCGCGCATTTACGAACAAGTGGAAGTTCCGCGCTGAGGAGCAACTCCTGCGACCCGGCCCGCTGCTGATCCGACTGACGCTGATCCTGGCCATACTGGCGCTGCTGGTGCCGGTGGCGGTGTGGCTTGCGCCGATCCTCGCGGCGGCGTTCATCGCTCTGCTCGCCGCGGCTGTCGTTGAAGCAGCGATCCTTCGGCGTACGGCTGTCACGCTCGATCGCCAGCCGCGGATCGCTCTTCCGCTCGATGAAGCCGACGTGGCCGCGATCCGGATCACCACGACCGCCACGCGGCCGCTGCGGATGCTGGTGCGGCAACGGTGGCCGGCGATCGTGACCCCGCGCTCACAATCGGTCCATGCCATCTGCCGGCCGCGCGAGGTGCTGCAGGTCGACCTGGCCTTGCGCGGCATCGCACGCGGGATGAACAGGGTGGAACCTGCCTTTGCCGCGCTGACGATGTTTGGCCTGGCCGAGCGCATCCTGCCGATCGGCGGCGAGACGACGGTTCATGTCCTGCCGAACCTCCGCGCGGTGCGGCGTCTGCACAAACGGCTGAACGACTTCGCTCTCCGTTCCCTCGGCGCCCGCGCCGCGCCGCGGATCGGCAAGGGACGCGATTTCGATCGACTGCGCGACTACGTCGTCGACGACGATTTCCGCGACATCGCCTGGCACGCCTCGGCGCGCCACGGGCGGCTCATCGTCCGCGAGTTCCGCCTCGACCGCTCGCAGGAGATCCTCCTCTGCGTCGACCGCGGCCACCGGA
>Ga0137393_10001184_pt1 | contig 16439 bp, 10 predicted proteins | sample 15con2h34BmetaG_FD_101396 | JGI IMG/M metagenome (GOLD analysis project Ga0137393, IMG submission 101396) | Vadose zone soil microbial communities from Angelo Coast Range Reserve, California, USA - 15con2h3.4B metaG | ecosystem: Environmental > Terrestrial > Soil > Vadose zone > Saprolite...
ACGCAGGAACGGACGAAGCGCCTCGAAGGAAAGAACCTCCATTTCGTCGGCTCCGGCGTCTCGGGCGGCGAGGAGGGAGCGCGCTTCGGCCCATCGCTCATGCCGGGCGGTTCGAAGGAATCGTGGCTGGCCATCAAACCGGTCTTCGAGGCGATCGCGGCGAAGAGCGATTCCGGGCCGTGTGTGACGCACGTCGGACCGGATGGCGCGGGCCATTACGTGAAGATGGTTCACAACGGCATCGAGTACGGCGACATGGAGCTCATCGCCGAGGCCTACGAGATGTTGCGGAAGGGGCTGGGGGCGGACGCGGAGGAGCTGGCGGGCATCTTCGACGAATGGAACAAGGGTCCGCTGGAATCGTTCCTGATCGAGATCACCGCGCACATCTTCCGCGTCAAAGACCCGGAGAGCGGCGCACCCCTCGTCGACAAAGTGCTCGACAAGGCGGGACAGAAGGGAACCGGCAAGTGGACGGCGCAGATCGCGCTCGATCTGGCCGTGCCGATCCCGACGATCGCCGCGGCCATCGACGCGCGCGTGCTGTCGTCGATGAAGGACGAGCGCGTGGCGGCATCGAAGGTGCTGCAGGGGCCGTCCGGCAAGCCGGACGTCGCCGACCGCAAGCAGTTCATCGCCGACGTGCACGACGCGCTGTACGTTTCGAAGATCTGCTCCTACGCGCAGGGGATGGCGCTGATCCAGGCCGGCTCACGCGAATGGAACTGGTCGATCGACATGCGCGAGATGGCCCGCATCTGGAAGGCCGGCTGCATCATCCGCGCGCGTTTCCTAGATTCGATCATGAACGCCTACGAGCGCAAACCTGACCTGACCAACCTCCTGCTCGACGACAAGTTCTCAGCCGACGCACAGACGTCGCAGCCCGCCTGGCGCCGCGCGGTTGCGTTCGCGCAAGCGAACGGAATCGCCGTCCCGTCGATGTCCGCGAGTCTCAGCTATTTCGACGCTTATCGCAGCGCCGAGCTGCCGCAGAACCTGACACAAGCACAGCGCGATTACTTCGGCTCGCACACGTACCAGCGGAACGACAAAGGAGCAGATACGCCGTTCGTGCATACGGACTGGATACACATGTAGCGCCTTCGGCGCGTTGTCGGTTATCGGTTGTCGGTTGGGTTGAGGGTCTTCCGACACGAAGCATCACGGAGTTCCAGTGGCTCGGAAGCTGTCAAAGCTCCCGATCAACAGACAACCGATAACCGATAACCGACAACGCGCGCAGCGCCGTCACAACTGCGGCTTGAACACCTCCGCCGCTTTCTCCTTCAACTTGTCCAGCCATCCGCGGCGGAACCATTTGCGGAGCGTGATCTCTTCACTGCGGGCCAGATCGGCGTGGAACATCGCCTCCATCTGGGCGCCGATGCCGTCGTCGTAGATGTTGACGTTGACTTCGTCGTTGAGGCGGAAGCTGCGGTCATCGAAGTTCGAGGAGCCGATCGTCGTCCAGGCGCCGTCGACCACCATCGTCTTGGCGTGCATCATCGCCGGCTGGTATTCTAACATCCGGATACCACGGCGCAGCAGCAACTCGTAGTACCACCAGCTGGCCTGGCGCACGATCGGAACGTCGGCGAATTCGCCCGGCACGATCACGCGCACGTCCACGCCGCGGCGCACGGCTCCCTCCAGGGCGCGGAGCGTGTCGGCGTCAGGAACGAAATAGGCGTTGCTGATGTAGATCGACTTGACCGCGCTGACGATGGAGATGATGTAGAGCAGCTTCACCGTCGAGCTTCCCTCCGTCGGCGACGACTTGAGCACCTGGGTCAGGTGCGGTCCCGCAGTCGGGAGCGCGGGGAAGTAATCGAGACCGGTCAGCAGCTCGCCGCGGCTCTTGACCCAGTTGTCCATGAAGGCCGACTGCATCTGCGTAACCACCGGCCCTTCGACGCGGGCCACGGTGTCACGCCAGTGATCCTTCGAGTCGGCGTCGCCCAGCCAGTTGTCGGCGATCCCGACGCCACCGGAGAAGCCGACCCGCCCGTCGACGATGAGCAGCTTGCGGTGCGTACGGTGATTGAACCGGGAGATCGTGTACCAGCGCAGCGGGTGATACCACTCCACGTCGATGCCGTTACGGGTGAGAAAGTCGATCAGTGATTGCGACATCGGCGCGGAGCCGACGGCATCGAGGATCACTTTGACTTCCACTCCCCCTCTGGCCCGCTCGGCCAGCGCCTCGGCGAATTTCCGTCCGATCTCGCCATCCCAGTAGATGTAGAACTCGAGGTTGATGGTCCGCTTCGCCGCGCGGATGGCCGACAGCATAGACGGGAAGATTTCGACACCGTTCTTGAGAATCGTGACCAGGTTCCCCTCCGACATCGGCGTGCCGGTGAGGGCATGCATCGTCTGCAGGAAGGCGAAGTCGTGCACGCCGAACTGGTGCTTCATGTGGTAGCGCATCGGCAGGCGCCGGCGGATCATCGGCATCGGTGCCCGGTGCGGGTAGCGAGGCGATTTCTTCTTGCGGAACATCAGCGCTTCGACGTCACCCAGATGATTGCCGCAAAGAGCACAGTCATGACCAGAAACGAAAACCCGAGCAGGACGACCAGGATGGCGATGGCCGCGGCGGCGATGGATCCGAAGGAGCGCGGAGGACGGGTGCGGTCGCGATGGAGGATGAGCGCGTTGAGGTTGATGATGTTTTCTTCGAAGAGCCAGTCGAAGATCGTGCCGGCGATGGGAACCGACCCGAGGGTCATGTCGAGCAGGACGTAGAGCACCATGCGGAAGATGCGAAACATCGGCACGCGATGGCGCATCGCGCCGACGATGATCCATGCCGAAAGCAGCGCGCCGATGACCTCGCCGACACCGGGAATGAGACTGAGTCCCGCATCGAGCCCGACCCGTTTCTTCGTGCCCGGGATGCGGACGGCTTCGTCCATGAGGTAGGCGAACTTCCGCAACGTGACGAGATCGGGAGGAAGTTTCTCGTCAGGCTCGAGGACTTCGGGGATGAAAGGCTTAGGCATGCTCGAGGGTAATGCAAGAAACGTCCGATCTGTCATCCTGACGGTGAGCGAAGCGAGCCTGTCAGGATCTCCGGTGGCACTGCGAGGCCGTTGGCAGGAGCCAGGAATCGAGCGGAATGACCAGAGATCGTCGCCAACAAGAAAACTCAAGTGCGGCCTCACCGGAGATCCTGACAGGTGCCGCTGCGCGTCACCGTCAGGATGACATTGCTACTCCCTCGGGAAACTCGGCGAGTACAGGACCGCGTTCATGAACAGAGGCAACGTGCCGCGCCAGAAGAGGCGGAAATGGGGCTCGTCGGCGAAGGTGATGACCTGGCCCTTTCCGTACGGCTCGCTCACGAGATAGATCGATCCCTTCAGACGGTCGATCGATTCGTTCCAGGCTATGCCGGCCACGAGCGGCTTCTCCTTCTCGATGGTCACGATGTTGTCGACGGTGTGGCTCACCGGCAGGAAGGCGTGCGAGCCTTCGATGAGCACATTCGGACTGCGCGGGACGCCGAAGGTCAGGTACGAATGGTCGTTCATCGTGGTCCGGAACGTGGCGCCGGGGACGCGGTAGTCGTTGTACATCTCCGGCGTCGCCGGCGTCTTGTCCTTATCGTCGTCCTTCTTCTTCGGCGCTTCCCACGGCTTGAGCTTCGAGATATCGACGTCCTTCTCGCGCAGGAAGGTGCTTGCTCCCTTGACGGTGACGAGTGTGCCGCCGCCGTTGAGCCATGCTTTCAGCTTCTCCGCGTTCTTGCCGAAACGGTCGCCGTAGTCGCCGTCGGGAAGAATGATCACGCCGAACTTGGAGAGATCGACGTTGCGCAGCGATTCGACCGAAAGGAGCGAATGCGGCAGCGGCGTGTCGACGTCGAGCGTGTGCCAGAGCATTCCGTACGACGTGGCGCTGACGCGCGGGCCGCCGACCAGCGCGATGCGGGGATCTTTGACGAAATGGATCTTCGACGATCCGAAGCTCGTCGCTCCTGTCCAGCCGGAGTCGATCGGCGTCGTGGCCACTGCGGTTTCGCGTGCGATGCGCTCCAGGGCAGCGTCGACCTCCGGCTTATTGTTGCCTTTGAGGACGACCAGGGAGCCGCGGGCGAAGTTGCGGTCATTCACTGTGACCATGTCGTCGCTCACATTGAAACGGAGACCGTCGCGGAGCATCCGGCCGGCGGCGCGGTAAACGTTCGGCTCGCCGCCGTCGATGATGTAGCCGTAGCGCGCCGGCCGAAACGCCGGCATTGGGGTGGCGGTGTACGGCCGAAGCTCGCCGGCGACGGGCGCGGTCGTCACATACGTTTCGACGTTCATCGCCAGCGGCAGCGACCACGACGTCAGGTCGTAGAACTCATCCGGTTCATCGGCATGGGTGCGTTTCTGCTGCTCCTCGACGTAGCCCTTCGTGAAGACCGGCGACCGTTCCAGCAGCGTGTTGGCCAGTCCGCCGAGGGGCTGGCGCGTGCTGATGACGACCGTGCCGGCGGGGAAGAGATGCGAATCGGACGCATCGCTGTCGATGCGCGACGCTTTCAGCGTGACCGGCGCCACGAGTTGCGACATGGCGATCTGCTGGCGTTGCAGCATTTCGACAAGTGGCCGGAAGTTCGGAGCGTTCGGCAGGATCAGGTAGGTGTTCTGTCCCGAAGCGACCTGTTTACGCATCATCTCGTAGGTGTATTGCAGCAGCCCTTCGCGATTCTCCGAAGCCGTGCGCAGAGTGGCCATCGCCGTCGTGTAGTGACGGGCGATGCGGTCGGCCAGCGTATAGACCGTGCCGTCATCACGAGTGATGGCCGAGCCGCCGCGGCCGCTGCCCGCCACCTCGTAGGTCATGCCGATCGCGCCGTGCAGCGACGGCCAGGAATCACCGTAGCCGGGATAGAAAAGGTCGAACTCCTCGCCGGTGAAGAAGGTCCACCCCTTCTTCGTAAAGGCATCGGCATCCGCCCGTCCGAATTTCTCCAACCACGTGTCGACGTCCTTCGGCAGGTTGGCGTTGACCGGCCGCGCGTCGGGGGGGAAGAAGTAGGACGACTGGTAGCCCATCTCGTGGAAATCGACGAAGACCTGCGGGTTCCATTTGCGGTACTCGGCCACGCGGGCAAGCACTTCGCGCTGCGAGGTCCAGGTCCAGTCGCGGTTCATGTCGACGAGGTAGTGATTGAAGCGGCCGCCGGGCCACGGCTCGTTGTGCTCGTAAGAGTCGGGATTCGGATCGGGCTGCTCGCCGCGCGTGCGGATGAACCACTGCACATAGCGCTCGCGTCCGTCCGGATTGAGCAGCGGATCGATGATGACGACGAGGTTCTCCAGCAACGCCGCCGACTGCGGATCGTTGAGCAGCGTGCGGGCCACATCCATCGATGCTTCGGCGGACGACGACTCGTTGCCGTGTACGCCGAAGGCCAGCCAGGCCACGGCCGGCGTCGTGTGGGCGATCTCATTCGCCCGCGCCGGTGAAGTGGCGTTCGGATCGGTGAGCGCAGCGATGTTGGCGCGAATGGTGTCGAGCGCGGCGCGGTTTTTCGGCGAGGTGATGACCGCCAGCATCAGCGGACGATGCTCGTAGGTTTCGCCGAACTGCTGCATCGTGATCAGATTCGACCGCGTCGTCAGCAGATGGAAGTAGTCGAGGATGCGCGCATGCGGCGTGAAGCGGTCGCCAAGCGTGTAGCCGAGGAATTCGTCAGGCGTCGGAACGGCATTCTGGGCCTGCGACGCCGCGGCGAAGAGCAAAACGAAAACAGAGAGAGAGAGTCGTCTCATAAGAAGGGTGAAGTGTGCAGAGTGAAGAGGGAAAAGGGAAGAGCGAAGTGAAGGGTCAAGGATGAGGGATGAAGGATGTCGAGAGCCCTTCATCCTTCATCACTCCACCCCCACCTCTTCCTCCACCGCCGCATTCGACTTCGCGTGGATTCCCAGCCGCTTCATCATCTCGTTCAATGTCGACGGCTTGAGCTGCAGCAGTTCCGCGGCCTTCTTCTGGACGCCGTTGGCCATTTCCAGCGATTGCAGAATCATGCCGCGCTCGTAGCGGGAGACGGCGTCCTTGAGCGAGAGGCCCTCGGACGGGACGATCATCGCCGGCTGGTCGGTCTGCTGCGGGAAGCGGAGGTAGTCGGGAAGGAGGTCGACTCCGATACGGTCGCCGGTGCAGAGGACGGTGGCACGCTCGATCGTGTTCTCCAGCTCGCGGACGTTACCGGGCCAGGGGTGGTCGAGGAGGATACGCATGGCGTCCGGCGTCACTTCGCGTACCTTCCTCTTGTTCTCCTCGGCGTATTTGTCGAGGAAGTGCGCGACCAGGAGCGGGATGTCTTCACGCCGGCGGCGCAGCGGAGGAAGGGCGATGTTGATGACGTTGAGGCGATAGAAGAGATCCTCTCGGAAACGATTCTCCGCCATAAGCTTCGACAGGTCAGCGTTCGTGGCGGCGATGATGCGGACGTCGACCTTGATCGTGTCGACCGATCCGAGACGCATGAACTCCTTCTCCTGGATCACGCGGAGGAGCTTGGCCTGCGTCTCGAGATTGATGTTGCCGATCTCGTCGAGGAAAATCGAGCCGCCGTCGGCCACTTCGAAGAGGCCGCGTTTCGTGGCGATGGCGCCGGTGAAGGAGCCCTTCATATGGCCGAAGAGCGACGACTCCAGGAGCTCCGGCGGAAGCGATCCGGAGTTGACGGTGACGAAGGCGTTGCGCGCGCGGGGGCTGGCATGGTGGATGGCCTTTGCCACCAGCTCCTTGCCTGTGCCGGACTCGCCGGCCACGAGGATGTTCGATCGCGACGGCGCGGCCAGGCGGATCAGGTCGTAGACCTTCCGCATCGGCTCCGACTTGCCGATGATGTTCGCGTAGGCGTACTTCTCGGACAGCTCTTCCTTGAGGCGCTCGTTCTCGCGCGAGAGGCGCTTCTGTTCCAGCGCCTTGTTGACCGTGAGGATGACTTCCTCGTTCTTGAACGGCTTGGGGATGTAGTGAAAGGCGCCGTGCTTCATGGCCTCGATGGCGCCGTCGATCGAGGAGAAGGCGGTGATGATGATGACCGGTAGCGACGGGTTGGAGATGCGGATCGCGCGCAGAGTGTCGATGCCGCTGATGCCCGGCAGCATGATGTCGAGGATGACGAGGTCGATGTTGTCGTCCTCATCCAGGACCGATAGCGCTTCCTCGCCGCTGGCGGCCATGGCCACCTCGAAGCCTTCGCGCCGCAGGACGGCGTCGAGCACGTCGCGAAGGACTTCTTCGTCATCTACGATCAGGATGCGCATGATTAGTTGATCAGTCGATTAGTGGATTAGTGGTTCAGTCGGTTCTTCGATCGCGGCGTCGTCTGTTTCTGTTCGACCAATCGACTGATCTACTAATCCACTTGTTTTTGGCAACGTAATCGTGAACTCAGCTCCCTGGCCGGGCGTGCTCTCCACCGTCACGTCGCCGTCCGAGGCGTGCAGGATACGCCGTGTGATGGCCAGGCCGAGGCCGGTGCCACCCTGGCCGCGTTTCGTGGTGACGAGAGGCTCGAAGATTTTGCCGATCATGTCCGCCGCGATTCCCTTGCCGTCGTCCTTGATGCGGATCGAGATCTTCGAACCGTTCTCCTCGGCGGAGATCCAGATGTTCCCGCCGTAGGCGACCGCATCGCGGGCGTTGAGAAGGATGTTCGTCAGAACCTGCTGCAGGTCGTGGAAGTTCCCCTGCACGTCCGTGTCCGTGACCGGCCCGACGTGGACCTGGATGTTTCTCGGCGTGAAGAGATCCTCGTGCAACGTCACCGTCGCGGCGATGAGCGCGGGGATGTTGACCATCTCGCGCGACCGCGGACGGTTGGCGATGAGGTCGAGCAGATTGTTGACAAGGTGCGACGCGCGAAATGACTGTGCCTCCATCTTCTTGAGCAGCCGGTAGCGCGGATCGTCCGGCTGCGTGTCGGCGAGCAGGAGTTGCGCGTATGACGAGATGCCGGTCAGCGGCGTGTTGACCTCGTGAGCAACGCCGGCGGCCAGGAGTCCGAGCGAAGCGAGGCGCTCTTTGTCCTGCAGTTCGCGCTCGAGGCGCACGCGCTCGGTAATGTCGCCGATGACGAGCACGCGTGCACCGTCGGGTTCTTCGGCGTTCAGTGGACTGGCGGTGATTGTGACTTCCTTGTCCTCACCGTTGCGGTTGGTGAAGGTCGTAGTGATCGAGCGCGCCTTCGTGCGCCGCATCTCGTCGTAGGGAGGAAAGAGCGTCGCGATCGGCTCATCAATTGCTTCGACGGGGACCTCACCCGGCACCACACCGCCGAGGAGCTCCCAGAACGCGTGATTCGCAGTCAGCACCGTGCCGTCGAACGAAACGACCGCGATCGCTGACGACGACGACTCGATGATGTTCTCGTTGTACTCCTTGAGCGCGCGGATCTCTTCGAGCTGCCGGCGCAATCTTCCGTAGAGACGGGAGTTCTCGATGGCCAGCGCCACCGGCGCGCAGAGCGATTCGACGAGGTGTAGGTCGTCGCGCGAGAGCGGCTCTTCGTTACGCTTCGTGCCGAGGAGCAGGAGCCCTTGCAACTCGCCGCGGTTCCGCAGAGGGAAGAGATAGCGATAACCGGCGCGCAGCAATTGCCACGGCAGCTCGCTTCCCTCCGGCAGCCGCGGCTCGGTGAGGACCAGCGGCCCTTCCGAGGGCATGGCGCCGAATTCGATGATCGTCGAGCGGCGCGGGATGTCGGCCTCGGCGTCGTAGATCACGAGCGAAGGACCCTCGCGCGTGAAGAGGTTCATCTTCTGAAGGCCGAGCGCGTCGCGAAGACGCTCGCGCATCATCGAGATCAGCTCGTGGACGTCATGGAAGGTCGCCAGCTCCTGCGCGAACTCGGCGATGGCGCGCCTGTGCTTGTAGCTGTCGCGGTAGACGAACATCTCGATGACCGACTCGATCCGCCCCTTGACCGGGATCAGCACGCCAGCGATCAGCAGCCCGGAGGTGAAGGCCAGGAAGTTCCGCTCCAGCGCCGACCGCTCTTCGATCACGTGCGAGAGGATCAGGTTGATCGTCGAGAAGGCGATCATGCCGAAGATGAAGGTCACCGAGTACGCCAGGATCTCCTTGATGACCACTTCGACGTCCCACAGCTTGTACTTCAGAATCGAGACAGCGAAGGCGAGCGGGATCAGCGCCAGCGGCAGGATGGAGATCGTCGAATAGATCGGTTTCACCGAGCCGATGACGAGGTATGGCACGAGGTAAACCAGCAGGAACGGCAGGAAACCGAGCGCCATGCCGAGGTAGATCCACTTGATCTGCTTCTTCCCGACCGCCGCGGCCATGCGATAGGTGTACGCAAGCGCCACGATGGCCAGGGTGAAGTAGATGGCGAAGTGGACCAGCTCCCAATGCTGGATGAGGAGCAGGGAACGGTACGGATTCGCGATGGCCAGGCGGTTGCCGAGAACGAGGAGGTCGAGGTCCCATGCCGCCAGAAGTGCCGGCGGGATGTACATCGCCGCGATGAGACGCTGGTAGCGGACGATCGGCCGGGGAAAGACCAGGAAGAAGTTCAGCGTCAGCGGCGGGAGCAGGATCGTGGCGAATTCTTCGACGGCCTGCAGGATCTTGTACGTCGCGTCGATGTCGCCCGCGGGCGTGTAGACGTAGACGATGAACGACAACAGCGTGACGAAGAAGAAGAGCGTCGATTCGGTCCGCCCGCCGCGGAAGAGCGTGAAAAGACCGATGGCCAGGTAGAGGAAGCCGATGAAGCTGAGGATGAGGTAGGCATAGTCGATCTTCAGCTCGGGGACGAGGTAGTTTAGGCGGACGGTCTTCGTCTCGTGTCCTACCTGCCGCGCGACGATGAGCGGCACTTTCTGGCCGATCCGCCGGAGAGTTTTCTGCAGGCCCTCGATCTCGTTCGACGGCGTATCGCCGATGAGCCAGATCTGGTCGCCCGTACGGAGACCGCTCGTTTCCGCGCCGCTGCCGGGGTCGACCGTCTTGACGACGACGACGCCGTTGTCGCGGGTGAAAGTGAAGTCGATCCGCTCGAAGGAGGAGCGCTTGCGCTGGAACGACGCGAATGCGCCGGCCACAATCGCCACCGTCACGGCGAGGATCACGAGGTTCGCGAGAAGGGATCGGCGCATGAGAGAAAAGACGGACGTGACGCGGGTTCAGGCGATTCAACAGGGGTGCCGTTGCAGAAATCGATCTAAACCATTGAACATAAACGTCCGGTTGGTTGAATCGTGGCGGGCATGATGCCTCGGATCTCCAACCAAGCGAATTTGGAGTGCGGATATTTGGAGGAAAGGGAGTCGGGGATCGGGTGTCGGAGTCAGGAACCTAACCTGTGAACTCCGACACCCTGCGTCTACGGTCTGGCGACCGAAATCGTGCCGGCGTTTGTGCTACTGCCCGCTGCTACGGAGATGCTGCGGCTTTCTCCGATGCCGGGCGATGCGATCAAGTAGGTTCCGGGGCTTACGAACAGGATCTCGACGGAGCCGTTCGACAGGGTGATTGCCGTCGCGGCGATCTGGCCCGTCGCTGACGTGAGTTGCACATTGGCTCCGGCGAGGGGTCCATGGCCGTCGGTGAATGTCGCCGTCACGACTCCCGACGCAAGCGGAATGGAGAAACTCGATTCGTGGAATTCCTCGGGAATGGTTCCGATGTACGTCGAGCGCGTTTCATCGACAAGTGAGATTCTGCATGCGCTGTCGCGTTTGCGCACGACATACGATCCGGCGGCATCAGCGTTCGCGAAGCTGACGAGCGGGGGACAGACCGCCTGTAAGCGCCACGATTGCGGCAGGAGTGGGGTCAGCGTGACGGTAATTCTCGTGGCCGGCTCGCCGATTCGCACTCGTGTCGTTTCCCCCGATTTCACAACGGCCGAGTGCCATACACCGCCGCCGGAAACGTGGACGGATGATGCGCCCGCGCGTGCAAACTCACGCGTTACTTGGTATTCGCCAGGGGCAGCGTCGCTGAACACCGCCAAACCGGCAGTGTCTGTTCGTTCGCTTCGCATGGCGCCCTTCAAGCTCGTATGGACGGTGCAACCGGTGCAGGCCTCATCCGCCTCTTCATCCCAGACGACGACTTCGAGTCGGCCGGGCCGAGGTAGGTCGATGATGAGATCGTCAACCGTTGACGAGAGCCCGGTTCGAATCTGTCGAACCGTGGCGAACCCGGATGCGCTTGCCTCGAGCGCCATCGCTGCCGTCGCATCGGCGGTCAGTGAAAACGCACCGGCGTCATCGCTCGTGGCCTCCCCGGCGCCTAGCGGATCGATGATCCTCACGAGGGCGCCGGAAATGGACATACCCGATGAAGCATCGCGTACGTGACCATGGATCGCCTCTCCAGGGACGAGCTCAAGCGCGCTGAGTTGCTTCTCCTCCTCAGGTGCGACCGACACTGCGACATTGGCGGTACGGTAGCCCGGCAGCGTCGCGCGCAGGTCGTAATCGCCCGCAGGGAGGTTCTTGAAAACGAACGCGCCATGCTCGTCCGTAGTCAAACGGCTTGACGATCCTCGGATCGAGACATTCACGCCAACGCGAGCAGCGCCGTGCTCATCGCGGACCTCGCCCCGTATCGATGAGAACCGATCGAGAACACAGGTGGCCTCCTCCGGCGGTGCATCAAAGCGGAGATTTGTCCGGACGAACCCATCCGCCGAGCATGAGAGACGCAATGGCAGCTTCGGATCGGCGCCGGAGAGCTTGGCGTTACCCTTGAGATCCGACGTCGTTTCCACCACGATCGGCTGCCTGTCGTTGGCTTCACGCTCCTGCCAGAGACTGACGCCCGCTTTCGAAACGGGGAGACCGCCGTGCGTACGTACACCAACGGCAACGTCGACGCCGGCCGGGATGGAGATATCGCGGATCTGCACCGCAGTCTCCGCCTCGTTCGCTTTGCGCGCCGGGATCGTGATGGTGGCCGTCTGGTGGATCCGCCCGGTCGGCAGATGCACGTCGATCACGTAGTCGCCGGGCGTGATATGCGGGATGATGAATCGCCCCTCCGCATCTGCCTGGACCGAATCGACGATCTTTTGCTCCCGCCTCCCGAGCGGGATCGCATAGGCACGCCGGCTCTGCAACCTTGCGTACACCAGCCGCAACACCGCCTTTGCAGCCGGACGGCGCCCGATCAGACAGCGCCCTCGGACCTCGCGGCCTGATTCGATCGTGAATGTCTCCGCGGAATCCTGACCGATCAATACCCGCCGGCAACTGATGGCTCGCTCGGGTGCGCCTACACAGAGGAGCGTCTGCGTACCACTCTCAATCGGTGCGCGAAACGCCGAACTGCCGGGCGGCACGTCCCACGATGCAGCAACACCCTGGGAACCGAGCGGAAGGGACGCCACCCACACATTGTTGGCATCAACAGGTCGAATCGAGACGGTAACGACCGCGTACGCGGTCAGCGGAAAGAGCGCGGCGGCAACCGCCGCGCTCCAAAAATACGGGGTTGCAAACACTAGCTGTAATTGCAGTGTTGCTCGCAAATATGGAGGGAGCACGTGCAATCCCACGAAGTCAATCTGACACCGATACTAAAAGTTCCCGGGTCGCAGCCGCAATAGTCCTGAGTACAGTAGTTGCAGTTTCCGTCAATACCGCCACCGATGTTGGTGTCCTTGGTGAAGACGTCGTCCTGCGCGATAGATGGCACCGGGCACACGATCAATGAAAGCACAAACACCAACAGTGCTACTATATGAGGTCGGCCAAATTCGAATTTCATTCTCTCCTCCTTACCGCGACGCACGATGTTTGGGGGGAACTTGGATCGGGATAAAAAACGAAGTCATCTTTCCACGCGACGAACCGTTTGCTCGCGCACCGCTGGACATCGATTCTCACGCGCCGCACTGTGCCGTCCTGCAGGATTCTCACGGCAGTGATGCCTCGATCGTCGGTGTTTTCGCCGAGCCAGATGCTCTGATCTGGTGCAATGGCCATTGATGGATACTTTCTGATCTGTTCGTAAGACACCCCTCCCCGAAGTCGGGCATCTCGATCCAATTGCTTCAACCATGCATCGATCGCGGCATCTCTCGGGTTCTGGGTATGGCTCCTACGTTTGACAGATCCTGTTTCAGAAAAAGTAATCAGATCACCGCGAAAGGCATCGAACGTGACGATTTCGCGATGTGCGCGGTCATAGCGAAGGAGCGTAGCGCGTACCGCAACCGCGCCGGAACTTGGTATTTTGATATCCGGACACGTTCCAAAGCCCGACAGGTACTCACCCGTCGATGTGTCCCATATCTCGACACAGGGTCCTGTCGTTCGCGGGGTAACGGCAATCTGGCTGCCTCGGAGCCACGCCACGTCGCTCCCCTGATGGAGCAGGTGAATCGAACGTTTCTGAAGTCCGTTCCATTCGATGATGTTGATGACGCGACCGCCGTCCGAGAGCGTTGCGATGCCGCGTTCCTGGTCGGCATCGACCTCCCAGGCATCCGGCAGGATGTCGCTTTCGACGCGGTCGCCGTTGGGCGTAATGCGCGTGACCATTCTGCGCTTCGCGTCCCAGGCCCAGAAATTGTTCTTCGAGTCGACACCGGCTTTCGTTGCGCGGATAGATGCCAGCTCCTGTTCGGCGGAATTCCGAGCTTCAGCCGTCCACGTCATGATGACGAGTACGGCGAGCCCGCAGCGAGCAATTGTGCGAATACGTGACATGTGATTGAGTGCTCGCTGGAGATAACACCATACAGAATCATGTGTTGTCAAGAAGTATGTGCGTATCCAATAAGTGTCTATGCCATCGCGTTCTATCGTGATAGGACTCGGGACGCCACCCGCAACGGATATGCCGCAAAGTACCCCAGATTCCGCGGGTCGTAGCGGAGGCTCCGGATTACGTGCTTCAGAAACAGCCACGGTTCATGGCTCTCGAAGTAGCAGCCGGCGAGGATGCGGTGGACGCGTCCATAGGCGTGCTTTCGCAGCGATTGCACGGCCGGGTCAGGCGATTGGAATGCTTTCTCCAGCGCCTTGAGCATGTCAATTTCCATCCTCGGAATGTTGAGATGGTTGCCGCTGCCGTGCTGCCGGTATCTCACCAGCACCTCGGGGACGAAGCCGGCGCGGTAGCGGCAGGCAATGCGATAACAGAAATCCCAGTCCTCCGCCTGTTGGAGGCCGGGATCGTAACCGCCGACCTCCTCGGCCACCACTTTCCGCACGGTCAGGTTGCTTCCCGGTGCGGTAATGACCTCACGATCGAGGCGCAGCAGGTCGGGGGCGATCCATCCTTCCAATCCGGTCAGGGAGACGGAGAGGGTCCTGCCGGCATTGTCGAACGTCTCAGCGCCGCAGTGGACCATGCCGAGGGTGGGATCGAGGGCAAAGCGGGCGACGTCGCATTCGAGTTTCCGCGGCCTCCAGATGTCATCCGAATCGAGGAAGGAGACGTACTCGCCGCGCGAGGCTGCGATCCCGGCATTCCTGGCGGCGCTGGGGCCGCGGTTCTCCTGGCGGATGGCGCGGATTCGATCGCCGTAGCTGTCCAAAATCCGGGGCGTGTCGTCGGTCGAGCCGTCGTCGACGACGATCACTTCGAGCGCTGGACAGGTTTGCGCCAGCGCACTGTCGATCGCGCCGCGAAGAAAGCGGCCGTAGTTGTACGCTGGGATGATGACGGAGATCGTCGTCACGGTTGCAGGAGATTCTGAGCAGTTGCCGGGACCACCATTAAGCCCTTCCTGATCTGGAGCGGAGCGGGTCATTCTACTATTCGCGCCTCGATGACGATCCAGGCTCGCGCTCTCTACATCTGTTACTTCGGTCTGCGCGAGCCGCTCGTCCAGACCCAGGTGCTTCCCTATCTGCGCGAGCTCGTCGCGGGAGGCATCGGAATGTCGCTTCTCACGTTCGAGCCGAACCTGAAGAGGCGCTGGGATGAGGATTCGATCGCCGACTGGCGGCAGCGCCTGCGGAGTGAGGGTATCGAGTGGCACCTGCTGCCGTATCACGAGCGTCCCTCGCTGCCGGCGACGTTGTACGACATCGCTGCCGGCGCATGGCGGGCCGCGGCGATCGCTCGCCGCGGAAAGATCGATCTGTTTCACGGCCGCAGTCACGTCGGCACGGCGATCGGTGCGCTGGCCAAACGACTGACCGGCGCGCGGCTCATCTTCGATGTCCGCGGCTTACTGGCCGAGGAGTATGTCGACTCCGGAAACTGGCCCGCGGGCGGACTGCTCTACCGGTTGACGAAAGCGGCCGAGCGATGGCTTGACCGGGCCGCGGACGGTTTCGTAGTTCTCACGGATCGGGCGCGAGAAACACGCTTTCCGGAAGACGGGTCTGGCCGGCCTGTCGAAGTGATTCCGTGCTGCGTCGACCCGGAACGCTTCGCCGCGGCGGCCGCACGCGATCGCGATGCCATTCGCCGGGAGCTGGGGCTCGAGGGCCGCCGGGTATTCGTCTACGTCGGAGCGCTTGGTGGCTACTACCTGATCCGCGAGACCGCCGAATTGCTCGCGGCGGCGCGGGAGCAGGACCGGCATACCTATGCGCTCGTGCTCACGCAGGGGGCACCGGCTCCCATGACTGCCGAGCTGAAGCGCCTCGGATTCTTGAACGATGACTATCGCGTGCTGCAGGTCGCGCCGGCGGACGTTCCGACATACCTGCGCGCCGCCGATGTCGCGCTCGCTCTCATCCGGCCTTCGTTTGCGCGACGATCGATGTCGCCGACGAAATTCGCCGAGTACCTTGCCGCCGGTCTGCCGGTCATCGCTTCGGCAGGGACCGGCGATCTCGATGTCCACATCAGGGAGGCGCGCGCCGGCGTGTTGCTGAAGACGTTCGATCATGCCGCATACCTCGATGCCCTTCGCGCCGTCGAGGAATTGAGAGGCGATCCCGGCCAGCCGGAGCGTTGCCAGGCCGAAGCGCGGGCGCGTTACGACCTTCACACCATCGGCGGAGAGCGCTACCGCCGGCTCTATGCTGCCGTGCTCGGCCCGTAGCGATTCGTCATGCGAATTGCAGGCAAATCTCCGGGAGAACATCATCATGAACCGACGATCTCTGACTCTGCCAAAGCTTTTCTTCATCGTGAGCACCCGGGCGATGATGGGAGCGGGCGTTGCTCTGCTTGCCAGCCGGGGGCTGAACAAACGTACGAGGCGCAATGCCGGGTTGACGCTCGCGCTCGTCGGCGCGGCGACGACGATTCCGGCGGCGCGCTTGGTGATGGAATCACGGCGGTCGCCGCTGGAGCGGCTGGTGCGCAGATTTCGATAGCGCTCGGTACTTGCGCGCGCTTCGAGGAGCGGGCTGAATCTCGATCCGGATCAGCGGTGCGTCATCATCCGAATGACGCGGATGAGCCACCACGCGAACATCACGCCGATCACGGCCAACGTGATCGGCTGAATCCATCGATGAATCTCTTTGAAATGCGCGCCGAGG
>Ga0137393_10001187_pt1 | contig 16401 bp, 16 predicted proteins | sample 15con2h34BmetaG_FD_101396 | JGI IMG/M metagenome (GOLD analysis project Ga0137393, IMG submission 101396) | Vadose zone soil microbial communities from Angelo Coast Range Reserve, California, USA - 15con2h3.4B metaG | ecosystem: Environmental > Terrestrial > Soil > Vadose zone > Saprolite...
CAATCGCCGCGCGGACAGCCGGATCGAGTTTGCCCAGCGCCTCAGCGGTGGCGGCCGTCACCCGCTGGGCCCACTCGCCCAGCGCGGCTGCGGCAGCCTCCCGGGCAGCGGCGAACTGCCGTACCGGGTCGTCTCCGTCACCGGCCATGGCCGCATCTTCTCACCCGGCGCCGGCTGTGGCCAGCGCTCCAGCGGCCCCGGAGACGTCATGCGAGCGAACGTGCCCCAGGCATCGTTGTGATCTAGAGGTGTGCCTAATGCGTCAGGTACGACAAGACGACCTCGTTGGCAATGGGCACACTTCGGCGCCGCTTCGGCGGGATGGGTCTCCGGACTCGCCGGGGCGATTCACCGCACGATCCCGCCGCTGGTGGCACGGGCCTGCGGGCTGGCTGGGCTCCTGCCTTGCCGTCGCCGCCGGGCTGCCACCAGGCAGGATGGCATCCATTCGCTGCCGTCGGGTTCGCTTGCGGACAGGTCACCGAACGTAACGGATCCTCGGCGAGGCAACGCTCGCAGATCCGCCGTTATCTCAAGCCCGCACTTGGGTGTCTTCGCTGTAGCCGCCGCGGGTGTTTTGTGTGCTTTTCCCGCGCGGTGGACGCATTACCTGAACAGTGTCTCCGCCGCAGGCCCGGTGCCAACCCCCTTGTCGTTGCCGTTTTTAGAACTAAACAGCTATCGCGTGAACGCTGTTTAGCTACATGTCAACGCCGCAGACGTCCTGGTCAGGACCGGCGTAGACAGGGACGGCTTCAGATAACCGCCGATCTGGGCGGCTCTCGGACGTTCTGCCTGTTAGGTCATTGCGGCGCATAACAGGTCGTTCTGCTCGCCGTCTCTGGTCTAGCCAATGGGTCAGCGTTTCTTTCGTTGCTTTGTCCTATGAGACCGTGTCAGCGTGCGCCAATGCGGGTCGGCGCGGGCGGGTCGGGGTTGGCGGTTGTCCGGCCGGTGGGGTTGACAGCGTGGTTGGCCGGGAGGAAGGTCGAATCCGTACGCGCAGCCTCCTGCGTCCGGCCTGTCGGACCTGCTGTCGGTTAGCTCGTCCCCGTCTTGGCCGTGTTTCATCTGGTGAGGTTGCTGCCGAGAGGGGTGGGCGATGAAGCCCTACGCATGGCTAAGCGTGCTGGCCACTTCGGCGCTGGCGGTAGGAATGTTGTCGGGAAGCGTGGCTTCTGCGGCTGGCGGCAGCGGGAATCCTGAGTGGTATCTGCCGCAAAATCACGTCTCTGCGGTCGGCGACGTGCTCGCCGGGGTGTTGAGCGGGCGGCTGCGGCAGCCGTCGCCGGTGAATGCGGGGACGCCGTGCCCAGCTGAGGCCAGCTCGACTAGCGATGTTCAGGTGAACTGCCGCGCCGAGGACAATGGCTCACCGCAGAACACCCAGAGCGAGACGTCTGTGGTGGCGGTCGGCAGCAAGGTCGTCGCCGGCTTCAATGACTCCCTGGTGTGCTGCAGACCGGCGATCAACCTCAGCGGGTACTCGGTGTCCACCAATGGCGGAAAGAGCTTCACCGACAAGGGTGACCTGCCGTGGAGCGGCGACGTCCAGCCCCTCGGTGACCCCTCGCTGGCCACCGACGGCCAGGGCAATATATATTACGCGACCCTGGCCTTCCAGGGACGGTCCGCGCAATCCCTGATAGCGCTTTACGAGATGCCGGCTGGCACCGATACCTTCCGCCTGCTGTCGGTTCCGGTGAACGTGGGCAGCGCCAAGTCCTTCTTCGCCGACAAGGAACTGCTGTCCATTGGCCGGGACGCGCAGGGCAAGCTGCACTTCTACCTGACCTGGACGTTCTATGCGCACTCGTCGGTCCAGGGGCCGGTGATGCTGTCGGACTCCACCGACGGGGTGCACTGGCGGACCACGCAGATCTCCTCCCCCGACACCTGCGCCCCGACCACACCGGGGTCGCACCCGGTCCCGGCCGGGGGAACCTTGTATGTGACGTGGGAGCAGTTTGACCCCGCCGCCTGCACCACCAACCCGGACGTGACATCGGGAACGCAGTTCGTGGCCACGGTCAACGTGGCCAGCGCCACGGTGCAGCGTGTCACCGCGGTGGCGCGGGTGCACGGTGCCGGGGACGTGCTGCGGTTCTGCGGGTTCGCCGACCTGGGGGTGATCGAAACCGCGCCGGGCCACGACTCCCGCGAATTCGAGGCACCGGCCAGCACCATCGACTCCCACGGCACCCTGTACCTCGCCTGGAACGACCGTCCCAACGGCCCGGGCGGTGGTTTCGGCAACGCCACCCGCATCTATCTGAGCTACTCCACTGACGGCGCCAGGACCTTCAGCACGCCGCAGGTCATCAGCGGCCCGGTCAACACTACGTTCATGAACGACCGGTACCAGCCCGCTATCGTCACCGACACCAGCGGGCTGCACGCCACCTGGTACGAACGGGTCCAAAACCCCAGCGGCGGGCCCGACCTGCTGCGCGAGGACAAAGAGAACCTGACACTGGCCACGCCGACCGCTGCACCGGTGAGTTCCGGCGAGGCGTCGCTGAGCACCGTGCCGTTCCCGATCTACCAGACCAATCCGAACCAGGACCCCATCATCGCGGCCTGCTACATGGGGGACTACAACCAGGTCGCCTCCAACGGCACGCGCCGCTTCGCCACCTGGGGCGACAACCGAAACGTGGTCACCACCACCACCGGAGTCACCGAAAACCAGGCGGACGTCTTCTCGCGCAGCTTCTGACTACGGCAAAAGGGGCTCACGGTTCACCGCCCTGGGCCCTTGCCGTGCGCCACGGAACGGCCACTTGGCGCGCGCTCATTCACAGCCATCCGCCGACTGCCTGCAGCCAGCTCACCACCAAGCGTCAGATGTCTGTCACCCATGCATTGGCGCTCTGGCGGTTGCTGGCCGTTGGGCGTCTCCCGTGAGGCGCCAGTCAGTCCAGCGGCTCCACCCGGTAGTCCCCGCCATCCTCCATCAGCAGGATCCCCTTGCCTTTGCCCAGCGGCGGGACGATCTGGGCGGCGAGCCCGAGAACGGCGGCCTCATTGGTGGGGCTGTGGCCCACTATCAGCGCCCGGCCGCCCTCGGGCAGCCCCTCCGTCACCTGCCGCAGCGCCGAGGCGAGCAGCAAAGACTCCTTCTCGACCAGGTTCGGATCAATTGCCCGGATGGCATCCAGGTCCGCGCCCTTGCCCGCCGCCTCGGCCGCGCCGCGCCAGCGGTCCTCCACCGATGAGCGCAGCCCCGGCGCCGCGGTGATCGGGGTGTGGTCCTGGCCGGCCGCGTGCCGCAAGATTTCCAGCATCTGGGTGGCGCGTGCCGCGCCAGTGGACACGAACGCGGCGTAGGGCGGGTGCAGCAAGTCCCGGCCAATCATCTCGGCCTCTGCCACACCCCGTGGTGTCAGGCGATCACCCTCGCTGTCGGTGTGCCGGCGCAACTCCACATACCGCATGAGCGGGTCCTGCCCCGCTGGGACGCCGTCATGCTGGTTCCGTCGCCGGATTATCCATGCCAGAGCACATGACCCACCCGCTGGGCACGTGGCGTCCCGGGCATCGATGACGGCGATCGCGGCTATGTTCGCGATGTCGGTGACCTCGGCACCGCCGTGAGCGTCGCTGCCGGAGACTGCCGGCCGACCACACTCACCCGCCTTTCGGGCCACCGCCAGCAAGCAGCGCAACACCATCGTGCGCTTCTGCCGCCCACCGCCAGCACCGCACCGTCGCTGCCAGGTACGGCAAACGCGACTTCGGCTCAAGTCGCACACATCCCGGACGCCGTAACCCACCGTGTCCCTACAGCAGGGATCACGAACGGTCGGCGTCGATGCCGACTCGATGCCGATCAAGACGGGCCGTCCCACTCTGGGGGTTCTGCAGCCGGCTTGTCCCAATAGAGACAGAACCAAGACCCGCGCCGAATCGGCGATCCGGCGCTGCGCCCCCCTGCGAGGCGGTCACGGTCAGTGATCCTGGCTCGACATTTATGACGAGCGGCATCACCGCCGCTATGGGGGTGCTAGTCCGCTCGGGTGGGCGCGGCCCTGCGAGCGCACGCGAGCGGTTGTTCTGCGCGCCGCCGGACGATTGAGTCTGTGCTTGATGGCGACATCGTCTGGGTCGGGCCGGTACTCGAGATGACCGTGAGCAGCGGCCTCCCGGCCTGGTGAGGAATCCGTTCCGGGTCCAGAATTGCTGCCATGGCGACGAACTACGAGCGGGCATTTGAGCAGCGCCCGGCGGTATACGCGGCGTGGGGACAGCTGAACGGCGCGATCAAGGCGGGCATGGATCTGCGCCGCTACGAGCTGGCCACCCTGGCCGCCGCCAGGCGGCTGCGGTCGAGCTACTGCTGCCTGGCGCACGGGACAGTGCTGGCGGAACGATTCGGTGAACCGGTAGCCCAGATTGCCAGCGACCACCGGGCCGCGGGCCTGGACGAGATCGATGTCGCGGTGATGGATCTGGCTGAGCAGGTCGTCGATGATGCCACCTCGATCGGAGAGGCAGACCTGCAGCGGCTTCGTGATCTGGGCCTGGCACAGCAGGAGGTCATGGATGTGATCCTTGCCGCGGCGGCCCGGTGCTTTTTCTCCAAGACCCTCGACGCGCTCGGTGTCCGGGCCGACCCCAGCTATCGCGAGCTAGAGCCCGGCCTTCGCCAGGCCCTGGTTGTCGGCCGCCCGATCGCCGGCAGCTGAGCAACCCGCCCGCGACAACCGCGTCCGGCGCCGAACCAGCGTGCGGCCTGCCGCCGCAGTTGCCGGGCTCGCTGGCTGCGGCCGCGGCAGGCACGCCCGCAGCCAGCAGCCCCCGAGTGGCGCTGGCCAATGCCGCTGGTCTAAATCAACGTGCCGGAGCCGCCGTTAGGAGCGCCGAGCGGGTTATCTGCAAGACTGCTGAAGCGGATGCCGAACACGGCAATCTGCACCAGCCGCTGATCATCCCGACCCGGTGAATGATTGAGCTGAGCCGAACCGGCGGCCAGCCGTCCGCAGTCGGCGATCCAGCGGTCGTCTTTCGGCACCATTATGGCAGCACGTCACGGACCGTGATCAACCGCTCGGCCGACTTGCGATCCGTAGCCGCCGATCTGTACCCCCAGAGGCGGCGATCGACTGATGGCTGTCGCCGCGCAGATTGGGATGTTCTGGCGACCCGGTGCCAGAGACTCCCGGGGCGGTCTCGTCGGATCATCACCTGCCAGCCCCGGACCTTTCCATCAAGGCGGCGGCCGGTTTGCGTACGAGCTCAAGGCGCAGCACAAAGTGGCCGGGTGACGCGCTAGGCCGAACAGGAACGCCGGCAGGCCAGTGACGAACACCGCGAAGCCAGGAAGGACGCCTTGTGATGCCCATTCCTGTTCGGGCCTTGGATGAGGCCAAGCGCGAGGGCCGCGATCGTGAGGATGAGCACGGCTACTCCGGCCAGGCCGGGCAGCCGGGTCTCCGCATGGCTGCGGGTGTGCGGGACCCGGATCCAGGCCGTGGTGAGCGCGGCGATACCGACCGGCATGTTGATCGGGAAGCTCCACCGCCAAGGACATTTCCAGCACTAGCCCGCCGACTGGTAGGCCGACGGGCCGCCGAGCGAGCCGGCGGTGGCCCAGATGCGGGTCCTGCCGGGGCGCTTGCCGCCGGGGATGGCGATCAGCGGCAAGCCGAGGCTGGCCGGGCCGCACCCGAGCACCGAGACCGCAGCTCACCAAGCGGCCAGTCAGGGACCTGTGCGTGCCGAGAATCCCGTCCAGGGCTCTGACCAGCAGAGTTGCCATCCCAGCCGCCTGACCGTGATGATCACCGGTCATGTGCCTGCGGTTCGTCTTCCTCCTGATCACGCGGGTCGCCGCATGGCTGCGGCTGTCCCGGCGTGGGGAGGCGTGGCGGATCGCAGAGATCTTGATCCTGCGCCATCAGCTCGCCATCCTGCAGCGGCGGCAGCCGTGCCGCCCGAACCTGACTGGGCGGACCGGGCCCTGCTCGCGATCCTGCTCGGCTTGATCCCGAAAGCGCGGCGTCACGGACTGCGGCTGCTGGTCACCCCGGACACCATCCTGCGCTGGCACCGCGACATCGTCCGCCGCCGCCGGGCCCCCAGGTCCATACGCGGCAAGAGCGGCCGGCCGACGACCCGCCGGAACATCAAGACCCTGGTCCTCCGGCTGGCCCGCGAGAACCCCGAATGGGGATACCGCAGGATCCATGGTGAACTGGCCGGCCTGGGAGTGAAGATAGCCGCCTGAACGGTGTGGGAAATTCTGAAGAAGGCCGAAATCGACCCCGCGCCGCGCCGATCCGGGCCTACCTGGTCGCAGTTCCTGCGTTCCCAGGCCGAGGCGATCCTGGCGTGCGACTTCTTCACCGCCGACCTGCTCGACGGCACCCAGGCCCATGTCCTGGCGGTGATAGAGCACGCCACCAGGCGCATCCGCATCCTCGGAGTCACCCTGCATCCAACCGGAGAAATGACCGCCCAGCAAGCTCGCAACCTGATGATGGACCTCGGCGAGCAGGCACATCGGGCCAAGTTCATGATCCGCGACCGCGATCCGGACTGTGCTCTGTAACGTGCGGACCCCCCGCATGAACGCGATAGCCGAACGCTGGATCGGCGGATGTCGACGCGAGCTTTTGGACCGCACCCTCATCTGGAATCAGAACCATCTGCGGCAGATCCTGCGCCAGTACGAGACCCACCATAATCAGCACCGGCCGCACCGCTCGCTCGACGCCGCTGCCCCGCTGAAACCGCTACCCCAACCGGTCGTTCTCGGGCAGTATCGCGTACGAAGGCGGACTCGCGTCGGTGGCACGATCCACGAATATCGCCTGGTCGCGTAACGTGGATGAGATTTTCGGCACCCACAAGCTCGCGAAGAAGATCCGTAGCATCCTCAAAAGCATCCACGCGACCCTCGACCACAGGCTGAGCAATGGCCTTATCGAATCGGTAAACACCAAGATAAGGCTCATCACCCGGATGGCCTTCGGGTTCCACAGCCCTGCCGCGCTCATCGGCCTGGCCATGCTCGCTCTCGGTGGCCTCAGGCCCGCCCTCCCTGGAAGATGATCAAAAACCTACCCACGGAACCGGCAGGAGGGCCTCAATTGACCAGGCGAAACCGTCCTTCAGCGGCGGGATCATGCCGGGCCGACCGTGGTCGTCTCGGCGCCGGTGTTGTTGGCGGTGTCTGGGTCGAACTCAGCAGCAGACACCTGCGCCTGGTCCGTGACCGACCCGGTCCCCAGCGCCCGCAACGTGACCGTCACGGTCGTGCTGGCGCCGCTGGCCAGCCCGCCGAGCTGGCAGTCGATCCTCTGGTTGCTGGTTAGCGCGCACTGGCCCTGAGCCGCCGCGAAGGATAGGAGCTGCACACCGCCGCGGGCGGTCGTGCTCCAGGTATCGGTCAGGGTGACCGCCGACGCCGGGGACGGACCGTGGTTGGTGACCGTCACCGTGTAGGTGATGGCACTACCCGGGGTGGCCGTGTCGGTCGAGTCCACGATCTGGGCCGACAGGTCGGCGGCAGGAGTTGCGGTGACCAGGGTCGAATCGGAGTTGTTTGACAACACCGGGTCGGGCTGGTCGGCGGTGACCGAACCTTGCACCGTGTAGGAGCCCGCGACGGAGGCGGTGACCCCGATGATCTCGGCGATTCCGCCTCCTGCGGGCAGCGATCCCAGGGAGTAGCTACAGCTCAGCCCACCCCCGGTATCGGTGCACACGCCGCCGCCGTAGCTTTGGCTAAGACCGGGCGGGAACTGGAGAGTCACGGTCACACCGGTGGCCGGCGCCGGGCCGGCGTTTCCAACCTCGATGCTTAGCCAGATGTTCTGCCCGGCATGGCCCTGCACTGAATCTGGCAGGTTGATCGACACGTCGGCCGCGGTCGGCTGCACGACCACCGTGGTCTCGGTCTGGGAATTGTTCGACAGGTCCGGGTCCCGCTCCGTCGCGGTCACCGTGAAGGTGAGCTGGAGAACACCTGCCGTGGAAGGAGTCAGCGTGATCTGGATCAGGCCGGCCGCATTGGCGTCCCACGACGCGAAGCTGCACGTCACGATCCCGCCAGACTCGGTACACGCCGGGTCCGACGCGCCGGGCTCGAAGCGCACGCCGGACGGAAGCGCGCTGCTCACCTCGACACCCGACGCCTGGCTCGGCCCGAGGTTCTCCACGCTCACCGTGTAGGTCACGCTCTGATTGGTGAACACGGGGTCCGGGTAATCGCTGACCGACCCGATGGCCATGTCCGCCTTCGCTGCCGCCTCAGCGGAGGCGCTGCCGCCCGCGAGGGCCGGCACGAAACCCAGCAGGACGACCAGAACTAGCAGCGTAGAAATGCGCCCGCCCCTGCCCCGCGCCAGGGACTTCAATCCGTTCAGTGATCTCCGCATCGGGGGAACCTTCCTCCCAACCTCGACCACGCGTCTCCATCGACGTCACGGCTAGGCGTCATCATAGGGCGCACTATCCACAATGGACGGCTAAATCGCGGGCTCTTGCCAACCAGGAATCCAGATCCCATGGACCGACGAGGACCTAAAGACGGAAGGTCGGCAGGGAGATCCGGTGGACACCGATGGCCAGGACTGGCCGGTGGGCACTGCGACCGCCTGGCGGTAGGTGACCGAGGCGGTGCGCCTGCTGGCCCCCGTGCCCCCAAGCTGGGCCCGGCGCTGCGGGCGGCGAAGAAGGCCGGGCACGCGTTCGTGGTCATCAACGGGACCCTTATCCCCATTGACCGGGTCGCCGCGGACCGGCCGTTTTACTCCGGCAAGCACCGCAAGCACGGGATGAACCTGCAGGTCATCTCGTCCCCAGACGGCCAGGTCCTGTGGGTGTCCGGCCCGCTGCCGGGCGGCGCTCACGACCTGACGGCGGCCCGGATCTGGGGAGTCGTGCGCGAGCTGGCCGCTGCCGGGTTAATCGTCCTCGCCGACAAGAGCTACATAGGCGCAGGCGAGCACGTCCTCACCCCGTACCGGGGGCGGAACAAGCCAGCTTCGCAGGCGGACGCCAACCGGGCCCACGCCAGGTTGCGCGCTCCCGGCGAGCGCGCCAACGCCCAGCTCAAGACCTGGCGCATCCTGCGGAAGCTCCGCTGTTGCCCCTGGCGTGCCGGGCACCTCGCCAAGGCCATCCACGTGCTTCAAACCCGAAAGATCGCCGGATGAAAGGCGCTCACAGTGCACGCGCATGACTTCCGGGCTGGCCATGTATGCGGCATAGTCCAGGGCAACGTTGGAGGCACTCAATGGAGTGGCCGCAAACGCCGGGTGCACCAATCCAGACGGCACCGATGCCTTGGAAGCGAGCAAGGATTCCTCTTCCGAAACAGCGCCCAGGGTACTCAATTCCCCCCGCAAGCACCTGACCGAACTTCCTCATCTGACTCAAGGAAGTGCTGACCGGCGTAGGTCAGCAGGTGGAGTGGAAGAGCCCTGCGACTTGGACGGTGTCCGCGAGCTTGTTGTAGATCTCTACTGCCTCGCGGGTCTCGGCCACGTGCACTGTGATGGATCGCCGCTCCAGGTACTCCTGCGCGGCCGGGTCAACCTGCAACCGCCTGTCCATGCCCCGGGACAGGACGACGGCGGTCGCACCGTGGGCCAGCAGTTCCTCGACGTCAGCGGGCTGGATCCCAGGTGAATGGCTCATGCCGGTTTCGGACCAGTCCCAGTCCCGGCCGCCGCCTGGGTAGAGCTTGAAGTCTTTCCCCGCGCCAAGGCCCTCGACCTCCATGTGACCCCAGGAGATCTCAAGAATCTGTGGCGAGGGCTTCTCCTGATCCATGTATCGTCTCCGCATCGGTCAGGGACAGATGTCCACCAATACAATCGCCGGTCCGTCAGGCAGTCAAAACGTCTGCCGAGAACACGCGCCCGCTTCTAGCCGCAAGGTGCACGCCACCGCGGGGCGTGATGGGGTAATTCCCTGTGGTCTTGCTTTGTCCGGTCGTCCTTGCGCTGGTCCAGGTCACGACGGCAGGCCGGGCTATTTCGCGCTGAAACAGGGTCGCGGGTTCATGGCAGAGCCGCCGCTGCTGTGGCGCCGGGCAGGCCGCGTTACTTGCGGGCCGCCGCGCAGTGGGCGCCGGCCGCCGCGATATCGCGCCTGATCCAGTGGGCGAGTTCGGGTATGAGCCCGGATGGCAATTCCATAGATGCCGCAGATGACGGAACAGGGTGGTAAACGCCGCGGCGCCAGAGGCGGCTGCCCACTTGGCCGCATCACCGGTGAACCGGAGCATCTGGCGGCGGACGGGCTTGTTAGTCACGAGGTTGATCCTGCCCTCGCCAAGGCCGCGCCAAGGCCCGCCACGACCGGCGCCAGCCCGGGAGAAAGCGCCGCCAACTGCGCGCATGAGCTCAGGTGTTCGCGCGGCGCGGCGGAATGCGATGGCCGACCGCCACTGCACCCCGCCAGGCCGAGGAGCGCAATGGCGAGTGCGGCTGCGGCGACCCGGACCCTGGCCGGTGCGCTCACCCGCCAGCCAACGGCATATCCGGGCACAGTGCCGGCCGCGGCTGGGCGTGAGCGGCCAAGGTCAGCGGCCGCCGTCATCGGCGCGGTCATGGGTGCGTCCGGCAGAGGTGGCCTCACTGGGACTCCGGCTCGCGTACGTGGGATGTGTCGCAGACGAGCGGGGGCGCCCGTGCCTGGCCAGGGGCGCGTTGCCCGCGCTGAGGAGCCCCTGCGGTGTGGGATGGCTTGACGTGGCTGACCCGGCGTGAAGGCTTTGCCGTCGTGCGTGGGACTGCGGCCAGGGCGGCGGCGTGACGATGTGGGCTGCCCGGCGGATCCGGGTGCGGTCATCTCTTCGCTCGCCAGCAAGGGCGCCATTCCTCCCGGGGCTCACCGGGCGCGATCAACCTCCCAGACAGTGTGTTGTCGTCGCCGTGACCGGTTGTCCTGGCGAGTTCGAGGAGCCGGCCCGGCCTCGCCGATGCGATCTTAAGGGCAGTTCCTTGTCGCTTCGAGCACGCGGGCCACAATTTCCGCCTGCCCCGGGTCCCCGGGCGGCACGCCCCGATTCGCAGCAGATATGAGGGTGAGGTGACCGCGGGAGGTGGGGGATGAGCGAGGTGGGAGATGAGCAAGAGAGGTACCTGCAGATCAGGTGCTTCTGCGGGCCGGCTTCGACGGTGTTCCCGAGGAGGCACCCCTTGCTAAGGGCCATATCCCGGTGCTTCCCGGACGCCCGCGCGCTTCCTCGACCGGCTGCTGGGCCCGGGCTCCGCCGGGAGCAGCGGATTCACGGTCACCAAGACGCGGGCACCACCGCGCCACCGCCGACGCCATCGCGCAGCCCTAGACCGCTTGTCCCGCCCCTCACCAGTCGGGGCCGTGCGGTGGCGTGCGCGTCGAAAGCGGCGCAGACTGGTCGTACCAGGCCTGCTGATCCTGTGGGGGTGCCCAGTGTCTGGTTACGAGGCTGATCCACCTGAGCTGGTCCCGATTTTGTCGCGAGGCAAGCACCGCAGCCCGGGCAAGGGCGCGTGTTTCATGGAGTTGGCGTCGTACCTGGCTGGAGAGCGTTGGAGTGATCATCCGGCCTGCACGCACCCGCTGCTGGCCGCCGTCGCACGCGATGTGAACGACTACACCTCCGATGCCGGCCGGGCACGGCTGGCCGGGCTGATCCCGTCGGCGATCGGGCTGGTCAGCGACGATCTGCACGTGGATGCGCGGATCGCGCTGCAGTGCGCGAGGATGGCCCTGCCGGTGGTGGCGGCCCAGCGGCAACGAACCATGGCAGTCTCGGTGCTGGCGTGTGAGCGCGTGCTGGCGGGCCTCGACGGGCGGCCGCCTGGCTTGCTGGAGGAACAGAGTCGGCGGGCGTTGGCGCAAGTTCCGCACGCCGCGCAGTGGGCCCGCAGCTTCACCCGCGACATCCCGATCTCCCCGAAGGTTTTTCGTCGGCACTCCGCGCCCGCCACGGTCCACTCGGCGGCGGAGGGGGTCGCGCTGGCGTGCATCCCGGAGCCAGACGAGATGCTCCGTGACCTGCTCTCCGGCGCGATCGGCGAGTGCGCCGCGTGGGTCGGCCGTGACGCCCGCAACGGCATGGCGTGCAACACGCCGACGTGGGTTCCCGTCTGCGGGTTCACCGGCGCAGCCGTCGTCCGCTGACGCGATACCTCGGCCCGCTTGGGCTCCAGCCGTGCAACGAACCGCTCGGACGCTTACAGGTGGCGGAACTCCCGGCCGCTCATCCAACGGCACCAGGTACAGGCTCGCCGGGTTCGACGTGCGGCACGGGCTGCGGATCCCCTTGTCATGTGTACGTTTGCATCGGCGAATTCGTGTCCAAGAAGCGCACCGCCAAGGCGCTGGCCGAGCTGTTGGGACCCGGTGTCGCGGCCGCCATCTGGGCCATCGCCGGTGTCACCCTCAACGAGCCGGTTCCCCACGACTATCACAGTGTCCGACACCTAGGGCCACTACACCGGCACCGTCGGCACCTACCTCACAACGCCAGGTTCATCCCCAGCGGCGCGAGAACTCCCAGCTCCAAGTGGCCCAGTAGCCGCCGAATTCCCCACTCCGCTGCCCTGAGCCAAGCAGAAATGCCGGTCGGCCGCGGTACCTTCTTGACCTGCGGGCAGGACCCGCTGGATCACCTTCGTTCCCGACGCGGGCAAGCCCGTCGCCGCGGCGCGAATGACGCTCACGGCTATCGCCGGCCGGGTCATCTCCATCACGAGCGCAGCGAGCTCGCGGACCAGCCCTCGTCGACGCCGGGCCCGGGCCATCCAGTTGTGCAGGCATGATGCCGGCGATCCCAGGTTCCTAGCGGTCCGGGCGATCGGCTTGTTCTGCGGCCGGGCCAGCTCAACGGCACGGCGGCGAAACTCCAGCGGCCTGGGTGCAGGCATCCCGGGCTCCCCTCGGGCGGCCATCGCCGTCGCCCCAGACGGGGGGCGCGGGAAGGCGGGGGAACTCCGGCTCCTAGAGTGGGAAGCAGCTGCCCAGGAGTGAGGGGCAGCCCCGCGACAGCAAAACTGCTCTACACGCCAAGCTGGGCCAGCGGGTCAGGCTTCCCGTCGGAGAACGCATCTCCCGGCCAGATTGTGTGTGCTGGGCGGACCGGCTCTTCCGCAAGAGACGGGCTCGCTCCGCTTACGCCCGCCTCTACGCGACGAGTCGCGGCAGGAGGCATGGCATGGCCGAGCATGATCTGCATCAGCACGTCGAGATCAGCAACGGCGACCGCGCAGTCGCCGCCGAGGTGACCACCTCACAAGGACCCGAAGGAACCGCCCGGGCGTCGCTGCGCGCCGAGTCCGGGCACATCACCCCGGGCAGCCGCGCAAGCCTGGTCGATGCGGTCCTAGACCTTCCCGAAGTACAAGATTGTGCACGCCTGGAGGCGGCGTTCCCGCTCGGCGATAGCGAGTCACTGCACCGGCTTAAACAGCGATGTGAGGACGTCACCACCCACCCGGCCGGGGCGAGCGCGCTCGCGGAAGCGACCCTCCCACCTGGCCGTGCCCACAGCACGGCACAGGAGCCAGCCCGGCAACCACCCTCTCAGTGATGATCGCTGCCGTGCGAGGCGCGGCCACCCACGCAGCCGTCACGGCAGTCACCCGCCCAGAATCGGCAGGCGCCGCCGGATCGCCTCGGAGGCGATCCGATTGGCCTGTCACGCTCCGTCACGAGCCTTAGGTGCGCTTGACGCACCCGAACCGCCGTTATAGCCGTCCTTTGGATGCAGACTTGCTGGACGGGTGGCCGTGCATAACTGGCGATTTTGTCTCTCGTGATTCCTGGCCCGCCCTTTACACGGAGTTCTCAGGAGGACAGAGCCGTTAGCCGGTCCTGCTCACCTTCACGACACCGCCGCTGGCGGGGGCGGTGTTGGGCGCACCCACGGCCACGTACATCGAGCCGTCGGGACCCTGCGCGATGCCGCCCGGCGTCGGCACCGAACCCAGGCCGATGTGCTCGATTGAGGAGGGATCGGAGAAGGGGATCCGGACGAGATCACCGGGCGGTCCCGCCGGATTGGGCTGGAACATCTCCGTCGCCCAGAAGTTCCCGCTGCGGTCAAACGCGCAGCCGTAGACGGTGGTCAAGCCGCTCGCCCAGACGTGGGCGGCGGTGAGGAAGCTCTCATGCGTGTCGGGGTCGATGCGATATACGTGCGACTGGCCGGGGCCGAGGACAAAGAGGTTGGCGACCAGGTCGAGCGTGCCCACGTACAGCGCGCCGTCCGGACCCTGCGTAACGCAGGTCGGCGTCGAATCCCGCACCGGATCGTTGGGGATGAACGCGATGACCCGGTTCGTTCCGTCGGGCATGACCTCACTCAGGGTGTTCGCGCCCGCGTCCACGACGAAGTTCCGGGTCGCTCCCAGGCCGCGCTGGCCTTCCTCGCCGCTCTCCCGCGACCTGACTTTGATCACGAGCACACCGGTCGGGTTCGAGTCGGGAAATTCCTTCCAGAGGTCCTTGTGCTCGCCCGCCCACGCGTACTGCTGGTCTCCGACGTCGCTCACGTCAGTGGCCTTACCCGTGGCGTGGTTGAGGCTGAATAGATGCCCGACCTGCGGGACGGCAAGCCCGGGGGTTACCTTGTGAACCCCGTCGCGTGACTGGCTGACTATGGCGAGCACCTGGTTGCCGGCCGCGGTTACCCCGGCGGGTCCCAAGGCCTCGGGCCCGCCGCCGAGGAAGGTGTCGTACAGCGAGTTGAAGGCGGTCGACCACTTCAGGGTCGCGGTGCCTTCGTCGAACGAGAACTTGTCTACCTTGCCCGTCTGCGACACGCCGAACTGCTGACCGGAAATCGGGAAGAACTTGCCCGCCTCGGCCACGTAAAGGTTGCCGTGACCGTCGAAGGCCAGTCCCCTGGGGCCGTCCAGGCCGGACAGCACCGGGGTGATCTTCCAGCTCGGGGCCGGGCTCCCCCCGGCGGAAGCCACGCCACCGCCGGCGAGGGACAGGCCAGCGCTGAGAAGAGCGGCGAATAGAGCACCGAACCGTCGCCGGGTAGGCGGCCGGAGTCTCACCGGCCGCCCCCCACAGATCCCCGCATGAAGGTCTCCCTTCACGGGGCTCGTGCCGTCCAGTTACCAGGTCGTGTAGCGCAGCCGCCAGTGCGCGAACAGGCCGGGTGCCCGCTTGCGGACTCCGTTGAGCCATGTTCGTGCGCGCCGTTGGCTGTGTTTCAGTCGCTTGTACTTCCGCCGTGCCCAGCGCATCAGATGGCGGTCGACGCGCTTGCATAGTGGGATCACCGCGGTCTGGTAGAACGCGGTGAAGTACGTGAGCCAGCCTCTCAGCACGGGATTCATCTCGGCTGCGAGGTCGTTGAGGGTCAGGCTGGTGCGCCGCTGGAGCTGCCAGGAGGTGACCCGGCGGCTCATCGCGGTCAGCTTCCCCGGGGCCACAGCAGGCAGGAAGCTGGTGAACGCCGTCTTCCTGGTCTTGCTGTATGCCTTGCGGGGCCGGAACAGGTACCCGCAGAACGTGAACGACACGGTCTCATAGGAGCCGCGCCGCCTGCTGTCCTTGCAGTACACCAGCCGCGTCTTGCCGGGATGGACTTCCAGCCCGACGTCGGCGAGCCGACGCCCGATCGCCTCCCGCACGAAGCGGGCCTGGCGTTCGGACACGCAGTGGGCCACCACGTCATCACTGAACCGCTCGAACCAGATGGCCGGGAAGTTCCGGCTCATCCAGGTATCGAAGGCGTAGTGCATGAACAGGTTGGCGATCAGCGGAGAGACCGGGCCGCCTTGCGGCGTCCCGCGGGTCCGTTCGGCCAGGGTGCCGTCGGCCTTCTTCACCGGGGCTTTCAGCCAGCGCTCCACATACAGCAGGATCCATTTCTGGTCCGTGTGCCGCGCGACTGCCCTGAGAATCAGCTCGAATGGCACGGTGTCGAAGAAGGATTTGATGTCCAGGTCAACGACCCAGTCCCTCTTGAGACACCGTTCCCGGCACGCTTTGACCGCGTCCAGCGGTGAGCGCCCGGGGCGGTAGCCGTAGGAGTCGTCGTGGAATACTGGTTCCACCTCCGGCTCCAGGGCCATGACCGCCGCCGTTTGCGCTACCCTGTCAGCGACATTCGGTATGCCGAGAACCCTGATACCTCCCTTTTCCTTGGGTATCTCCACTGCCCGGACCGGCCCGGGAAAATAGGACCCCGACGACATGCGATTCCACAGGCGGTAGAGGTTGTCTTTCAATTTCGCCTCGTACTGCTCGATCGTCTGCCCATCGGGCCCGGCCGCTCCGCCGTTCTCCTTCACCTTCAGCCACGCATCCCACAGCAGCTGCCTGGGGATGACCTGCGACTTGCCCTGCAACTTCGGCTCATGCATGCGGTTCCTCCCTTCCGGTTGATCGCATCCACTCACCTGGACGGCCCGGCCCCTTGGCTCCACCCGCATTACCAGG
>Ga0137393_10001192_pt1 | contig 16359 bp, 8 predicted proteins | sample 15con2h34BmetaG_FD_101396 | JGI IMG/M metagenome (GOLD analysis project Ga0137393, IMG submission 101396) | Vadose zone soil microbial communities from Angelo Coast Range Reserve, California, USA - 15con2h3.4B metaG | ecosystem: Environmental > Terrestrial > Soil > Vadose zone > Saprolite...
CTCTCCGGGGAAAAAGTAATCACTGACATGTTCGCTGCAGAGAGCGCGCCTCCAAATATTGACTCCGCCATAGAGCATATTTCGGTTGCGCAATCGATAGATGCGTTATTGGTCATTCCCGCAACCGCCGACGTCATCGCCAAATTCGCTCAGGGGGTCGCCAACGACTTTCTCACTACACTTTACCTGGCAACGACCGTGCCCGTGGTGCTGGCTCCGGCCATGAACGTGAACATGTGGAACCACGAGGCCACCCAGGCGAATGTTGAGATTCTGAGAAAACGTGGGGTGAAGATAGTCAACCCGGATAGCGGTTACTTGGCGTGCGGCATGGTCGGCCAGGGGCGTCTGGCAGAAAACGGCGCCATCGTCGCCGCCCTGATGGAATCGCTTGGTGCGCAGCAAGACCTGGCGGGTGAAACCGTTCTGATCACAGCCGGGCCGACGCGCGAAAAGATCGATCCCGTGCGATACCTGACGAATCGCTCAAGCGGTCGAATGGGATACGCTCTCGCCGAAGCCGCCTTGCGCCGCGGCGCACGCGTACTGCTGGTCAGCGGTCCAACTGCGCTCACCCCGCCGGGAGCCGCGGAGACGACCGCTGTAGAATCCGCCGCGGAGATGCGTGAAGCCGTAATGAAGCTGCTGCCACAGTCCACGATCGTGATTAAGACGGCAGCTGTTTCCGATTACCGGCCCAAAGAACCCGCCACACAGAAGATCAAGCGCAAGGGACCGATATCACTCGAACTGGAACCGACCGCCGATATCCTGGCTGAGGTCGCCCGCGCTAGGGAAGCACAGATTGTGATCGGCTTTGCGGCTGAAACTCAGAACGTGCTGGACAATGCGCGTAAAAAGCTGACCCCAAAATCGCTCGACGCGATCGTAGTCAACGACTTTTCCCGCGAGGGAGTTGGATTCGATTCCGAACGGAACGCAGTCACGATCATTACCCATGACGATGTGATCGAAGTTCCGGAGACCACGAAGTGGGATGTCGCGCAACGTGTCCTCGATCAGGCAGTGCGCCTGCGCAGCCACTCTCGCACGGCTGTGAAGGCGACAAGGTAAGAATGTCTCCCCTCGATTCCGAGCTCAGACGAGCGCTGGCCGAGCGGATTCGCTACTACAACGAACTCGGGATTTACGATTTCTACCGCCGCGAAACTCAAGTCTCAGAGTTGCCAAGCCTCACACCCATATCCCATCCAGAACAGCCAAAAGAAATGACGCCGAGAAGATCTGCCGTTGCCCTCTCAACTCCGCCCGCTGAAAGTATGCTCGATGGATCGTCCGCCAGGCCTGAATATGGCATTAACGATCCGGCGCGGGCCTTAAAAATCATTCGCGAAGATCTCGGCGACTGCACCCGCTGCGTCCTGCATAAGCAAGGGCGCAAGCAGATCGTTTTTGGCGTAGGCAATCCGCGGGCCGAGCTTATGTTCATCGGCGAAGCTCCGGGAGCTGACGAAGATCAACAGGGCGAGCCATTCGTAGGACGCGCCGGGCAACTGCTTAACAATATGATCAAGGCGATGGGACTACGCCGCGAAGACGTTTACATCGCTAACATTATTAAGTGCCGCCCGCCCGGGAACCGTACTCCCGAACGCGACGAGTGTGAAACCTGCTCACCGTTTCTGATGCGGCAGATCGCGGCCATCAAACCCAAAGTGATCGTGGCGCTGGGAGCCGTCGCCGCCAAGACTCTGCTGGCGATCAATGCTCCCATGTCGGACTTACGCGGTCGCTGGTATGAGTTCAAGCCCGCAGGCGTGCGCAGTAACGACCCTTCTTGGAGCAGCGCAAAATTGGCGGTCACCTACCATCCAGCATTTTTGCTGCGCGACCCCCGCCAGAAAAAGGAAGCCTGGAAAGATCTTCAAATGGTGATGAAGGAGTTAGGCCTCACCGCGCCCGCAAAGACTCCAGAGTAGTCGCACCTGAACGGTGTTTCACCCAAGGGCGCCCTTCTTTGACGACAATTGTCATCCTGAGCGTAGCGGAAACTTCGCAACGCGAAGTTCCCGCGAAGCCGAAGGATCTCTACCACCATAAACTTGGCCGAGCGGCAGCGTATCGCGCGAATGGCGGTGTTCAGGCGCCAACCCAGAATCGCAATCCCCGCCGCTGATATCCTTCCCACAGCATGCCCGAATTCTGCGATGTAGCGCTCGCGCTGCCGCTCGACACCGCGTTCACCTACCACATCACGGATGGCCTTGAGCCCGTGATCGGCGGACGGGTGTTGGTGCCCTTCCGGCAGCAACGAATGTCAGGCATCGTAGTAGCGGTTCATGATCGCAAGCCTTCAGTAAAAACCAAGGATGTCCTAAACGTTCTTGATTCCACTCCCGTCCTTGACGAGCAGTTGCTGCAATTGGGCAAATGGATTGCGGATTATTACCTGGCGCCCTTGGGAGAAGTATTCCGCACCATGCTGCCACTCAGCGCGGAGTTCAAACGCGCTATCGCTTATCGCATCACTGAAGAGGGCCATCTAGCGCTGCATCAGGCCGGAATGTCGGGATCATCAGCGCGGTCGCGGCGGACGCCGGAAGAACAACTGACAGAATTTCGCGTTCTCGATTATTTAGGCGCGCGCGACACGGTCCGCGAAGAAAGCCTGCGAGCTGCCACCCGAGCCAGCAAAGCTCTGCTCTCCGGAATGATGCGAAAGAAGTGGATCGTACGCGAGGATTTCTCCGGTGTGCGTGATGCCAAGCGAACTACGAAAGTCGCGATACTAAAATCCACTGACGGCAAGCTCAATGAAAATCAGCGACTGCTGGTCGATACGTTGGCTGCCGCGGGCAGCCGGGTCGCCCTCGAAGTTCTGCATACTCTGGACGTCCCACGCAGCACTCTTGGAACGCTGGTCAGGCGGGGACTGGTAGAGATTGCGGAGGAACCCGAAGATTTTTCGGTCTCCGGCCTGAAGGCCCGCCCGGCGCTCTTCGATTTTCAGTTCAACGCGCCACAGCAGGTCGCATTAAAACGCATCCGGGAAACAGTCGACTCGCGAACATTTTCCGGCATGCTGTTACATGGCGTCACCGGATCAGGCAAAACTGCCGTGTACCTGGCGGTCATGCGGGCGGTGCTCGAGGCAGGCCGATCGGCCATCTTGCTGGTTCCTGAAATCGGGCTTACTCCGGCGATGGCGGCGGATCTGCATCAGGTTTTTGGTGATGAAGTCGCGATTCTCCATTCCTCGCTCTCCGATCAGGAGCGCGCCGAGCAATGGCATCGCATCAAGCGCGGAGAGGCCCGCATTGTTGTGGGCACGCGCTCCGCGGTGTTTGCGCCGGTCGCCGATTTGGCGCTGATCATCGTGGATGAAGAGCAGGACTCATCCTACAAACAGGAAGAGACCCCGCGATATCACGCGCGCGATGTGGCGGTGATGCGAGCCAAGATGGCGAATGCAGTCGTGCTACTCGGATCAGCCACACCATCGCTTGAATCCTACTTCAACGCGAAAAAAAAGAAATACGCACTGGTCGAATTACCCGACCGCGTGGAGCAGCGGCCTCTGCCCGAAGTCGAAATCATCGACATGCGGCAGGAGTTTCAGGAAACCGGCCACGAGCAGGTAATCTCGCGCAAGCTGGCGGAGGAGATCAAAGAGCGACTGAATCGCCACCAGCAGGTGATGGTGCTGCTCAATCGCCGTGGATACTCTCCGGTAGTGCTCTGCCGCACTTGCGGTAAAACGCTGGAATGCAAGAACTGCGCCATCGCCCTGACTCATCACAAGCGCGCCCGCAAGATGGAGTGTCATTACTGCGGCTACACCGCACCCGTGCCCCAGCACTGCATTCATTGCGGCAGTGAATACGTGTATTTCATCGGGACTGGGTCAGAGAAGCTGGAAGAATTGCTGCATGGCCTTTTTCCCCAAGCAAGAATCGGACGCCTGGATCGTGACACGGTACGCGGGCGCGAAGATTTCGAACGTATGCTCTCCGGAATGGACGCTGGAGAAATCGACCTGCTGGTGGGCACGCAAATGATCGCCAAGGGCCACGACATCCATAATGTGACGCTGGTCGGCGTGGTCGGAGCCGATATGGCGTTAGGCATGCCCGATTTCCGCGCTGCTGAACGAACTTTCCAATTGCTTACGCAGGTTGCGGGACGCGCTGGCCGCGGCGGAACCCCGGGAAAGGTCGTCCTGCAAACCTATTTTCCAGATCATTATGCCGTGCAGTTTGCGGCTAACCACGACTTCGCCGGTTTCTACGAAAAGGAACTTCGCTTTCGCAGTTGGATGCACTACCCACCTTACAGCGCGCTGGCAAACGTTCTGGTACGCAGCGCCAAATTGGATGAAGCTCTGCAATGGTCCGGACTACTAGGGAAATGGTTCGACAAAACCCGACATGAGGGGATTCGCGTGCTCGGTCCGGCGGCAGCCCCGATCCTGCGACTGAAGCAAGATTATCGCTATCACTTTATCTTGAAATCTCCGAGCCGGGAGAAACTCAATGCTCTCTTACGAACAATGCTCGCCTATGGAGCCCAGCAAAAAATCCCGCGTACGCAGGTGATTGTGGATGTTGATGCATTGTGGCTGATGTGACGGCGCACTCCGCGCGAAGCTGCCACTTGATTCGGCACTATCCCGCATGACCTGGAATATAATTCTCGCCACTTTCATCTTCGGGAGTGCGTGATGGCCTCGCTTCGCATACTTGTTGCCGACGAACATGAGATCGTGCGTCGCGGGACAATTTCGCTTCTGGCTTCTCAGCCCGGGTGGGAAGTTTGCGGGGAAGCTGGTGACGGGCAGGAGGCTGTCGAGAAGGTCGCACAACTTAAACCCGACATCGTTTTGCTGGACATCGGTATGCCCAAGATGAACGGGTTGGAAGCAACACGCCAGATATTGCATAACCCTCCGTTTCCAAGAGTCATAATTGTGAGCCCCACTGATGTGGAACAGCTTGTGCGTGAAGTACTGGACGCTGGTGTGCGTGGCTTCGTGCTAAAGACAGATGCGTCTCGCGACTTAGTCTCGGCCGTTGACGCCATGCAACACGGTCGGACCTTTTTTGCGCCCCGCGTTGCAGAATTAATCGTTCAGGGTTATCTGAAAGGCGGCAGCAAAGGCTCGTCTGCGCCGGCCGTAAAAACCGACCAGCCCGCAACCGGAGTTCTGGAAGAAGCAGTCGCCTCGAGTGCAAGGCAGTCGGACAAACCAGGTGTGGCGCGCGCCGTAGGGAAGTACCTGGCGATAGCACTAGTTGTGGCGGCAACCGCGACCATCGGGTGGTTCAGCTTCTATCGAGAGTCAGCCCTACAACTGCCGTTACTGGACAAAATGCGTGCCCATCTCGGAGCGAAAACGGTTCCGCCTCCCGCCCACAACGGCAACCCCGACACGAAAGTGTGGATTGACCTGCGCACCGCGCTCTACTACTGTCCTGGTGCAGCTTCTTATGGTAAGACTTCTAAGGGGAAGTTCGCGAAGCAAAGCGACGCCAAGCAGGACCATTTCGAACCCGCCTCCGGTAAGATGTGTGATTGACCTGCTGTCGCAAGACATGAAGGCATTGGCGTGCTTGGCTACGGCAGCAGCCCCGATAACGCGAGGGCTATTGCTGTCAGTTCAACCCGTTCGCAAGATCTCCCAACCGTCAGCCCAAAGCTATTCGATACTGTGTACCGCTTCGGTCGGCATGAGCACAAAGCTGCACCCGGTAGTTGGATAGCAAGCCATCACGCCGCGACGCACCAAGCGGCCGGAGCTGTTTTCGGGGAAGGCAACTTTAAAATGGGCCTGGCCCAGTACTTTTCCCGCGGACCGCAAGTTATCAGAGCCGCTGATGAACTTCGTGTCCTCAACCTTCGGCCCGGGCGCAAATAGAAGGAAGAATTCGGCGCTCGCGTGCTGTGTAGCCAGCTTTGGAAGATAAATCGTACGGTCCCTGCTCAATTCGTCAGCGGCTAGACTGCCTTGGAAGCGGCCAAGTCGGCTCGAAGTGGCGGGCGCGTTCAGACGCTGCAAATGCTGTCGCGCTTCCGTAACCGCTTCGGCGTCTTCCGCTCCTCGGGACTGCTGATCGACAACTAGCCGGTACATGTGTTCAGCATCCTGTTTGCGCTGCTGCTTCTCATACACTTGGCCAAGGTGGCAGCCAACCGTGGAAAGCTGTTGAACTGTCCAAGCCGCGTAGAGATACCCCTCGGCTTGTCTCAGGTTTCCCATTCGATAGTGTACCCACCCCAGTGTGTCCCAATCGGCAGCTAGACTGAGGGTGTACTTCAAGTCGTCATCTGCCAGTTTACTAAGTTGTACTTTTTGGGAAGCGTCCTCCACTTCGTGGACAGCTTCCTGGGCATACCGTAATGCCTCATCCAAATGCTTGTTGGCAACCGCTAGCTCGTACGCGACATTATTCTTCACGCCGGCTCCAGGTTGGAGCTTTATAGCCTTATCGAAGATTGAGAGCGCTTTATCATCCTCTCCTTTTCGTAAGTAAGCTAATCCCAAGCTAAGCAGCGGCCCTGGTCTTTGTGGATATAGTTTTACTGCTGACTCAAGATAGGGCAGAGCCTCGGGATATCGTTTCTCGGCACTAAGCAGGTTGCCCATGTTGGTGGGGATGTCGTGATCATCCGGCTCAACCTTCGCCAAGTCCTGCCAAACCTGGATGGCTTCGCTGCGCCGATTCAAGGACGTCAGGGCAAAGGCAAGTACCTTATAAGAGAGAGGCTGCTGGGGATCGGATTCTACCGCCTTCCGCAGCGCGGCCACGCCAGCATCTTTTTGCATCAAGCCTAGGTACATCTCCCCAAGCCATATCCAATCGCGAGTGAATTTAGGATCCTGTGACACCGCCCGTTTGAAACCATCGATTGCCCCCTGCGGGGAACCCTGCTGTATCGCAGCCTTGGCTTCTTCTTCCGACTGAAGTGCCTTTGGGTCGCTGCTGGCCGGGAGTGCCCATACTTGATTCCTCATTCCGAGCACTGCTGCTTCAGCCGTCTGCGGCTGTCCCGAGGAAAGCGGAATGAATTGGTCCCGGTCCTCATTCACTTTCTCTGCGAATTCCTTGTAGTCCTTCACCGCAGCCCCAGTAACTTCACTACCTTTCACCAGCACTCGATAGTGGGCCACTAGCACATTGCCTTCGAGCGTATAGCTGGAGTGATATTCGACGGAGTCCTGTTGGAGATCTTTCTTTTTGGGAAGATCGGGAGCGTAGCCCTTGGGAAGTTCTACTCTGGATTCGAACTTAAACTCGCCAGGCGCTCCTAACCACACAGATGTTGGCAGCTTGCCATCTTCCTCGCTGGGTGGAACAGCTAGGTTGGGTGCAGGAGGAACGATACGGTGTTCCTTCCAGTCCGGATAGTCCTTGCGTTTGTAGGTATACGCGAACTTGATGGGCGCCTCGGTCGACTCAGGCGCTGAGGCCGTAACATCGCTAACGTCGCCGGCGAATCCAGTGCTATACGAAATTCTCTGGATAAGATCCTTCCACTGCGGTCTCGGCAGACTTCGGAGAGCCGCACGAAAAATGACTTCCATGTCCCCGCGCATGGTCTGTTCAACCTTGCCTTCGAGGGTGCCAGAGTCGTCCAGTTTGGCATCGATCTTGAAAGTCCATAAGGACGGAAAAGGAGGATCGGCGGGAGTCTGCTGAAAGTCGGGGGGCTTTTCGGAGAACACGACCAACGCTCGTTTCGAGCGCAGTGGCACGGCTAGATAGCCGAAGGGAGCTACTTCCGTTGTGGTGTCGAGCCAAAGCGTGTCTTTACCCTGAGGAATCGCTGTAATGACATGATCAAACTGCCCGGGGGACGGTACGTCTGGATCTATTGCGTGGGACGAATTGATCAGGGCGGGATAAACTCGAATACCCACCGCCGCGAGCAGCGCTGCTAATAAAGTGTGTTTGTCTTTGCAATCACCATACTGATTGTTCAACACTTCGGCGGCGGAATGAGGTTGGTAACGTCCGATGCCAAAGGAGACTCCGATGTATCGAAAATCAGTACTCACGTACTTGTAGATGGCCCGCAGCTTAGCGGCGTCGTCCGTGGCATTGCGAGTAAGGTCGGTGGCCTTCTCGCGAATCTCCGGTGAGGGAGCAATTCGCTGACGTTGTAATCCGTCATACCAGCGCCCCACCTCCTCCCAGCTTTGAAAGCTACTTAGCTGAACGTCGGGTGACGGCTGCCTTCCATGGATTGCAAGTTGAACTGCGTCGGCCTTTGATGTGGCTGTGCGTTCTAAGTTTGAGCGAATCCACTTATAGACGCGACGTTGGCCATCGTCGGAAATAGTTGGCGGCGAGCCGGAACCTTTGACCTTAACCGCCCGCTCGCGCGGCACGCTTATCTGCAACTGCTGTTTGAGAACGATATCATCGTGCGAAAACGCGAAACTGGTCCAGAACTGACCCGGAACAAGTGGCTTCGTCTGGCGCCAGTGGCATTGCCATTCGAGGACGTCCCCAGTACTCAGTCCTTTCACGGGCGCATGCTTTTCGCGCAGGTCGCTATAGAAAGGAGCTTCGCGCGTGATATTCGAAGGCATATCCTGAACATCGTCAAGAGGAGTAGCGACGATTGAACTATCCGGCTTGCGCACCCGGATGTAGTCGATCTCGACCGTCTCGGCCGATTTCTGATAAGAGAATGTCAGTAAACCAAAGCGCTGCACACCGGCGTCGGACTGTATCCGCACCCGCGCCAGACTCTCCCGCGTGGATGTGCCATCATTCTCAAAGCTCAAGCTATCCGTGCTCTCCTCGACCACAAAAGCTTCCGCGGAGTAGTCAGGCTGAGGTCCAGTGCTGGCCTTCTTTACATCTTGGGCAGTTGAGGATGGGAAAGCGTTGCAGACAAACAGAAGAAACAGGCCAAGCGCACGGCATGACATAAGTGCCACTTATTTATACGACTTTCCATTGACAAGCAAGTAAGAAACGCAAATGGCGCAAGTTTCTAGAATTGCGGACGTACTTGTTGGACTCGACCGTCCAGCGGCAAGCGGCCTCTCGCCATCGACCTGCTGCCGAATGGATGAATGCCGACTCCTTGACAGTGCCCCCACCTGAAAAGAATCTCTATCTTCCCGTCCGGAACTCCGTGTCCCTCCTCTCCGCTAGCACAGCGCGAGCTGGACCATTTCGAACCCGCCTCTGGTAAGGTCTGCGACTGACCCCTTCGGCCGCCTTTAACTTGGCAGGGTGGAAAGAAATCTTTGTCGCTGCGCTCCCGTTCCGAAACCCATCCTGGAACGCGACCGGATCATCAGACATGCACTCGAAAGCGCATGCAAAATCTTTCATCTTGACAAAATTTGGGAAGCGGGAGCAGACTTGCGTCATTTCTAGGATTGGGGCGATCCGAAGCAGCTTACCAGCAGGCAAACTCCTTACATCGGGCGCTACACTCTACGCTGTAATTGTGAGAGGGCGAGTGACAACGCTAGTTCAAACCCGAGCTTGGGCAATCATGGCAGCCCTTATCTCAATTACAGGGTTTGCTCCTGTCAGTGCAGGCCAGCAGCAGGAGCCCAGGGCCGGCCAATCCACTGCTATCAATACATCAACCCAAAGTCGTAAGCCGTCCGACTTGAAATCGGGCATCACCTTCACCAACGAGCGACTGAGTGTGAATGTTGAACGTCGCCCATTGGAGCGACTGGTGGAACAGATCTCTGACCGGGTTGGTATTCCTGTAATGCTGAATGGGAAAATCACCCGCCAACTCCTTTCGGTGAACTTTCAAAACCTTCCCTTAGATCAAGGACTTAGGCAGATTTTCGCGAAATACGATTCCTTCTTCTTCTACGGTGTGGATGAGCAGGGAATATCTCGGCTGAGGGCAGTTTGGATCTATCCAAAAGGTGGGGGGCGGGGAATCGCGCCTGTGTCAGCCGAAAAATGGGCCAGCACCAACGAACTGCAAGGGATGTTGTCAGACAAAGACCCTGACGTACGAGGGCGAGCGATTGAAACTCTGGCCGAGCGAAAACGTCAAGCTGCGTTGGAGGCGGTGCTTAAGTCGCTGCAAGACAACAACGACCAGGTCCGCGTGCGAGCCCTTTACGGAGCATTAAAAGCAGACGTGGAAATTCCGGAAGCCGTTTTAAGCAACATGGCCCTTAACGATGCGTCACCGGATGTGAGATTCGTGGCCTTACAAGCTCTTGCAAAAACTCCGAATGCCCGGCCAATCGCGGAACGTGCCTTGAATGATTCAAGTGAGGCGGTTCGAGCCCTGGCCCATGAAATCGCCGAGCCGTCGGATGACACAACGAACGAATCGGAACAGTTAAATCAACCCCAGAGCAATCAGCCGCCACAGAATCAATAATTGTTAACAAGGTACGAGTAAGTCGCAAACGGGATCTCTGGAAAGAAGAAGTGCTGTTTTCGCGAGTCACAGTTGAATTCTGAATGTATTCGGCCCTTTCGGCATTGTAAGAAGATAGGTTAATAAATGAGGAGGATAAACATGAATAAACACCGCATCGTGGTGCTGATGGTGTCCCTGTTACTCATCGCTACAGGGGCCTTCGGGCAAGAAATCTCACGCCTCTCAGCCCAATTCAAGAACTTCGACGGCAGCGAAACCTTCACTAACGTAGCTGCGACAGGTACATCTACTGCCCCTGGCACCGGAGGTGCATTAGTTTACAGCAAGTCCGTATTCGTGCCATTCCTTCCCGGGGGGCCAGTAGTGTATGTAACAATCTCGGCAGTAGGGGACAACCACAATGGCGAGTCCAACTTCATTAGCTGCAACGTAGACGGACCTGGTGGAGTTGGAAGCTCGACGACAGTCTGCAACCCAACACCTACTACTACCGGTGTCGACATCGCGCCACCCGGATGGATCGGCCTGACACACCACTTTAGTTACGAAACTACCTACACTAGCAACGGATTAACTGGTTTAAGCAGCGGCGATGGCGGCGGTGGCCAAAGTGACGAGCACGATAACGCTTACTACTACACCTGGTGCAAACGAGTGGCCCCAGGCACTCACACTGTCAATCTCAGACTGGGGAACCATACAGGACCGACTGTGTGCGCGGGATGCGGAGGCGCCAACAACGACGTCTTCTTCGAGAAGGCGTTTTTCTTCATTGACGTGTCTGCAGCTCCGCCCTTTGGCAAGTGCACCAAGGCTGGTACTTAACAACCGCTCTCGCGTTCCAGCAGGGACGTGAGAAGTTCTTCAGGGCCTGCGGCAACGGACCGCAGGCCCTTTCTTTTTAATTTGTAATATTCCTTATTTAGGGATCGCGGGCGATCGGCTTAAATTTTGCGACTGACGGCACATTCCCGAGTCCGAAAACCCCACAGGGTTCAGTTTGCCGCCAGGTGGGTGCTCATTTCCCTGAGCTGGTACGCTACTCGCTGCGCGGAAGGTGGATCATAGTTGGATAGCACCACAACCGTGTAGCCTAGATCGGGATATACATCGAACTCACCGTTGATGCCGGGATAGGCGCCCGCATATCCAACAATGCGTTTCCCGTTTATGCTATCTTCAGCGAAACCATAGGCGTACTTGCCGTCCGTCCCATCGTCTCGTTCCACCTTGCCGGCAAGAACCAACTCAGTGAATTTCGGGTTGAGCAGCTTGTGCGTGCGGAGCGCCTCGGCAAACTTGAGCAAATCTTGCACGGTTGAGAAGCCTCCACCTGCAGGGCCGCCCTTTACCGGTAGTAGCGGTAAATTTTCTTTGCGCGAGAGAAGCTCCAGGCCGTTCGGCCCCACGTTCGTGTAGCCGGCCGCTCGGCCGGGAGTATTGTGGTCTATCTCGTACGAGTCCGTATCGCTCATGCCTGCTGATTTGTAAATGTGTTCTCTCACGTAATCGAAATAGTTTTGCCCAGACACTTCTTCAATGATCGCGCCCAGAACAATGTATCCGGCGTTGCTGTAACGATATCTATCCCCCGGTTTAAATGACAGGCGCTCGTTCGCGAACAATGGAAAATAGTCTCTAACCGATTTAAGGTTGCGCTCGAAGCGCGAGTTGAAGTAATCTCCCATTCCCGAAGTATGGGTTAGCAACTGATGGATAGTCACCTCTTTGGCTGCCTCTTTATTGGGATAGTCCGGCAGATACTTGCCAATCGTGTCATCGAACGACAGCTTGCCTTGGGCAGCCAGTTGCGCAATAGCAACTCCGGTGAACATCTTGTTCATCGAGGCAAGATTAAACTTGGTGTTGAGCTGGTTCGGAATCTTGGCATCTATGTTCGCGTAACCATACGCATTCTGAAAAATCGGCTTGCCATTCTTAGCGACGAGCACAGCCCCCGAGAACATGTCCGCTGCGACAAGCTTTTTCACGTACATTTCGAGCCGTTGCAGCATCTGGGATTCACTCAACTTCTCCAGGGAAGTTGGGTCAGCCGGGTGCCCCGTCAGCGTGAAGCCGAATTTCGTGACTTGGTGAAGCGGGTCAGACCCTACCTCAAGATGAATTCGGACTGACTCTTCAGTAAGGTTTGCCCGGGCCGACACCGTGATCTCAGGATCGGTGGACCAATCGAGGTGATAGGGCACTAGGCCACGGGTCGTGTTGTACAGGACGATGTCCATATTGACTCGTGCTTGAGCAGAGATCCTTTTAAGGGCAGGCTCCGCAAAATGCTTCGAAATGAAGCTGCGGGTGGCCTTCGCGTCCCCCTCGTTGAATACTCGCAGCCATTCAGCAAATTGACGGCCAGCAGGCGTCGGCGGAAGCGTGACCGCTCCTTTTTCGTTAATCGCCGCGGCCTGCGAGCTGGTGGCGGCCCAGACCCTCGAGGGTGGCTGAAGCGTGAAAGCCACCAACAGAAAGCAGATCACCGCGGCGGATTTCCGAAACTTAAAAGGAATCCTCGCCCTGTAACGAACCATCTTTGTCTCATTCGCTGCTGGTAAAAACATATTTTATTAGACCCTCGCCAGTTTCTCGCATCATGCCTTTATGTCTGCGCTGATGTCAACGATTCTACTGCCTTTGCTGCACTGAGATAGGCCGCGCAGATGAAATCAAGGGACATTAGAAACTCTACCGTGCAAAAATTTTCATCTTGACAATAGGTCTTCTAGGCAGACAATAGCCACCGCTCGGGCACATGCAGCACTGTGCCTTAGCTATGCGGCTATTTCAGACAGGCGGAGAAATCATGAAGGGTACCCGATTTGGACTATCTTTATTTGGAATATCTTTAATAGTGCTAGCGCTGTTGCTGTTGGAGCCTCGGGTCTCGACACATTCTTCAAAACCGGCTGAGCAAGCTGGCTGGAAATTCGCAGCAGCGGCCACTCCGGAGTTTGCCCAGCCGGCACAACTGGCGAAGAGCTATGGACGATTGCCGTTGAGTTTCGAAGTTAATCGGGGTCAAGCGGGCAACCAAGTAAAGTTCTTGTCTCACGGGCAAGGCTACACGCTATTTCTGACTAACAATGAAGCGGTGCTGGCCTTACAAGAAGCACATGAGAAGCCAAAGGTCCCTAGCCAGGAACTTATGGCTCAAGATTCGCTTGATCCGGCTGGGCAAACGCCTCCACCAGGGTCTTTCCATTTGCGAACTGCACAGTTGGAGAACAGCTTTACAATGCTCGGCAACGTCCGGGTTCCCCGAGCCGAAGCCACAAACCTGGCATTTTTGCGGATAGAGCTGGTGGGAGCTAAGCCGTCCCCGGAAGTCGCAGGAGAGGCCGAACTGCCGGGGAAAAGCAATTATTTCATTGGCGATGATCCACAAAAATGGCGGACTAACATCCCAGCTTACGCCAAGGTGAAATACGCTGACGTTTATCCTGGGGTGGACTTGCTGTATTACGGCAACCAGCGGCAATTGGAGTATGACTTCTTGGTGACTCCAGGCGCTAACCCTGGAGTTATCAGTTTGCGCGTGGCAGAAGATGGACTTTATGGGTCTTCGCAGCACAGGCAGGGCCATGAAAAGGGCCACCTTCGCATTGATGCCAATGGTGACTTGGTTCTTAATACCCTCAGCGGCAAATTTCGATTACACAAACCTGTGGTCTATCAACTCGCTGAAAATTATGAGCCGTACTCCCTGGAGCCAAACACCGATCGGTTGTCGCCGATCACGAAACAGCTTCCACACGCCAGCAGCAGGAAATACATCGACGGTGGTTATATTCTCCATGACGACGATCGAGTGAGCTTCAAGGTGGCGGCCTATGACGCCTCGAAACCTCTGGTGATCGATCCGGTGTTGGGCTTTTCCACCTACCTTGGGGGCAGCGATTTCGACCAGGGTTTTTCCATTGCTACGGACTCTCTTGGCAATGCTTATGTGACAGGACAGACATGTTCGGCAAACTTCCTCACCGCAAATGCCATCCAATCCACCTACCATGATTTCTGCGATGCCTTCGTCACCAAGCTGAATCGCAGCGGGTCGGCGGCGATCTACTCCACTTATATCGGCGGCAAGGACGAGGACGCAGGGTTCGGCATCGCTGTGGATCGTGCAGGCAATGCTCACGTGACAGGCTGGACCCGTTCGGAGGATTTCCCCACCGCAAATGCTATCCAGCCCACCCGCGGCGCGGGCGGCGGCGAGTTTGGCTCATTCTTCGATGCCTTCGTACTTAAGTTGAACAGTACAGGATCTAAGTTACTTTATTCCACTTATCTCGGCGGCGATGACTTCGACCTTGGCCTTGGTATCGCTGTAGATCCAACCGGAAACGCTTATGTAACGGGGATAACCGAATCGGATGAAGATTTCCCCACCGTTAATGCCGTCCAGCCGACTTCCGGAGGTCTAGCCGACGCTTTCGTGGCCAAATTGAATCCCACGGGCTCGAAACTGATCTACTCCACATACCTTGGCGGCAGCGATTTCGAGCGGGGTCTGGGAATTGCCGCAGACGCAGCGGGCAACGCTTATGTGACAGGACTTACCCATTCGGCTAACTTCCCCGTAGTCAATGCAATTCAAACCACTCTAGGTGGTGGCCAGTTCGACGCCTTCGTGGCGAAATTGAATAGCTCTGGCTCAAGTTTAATTTACTCCACCTTCCTGGGCGGTAACGGCGTGGATCAGGGCCAGGGCATCGCCGCCGACCTCCTGGGCAACGCTTACGTTACGGGAAAGACATGTTCGGACAACTTCCCCACCGCGAATGCCATCCAGCCTACTTACCAAGGCGGCTGCGACGTGTTTGTGACTAAGTTGAACCCTAGCGGCTCGATTTTAGTGTATTCCACCTACCTTGGCGGGAGCGACTTCGATATAGGCGGTGGCATTGCCGTAGATCCGGCGGGCAACTCTTACGTGGTGGGCACGACCCGTTCGATCGATTTTCCAACCCTAAATGCCGTACAGCCTAGCAGCGGTGGCTCCCTCGACGCCTTCGTATTAAAGTTGAATCGCGCGGGATCGAGGTTGGCGTATTCCACCTACCTGGGCGGAAGCGACATCGACCAGGGCAATGGCATTGCTGTTAGTCGCGGAGGCAGTGCATACGTGACGGGGGTCACTTTATCGAATAACTTTCCCACGATGCATCCCCTGCCTGCTCCTCATAATGCCCTCCAAGGCGCAACTGACAGCTTTGTCGCAAAGATCCGCACAGACACGGTTCCGCCAGTAGTCAAGGTCTCGGCCAATCCGTCTGTGCTTTGGCCGCCAAACGGAAGAATGGTGCCAGTCACGGTGTACGGCACTCTTACAGATAGTGGCTCGGGGATCGATCCCAGGACAGCTTTCTTCTCCGTGGTGGACGAGTACGGAAGGATTCAACCGAGAGGACGGGTGACCGTGAGCTCCGGGGGCTACTCCTTCATGATTGCTCTCCAGGCTTGGCGGAAGGAAGAAGACAAAAACGGCCGGCTATATACGATTAAGGTTAGCGCCAAAGATAATGAGGGCAACCTAGGTTCGGGCTCGGCGGTCGTGTCCGTGCCACATGATCGAGGGGACTGACAAGAGCATTACAGAAACTTGTGCAGGATTGGCCGCTCCTATCTTCCCGCCCGGAGCCCCCGCACCACTTCCCGCAGCGAGCTATGCGCAAAGGGTGCGGGCGTTAGCGTCAGAATGAGCATCACGAGTCCGAACACCGCCAGCCAGACACGCACGCCCGACACGCGCGGCCAGTCAGCGACTTGAGGATGCCGGAAGCTCGAGATCTCCAGCAGAATCGCCCAAACCAGCCAGCCAGCCCAAAAGTAAACTGCCATGGGCAACAGAATCAGAATCGTCAAACGGGAAACGAATTTATGAGCGCGTGGAGCGATCGAAAAGACGATGTGCCCCCCATCAAGCTGGCCTCCCGGCAAAAGATTAAGAGAAGTAGCGAACATTCCAACCCAGGCTGCTAATGCCACGGGATGCAAATTGGC
>Ga0137393_10001196_pt1 | contig 16333 bp, 15 predicted proteins | sample 15con2h34BmetaG_FD_101396 | JGI IMG/M metagenome (GOLD analysis project Ga0137393, IMG submission 101396) | Vadose zone soil microbial communities from Angelo Coast Range Reserve, California, USA - 15con2h3.4B metaG | ecosystem: Environmental > Terrestrial > Soil > Vadose zone > Saprolite...
CTGACTTCGACGATGGTATCGCCGCGCACTTTCAGGACCGGATTGTTTTTGCTGCTGCTGCCGCTCAGCCACGACCAGACGCCCTGTTTACGCTGGGCCGATGCCGGCTGGCCGGTACGGGAATCGATCGACTGCCCGGGATCGAGGCGGACGACGCGCATTCCGTTCTTGCGCGCCTCCTCGACGTAATGCCAGTCGGGTGGCACCCACTGCGGGTTCTCGTCCTTGGAGACGATGTGGAGCTTGCCGATCGGAGTATCGAAGATGATGGTCTTGCCGTCGACGGCCAGCGTTGTCCCCTTGCCGGTCGAACAGAGCGCTTCGAAGACCGTCTGCCCGTTGCGCCGGACGTAGAGCTTGTTCTCCGCGGTCGAGACGAGAATGGTCTGGCCGGTATCGGGAACGTCATCGGTTTGCTTCGCCACGTCCTGCAGCTTCGCCTGCAGTACATTCACAAGTGCGGTTTTCTGCGTGGCGGTGTCGCGCAGCGCGCTGGCTTTGCTGCCGGTGCGCTCGGCGATCATCTTGTCGATGGCAGCGACGCGGTCGAGCCGCCGCTCGTCGCTGATATTGATCGACTCGCCGGCGATGGTGAAAGCGGCCAGGCCGAGCGCAAGCACGAACAGGGCCCAGGAGCCCAGGAGTCCTATCCAGCGTTTCATTAGAAAATGTAGACCCTCGTCTGATTGGTGATCCGCGGCCAGAGCGCGGCCAGGTCGGCCTCGGAGACCATGAACGATCCCGGCTTCGGCCCCTGCAGCGGACTCTCGGGCGGCGGCGGTGAGTGAATGACGTAGCTGTTCGGGAGAAAGATCACATACCGTCCCAGGCCGTTCGGCACGACCGCGCGCGTGGCCGGCGCGCGTTCGCCGCGCATGGCGTAGACCCAGGCAGGGACCTCCCAGTCGTAGCCATCTTCCTTGCCGGTGACGCTGAAGCCGCCTTTCAGCGGCAGGAACGTCCACTTCTTTCCGGCGCGAGAGGTGATGGTCCTGGCCTCGCCGATCTGCACGTCAGCCTCGCGGACGACGGCGCGGCCGAGGCGGAGCTGCAGCTTCTTCCGCTGCGTATCGATCGAGACGTAGAACTCCGCGCTCTGCAGGCTTTGCATGTATTGCATCCGCCCGTCGATCTCGCGGGCGAGCTGCGCTTGCGTCAGGTCCATCTGCGAGAGCTCGTCGCGCATCCGGTTCAACTCGGCGGGGGAGTTGTCGTTATGTCGGAAGAGGATCGAGGTCTTGGCGTCGATGGCGTCACGCTGATGCTTCGCGTACGCAAACGTCGCCGCGGCGATAACGAGCAGCAGGAGGTTCAACCAGAGCGGCGGCCGCGGGAACGACCGTCGTTCCCTGCCGAAGGGAGGGGAGGTGGGCATTGGTGGATGATTGAGCGAGCGGCGTGCCAACGGGGTTGCGGAGTTGCTGGGTTGCTAGGTTGCTGTGGGTTGCTACGTTGCCGGGTGGATGTGTTGCCATGTGACATGTGCGCAACCCAGCAGCCCAGCAACTTAGCAACCCAGCAACCGACCACCCAGCAACCCCGGAATAACCCACGAAACCGTCAGCTTTCACAGTCCGTTTAGGAGATCGAATTAATGTCAACTACGCAGGCAGTACGAGAGATTACGGATCAGGATTTCGAGCAGCTCGTCAACGCTGGCCAGCCGGTGTTCGTCGACTTCTGGGCGCCGTGGTGCGGACCCTGCCGCATCATCGGGCCGATCGTGGAAGAGCTGGCACCGTCGTACGAGGGGAAGGCGGTCATCACGAAGATGAACGTCGATGAGAATCAGACGGTCCCGCAGAGGTTCGGCGTGACGTCCATTCCGACCCTGATGATTTTCAAGAACGGCAAGCTGGTCGACCGCGCCATCGGCGCCATGCCCAAGCCGATGCTGCAGAGTTTCATCGATAAGAACATTTAGCGCTTGCGCGCTGCAATAAAAACGGCCGGCACAAAACGCCGGCCGTTTTATTGCGTTGTCGGCGTCGGTTTGATTCCGCGGCTGCGTTACGAGTTGCCGTACCATCTCCGACAACGCGCGAAGCGCAATCAACCGACAACCGACAACGCGGCGAAGCCGCCGAAACTATGCTCTCCGACCTCGATCGACTCATGCGCGAGCGCGGGCTCGACGCGCTTATCGTGCCGATGCACGAGGCGCTTCATCCGTCCTTTCGATGGATCACGCGCGGCGCGAAAGTCACGCGCGGCTACGCGGTCAAACTGGCCGGGCGCGATCCGATCCTCGTCTCCTATCCGATGGAGCGCGATGAAGCGGCGGCTACCGGGCTGGCCACCAAACTCATTCACGACTTCGGCTACGACCGCATCTTCAAGTCGGCACCCAACACGATCGCCGGCTATGCCGAGTTCTTCGACGTCGTCCTGCGAGAGCTGGGTGGGTCGTCGTCCGTTGCCATCGTCGGCAGTCTTCCCTTTCCGCTCTACCTCGGAATCGCCGAGGGGTTGGAAGCGCGCGGATGGCGCGTGTGGCGAGGGGCGGATGACCTCGTCCAGCTCGCCCGCAAGCGGAAAGAGCCATGGGAGATCGCGGCCATCCGTTCCGTCGGCGAACGGACCGAGCAGGTGGTCGACCGCGTGCGCGAGGTGCTTCGCGGTGCGACGATCTCGGGCTATCAGCTCATTCATGACAATCGCCCTCTGACGCTCGGCGATCTGAAGCGGCTTGTGTCGAGCGAGATTTCGCGCCTGGGCATGCTGGAGGATCACGACACCATCCTCTCGCAGGGCCGCGACGCCGGTATCCCTCATTCGCGCGGTGACGCCGGCGCGGTCGTGCGCCCCTCGGTGCCGATCGTCCTCGATATCTTTCCCGCCGATCGTGAGAGCGGCTATTTCTTCGATCTGACCCGCACCTTCTGCGTCGGCCCGATCCCCGACGAGCTCGGACGGCTGCATGCCGATGTGCTCGAAGCGTTCGAGCTCGCGCGCCGCGAGATGCACGCCGGAACGCTGGCGTCGTCGTATCAACACCTGGTCTGTGATTTGTTCGAGCAGCGTGGCTACGCCACCACCCGCTCGAATCCCGCCACCCTCGAAGGCTACGTCCACTCCCTCGGCCATGGCGTCGGCCTCGACGTGCACGAGAAGCCGTTTTTCGGCCTGGCCTCGACAAACCTCGATGAGATCGAGCCCGGCGACATCGTCACCATCGAGCCCGGCCTCTACTTCCCCGACCGCGAGCTAGGCGTCCGCATCGAAGACACGCTGGTCGTGAACGAGGATGGGCGCGTGGAGACGCTGTGCAGAAGCGACCGGGGATTGCGGCCGTAGCTGCGCTTTCGCGCAGACAACCGACAACCGACAACGCGGCGAAGCCGCAGACAAACGTCAGTCTTTCTCCATCCAGGGAGTCGTTCGGATCTCCTGAACCTGGCCGTCGATGAAGGTGATCGTCGAGTCGAGCTTGCGTCCGTAGTCGGTCACGTAGCTCCAGAACTCGACGACCTTGCCGTCGAAGCGCGCTCTCACTTCACGCTTTTCGGGATCTTTCTTCATGATCATCCGAACCTCGGCGAGCGTCTGACCGACCCGGACCTCATTGATCGATCGGCGATTTGCCTCGGCGCGGTTCCACATCACGCTCGGGACGAAGACACAGCCGGAAGCGGCTCCGAGGAGAAGGCAGAATAGGAGTCGTCGGGTCAGATGTCGCCCCCTTCCCGGGTCAAAGATTGAAAGAATCGTCATGATCTGACCCGCCGCCGCGGAGCGCGTTTTCGTGATTCCCGAGGCTGCGTCCCATTTTTCGCGTCCAGGCCGCTGTGGCAGCGCCGTTGCTGAACTCTACTCCGTGTAGACCCCACACGAACCGACGACAGATGTCGTTTGGAGGACGCTATTCATGCGCAAATTTGCCGGTCCCCTTCTTTTCGTACTGTCGTTGCTTTCGCTTCCGTCGCCGATTCTCGCACAGTGCGGTGTGGAGCGCTGGTCGGTCAAGACCGGCACCGATGCCGACGTCGGGTTGGTCAATCTCTCCTCGTCGACGGCTCAAACGATCGTGACGATGCGAGGCTGGACGGCGCCCAATCCCATCCCGGCGAACAACCGCGTCAGCCCCTACGAGACGACGCAGTGGGTCCTCAACGCCACGCTGACCCAGTACAAGCTCGAGGGTGATTCGGACTATCACGTCGTCCTCTCCGATGCCTCCGGCAACACCTTGATCGCGGAGATCCCCAGTCCGAGCTGTGTCGGCGCGGGCAGTCCTTTCGGGCCGGGCATCACGAATGCCCGGAACCAATTCGACGCCAGATTCACTGCCACGACGAGTTTTCAAACAGCCAACATCCCGGTTCAGATCCGAGGTGTGGGAATGTTCGACTTCCTCCACGGACAGACGGGCGTAGCACCGAACGGAATCGAGATTCATCCGGTGCTCAATATCGTTTTCAACCCGACCGCCGCTGATTTCACGATCGCCGCGGCTCCGAGCGTGCTCAGCGTGGTTCAGGGGACCTCCTCGACGTCGACGATCTCGACCTCGATCTCCGGCTCCTTCAACTCGGCCGTCTCTCTCTCGGCGTCGGGTCTGCCGACGGGTGCCAGCGCATCGTTCAGTCCAAGCTCCATCGCCGCTCCGGGATCGGGGAGCTCTACCGCAACAATCACGACCAGCGCGTCAACCCCGGTGGGGACATACACGGTGACGGTCACTGGGTCAGGGGGAGGGACAACCCATACGGCAACCATCACGCTGACGGTTACCGCCGCATCGACCCCTGATTTCTCGATCTCCGATTCGCCGCCTTCGCTCTCTGTCGTGCAGGGAGCGTCGGGGTCGTCCACGGTCACGACCGCGATCTCAGGAGGGTTCAATGCAGCAGTTGCACTAACCGCCAGCGGTCTCCCGACGGGCGCGACCGCGACGTTCAGTCCAAGTTCGATCGCGGCGCCCGGCTCCGGAAGCTCGACGGCAACCATCGCCACGAGCGCCTCGACGCCGGCCGGCAGCTACACGGTGACGATCACCGGCACGGGCGGTGGAAAGACACACGCGACGTCTCTCGCGTTGACCGTTACGTCACCCGGCGGCGGTGGAACGGAGGCGATCGTCGATGGCGGGTTCGAGTCAGCGACGGTCACCGGCAACTCCGCTCCCGGTTGGACTGGTACGACGAACATCAGCGGCGACAGCACGATCGCCTTCCACGGTACCTATCCGCACGGCGGAACGAACTACGCCGCGTTGGGAGCAAGCAACAACGAGATCGATACGATGACGCAGACTCTCTCCATTCCATCGACCGTGACGGCCGCTTCGCTGACCTTCTGGGCGAACGTAGTCACGTCGGAAACGGCGAACACCGGCCCCTACGACTTCTGCTACGTCGAGATTCACAATTCTTCGGGGACTCTGCTGGCTACACCTCTGACGCTCGACAACAACAGTTCGTCCCTTTCGAACAACACCGCGGGAACGTACTTCAAACCGGCGGCGGTCGACCTCACCTCCTACAAGGGCCAGACCATCCAACTGGTCTTCCACGTCACGACGGATTCCTCGCTGGCCACCACGTTCCGCCTCGACGACGTCTCGGTGGCGCTGACCACCGGCGGAGGAGACACGACACCGCCGGCGACCTCGGTGACCGCGCCAGCCAACGGGGCAACGGTCTCTTCGACGGTGAGCGTGACGGCCACGGCTTCGGATAATATTGCCGTAACCAAGATGGAAATCTACGTCGACGGAACGCTCCAGACCTCGAACACGAATGCGACGTCGCTGACTTTCTCGTGGAATACCACGACGTTCGCCAACGGATCGCACACCATCGTGTCGAAGGCCTATGACGCCGCGGGCAACGTGGGGACGTCCTCGACGATCACGGTGACCGTCTCCAACGGTGGGAGCCAGCAACTCCTCGGCAATCCCGGATTCGAGACCGGCACCGCCACGCCGTGGGTGGCGGCAACGGGAGTCGTCACCAATTCGACCTCCGAGGCGGCGCACGGAGGAACGTGGAAAGGGTGGCTGGATGGGTACGGAACCGCCCACACCGATACTCTCTATCAGCAGGTGGCGATCCCTTCGACCATCACCACGGCAACGCTCACCTTCTGGTTGCACATCGACACCGCGGAAACCTCGACAACGACCGCGTATGACACGCTCAACGTTCAGGTCCGCAATTCGTCGGGAACGGTGCTGGCGACACTGGCAACCTACTCGAATCTCAACGCCACCACCGGTTATGTTCAGAAGACATTCGACCTCTCCGCCTACAAGGGGCAGACGGTGCAGATCTACCTGGTCGGTGTCGAAGACAGCACGCTTCAGACGTCGTTCGTCGTCGATGATTTCGCGCTCAACGTTCAATAGGCAGCAGTAAGCAGGGGAGATGAAGATGAAGAGATCACTGGCAGTATTCGCCCTCATGCTCCTGGTAACGCCGCTCATGGCGGCAAAAGATGAGCCCAACCGCGCCGCCCGCGTGCTGGCCGAGACCCCTGGTCTGGTCACGCTCCCGGACGACGATGGCGGCCGGGTCGAGGTGTTCCGGCGCGGCGGCGCCGCCCGCCAACTGACCTTTCACGGTGGAGCCGTGGTCAAGGATCCGGCCGTGGTGATGATCTTCCTCGGCGATTGGAGCGCGCCTTCGGCCGCCAGGCGCAAAGTGGAGCTGCAGCGGCAGGTCGGGCAGATCAGCACATCGGAATCGTTCCAGTCGGCGTCGGTCTACGGAGTGCGGACGACCGGGCTTCTGCTCAGCAGCCGCGACATCGCCGCCGGCGGAACGCTGAACGATCTCCGCATCCAGGCGAAGATCGACGCCGGGATGACGGATGGATCGCTTCCGCTGCGCGATGAGAATGTGATTCATCTCATCTTTCTCGCGCCGGCGCTGCAATCGGTTCTCTCCACGAGCGCCGCCGGACGCGACTACCACTCCTATCATTCGCACGTGCAGCTTCAGGACGTGAATGTCCGTTACGTGGTCGTTCCCTACGACCACGATCTCGGACGCATGGCCGAAGCCGCCAGGGCAAGCTTCCTGCGCGCGGTCGTGAACCCGGATGGAGACGGCTGGTATTGACGGTGCGGCCTGGCCGCGTTGTCGGTTGTCGGTTATCGGTTGTCCAGATACGGCAACGCGTCGCAACCAACCGACAACCGACAACGCGCGAAGCGCGCCTATTTGTACTTCTTCATCGCCTTCGCCAGCGTGGACCCTTTGAGGAACGCCTCCTTTCGATAGCCGACGGTCTCGTCGTACACGTAGACCGTTACGCCGGAGGACTCTTCCAGGAAGAAGCGGGTGCCGATGGCGGCGGCGCGGAACGTCACCTGCTGCTTGCCCTTCTTTGACAGTTCGCTCAGATACATCGCCATCGGATGAGGGATGGTGGCGGGAGCGATCGTCTTCGGCGGCGGGGCTGCCGCGACGGTGACGGCGGCGAGCAGAGCGATGACAAGCAGGCGCAAACGCATGAAGTAATTGTAAGCTTCACCCAGATGTTTCTGACCGACGGTCCAGACGCCGCCGAACAGACGTATGTCTTCGCTCACGGAGCCGGTGGGGCGATGGATGCGCCGTTCATGAACACGGTCGCGCGCGAGCTCGGCGAGCGCGGGATTCGGGTGGTCCGATTCGAGTTTCCGTATATGGCGGCACGGCGAACGGGCGGAAAACGCGGCGCGCCCGACCGGGAGCCGGTGCTGCTCAACACCTGGCGTGACGTTGTTGCGAAACTTGGGGGCGGGGAGCGGCTCTTCATCGGAGGCAAATCGATGGGCGGCCGGATGGCCACGCTCGTCGCCGACGAATTGCACGTCCGCGGCGTGGTCTGCTTCGGGTATCCATTCCATCCGCCCGGCCAGCCCGCCAAGGTACGCACGGCCCATCTCGAAAAACTGGCCACGCCGATGCTTGTCCTGCAGGGAGAGCGCGATCCGTTCGGAACGCGCGACGACGTCGCCGGCTACCGTCTTTCGCCACGAATCCGGATCGGATGGATCGCTGACGGTGATCACTCGCTGAAGCCCCGGGCGAAGTCGGGAACCACGGAGCGCCAGAACCTCACTCACGCCATCGGCATTGCGGCCACCTTTATGGCCGCGATCTTGCTGCATAATGACTGAGATGCGTCCGAAAGCATTGATCGTCGAAGATGAAGCCGTTACGCGCAACCTGCTCGCGCAGTTGCTCGAGTCCCTCGATTGCGATGTCGATCTGGCCGACGATGGGGAGGAAGCGCTGGCGCGGCTTCTCGCTCACCACTACGACATCGTCCTTCTCGACATCATTCTGCCAAAGATGAGCGGGATCGAGGTGATGGAGTCGCTGCGGCGCGAGCGGCCTCACATGCTCGGCTGCATCATCGTGGTCACCGGTCTGGACATCGATGAGATCCGCTCTCTCTTTCCCGCGGTTCACGACACGCTGCCGAAGCCGGTGCTGCCGCGCCGCCTTCGCCAGGCGGTGCGCTCGTGCCTCAGCTGGCCGCGCGGCGGCGACGCCGCGGCCGTTGACGAACGAATCACGTCCGGTTGAGCGGCTGTTCACATCCCGGCCGTCCGGGCATCCATTCTTATTCGGATTTCACATCCGGACGACGGCTGGCTGATGGCGCATCTCTACACTGACTCGGACTGGGACATACAGGACGCAACCTCCTCCGGAAGCGTGTTGTATGAGAGAGAGCAATCAGGCGGTTGGAAGCGTGTCGCTTCCAACCGCCTGTTGTTTTATGTGCCGGCACGGCCGGCAGCGTTGGTTGCCCAAGGCTCCGCCAGCAGTGGCGCAAGAACGTTTCAACCGCGAAGGCTCTTAGAGATCCAGCAGGAAACTGTCCGGCCCGGCGCTCGCGTCGTACTCCGCCTGCAGGTCGGTCTTGTGCTTCCACTCGATCTCGGCCAGCTCCATGAAGAGCGCGCCGAGTTTCGTGTCGGGGACGCGCTCGGCCATGAAACGGTAGTAGCTCTCCGAGTCACGCTCGCGCTCGAGTGCCTGTTTCAAGGCATGGCTCAGGTCGAGATCGACGAGGTCGGAGGCCAGATCGACGGTCACCGGCAGCGGCGCGGGAGGAGGCTGGCCGATCTCCTCGCGATACCGGCGCTCCATCTTCGCGCGATGGACCAGCTCACCGTCCGCAAGCTGCAGCAGCCGTTTGCGGACCTCGGCGCTGCCGGCGCGCTCGGACAGCTTCTGATAATAGACACGCGTCTCGATTTCGGACTGAATCGCCTGACGCAGAACTTCCTCGACCGTCGTCTCGAGCGGCTTCATCGGTCACGCTATTGCGTGTCTCCACCGCGGAACACTTCCGGGTTCGGCGGAGCATCGTCTTCGAATGGCGCGCTGCGAAGTTGCTGGCCGATGCCGGTGCCGCCGGCTGTACCGTGCTTGTCGATCTCGCCGTAGTAAGGCCGCCAGCCCATCGGACCGACGGGGAAGTTCGGCGGGACGACCAGATCGCGCAGGCCGACGACCGAGCGCGCCCGCGTGTCGATGGCCATCTCGTAGTCGCGCGTCATGTAGATGGCGTCCTCGGGGCAGGCATCGACGCAGTATCCACAGAAGACGCAACGGAGCAGGTCGATCTCGTAGCGCACCGGGAACTTCTCGCGCGTCCGCTCATCCTCGCCGGCCTGGATGGTGATGCATTCGGCGGGACAGGCCGTCGAGCACATGTAGCAGGCCACGCATCGGGTGGTGCCGTCTTCGCGCGAGGTGAGGATGTGCCGTCCGCGGAAGCGCTCGGAGTAGACGCGCTTGACCTCCGGGTACGAGATCGTCGGCAGCTTCTTGAGATTGAACAGATTGTGCACGAGGTGGCGGATCGTCACCAGCATCCCCCCGATGACGGCCGGGAGATACAGACGGTCCAGCACCGTGAGCGGTGTCCGCTCCACTTTCACGACTCCGGGTCTTACGCGTGTCAGGTGCATCGGTTAGTGGTCCAACTCTCCGGCGATGATGTTCAGCGACCCCAGGGCCGCGATGGCGTCGGGGATCGTCTGTCCCATGATCATGTCAGGGAACGCCGAGTAAATCTGGAAGCAGGGCGGACGGCAGCGGACGCGGTACGGATTCTTCGTGCCGTCGGAGACGACGTAGAAGCCGAGCTCCCCGTTGCCCCCTTCGACCTGGAAGTAGGTCTCGCCGACCGGCGGCTGAATGCCGTGCATGATCAGCTTGAAGTGATAGATGAGCGACTCCATCTCGTTGTAGACCTTGTCCTTTGGCGGCAGGGCGACGTAGGGATTGTCGACGATGACCGGCCCCTCGGGGAGGCCGCGCTCGATGGCCTGCTGCAGGATGCGCAGCGACTGCCGCATCTCTTCCATGCGTACCAGGAAGCGGGCGTAGGTGTCACCGCCCTCGGCGATCGGAACGTCGAAGTCGTAAGTCTCGTATCCGAGGTACGGGCTGGCCTTGCGGACGTCGAAGGGAACGCCGCAGGCGCGCAGACACGGACCGGTGAAGCCGTAGTTGATGGCCTCCTCGGCGCTGATCGGCGCCACGCCGACCACGCGGTCGAGGAAGATCTTGTTGCGGTCGACCAGCTTCTCCACGTCGTTGATGAACTTCGGCATCATGTCGACGAGGCGCTGCGCCTTCTGCAGAAAATCGGGAGGGACGTCGACGGCCAGTCCGCCGATGCGCGTATAGCTCGGCAGCAGACGCGCCCCACAGCACGCCTCGATGAGACCGTAGATCTCCTCGCGCGGCTGGAAGAGGTACCAGAAATTCGTCAGCGCGCCCATGTCGACCAGATTGGTGCCGATGCAGACGAGGTGATCGGCGATGCGCATGAACTCCGAGAGCATCAGGCGGACGTGCTGCGCCCGTGCCGGAACCTCGATGCCCAGGAGCTTCTCCACGGCCATGCAGTAGCCGACGTTGTTGATGATCGCGGAGCAATAGTTGAGACGATCGGTGTACGGGATCACCTGCTGGTACGTGTGCGTCTCCGACATCTTCTCGAAGCAGCGATGCAGGTACCCGATCTCCTGATCGGCTCCGATGATGGTCTCGCCGTCAAGAGTGACTACGATGCGGAGAGTTCCGTGCGTGGCCGGATGGGAGGGCCCGAGGTTCAGCGTGACGCGCTCGTAATCGGTGTCGACGTTCTCGAAACGCGGATCGATCTTCGGCATGATCTTCGCCACATCGTTCTCGGTGAGGATCCAGCGCTGGGCGGGATCGTAATCCTTCCGCAGCGCGTGGCCTTGAAACGCCTCGTGGGTGAGGATGCGGCGAAGGTTCGGGTGACCGTCGAATACGACACCGTACATATCGAACACTTCCCGTTCGTACCAGTTCAGACCCTTGAATACGGGTGTGCCAGTCTCGATCGATTCGCCGTCGGCCACGCGAACCTTGAGACGGATGCGTTCGTTGTTCTTCAGCGAGTAGAGCTGGTAGATGACGTCGAAGCGGCCGGGGGATGGTTGTCGGTTATCGGTTGTCGGTTGTCCGGTGTTCTCGCGGCCGGGATAGTCCACCGCGAAGAGATCGAGTGGCATGGTGAAGGCGAGCTCTTCGTTCTCCTTCAGCGCCCGCAGCACATCGACGATTTTTTCCTTGTCGACGACGAACGACGGCATGTCCTGGCCGATCTCCGGCGTCATGCCCGGATGCTGCAGCGCCGCGGCGATGACTTCGCCGCGCGCATCGGCGATCTCGGCCCCGACCGGAACGTACGGATTCCGATTGGTCGGCGCCGGGCCGGTGTAGGGGATGGCGGAGAATCTGGTCAGGGTGCTCATGATTGAGGTTGCTGGGTTGCTGGGTTGCTCGGTTGCTCAGTAATGGGGTTCAGCAACCCAGCAACCCTGTAACTCAGTAACCCGTTCACCGACGGACCTCCCCCCGCTGAATCTTCTCTTTCAACTTCAGGATCGAATACATCAAGCCGTCCGGGGTCGGGGGACAGCCGGGGACCCACATGTCGACGGGGATGATCTCGTCGATCCCTTGCACGACGTGGTAGGCGCGATAGAAGCCGCCGGAGGTGGCACAGGCGCCCATGGCGATGACGTAGCGCGGCTCGGGCATCTGCTCGTAGATCTTCTTGAGGACCGGCGCCATCTTGTCGACGATGGTGCCGGCCACGATCATCAGGTCTGCCTGTCTCGGCGAGAACCTGACGACCTCAGCGCCGAAGCGGGCGATGTCGTAGTGCGACGAGACCATGGACATGAACTCGATGGCGCAGCAGGCGGTGCCGAAGGGGAGCGGCCAGAGCGAATTGCCGCGCGCCCAGTTGACCATGGTGTCTACGGTCGTCGTCAGATACGTTCCGCCGGCGAGGTCTTCGATCTCCCGCTCCGATTCACCGGGAAGAGTGATGAGCCCCTTTTCGGCGCCCTCACCGGGAGGGCCGCCTCGTTTTCGCTGGATGATGGAGCCGGAACTGTCGTAAGGAAGGTTCGCCATGAGCGGGCCGCGATGTTATGGGTTTGAGAAACTTTTCACAAGGGAGCGGTCGCGCGGTCTCGCGGTTGGGTTGCAACCTTCAAGCCTCCACTCCGCGTCTCCGCGTCTCCGCGTGAAAGGCCTCTTCGATCCTTTCCGCAACCCGCCCAGCCCGCCATTGCTCGGCCACCTCGCGGCCGCGGGCGCGCAGGCGATTGCGAAGATCGGCGTCACTCAGCAATTCGATCAACCTCTCGCCCAGCTCAACCGCGTTCTCCTGCGGCGCGAAGAGGGCATAGTCGCGCGTGTCATCAAACGACTGGTAGGACGGAATCGCAGTCATGATCACCGGAATCCCCGACGCCATGCCCTCGGCGGCAGGCAATCCGAAGCCTTCCTCCTGATGATTCGGCGCGATGAGGACGTCGCAGGAGTGCACGAGCCGCGTCATCTCGCGCGTGTTCAGCGCGACATGAAACTCCTGAATCGTATCCAATGGCTCCTCGCGCGACGGCGCCCAGGGCGAGACGCGGATGAGATCGAAGCGCTGGTGAAACCACCGTGCATGCGCCGCGGCGCCGTAACCGTCGGCGATGCCTTTGAGATCGACCTGCGACTCGCCGCAGAGCAGGACGCGCATCGGCTCGTTCTCCGGCGGCGTGCGCGGGCGGAAGAAGTCGTCGTCGACGATCTGGCCGACGTAGCGGACGTCGTGGGTGAACTGCCGGCAGATTTCGATCAGTTGCCTTGCCACTACCAGCTTCGGGATCGGCAGGCGGTACGCGGCGTCGATCTCCGCCCGAATGGGCTGGTAGGCGTTGAAAGCCCCTTCGTACCCCTGGCAGAGATGCAGCGCCTTCTCCGGCGCGATGGCCCAGGCCGGGGAGAGCGTCGTCCAGAAGGTGGCGATGACGAAGTCGTCGCCGCGGGCGTCGTAGGTGTTGAAGTCATCGACGTAGACCCATTCGGCGCGCGAGGAGCGCCACGTCAACGGCAGCCCTTTCGTGACGATGCGGACGTGATGGCCGCGCTCGATCAAGGCATCGGCCTGCGCCAGCATGACCCGGGTGCCGCCCGAGAGGGCGGTGTCTTCCATCAGGTAGGCGATGCGGAGGAATTCGGTCATGGATTGTTGCGGGCGACGACGTAGTAACCGGCGGGGATCAGATCTTCTTTCGAATGCGGCATGCGCGCGGCGGCCAGGGCGGCCAGCAGCTCCTCGCGCCCGCGCGTGACCACGGTCTCCTGCGGCGCGATCTCGGCCACCGTCCAACCGGCGATGGAGAGCATCTCTTCAATCGTCCGTTTCGTGAAGAAGCGCAGATGTCCGACGCAGGTGAGGCCCATGTAGACGTAATCGAAGCGGCCGCGGATCAGATCGCTCACCACCGCGGCGTTGGCGACGTTGGGGATGCTGAGCAGCAGGTTTCCTCCCGTCGCACAGACCTTGCGCAGGTCGGCCAGGAACGACCACGGCTCGTCGAGGTGCTCGACGATGTCGCCGCCGATGATCCAGTCGAATTTCTCCCGGATGAGGGCCACGATCTCGCGCGCGTCGCCGCAGTAGACGTCATCGATCCGCTTCTTGGCCACGGCCGCCGCGCGCGGATCGATCTCGATGCCGACGACGCGGCACTTCTGCCGCGCTTTCAGGGCAGCGCCGAGGGGTGCTTCGCCGCAGCCGAACTCGAGGATCGACTTAGCGTCGGGAGAGATGCGCGCCAGAAGGTCGGTTCGGGTCTGTCCGCGCAACGAGCTCCAGCGATGGACGTAGTCGGCGGGGGAGATGACGACTTCGCGGCCGGCCAGGGCATGTTTCGGCGGGTCGTCGATTCCTTCGAGGAATGTGGTGCGGCAGAGATAGACGCCGGGGTCCGATCCATCCCACTTGACCACCTCGCCATCCGCCCCGTGGCTCTGCATCTCGCCGGTCATCTGCTGCAGCTCGCGCAGCGTGAGATAGGGCGTCAGCGGCGTCCGGCGCTGACTGCTGTTCTCGGCCTCATTGCTGACCGGCAACGCCGCCACCACGCTGCTGGTGTGGACGAGAAGCTCTCGGAGCCGTGTGACCAGCTTGGCGGGGGGGAGGAGGAGGGGGTCGGTGACCACGAGGACGTGGTCGCTATCGAGCATCGCAGCGGCGATCGAAGCCGGCTCTTCGACGTCGTAGACCACGAATTCGGTCGCCCCTCCCCCACGCAGCAGAGTCTGGCTCTGCCAGCTCGCATAACGTTCTTCGATCGCGGGATGATCGAAGCGCGGAAAGAGGACGGCGGGCGACATGGGGCGACATCTTAACCGCCCCCGGTAATCGCAGATTGGGATGATCGGGGCCCCCTTCCGCGTTTAGACGCCACGCCCATCCCCGCCGTACACTCTCGACCGACATGTCTTCCGCCATCGCCACGGATCTTCGCGTCAATCCGTTTCTGCACGTCGACGCGGATCGGATCTACAACCCGCTGACCGATCGCACCCTTGCCGCCGGCGAGGCGGAGTATGAGGCGTTGCGGCGGGTGATCGACGGCGGTATGGTCGATGATCAGCTCGAGAAAGACGGCTGGTTGGTGCGCGGCGACGTCTCGCGCATGCATCGGTTGAAAATCGTCTCGCTGGAGACGATGACCGCGTGCAACCAGAAGTGCTACTTCTGCCCGGTCTCCATCGCGCCGCGCGAGGATTACGACATGCCGGTGGCGCTCTTCGAGCGGATCGTCAACCAGTTGACCGCGTATCGCGACACCCTGGAGAGCGTCTTCCTGCAGAGCTACAACGAGCCGACGCTCGACCGCCGCTTCGTCGATTTCTGCAAGACGCTGTTCGCGGCGAAGCTGCCGGTGGCCGTGCTGAGCAATGGCTCGGGTCTGACCCCGGGCAAGGTCGATGCCCTCATCGAAGCGGGCCCGCTGCGCTACATCTGCATCAATCTCTCGACGCTCGACCGCGAGCGCTACACGCGCGACCGCGGCGAGGATCACCTCGGCGTGGTGCTGCGCAATCTCGACTATGTGAAGTCGCGGCCGCTCGCGGATGTGATGAAGATCGTCGTCCTCGGCACCGGCGACGCCGTCCACGATTCCGACTTCGAGGCCATCACCGAGCGTTTCAAAGAAACACGCTTCACCGTCGAGCACCATGTGGTGATGGACCGCGCCGGATGGCTCGACGTCGGTCTCAAACCGGACGCGCCGAAGCGCCATCTGGCCGGCTGCGACAACATCGGGTCGCGCCCTCTGCAGCACCTCCACATCACGCCGCGCGGACAATGCGTTCTCTGCTGCGAGGACTACGACGAGCGCTACATCGTCGGCGACCTCACCACAAACACAGTGGCCGAGGTGCTGGAAGGGCCGGAACTGGCAACGATGCGGAAATGGGTCTACGGCATCGAAGACGCGCCGGACGACTTCATGTGTCGCGACTGCGTCTTCGCGCGTTAACGCCAAATGTCGTAACGTGACCGGCGATGAGGAAATGGGAAGCGTTCGCTTGCGCCGCGCTCGCCGCCGCGGTCGCCCTGCTCTACCGAAAGGTTACGCGGCTCTGGTGGACGTATGACGACGCATATCTGATCCACATCGCCTCGGTGCGGCGATGGACCGAGTACTTTTCCAACGGGGAAGTATGGCGTTCGATGCCGCAGCATCTGTTCACGCCGCTGCTGACCGCCTCGTACGACAGCGAACTTTCCGCGTTCGCGTTGAACGCGAAGCGCTGGTACACCGCGCAACTCATCGAGCTCGCCATCGCGGCGATCGCCATCTACTTAGTATTGCGATTGTGGCTGGCCATCGTCCCTGCGTTTGCCGGCGCGCTGCTGTTTGTGGCGGGAGTGCCGCTGTGCAGCGTCGTCACCGAGTTGATGCTCGTTCACTACCTCGAGAGCATCGCCCTCGCGGCGCTGGCGACGATCCTTTTCGTCCGCGGTCTGCGCAGTCGCC
>Ga0137393_10001214_pt1 | contig 16220 bp, 16 predicted proteins | sample 15con2h34BmetaG_FD_101396 | JGI IMG/M metagenome (GOLD analysis project Ga0137393, IMG submission 101396) | Vadose zone soil microbial communities from Angelo Coast Range Reserve, California, USA - 15con2h3.4B metaG | ecosystem: Environmental > Terrestrial > Soil > Vadose zone > Saprolite...
CACTTGTACACGGTGGTCTGGTCGCAGCCCGAGACCGCTTCCTGGTAGCCTGGGGCGCTGCACGAAGGGACTGCCGTGGAGTGGGCGGGAACCTCTCCAGGCACATACTGGAGATTCGGTGTCGCAGGGGGAGCGTTGCCGTTAAATTTTGTTACTTTGTCGTCGAGGACATTTGCCTGCGGAGGCGCTGTTGGCGTTGCACAAGACGCTACCGCCCCGCAATCGGCGAATAGGCTGAACTGTTCTCCGACAATGCCGGGTGCCGCGCCACCAACCCTAATTCCGGGAGAAAAGATGGATCCGTTGCTTATAGTTACGAAGGGTAGAGTGCCTGCAGCATTTCCCCACGGATCAAGATTCGGCACAATCCACGGCTTCACGCACCGTGGCTGGACCGGGGTCACGGTGTTGGACGTGCTGCCATTTCCAACCGTATCCGAATTCGAAGAGTTGAAAGCCTCGGCGGTCGCAGTGGCGCTTACGCCTGCCCCGCGCCGTCCCCATATACGGGCGAAGAAAGTCGGCAGGTCCGTGCGCTGGACTTGCACAGTCACCAGCGGATTCACCCCAAAAGCGGCGGTGGGGCCGCCGCCTGAGCAGGTGGCGGTGTCAGAATTGTTAGGGTACGACACCGTGACGGTGCCGGCTCCACCGCCCACAGTATTCTGTTGAGACAGTTGGCCCACCGACTTGGCGACTTGCGTCGCTGCTGCACAGGCTAATTGCCAGTTCTTGCTCGCGTTCGTCGGATCGCCAGTCATCCCGGAAATAGAAAGAACACGCGCCGCCGCCAGCGCAGCCGCATCTGCCGACCGCTGTGCCTCTGCGTTGGCCAGGTAGAGCGTAACGATGTCGATGGAAAGGGCCGCCATCGCCATGATCGCCACCAGCGCAGCGGCCACCAGCAGAATCGTAACTCCAGCTTCCTGGTCATGCCGCGGCTGAAACTGGATTGACCTTCGGATGGCGGGTGGTTTCATAGGCTCTTCAATTCTCGTTCAACGCGGCCGCGGAGCTGGAAATATCCGTCACTCCCTGGTAGGTTGCCGGCACCAGCAGCGTAATGACGCTATTGAACCGCCACTTGTACGAGTACTTGAGGACGACACAAGTGCCAACTACATTCACCGTGATTGCCCCCACGCTTTGTGTGACACAACCTCGGTTGATGGTTAACGTGACTCCATTTCCGTTTGCAGGACAGCCATTGCCCTTCGCCGAGTAAGTCCACATCATGCTCGATGCTGTGTGGGTGGGGGCAGAGGTCGTACTCAAGCCACAATCATTGATCTGCTCCGAGTTTAGATAATTATCGACAACCCAGAACGCATCCGTGACCGAGGCCGGCACCCCAGTTGCGTTCAACAGGTCGTTAGCGGGACCGGCTGCGGCGACTCGCGCCCCTTCACGGGCTGCGTTGGTTAACTTCTGTTTCAACGTGAATGCGCCACTGAAATCGAAGATTCCTACCACAAAGACCGCAAGCAAAGGCAGGGAAACTGCGAACTCCACGATCTGCGACGCGGCGTCATCTCTGCGAAGCCGAGCAGCTAGCATTTTGTGCCAGGCATGAGGCTGCAGAGTCATTGGGTTTCAACTCTCATCTCAGCCTGCGCTCGCAAGAAAATCTGGCGTTTATTCAACGAAGTGCCGGGCAGCCAGAAGGTATATGGATACTGAAAGCTGACGGAAAGCCCGCACACTCCCGCGCCGCCGTCACTGGTAGAAGAGAGCTGAACGTTGTCCTGATCCGGAGGGCCTTTCTTTCTACTATTGGAATCGACGCCCTGCACACAGATCGTTTTCTGTCCGACGTCGCACTTCACCGCACCACTGGTGCAGGTCGTGCTCTTGCTCGTGTTGCCGCAGACGCAGAGCCCTGGCGGAGTAGTGGGCGGTTGCAAATTCTTTGGATCAAGTTTCGCAGCCAGCAGGGCGCTACTAATGGCGTCATATGCGTTCTGCGAGGGGTTGTTTATTCCGCCGCAGGTCGTGCAGGCTGGAGCCACCGCTGCCCGCGCGCCCTCCCTGGCCGCGTGTGTGATCGTCCCATAGATGCTGAAGGCCTGCCCAAACCAAAAAATTCCCAGCAGGATCGTGAACATCAGCGGTAACACCAACGCCGCCTCAGCCAAATCGGAGCCAGCTTCGCCTTGCAACACCTCGCTGAACAGACATCGCATTTTCTTAACCCAATCCCCAACCCGATACCCGCGCCAGTCCGTACAGCACGACCGTAAACGCCAATGCCACTCCATAAGGAACTTTCAACGACTGCGGATTGTCCAACGAAACTTCCGACCCCGGCAAACGAAACGTGACCAATGACATCAGCAAATTGACGATGTTGCGCAGCGTTTGCCGCACCCGCCGTTTATAGATTACCAGCGCAACTGCCATGATTCCCGCTACAAAAACTGACCCCAGCAGCAAGTTTACCAACACTCCTGCGCCGACAAACGCTCCCAGCGCGCCTGCCAATTTCCAATCTCCAGCGCCCAGGCTTCGCAATAAAACGAACGGCAGCAACAACAACAGACCTAATCCCGCACCCAGCAGGGAAGTCTTTAACCCGCCCCATCCGGCTGCGGCAACATTGATCCCTATTCCTATCGCCAATCCCGGGACGGTGAGCCAGTTTGGAATGCGCCGGCAGCGGTAGTCCGTCCAACCCGCCACGATAGCCAAAAGCACAGCGCCGCCCAGAATTGCCGCCTTCAGAATGTCCTCAGTCCTGGGCAGCGCAGTCCCAGGCTCCGTGAAATGAAAGCCAACTTCATACGCTCGCTGTGCTGTCGAAAAAAATCCATTCGTCTGGCGCTTCGGGAACTGCCCGAGGGAGGATGGTTGGTCCCGACCATCCTCGCTAATCTGGCAAGAACGGCCTATGGGGCGGATTCTCACACAGCCGGAAGTTGAAGTCAATGAAACCCGCGACATGAAACCCGCGAACCGGTAGTGTGCCGTTTAAAGTGAGATTCGTATCAGGGCATGCCTTCAGGCATGCCTTCAGGCATGCCGCCAAAAGCAGGTAGAGTCCACAGGCTTTAGCCGCTGTGCCGTGCAAGACCCTGTGGCTTAAAGCCCTCCAGAATCGATGCCGTGATACGAATCTTTCCCAAAAACTGCTCCACCCACGCACCGGCCCAAGAAACAAAAGGCCCGGAACATGTCCGGGCCTCAGAATACACTCCTGACTCTCTACCGGTTGAATGCGGGCGCTGCATTGTGCTCAGCGACAATTTTTTTCGCGTTTTCCGCCAGCGCCTTCGCCTGGGGCAGAAGTTCGAGACCTTTGACCACCTGCGGGTCGGACTCGGCACGGACTTTCATGCCTTCATCCTGTCCGAAAGCATCCACAAAGATTTCGGCCTTGATGTTCGACCGGATCCAATCGTTGTTGTCGACCAAGTCAGCTTGCGTGTATGCCACATTAGCCTCATCGAGCGACTTGCGGAAATCCTGCATCGTGGCGTCGTCCACTTCGAAGTTCTTGGAGGGATGGTGGCTTACGACGTAACGCTTGGCGAAGTTAAAGAACGCATAGTGCTGCAGCAAAGTATCCTGAAAGTGATTGCTCTTCAGCGGAGGAACGGTCACATCGGGCGTTATGCCACCCCCACCGTAAACCGTGCGGCCGCTGTCGGTGAGCTTCACTTCGCGGTTCGCATTGCCGGTGCTCTCGGTATCGCGGTTGTAGTAATAATCGTAGAGCGAGACGTTGCTGTAGTCCCTTTGGATCAACCGTCCGCTGGGCGTATAGTAACGCGCTGTGGTTAGCGCCAGACCAGTATTCTCCGACAACGGATACACCGTCTGCACCAACCCCTTGCCGAAAGTGACTTCGCCGACAATCAATCCACGGTCATGGTCCTGGATAGCGCCAGAAACAATCTCCGCCGCCGAGGCTGTCAGCCGGTTCACCAGCACAACGACGGGATACTCTTTGCCGCCATTTCCGTGCTGTGCCAGGTATCGCTTCTCAGCCGAAGCCCGGCCATGATGCGAAACGATGACTTGTCCCTTTTTCAGGAATTTGTCGGCCACGCCCACGCCTTCGCTGAGCAGGCCGCCGGGGTTGCCGCGCAGATCGAGGATCAATCCCTTCAAATCCCCAAACTGATCGAGCGCATCCGAAACCTCGTGCTCGGTGGTCTCGTTGAACCCGGTAACGTGCATGTATCCGATTCCCGGCTTCAGCAGAAAGTGCACGTCGACGCTGTAACGCGGAATCTCGTCGCGGATCAGCGTGAACTCCATCGGCTTCTCCACGCCTTCGCGTGAGATGCTGATGTGCACAGTTGTCCCCTTGGGCCCCTTCAGCAGGTCGGCCACGTCCCCGGTGCTCATGTTCTCGGTGGACTTGCCATCGACGGCAACGATCACGTCACCCGGATGAATGCCGGCCTTGTACGCCGGAGTCCCCACGAACGGAAAGATCACAATAACTTTGTTGTTGCGCGGTCCGACGGTCATGCCCACGCCGTAATATTTTCCGCGCTGGTCCTCGCGCATCAGGGCGTACGATTTCGGATCGAAGAAATTCGAGTGCGGATCGAGCGCGTGCAGCATCCCGGGAATGGCCCCGTTGTAGATGGCCTTGTCCGGATTGACCGCCTCGGCGTAGTTGTCCTCGACAATCGAGTACACGTCGGTGAATTGCTTCAGGCTGTCACGGACATCGGAGTCGCCCGTAATCGACGACTGTTGCCCGGTGCGCTGGGCGAAAAGAATACCCAGGAATCCGCAAGCGAGAAGAAAAAAAACTACCAGGAAGAGTGAACGGCGAGAACTACGTGCCATCTTGGATATATCCTTCGATTTGAGGGTGCGAAACTGGACCCAGCTGCCGCCTTGAATATACAACAGTATATCACTACGTTAGATGCCCAAGAGGCCGAATGGTTACCGCCGGTAACCCGATTGTTTCGCAGTGTTCGCGATTAAAGGTTCGCCGTTGAAATAGGCTTGCGATTTTGTCCATGCCTCGAAGGCCACCAGGCGGCCGAGCAGCCGTCCAGTGAGGTCGGCAGCGCGAAAGTGGAGGCCGCCGTAGCGGCGGGAGATTCCAGCCTCGTTGGCGGCGGTGGTGAAGGTCTCCCAGTGCAGAGTCACGGGATGGGCCGGCGTGATTCCTGGGTCGATTTTTGAACTTCCTGCAGGAAGAGTGACGGCGTCTCCGAAACGATCGCTTCCGGTCCAGAGTTCCAGAATCCTGGCGGCTGCTGCGCTGTAGGTGCTGTGTCCGGACACGTAATCGGGAAATGGAGGCGTTGGGAACGTCGCCGCCTGATACGGAATCCATTGCGAACCGTCCATCTCGACCGTGCCTTTGCCCGGCCCGCCCCAGGAGCGGACGGTTTTGCCGCGGAACAGAAATGGAATGGCCGTGACCGGACGAACTGAGTCATAGGTTCGTTTTGTATCCCATGCGGCGATGCCAGCGTCGAAGATGGCGTTCGAGAGCACGAAGAACATTTTCACGTCGTCGTCAAGCGTGTGATGATCCCGCTGGGAAACGAACTGCGTGAACAATGCCCAGTGGCCCGGGGGCTGCTCCGAGTTCGGTCCATCGGACCAGTACTCTGCAATCATCTTCTGCCGGTCGGTCAACCCAGCACTGATGTCAATCAACTCCTGAGCCTGCTCCTGATACTCCTTCGATCCGTACTTCGCCGGTCCCAGGAGTTGCACCAGCCAGCGATATTCGTCTCCCTTGGACATGGCGAATGGAGTCACGTCGCACCACTGGGCGCCGACGAAGCGCTGCGTCATTAGGTCACCGGTCGAATTTACGTAATTGAGTGGCTGCCAGTGATTGGGATCGGAGGGTGCGGCTCGCGAAGGGACGGGGCTGGGAGTGTTAAGGGAAGCATAGCCAGTCCAATCCGAATATGGGCCCTGAGCTAGATCACCCAGCTGATTTGACTTGTCATGATGGCGAAATTCGAGCACAGCGGCGCAGGCGACGTTGCCGATACCGGTGGGCGTCTCGATATCGGTGGAGCTGTCGTTTGGATCGTAGCCCAACCGCTTCATCAGGGGCACGTAGACCGAATTCATGTCAACTGGAAGCACATCTGCGAGCGCGCGGTAAGCGGCATAGCTGATGGCTTGTTCCTTGTTGGCGAGCGTCCGTTCAGAAGCAGGCCGCCGAAGCGCCCCGCCCAGCTGCGTTCCGACGGCGCGCTCATCATAGGCGGTCCAAGCGTCGTACATGCAGGTATGGACGATGGCGAGCGCGCGCGCCACGACCGGAGCGCCGAGTTTGGCGTCGCGGATGCCTTGCAGCGCGGCGGAGTTCCAGCGAGGAACAGTTCCCAAGTCCTGGGCAACTGTTACGCCTGAAGACGAAAGCGCGACGACCATCCAGAGAAGGACATCCCTCGGTCCCGAGCAAGCCTCCCGCGTAATCGACAATCCACCCATGTTTACTGCGCTCGATCCTTAGCCCACTCTTGCCAGTGGCTCAGATATTTTTGCGCATGTTCATGGAACTCGGTTTCGCTCGGCCCTCCCCAGCCATATTCATTTGCAATATCAGAGAGACCACGAACCGCGTAAAACTGTACCTTTTCATCTGGGTCTTCCAACTTCTGAACTAAGGCCGGAACTGCAACCGGGGCGGCTATGTGCCACAACGCTTCGACCGCTGTTTCCCGAACGGAGTCGTCAGGTGAAGTCAGCAGCCGCTGAAGAGCGGAGACTGCGCGTGCGTCCTTCACGTGATTTCCAATTGCATCGAGCAGCCATCGCCTTCCGTTCGGCGATGCGGAGTTCCTCAGTAACAGATCCCTCGCTGCGGGCAGTTGACTCAGATCGCCGGCACGAATCAACTCACCCAGAAGGTTCTCGCTCAACTCACTATCTGTAGAGACACTCAAAGCTTTTCGCAGAGCGGCTATCGTTTTCTCGTTGCTCGGCAGAGCGTAGTCGACGTGGAGAATTTCATATTTTTCCGAACTCGATGTCGAAGCGGAAGCGAGGACAGCGAGCATGTTGGTCAGAACCAGCTGTGCGTACGTCTCCGACACTGTGTTTTCTTCGAGGGGCAACAACGTGGCGGGAAAGTTCGAGTAGTAAGGGTCAGCAAGGCGGTATTCGTTTTTCTCCCGACGCAGGAAGACCATGCGGATACCACGGTTCAGATTCATGTACCCGAGGAAGGTCAGCGGAAGCGAATACCTGACGCTGATCTCGTTGAGCATTGGACCTTTGAGGGTCCTTGTAATGGACACATCCGCTGAATATTCCTCCGCCTGCAACATCTCGTTCCGAAACTGAACAGGCTTGCCCGGACCAAGATCTCGAACTTGCTTCACGTCTGCGACCACGATCAAGTCCGCGGCATTAACGGCTTCATCTAAATTGAAGCGCGGTATGCCAATCCCTTGTGACCGGCAACACCAGAAACCTGCCAAGACCAGCACACACATCCAGTATCTTGTTTTCATAGCTCTCCAAATCCACTACTGTGGCGGTTTCTGAGGATGAACCGCGCCTGTCGCAGGAGGCCAAGCGGAAGCTTGTGAGCACAGCAGCCCGAGAGTTAGGCATCCTACCACCAGTGCCCTTGAGAAATAGTCCCCTCGATGCATAACATTCCCACGTTGGGCCAATTCAATTTTTCCCGTTCGATCGCGTTGCCGAGAATTGAGACCGTAAACCGTCGCTCACGGACTTTATTTTTGACTTCGTATTAGAGTCTTCTGTGTGCTTGTCAAGATAGTCAAGCAGCGCGAGGGAATTCGTTGGAGTTCTATTAGAAGCGTGCCTAATTAAATTTGGATTAGCAAATGACATTCTCACCAATGAGAGCGGGGTGAGGGTATCGTGGTTTGAGAGCGGTCTTGAGCGCACGTAGCTCATTATCTCGGGAGCCGCACTGTCGCCGAGTCGTGCAAGATACTTCTCGCTCCACGACGTGCTTAAACCGTCGGAGACTTCGTGGAAGGCGCGCACAACCGTTTGCTGCCTCCACTGCGGATCGTCTTCAGCTAGCTTCCTTTGGCTAACTGCTATGACTGAACAAAGTGCGATTACTGATGCCACTGCTATTGTTTTCATATCGCATCCTAACTAGCGCGTTTGAACTATGTCAGAGCCGTTACTGATTGACCCGTGCCCAGAAGACGAGCCGCTAATCGTGAATGAGTTTGTTCGGACGTTGTAGTAGCCCCCGTTGACATCCATTCGTACCGCCTGAGTTTCGATCACGTTGCTAAAGGATGACGCTGAGCACACGCCAACCGGAGCGTCATCATGGGTCCCGTCGCTATTGGTGAATGCTGTTGTCATGACTGCGTTCGGACCAATGTCCCCCCATGCGCTATTGTTAACGCTCTCCTGAGGGGCCATTGCAGCTGATTGGATTGCCGATCCGTTCTGATCTTTCACCCGATATCTCGCGTCAATATGGATGCCATAATTCTGGGCCGTAGTACATCCACCGTTCGCCCCGGTAGCAATCGTGCTGACCGACAAGACGCCGAGCGAAGTTGGTACCTGCACGAAGAAGGTCTTGCTATTGCTCGTTTGTCCCCCTGACGTTACGCTCACGTTCCAGTTGGGGGCTGGCCCACCTTTGCGCTACCACAACTGAGGCCGGCCTCCACGCTTTTGGCTTCTCCAGTCCCCACCTTTCGAAAACCGCGAAAAGTGGGGCAGCCTCGCTCTATTCGCGGGGTAAAAGGTGAGCCAGCCAAGCCGAAGAGGATACAAAATTCATTTGAGATTCGGCAGCGGCCATTGCTCTCATCGTTGCCCGCCAGCTTCCTTGAACTGGCCGCCCTTCTCAGGGCTCATCGGCGGCGCATTGGGTTGGGCTTGCCTCCGATGGAAGTAACTTCATGCCTTCAATCCCATGGAACCACTCCAGCAGGCTCCGCAAGGCGGCTTCGGAGTCTCGCCAGCGTTTCTTGACCTCGGCAGCGACGACGGGAGGCCCAGTAGTTCCTTCCTGCCAAGTCCAGTACCCCACTTTACGACCCGAATCTCCCGATCCGATTCTTACCGCGACGGAGGAAAACCAGGGAACATCCATCGAAACCGGCGGCGCAGAATATTCAGGCAGCGTGCTTATCTCTCCGTGATCAACAATAGCTTGAATCCGCTCGAGTTGGGCCGAGTCGAGTAATGATTCGAAGATGCTGAGCGTCGCATTCGGGCTTGGTAGCGCCTGCTGTCTGCGCTCAAGACGAAACCGCCCGTCAGCCGAGACGAGCAGGCAGTCGGTGCTCGTCACTCCGTGTTTGTTGTCCACCCTCGCCTCACTGATACTCACGACGAACGCACTCTTTTTATGCGGCGGGTCGGATTGCACATCGACTGCGGCGTGGAAGGTGGTGGCAAGTGTTAACAGAAGAGCAAGCGCAAACGAGCGAAGAGCGGCTCGCGCGAATCCCGCTGTCGAGTCATTTCGGCGTTTGGTCATGGAAGAATCAGCTCCTTCAAGAACGAGCCTACATCAGTTACAACCAGCCGGAAGCTTGCTTACTGTGTATCCGTTTTGATCCAGAAACTTCGTGCAAGCTGAATCCGCTAGCCTGTTGTTGACGACACAGTACGTGGTTGAGCACCCGTTGATATTAGTCTGGTAGCATTGCTTTGGCGTTCCTTGGGGTGTAACTCCGCTGTTCACACATACTCCCCCGGATGGGACTGGAATTGCTGAATTCAAAAAGCAGCTCGTAACTCTGTTGTTATAGTTCCCACTATATGGATAGCTCGGATTTGCCAGGCAGTTAATGCCGACGAGCGTCATCGACTGGCCCACCGTGGCTCCCCCTTGCGGATTTCCGCTCGCAACAGCGCAGCTCGGCGTGCTGTTGCTACAGATCGTCCCTTGATAGAGGGGTTGGGAGAAGTACGCAACAGCGTTGGCAGACCCAGGGGACACCCCAGTCGCAACTCCAGTGCTGCTAGCCACGGTTGTCACCGCAGTCTTGCTGCTGCTCCAATTCGTGCCCACACTGTACTTTGTGCCCGAAGAATACGTGCCGATGAACTGGTATTGTTGGGTACCCTGCACCGCGAAACTCGCGCTTCCCGGAGTCATCGCAAAGGTTGTATAACCATCGCAGTACACACATGACGAACCGCAAGTAGCCTTCCGTACATTATAGGTTCCCGAATCCATTGCGACCAAAATGTGCTCGACATCGCCATGAGTTCCACCCAGTGTGGCACTTCCCTCATGCACCGTTGTCGGGATAATGTTGCCCTCCGCGTCAGGAAGCTGATTCTGCACGATCTCGGAGATATTGAAAGTGCGGGTTGCACGCGGACCGAAATGCATAGGAAGCAGGTAATGACCGCCGGAGAACATCAGCCGAAACACAAAATCCTGCGCTTCATCAGCCGGATTCCACACTGTCACCATGGTGTCTTCCCCGTTTGCCGTGCTCCAGTGACCTAGCGACTTCGAGGCACTTTCGCCGATGCCCCGAGGCATCACCTCGAACACATAGTTGTTGCTCTGATCCACGCTGCCTGCCGCCAGCAGCAATGCTCCCTCTTTTCCTTTGACGTCAAACGCCAGATTTACGGTTCCGTTGAAATTTTCCAGCCCAGCCGCGGAAACCAAAGACATCACATCTAAACTTCGGCTCTGATTGGGCGACAAGGTCAGCGCCTTCAATTGGGCGGAGCGAGCTATGCCAGCCTCCATCCACCAGAATGTTGGCGTCACGGACAGTTGAGTATCAGACATGTTGCGCAAGACGGAGTAAGGCGTAAAGGTCGTGCCCGCCGGGAACAGCATCATCGGATCGGCAGCGCCTACCATCAATCCTAGCTCGGCAATGTTCAACTCCGATATCTTTGATGACGCCGAAGGTGCTTGGGCAAATCGCAAATTGGCGGAATAGCCAACGCTCAGGTCTTCCATTCCTCCGTTCACCTCAAGCGCCCCTGCCAGGCCAACGTAGCTCACATCAATTCCGCCTTCGTTGGCCGGCGACGATTGCAATTCCGACAGCTGCACAATCTTTGTTCCATGCGGCGAGACGGAAATGCCGTGCGTTCCTAATGCAGTCCCGCGATTGTCCGTTACCGCAATGACCGCCGGAAGAGCCTTGGAGGTCGTATTCGACAAAGCCACGAAGCCACTCACAGCGCTTTCCTGCTTCCACCAGAGTCCTTTAGCGACGGTCTTCGCTGACGGCTCAGCATCTGAATTCTGATTGGCCATCTTAGCCGGCCGCATGCCATAAGTGAAAATCACGCTGTGTTCTACGTCCACGACACGAATTGTTGCACAGAGCGGCGCCCACGCCCAGTTGTATTGGATTTCTACATAGCCGGAGAGCGTTGCGTAGGAAGCGATGCCTAACTTCTGCAGTTCGGCATTGATATCGACGACTGTAGTTCCCAACGGCTCCAAAGTAACGTCCGGCAGTCTGAACTGTTTCCCGTTGCTGAGGTACAGGAGGGGCGTAACCGTGATCGGAGAAACCTCGAGCACATTCTTCAGATAAATCAACGATTTCAGGTTGGGGTCGGTCATCCATAGTCCGCCAACAATGGAGCCCGCCTTTGCAGGCGCCAAGGGGAGTTCCTGCGACTTGGCTATGCGTTGAGGGATCGGCACATGGGGAGCTAAGACTTTCGGCTGTTGCGCAGACAGGGTGAGATGTAGGCGAGCCAGGCAATCAGGGTTACGAGACACCTGCGCATCAGAGTTTCCTCCTCAGTCACATAGTTTTCGGTAAGGATTCCCAGGGGCCCGGGACATACGGCGAGTAGCGCGCGATCTTGTCTGAAAATTTGAGAATTGCAACATGAAACGTCATTCTGTTCTGAAAACCGGACGGCATGCACGCGTTCGCGCTCACCAAGGCAGTCGTAACTCTTTCTAACATTTAGCTTAAGACGGTGTGAGCGCGTTGGGAGCTCGATCAGAATGAATCTGGGATAAGTGGTCAGAAACCCGATGTCTTTTCCTGAAATCCGAAAATGCCTTCCCGGCCTCTCACGGCCTTCCCTCCTTCGCGATTCTGACCATCGCCCTCAAGCTCAGTGCAACATCTTCTTCCGTAGTCGCCCAGTTGGAAACGCTGATGCGCATGGCGGTGTGACCTTGCCATTGCGTCCCGCCGCACCAGCAGGTTCCTTCGGCCTGAATCGCGGCGATGACGCGACGCGTCTCCTCGGGGCTGCCGAAGGATACGAGCACCTGGTTTAGCACCACCTCATTCAAAATACAGAAACCGGCCTGGCGCAGGCCATCGGCGAAAACCTTCGCCAGACGGCAATTTCGTTCAATCATCTCTCTCAACCCATCGCGTCCGAGTGAACGCATCGCGGCCCATAATTCAACGCCCCGGGCGCGCCGGGACGACTCCGGCGTGTAGTGGCATGGTTCGCGCGCCGCGCTCGGTTGCAAGTAGGCGGCGCTCATAGCCATCGCGCTGCGCAGATGTTCGGGCTCGCGCACCACCGCGACTCCTGAGTCTTGTGGCACATTCAGCCATTTGTGACAATCGATCGCCCAGGAATCGGCGGCGCTGGCGCCGTTCAGCAAAGGTGCGAAAAGCGGAGAAGCGGCCGCCCACAGACCAAAAGCTCCATCCACGTGAACCCACGCCCCAGCCTCGTGCGCGCGCGAACATATTTCCCCTGCTGGATCAAGGGCTCCCGTATTGACGTTTCCAGCTTGAATGCAAACAATGGTCCGGTCGTCGATTGATGGCAGAGCGTCCGGCCGCATCCGCCCCTGCCCATCCGCGGCGACGGTGATCACGCGCGAACGTCCCAACCCCAGCATCGACAATGCCTTGAGTACCGACACATGAACTTCCGCCCCCACCACAACCTTTATTGGAGGGGCGCCGAACAACCCGTCTTCTTCGACGTTCCACCCGGCGCGCTTAAGCAGTGCCGTGCGGGCGGCGGCCAGGGCAGAGAAGTTGGCCATCGTGGTGCCTGTGACGAAGCCCGCACCACAGGTCGAAGGCAGTCCCATCAAATCTATGAGCCACGCCAGCACAATCTCTTCGAGTTTCGCCGCCACCGGCGACATCACATAGAGGGCCGCATTTTGGTCCCACGCCCCGGCAAGCCAGTTTGCTGCCAATGCGGCGGGCAGAGTGCCTCCGATAACAAATCCGAAATATCGGCCTCCGGGTGTCGCTACCGTGGCCGGCGATCCGATTTCATCCAGTAGGGCCAAAACTTCGGCAGGATGGCAAGGTCCCTGGGGCAACGTCCCCAGTGCCGCCAGACGCGCAACATTTTCGGGCAATGGCGAAACTCGCCGGCCGCCAATCGCTGCCGCATATCGCGCCGCGCGGACTGCCGTTTCCGCTAACAAGTCCTTCACTCTCGCCTCCTCTTCCAAACTGCTCTGCATGGCCCGTTTATCTTAATTGCTGCGGAGCCCGGAGCCTTTGTCAAAACCTTGTCACGGCAGCGATTGCCGCTTTTCCGGCTGCGGCAGTATGATGGGCGCATGAGTTTTTCTGAGACGATCTTCCTCTTCTTTCTGGCCCTGATCATTTTTGGGCCCAAGAAATTGCCGGAGATCGCCCGCCAGGTGGGCCGCGCCCTCAACGAATTCAGGCGTGCCTCCAACGAGTTCAAGGCCCAGATCGAGCAGGAGATCGCGCATCTGGAGCGGGAAAATACCCAGACGATTCTTCCGCCGAGTTATCCTCCCGCAGGTGCGACCAGCCGCAGCCAGGAGACGGCGCCACTGGATCTGCCTCTGCCCGAGCCATCTGCCACGTTAGCTATTTCCGCCGAAGCCGGTGCGCAAGACGCGAACGCCGAATCCGGCCTGAGGGCTACGGAAGCCATTCCTTCCGACGATTCGGTGACGACCGCCGCCTCTCAGGAGTCGCATGCCTGAAATGATGGCCGAGGCTCCGCCGGACGAACGTGAACCCGAAGGTCTGCCCGCCATGGGCTTCCTCGATCACCTAGAGGAACTGCGGAAACGCATCATCTACTGCATCATCTCTGTGGTGGTTGGTTTCTTTGCCTGCTGGGGATATCGCGAACAGATCTACGCGATCATGCAGAGGCCGATCATGGATGCCCTGAAATCGAACGGGTTGACCGATAAGCTGGTCTACCTGAATCCCACGGAGCCTTTCAATCTTTACTTGAAGATCTCCGCGCTGGCGGGACTGTTCCTAACCTCTCCGTTCATCCTCTACCAGGTTTGGATGTTCATCTCGCCCGGCCTCTATCGCAATGAAAAACGCTATGTGGTCCCATTCATGGCGTCGACCATCGCGCTCTTTAGTGCCGGCGGCTACTTCGGATACAAGATCGTTTATCCGCAGGCATTGACTTTCCTGATCGAGTTCGGCAAGCAGTTTCAGCCCATGATCACCATCGGAGAGTACACGCAACTCTTCCTCAGCATCATTCTGGGCATGGGACTGATTTTCGAAATGCCGGTCCTGGTTTTTTTCCTGGCGCTCATGGGCATCATCAGCGCCGGCTTCATGTGGAAGAATTTTCGTTATTCCATCCTGGTCATCTTTATTATTGCGGCCATCATTACACCGACCACCGACATCCTTAACATGTGCATCTTTGCCGCGCCTATGATCGCGCTGTACGCGCTCAGTATCGGTGTGGCCTGGCTGGTGCATCCCAAGCAGCGCCAGGCGCGGAAAGAAAAGCAGGCGAAGTGAAGACCCGGCCCGCGAAGTGAGCGGAGGAATCGTTCCGACGTGAGGAAGAGATTTTCAATATTGCTGCTGTCGTGTGCGCTGGCATGGATGCTGCTGGCCTGCGACCGCGACAACCAAGCAGCCCAAGCCAAAGGCCAGAATCCGCCGCCGACTGCTGCCTCCGACGCAACGCTCCCAACGCTGACACTTCCCTCTGACATTGGCCCGCCGCCTGCGTTTGACGGCAACCGGGCCCTGCAATACGTGAAGGACATCGTAGCCTTCGGCCCGCGCCCCGTCGGCAGCGCCAATCACAAGAAGGTCGAGGACTACATCATCTCGCATCTGAAAGGGGATGCGGTTGAGCAGGATACCTTCACCGCGGATACCCCCGAAGGAAAATTCCCAGTTCGTAACTTCATCGCAAAGTTTCCGGGTACGAAAGACGGCATTGTCGTGATCGCCAGTCACTACGACACGAACTATCCGCTGCGTAATACCTCGTTCGTGGGCGCCAACGACGGTGGCTCTTCGAGCGCGCTACTGCTTGAGATCGCGAATCAGTTGCGCGGCAAACCTCGCGACGGCTACAGCGTCTGGCTAGTGTGGGACGATGCCGAAGAGGCGATGAAGCCAGATGGTTCTGGTGGCCTTCCGGAGGAAATGCCTTTTACGGCTGACAGTTTGTACGGCATCCGCCACCTGGCGGAGAAGTGGCAGGCCGACGGAACGCTGAAGAAAATCAAGGCATTCCTGCTTGCGGATATGATCGGAGATGCGGATCTCAACATCGATCGTGATCTGAATTCAACTCCCTGGCTCGAAAGCGTGATATACGAGGCCGCGATTCGCGTGGGATATCAGTCGCACTTCTTCGGGCGTACCAACCAGGTCACTGATGATCACATTCCCTTCAAGGAACGCGGCGTACCTTGTGCCGATCTCATCGACTTCAGCTACGGCTACAACAATGTCTTCTGGCACACGACCCAGGACACGGTCGACAAGCTTAGTCCCAAGAGTCTGGAAATTGTTGGCGCGGTGATTCTGGAAACAATCCATATCCTCGACAAAATGGACTCGCTCCCGCCCAAGTAGAGAGTTGTTCTGCACTCGGTGCTCACTCCTTTTTGCTCTTTTGTACATTTTCATTTCTAATCCCCGGATATGCGAACCGCGAAATCGCCGTGATTGATCGTCACCTTCAGTCTCATCTGTCTGGGCTGAAAGCGGCCGGCATCTCGGACCATTGGGTCAGCTCGAAACACGGAAGACAGAAGTAAATGGATTTTAAGATTCCCACTGTCAATTGCCATTGGCCCCATCCGAGCCGGACGTTTCCGTCTGGCACCGGCAAGACGATCGGATTGTGATTTGCTCTATTTCTGGATACTCTTCAACCTTTTCGCGCTGGGCATGCTGGTGCTGGATCTGAAGGTTTTCCATCGCCCCGGCCATGCTGTAGGGTTTCGCGAGGCCATGGGCTGGAGTGCAATGTGGGTCGCTCTGGCCGCAGCTTTCGCCGCCATCATCTATTTCTGGCAGGGACACCAGGTCGCCCTCGAATTTTTCACCGGATACGTCCTCGAGCTGTCA
>Ga0137393_10001217_pt1 | contig 16208 bp, 10 predicted proteins | sample 15con2h34BmetaG_FD_101396 | JGI IMG/M metagenome (GOLD analysis project Ga0137393, IMG submission 101396) | Vadose zone soil microbial communities from Angelo Coast Range Reserve, California, USA - 15con2h3.4B metaG | ecosystem: Environmental > Terrestrial > Soil > Vadose zone > Saprolite...
CCAATGGTTCCTTTGTGAGCGGTCGCAATCGCTCTTGCGATAGGTAAACCCATTCCGGTGCCGCGCACGAGATAGCGCTGATCCTTACCGCGATAAAATTTGTCGAAGATCATGCCCTGTTCGAGGTCGTCGATGCCCGGGCCGCGGTCAGCCACGCTCGTCGTCACGAAGTCGCCACTAAGTTCCGACGTGATGATGATGGGCTGATCCTTGGGCGAATATAGATTGGCATTGTCGATGAGCTTCACCAAAATGTCCTGGGCGCGGTCCAGATCCGCCTCTACAGGCGGGAGTCCCGGGGATACTTTCAAGTGAATCTCCCGCGCTCCAAGTGAAGACTTAGAAAGCGCTAACGCTCCCTGAACGATCCCTTCAATCGATGTTGGCGCAAAATGCAGCTCGATTTCGCCGGCTTCCAGGCGGGCCATCTCGGCGGCCTCTTCGACGAGATGGTTCAAGCGGTCGCACTCTTCATTGATGATGGTGAGCAATTCGTGAGCTTGAGGAACGGCCACGTCTCCGCTGGAGAGCAGGCTGGTTACTGCCGCTTTCATGGAGGTCAGCGGCGTGCGGAAATCGTGCGTGACGGAATCCAGCAATGCGGACTTCAGCCGTTCTCCTTGCCTCTCCGCCTCTGTTTCGCCGAGCTGCTCCACGGCGCGCGCTCTTTCGACGGCGATCGCCACCATGCTGCCAACGGCATCCAGCGTTTGGCGCGAGAGCCTTGCGCCGGAAATGCCGAGGCTCCCAATGGCCTTCACGCCGAGATGCACGGGAACAAAGTAAACACTTTGCTGCGGTTCGATGGTCATTTCATCGCGGAGGAACGCCGTCTTCATTTTCTCCTCGTCGAGGTGCGCGGCGCCATATCCTGATCGATAAAACTTTTCTTTCTGAGGGAGAAATAGTTCAGCGGCGCCTGCCTCAAAGCTCTCCACGATGTAGTTTGGTATGGCGTTCATCAACTGGATGACGTTGCCTTCTCCCAGCAGCTTCTGGCTGAATTTGTAGAGCCGTTCGATCTCGCGGCGGCGGCTGTGCGCTTCGTCGGCTTGCCTGCGGATGCGCGCCGACAACTGGCTGCCGACGAGGGAAGTAACCAAGAAAGCGCCGAGCGCCACCCAGTTCTGCGGGTCGGCGATGGTAAATTTCCCGATGGGAGGCAGGAACTCATAGTTGAACACCAGCATCGCCACCACCGACATGAACACGGATACCGCCATTCCCCAGACCGCCGAAACTGCTAGAATTGCGAGAAGCAGCGTCAGGGCGACGGTAGTCTGATTGACAAGAAGCACGTGGCGGTAAAGAAAGGCAATGCCGGCGACGGTGATAAGGGAGATCGCAAAACCAACCGTCCGGCCGGCGAGAAATCTCTGCATTTCCCTATTCTAGCTCAGGCCCGCGATTTGCCGAGGAGAAGATAGTCCTTTGCCTAAGAAGCCGGAAGAGTGGTTGGAAATTGCCTCGCCCTCGCAAAAGGCGCGCGGTATTTTCAAGCTTTTCCTCGGCTACGCTCCGGGTGTTGGCAAGACCTTCAGCATGCTGAGCGAGGCGCATCGGCGCATCAGCCGCACCGAGGACGTGGTCATCGGAGTGGTGGAAACCCACGGCCGCAAAGGCATCGAAGAACTGCTCGCAAAGATCGAGTCCGTCCCGCGAAAAAAAATTGAATATAAGGGGACGGTATTCGAAGAGATGGACGTCGATGGTATTCTCTCGCGGCGCCCTCAAGTGGTTTTGATCGACGAGTTGGCCCATACGAATATCCCGGGGAGCAAGCACCGCAAGCGCTACGAGGACGTGCAGGAAATTCTTGCCGCGAAAATCGACGTGGTGTCCACGCTCAACATTCAGCACATCGAAAGTATTGCGCCCATCGTGCGCTCGATCACCGGCATCACCGTGCGCGAGACGGTTCCGGACTGGGTTCCCCTCACCGCCTCGGAGACCGTCATGGTGGACCTCACCCCGGAAGCCTTGCAAAACCGGATGAAACGGGGAGACGTCTATAGTTCTGAAAAGGTGGAGCGCTCGCTGAAGAACTTCTTCCGCCGCGGCAATCTCATCGCTCTCCGCGAGCTGGCGTTGCGCCAGGTGGCGGAACAGGTGGACCGCAGCCTGGAATCCTACATGGAAGCGGAGGACATCCGGAAGAACTGGGCGGTGCGGGAGCGCATTGCCGTGTGTATCTCGTCGAATTCTTCGGGACAATACTTGATCGCTCGAGCTGCCCGCATGGCGCGCCGCATGGATGCCGAACTCTACGTGGTTCACGTGGATCGCGAGTTCGGCGTGAAAGAACCAAACCAGGACGCTCTCAACGCCAACCTGCGTTTTGCGGAAAGTCTGGGCGCCCGGGTAGTCCGTCTAAAAGGCCGCAGCGTTGCCGACAGCGTGGCGGAATTTGTCCGCACAAAACATATCACTCAAGTGATTTTTGGCCGGGCCGCGATTCGCGATTGGCGCAAATATCTATACCTATCGGCGGTACACCGCTTCTTGCGCGAATCGCCCGCCGTGGACGTTCATATTGTCACGCAAGAATCCGAAGAGTAGCCAGGAACTACGGCGCTGCGGCGTTTTGCAGACTGCCTTTCAATTCAAGTTCGATCTCCACCGCGTGGTTTACCTTGAGAAAGAAGTTGCTCGGATTCTTGAGGCCCCAATCGATGAATGGCACGCTGAACTTCGCGCTGCCGCTCCAATGATCTCCGCTGAGTTCCGCATGGACGGGCACGGTCAGTCCGTGTTCGCGGCCATGCAAAACAAAAAGCCCGTGCACCTGAACTGTGAAAGGTCCCTGCGGCGCAACTTTCCCCTCCACCCGGTCTGGCCGAAAGATGACTTCCGCGTATCGCCCGCTTTCCAGAACCTCATTGTGCATTTTCTTGTCGCGTGAATCGTTGCCGCTGTTCCCGCTGGTCGCGTCTACGGCGATTTCGCCGCTGGCCCTGCCCGTCGAAGTGTCCAGCCGGAGAGTTCCCTTCTGGAATGCGAATGATCCGTGGACGGTGTGAACGGTGCTCTGAAGAGTCCAGTGAACCTTGCTCAGAGCCGGATCGAGCCCGAGAACGATTTCACGGGTTGAGGACTGCGGCGCAGCATGCTGCGGCAGGGCGCTCAGCACCATCAGCGAAACGGGCGCCGCCAGCAGGAAATAGAAGACTGTTGCAAGGCGGCTTCGGGACCAATTCATCTTTCAACTTCTCCCTTCACGCGGTGAGAAATTGCCAACCGAGGCGCAAACTCGTAGCCGCCAGAAATTTCGGGGAATCCTCTCCGAGGTGCGCTTCCAGAAGCCGCGCGAACAGCTCAGGATCCCGGGCCAATCCTCGAAACACGCGCTTTCTTAAAAACGGATATCGATCGAGCAAGAGCAGAAGGCGGCCCATGATATTCGGCCGCTTTGCAAGCTGGCGATGGGCCCGTTGGTAACTCTCAAGATTTCCGTCGTCCAGCCCGGCGGCGAGCGCTATGGCCTGATGAAAGCTCAAGCAAAGGCCCTCCCCGGCGATAGCGTCGACACTTCCGGAGGCGTCCCCAGTCAATGCAACATTCCCCCGGTAGACTTGGCCCATTCTGCGCGCCACGGTTAGAGCGCCTCGCTCCACGCTGCTTGGCGCGGCGTTGCACAAATAGCCAGCCAGCTTGGGAAACTGCCGCCAGGCGTCCTCAAGCCGCATACTGGGGTCGCGCGAAATGAGGGAGACGCAGGTTTCGTCGTTGCCGAGAGGGGTGACGTACGCTTGCGCTTTTCGACCCCAATGAATCTCCACGCGATCGGTCCACGGCTTCACTCGAAAGTGCCGTCTTTGCGCGAAGCGGTTTTCTTGCCGCGTGTGCGCATCCAAGCCTATCCAGCTCCTAACGCGCGAGTGGATTCCGTCGGCTCCGATGATCCACTTTGCTTTCATCGCAGCACCACCGACGACGGCCCCATCGCTGGTCAAGCCCGTGACGGAGGTGTTCCAAAGTAGAGTGATCCCGCACTCTCGCGCTCGTTCCACCATCCTTTGATGGAGCACGGTTCGACGAATGCCAAAACCGCGGGCGCCCGAAAAGTCGGCATTCACAGAGCTTGCGGCGTCCAAAAAGCAGACTCCTCGCAAGACCTGCCCATCGCCCGGACAAATCGCCACTCCCAGTTCGCGAAGTGCCGCTAAGGCGCCTGGCATCAGGCCCTCACCACAAGCTTTGTCAATGGGAGGTTTCGCACCGTCCGCCACAGTGACATCAAAACCCTTCTTCCGCGCGGCGATGGCCGCCGCCAAGCCTGCTGGCCCCCCGCCTACGACCAGCACACTAGTTCCATCCCTCACGTAATCTCCTCGAATCGCCTCTACAGCGAAACCGAGCCGTATGTGAGTTAGATGTAGAGACGCCTGGGAAGATGCCCAGCCTCTGCGCGATCTCGCCGCTAGACCGCTCAGGCGAGGCGCCGAGGCCAGGAAGATCATTGCATAAGTCATTTTTATTTGAATCAGCATAACTATTAATTTGACTCATTGACTTCCCCGGGGGCATCCTATTACTTTGATGGCGAACACTTATGTTTATGCCTCGTCATCGCAAACGATCGGATGCTCGCGAAGGATAAAACTGTCCGAATCGGACACCCAATGGTAGTGCAAATTAATCCCGTTCCCGTAAGGGGAAACGATAGGCGGATGATGGCGGCCTAGCACAGCATCACCCAAAGCTTTCGGGCCATCATCCAAGGCTGGATGGTGGCTTTGTTTTTTGGCATTCGCAATTTGCAGGATGAAAACGGTAGCTGACTGTCGAAGGGACTCCGCAGTGACTGACTCTCTGCCAAAGCCGCGCAGCCAGGCTCTAGTCGATGGCGCACACCGCGCCGGTGCCCGGGCCATGCTCCGCGCCTCCGGCCTCCAGGATGATGACTTCAAGAAGCCTCTAATCGGGGTGGCCAATACCTGGATCGAAATCGGTCCCTGCAATTATCACCTGCGCGAACTCGCGCAGCATGTGAAGGAAGGCATTCGCGCCGCTGGCGGAACTCCCCTGGAGTTCAACACTGTCTCCATTTCCGATGGCATCACTATGGGCACGGAGGGCATGCGCACGTCCCTGGTCAGCCGTGAAGTCATCGCCGATTCCATAGAGCTCGTTGCACGAGGGAATCTCTTCGACGCTTTGATTGTTCTTGTCGGCTGCGACAAAACCATTCCGGGCGGGGTGATGGCCCTAGCGCGTCTCAATATTCCCGGGCTTATTCTGTATGGCGGCTCGATCGCCCCGGGCCAGTTCGAGGGACACTCCGTCACGATTCAGGATGTCTACGAAGCGATCGGCAAGCACGCGCACGGCGGAATGACCGATGCCCAACTCAAGTCCCTTGAGGGCGCCGCATGCCCCGGGGCGGGCGCCTGCGGCGGACAATTTACCGCGAACACCATGGCGCTGGTCTGCGAATTTCTAGGGATTGCGCCCATGGGACTCTCCAGCGTTCCTGCGACAAACGCAGGAAAAGCAGCCGCTGGTCGCCGCGCGGGCGAGCTTGTCCTCGACCTTCTCCGGCGCGATGTCGTTCCTGCGAAAATTATCACCAAAGTTGCAATTGAGAATGCCATTGCCGGCGTGGCTGCAACCGGTGGCTCGACGAATGCCGTGCTGCATTTGCTGGCCATCGCCAACGAAGCGAAGATCCCCCTGTCGATTGACGATTTTGACCGTATTAGCTCGCGTGTGCCAATTATCGCGGATCTCAAACCTGGAGGACGTTTTGTCGCTACCGATCTCTACGCAGCAGGCGGCACTGCACTCGTCGCAAAGCGCCTGCTTGAAGACGGATTGCTTCGCGGCGATTCCATCACCGTTACCGGGCGCACTCTCGCCGAAGAAGCGGCCGCAGCCAAGGAAGCGCCCGCGCAGCAAGTTGTCCGCAAGCTCGCGGCACCGCTCAAACCGACTGGAGGGCTCGTCATCCTCAAAGGAAATCTCGCGCCGGATGGCTGCGTCTTAAAAGTGGCGGGCCACGATGTGCAGAACTTTCGCGGCCCGGCTCGCGTGTTTGACAACGAAGAAGCCGCTTTCGCCGCCGTCGAGAAAAACATCATCAAGGCCGGGGATGTAATCGTCATCCGTTACGAAGGCCCGAAAGGCGGCCCCGGCATGCGCGAAATGCTCGCCGTTACTGGCGCCTTAGTGGGCGCCGGTCTCGGCGATTCCGTCGCGCTGCTTACCGACGGGCGTTTTTCCGGCGCAACCCACGGAATCATGGCTGGACACGTCACGCCCGAAGCCGCCAATGGCGGCACGATAGCAGCGGTGGAAAACGGCGATATGATCGTATTCGACATTCCCAACCGGCAATTGAATGTCGAACTCAGCGCCGCGGACATCCAGAATCGTCTCTCCACCTGGAAACCGCCAGCGCCACGGTACGCGAACGGTGTCATGGCCAAGTACGCCTTGCTGGTTTCTTCTGCTTCTCTCGGGGCGGTCACCAGCGTGCCCGCTTCTTTTTCGGGAACGGCCCAAACGGTCTTAAACGCGTCGACCGCTGTCCGGTCGCCTGAAGCGAGGACTCTATGAAGCTCACTGGAGCGGAAATTCTTTGCGAATCGCTCACGCGTCTTGGTGTACGCGAAATCTTCGGCTATCCCGGCGGCGCCATTCTTCCGGTTTATGACGCGCTGGGCAAGTCGAAGCTCCACCACGTGCTAGTGCGCCACGAACAGGGCGCTACACACATGGCCGATGGCTACGCGCGCGCGAGCGGCGGTATCGGGGTCGCCATGGCTACTTCCGGTCCGGGTGCGACAAACATGGTTACCGGCATCGCCACCGCCATGCTGGACTCTTCTCCGGTCGTGTGCATTACCGGCCAGGTCAGCAGCAAAGTCCTGGGCTCCGACGCGTTTCAGGAGATCGACATCACCGGCATCACCATGCCGATCACCAAGCACAACGTGGTGGTCACGAAAGCGGAGGACGTGGCGCGCACCCTCCGTGAAGCCTTTTTGATCGCCAACAGCGGACGTCCTGGTCCGGTCCTTGTCGACATTACCAAAGACGCGCAACAGGCTTCCGCGGAATTCAACTGGGAAGCGTCTGTGCCAAATCTTCCGCCCAAGCGCCGGCGCGGCAATCACGACCAAGCCGAATTCGACCGCGCCATCGAGATGCTCAACACCGCCAAGCGCCCCATCATTCTCGCCGGCCACGGCATTATGGTTTCGGGCGCGGTGCGCGCCTTCGAGCAGTTCGTCCGCGCCGGCAATTACCCCGTCGCCATGACGCTGCTCGGCATCGGCTGCTTCCCCGCCAATGATCCGCTGAACCTCGGCATGATGGGCATGCACGGCGAAGCCTGGGTGAACAACGCTATCCAGGAAGCGGATCTCCTCATCGCCGTCGGCATGCGCTTTGACGATCGCGTCACCGGCGATCTGCGCACTTACGCGAAGAGCGCCCGTAAGATCCACATTGAGATCGACCGCGCCGAAATCAACAAGAACGTAAAGGTGGACGCCGCCCTCGTCGGCGATGCGCGCGAGGTGCTCGAACGGCTGACACCGCACATCGAAACCCGCGAGCATACTTCCTGGATTCGCCATATCACCGAGCTGAAAGGTGATTCGGCGGTCCGCGACATTCAGAGCCTGCCCGATAGCGGCCACCTCTACGCCGCCCATGTCATCAACGACATCTGGAAAGAAACTCGCGGCGAAGCTATCGTCGTCACCGACGTCGGCCAGCACCAAATGTGGGAAGCGCAGTATTACCACCACAATCGTCCCCGCACACTGATCACTTCCGGCGGACTCGGCACCATGGGCTTTGCTCTTCCGGCAGCCATTGGGGCGAAGTTCGCGAAACCCGACGCCGAGGTCTGGGTTGTGGCCGGCGACGGCGGATTCCAAATGACCATGAGCGAACTGGCCACCATCGTCCAGGAAAAAATCAACATCAAGATCGCCATCATCAACAACGGATTTCTGGGCATGGTCCGCCAGTGGCAGGAGTTCTTCTACGACAAGCGCTACGTCGCCACTCCGCTCGTGGCGCCGGACTTTGCCGCGCTCGCCAATGCCTTTGGCATTCGCGGCGAGCGCATTACCAAGCGTGCCGAAGTGGTGCCGGCAATTCGCTCCGCCCGCGAATCGGCCGAAACCGTGCTGATCGACTTCCGTGTCGAACAGGAAGATTCCGTCTATCCCATGGTCGCGGCCGGCTCTTCCTTGAGTGACATGATCCGCCGGCCCAACAATCCGCTGGTCGAAACGGCGACGGAGCCATAGGAGAAATCGAGAGAACATGCAAACACTTGTCGCCTATGTCGAAAACAAGCCCGGGGTCCTCAACCGCGTCTCTTCCCTGGCGCGGCGACTGGCCATCAATATCGATTCGCTGACGGTCGGGCCGACGGAGAATGAAGAAATTGCCCGCATGACCATCGTGGCGCATACGGATGAAAGAGGCGCGCACCGCCTCGAAGCCAGCCTCGAAAAGCTAGTGGATGTCCTGCTTGCGGAAAATATCTCCACGCGCGCGCTTCTCGAGCGCGACCTGGCGTTGATCAAAGTGTCTGCGGATCAACAGAATCGCCCTCACCTGATGGAATTGATCAAGGTCTTCCGCGCGCGCGTCGTCGATGTCGCTCCGGAATCGCTCATCATCGAAGTTTCGGGGGCCGTCGACAAGATCGATGGCCTGCTGGAGGTGCTTCGGCCGTTCGGCGTGCTGGAAATGGCCCGCACCGGCCGCATTTCCATGACCCGGGGCAGCGACTTATTGCAGCCACCGGCGCCAGAACATGCTAACGCCGAACTCGAATCTACTGCTTCGCAGGTAAAGTGATTGGCCTTGTCCCGAGACGAAAGTTGCGAATATCCGGACGTTTGGTGCGGGCGTCCCTAAAACAATCCCGCGCAATCGAAGCGACTGTTCGGCCGTACGATGGCCGGCGAGAGGAAAAGAATGGCAAATCTCTATTACGATAATTCCGCGAACCTTTCCCTTATCCAGGCAAAGAAAGTCGCCATCATTGGTTACGGCTCGCAGGGTCACGCGCACGCCCTCAACCTCCGCGATAGCAGCGTCTCCGTCCGCGTCGGCCTCCACGAAGGGAGCGCCTCGCGCGCCAAAGCGGAAAAGGAAGGCTTGACTGTCAACACGCCTGCGGAAGCCGCAGCCTGGGCTGACGTCATCATGATTCTTGTTCCGGACACTAAGCAGCCCAAGCTCTATCGCGAAGCCATCGAGCCAAATCTCAAGTCTGGCAAGACGCTTATGTTCGCGCACGGGTTCAATATCCGCTTCGGCACCATAGAACCGCCGGCCGCCGTCGACGTCTCCATGATTGCTCCAAAAGCTCCCGGCCACCGCGTTCGCGAAGTCTTCACCGAAGGTGGCGGCACGCCCGCGCTTCTGGCGGTCGAGCAGGATGCCAGCGGAACGGCGAAAGCGCTTGCCCTCGCTTATGCAAAAGGACTCGGCTGCACGCGCGCCGGCGTTCTGGAAACCACCTTTACCGAAGAGACCGAAACCGATCTCTTTGGCGAGCAGGCCGTGCTTTGCGGTGGCGTGAGTGAATTGATCAAAGCGGGGTTCGAAACGCTCACGGAAGCAGGCTATCAGCCCGAGGTCGCTTATTTCGAGTGCCTCCACGAACTCAAGCTTATCGTTGACCTGATTTACCGCGGCGGCCTCAGCTATATGCGCTACTCCGTCAGCGATACTGCCGAACAAGGCGATTATTCCGCTGGACCGCGCATTATTACTAGGCAGACGCGGGAAGAAATGCGCAAAATCCTCGCGGAGATCCGCAACGGCAGCTTCGCAAAAGCCTGGGTCGAAGAAAACGAAAAGGGCTGCCCCAATTTCCTCGCCACGCGCCAGCGCGAGCAGCAACACTCCATCGAGCAACTCGGCCCGAAACTGCGCGCCATGATGCCATTCTTGCAGCCGGTGATCGCGCCGGGACTCGAGAACAAAGCGGCCGCATCGAAGAAGTAATACTTGATCGTTTTCTCGTTTCGCGCATCTGCTGCGCATGAGCCCGGTTGACACGCGGCCGGAATTAGGCAATTCTCTCGCGTGATGAAACGCAAAGAGGCCCCGTCCCAGGCGACTGCCCCGAACCTCGTTGAGCGGATCGATCAGCTCAGCATCAAGCGCCAGGAAATTATCCGTCCGATCCTGGAGCACCCCCGCGAGTACGTGCTCCTCAGCGTGCGCGCCATGGCCGTGCGCCTTCAGACGGATCCCGCCACGATGGTCCGCATTGTCCGTGGGCTTGGCTTCGGCAGTTACCGCGAATTTCAGCGCCATTTGCATGAGCTTTCCCTCGCCTATGCTACGTCCCTGGACACCATGCAGTCCGGCGGCCGGGATGGGAGCATGCCGTCACACGTGCGCGACTCGCTGGAGCAGGACTTGAAAAACCTGCAGGGCCTCAAGAACAGCCTCGATGCGCAGCGCCTCGTGGCGTTGGCAAAACGGTTTTACGAGGCTCGCCGCATCATTTTGCTCGCCGGCGACCTGGCGATTCAGCTCGCGCACTACCTCGAATACCAGATCAGCCTTCTGGGGCTCCCAATTTTCGCCGCAACGTCCGCGGGCAGGGTCTTGCATCTCGTCCGCTCCGTCAATAAGCAGGACTTGGTCATTGCCATCAGCTTCCGCCGGGGACTTCGGCAGACCGTCGAGGGGGCCCAGCAAGCGCGCGTTCGGGGCGCTTACTGCGTCGGCATCTCCGACACCTATGTTTCTCCCCTGGCGCGTGAATGTGACGAAGTTTTCCTGGCCTCGATCGAATCCACTTCCTTTGGGGCCTCTTACGCCGCTCCCATAGCGTTGTTGAATGCCATCCTAGCCGCTGTCGGCAATTATCGTCGAGCGCAAACGCTCTCCCTCGCCAAGGAGATCGCCGAAGAACAGCGCAAGGGATTCCGCTGGTACGCTTCCTGACAACGGCCTTTTTTTACCCCTGTAACAGATATTTCACTGCTGGCGCGCACGATTGCCTTTTTTCAGTTTCAACTCCTTGACAAGTCCTATTGAGCCACTTACTGTTGGGGAGTAGAAATTGGTTTCGGTCTGCAACGTTTGTTACAGAAGTCCCCTTAACTCTGTTCCTGGAGCCCCATGCGGATCGAATCCATCACCCTGCGCAAGCTCAAGATGCGCCTGAAGTCCCCCTTTGAAACTAGTTTTGGCGTCGCCCATGACCGCACCATCGTTCTCGTTGAACTCCTAGCCGACGGTCTGACCGGCTGGTCCGAAGTGACCGCCTGGGAAGGCCCGTTCTTCAACTCCGAAACCGCGGACACGGCGTGGCTGGTCATTCGTGGATTTCTCATTCCTCTGATTCTTGGCCGGGAAATTGGCTCCGCCGCCGAAATCCCGCAGATTTTTGCCCGCATTCGCGGTCACGAGACGGCCCGCGCAGGAATCGAAGATGCCCTCTGGGACGTGGAAGCCCAGCAAAAGAAGCGCCCCCTCGCCCAATTGCTCGGCGGCACGCAATCGGAACTGAAATGCGGTGTCTCCCTGGGGTTGCAAGCTACTCCTGAAGTGATTCTCGAAAAAGTCGCCATCGAGCTTCGCGCCGGCTATCAACGTATCAAACTCAAGATCAAGCCGGGCATCGACATCGCTGTTGTGAGCGCCGTCCGCAGCGCGCATCCCGGTATTCTTCTGTCCGTCGATGCCAATTCTGCCTACACGCTTGCGGATATGGACCATCTCAAGCGCTTCGATGAATTTGGCTTGCTGATGATGGAGCAACCTCTCTGGTGGGACGACATCTCCAATCACGCCAAGCTCCAAAGACATTTGCAAACTCCGATTTGCCTTGACGAGTCCATCCGCCACCTCCGCGATGCGGAGACTGCTCTGGAGCTCGGAGCCGCGCGCATCATTAACATCAAGCTGGGCCGCGTCGGCGGCCACACTAGCGCTCGCGAGATCCAGGCTCTCTGCCTCGCTCGCGGCATCCACGCGTGGTGCGGTGGCATGCTCGAATCTGGTATTGGCCGGGCTCACAACATCGCCGCCTCTTCCCTTGCCGGTTACACGCTGCCCGGCGACATCTCCGCCAGCAAGCGCTATTGGGAAGAGGACATCGTTGACTCGCCCGTCGAAGTTTCCTCGCGCGGAACAATTCAAGTCCCCACTGCTCCCGGACTCGGCTATCATGTTCGCCGCGATCTAATCGAACGCTGGACCACAGAGAAGGAAACCTGGCGTGCCCGCTGAGATGAATCCGACTCTCTCTTGCTCAATTTTCACGCCGGGAGAGGCGCCGCAAGGGGTTGCATCGTGGTTGCATCATGCTTTGGAGGATTCTGCTTTGAAAAGAAGTTCGCGACATCGTCCTCTTTGCTTTGCTCTAGTTTCCCTGCTACTTTTCGGCTTCCCAGCCGCCCCTGCTTATCACGCAAACCTGCAGGCCGCGTCGGTTGCAGGCGACTACGATCTGATCATCCGCAATGGTCACATCATCGACGGCACCGGCAATCCCTGGTATGCCGCCGATGTCGCTGTCACCGGGGATCGCACCGCCGCCATCGGCGATTTACGCGAAGCCCATGCCAAACGCGAAATCGATGCCAAGGGCCGCATCATCGCCCCCGGCTTCATTGACATGCTCGGCCAGTCCGAAACGTCTCTCCTCATCGACAATCGTTCGCTGAGCAAACTCTCCCAGGGGATCACCACAGAAATCACCGGCGAAGGCGGCTCCATCGCCCCGCAAAATGAAAAGACCATCGCGCCCCAAAAACCGTTTCTCGACAAATACAAGCTCACCATCGATTGGACGACCCTCGACGGCTATTTCCGCCGCCTCGAAAAGCAAGGCACGCCGCTCAACTTCGGCACGTATGTCGGCTCCGCGCAAGTCCGCGAAGCCGTGATTGGCGACGACAACCGCGCGCCGACGCCCGCCGAACTCGAGCAAATGAAATCTCTCGTCGAGCAGGCCATGAAGGACGGCGCCCTCGGCGTGTCCAGCGCGCTCATCTATCCGCCCAATATCTACGCGAAGACCGATGAGCTCATCGCCCTCGCGCAGGTCGCCTCGAAATACGGCGGACTCTATGCCACGCACATGCGCAGTGAAGGCGCTTCGGAAATGCCGGCGCTCGCCGAAGCCATCCGCATCGGCCACGAAGCAAATCTGCCCGTGGAAATCTTCCACCTGAAAGTTAGCGGCAAGCCCCGCTGGGGTGGCATGAAGAATGTCGTCGGCGCCATCCAGCTTGCACGCGACTCCGGACTCGATATCGCCGCGGATATGTACCCTTACACCGCCGGCGCTACAGCGCTGGCCTCCGCGCTTCCGCCGTGGGCCGCCGATGGCGGAGTCCAGAAATTGCTCGAGCGCTTGAAAGACCCCGCCACTCGCGCGCGCATCAAAAAAGAGCTCGCCGGCGATCACCCCGATTGGGAGAATCTTTTCTACGATTGCGGAGGCGCGGCAGGCGTTCTGATCTCTTCCGTCTTGAATCCTGAGTTGAAATCATTCGAAGGCAAGACCGTGGAAGAAGTCGCCAAGTCCTGGAAAGAATCACCGGAAGACGCCCTGATGGATTTCGTCCTTGCCGACAGCGCGCAAACCGGCGCCATCTATTTCATGGCCAGCGAAGATGATCTCCGCACCGGTCTCAGCCAGCCGTGGACCAGCATCGGCCTCGATTCCGGCGAAATGTCGCTTGACGGTCCCCTCTACGAACCACACAACCATCCGCGCGCCATGGGTTCAATGCCACGCCTTCTCGGCCACTACGTCGGCGACGAACATCTCCTGCCACTCGAAGCCGCCATCCGCAAAATCACTTCCCTTCCCGCCCAGCGCGAGCACATCGAGAGCCGCGGCCTTCTGAGACCCGGCTACTTCGCCGACATCACTATCTTCGATCCTGCGACCGTAATCGATCATGCCAGCTTCACGAAGCCCGACCAGCTCTCCGACGGCATCGACTACACCATCGTGAACGGCCAGGTCGAATTCGACCACGGGAAGCTGACTGGCGCAACGGCCGGCCGTGTCTTGCGTGGCCGCGGCTGGCACCCGCAAGCTCATTGAATTTGAAAAATCTACGAAGTTACTTCAGGAAGGCTTTGAAACTTGCCCCAAAAGGGGAAGTCTTTATCTACTTCAAACACGAAGAAAACCTGGAGGGTGCTTTCCACGCTCAAGAATTGCTATAAACCGCTAACATTCAACTCGCGGGAGCCGCTGTAAAACCACTCAACTCAGCGCCGTCTTCCCCATCTCCGCCACGCGCCGTTCGTACGTCATTTCCACCAGGCCATGCTTTCCGTAATAGCGCAACACGATTTTATGTCCAGGCTCGATCTTCGCCCGTGTCTTAATCAGGGAATCCGAAAGCTCCACCCACTCCCCATTCACCAGATAACTTCCTTCCCAGCCCCGCAGCTCGAAACGCCCGTCGTTTTTTAAAATGAGCGGCGCCGCCTTGCACGGGATGACCTTCCCGTGAACTTTCGCCTGCGCGCATTGGTAGCGCCCGGAAACATCCACGGATTGCGCCTTGCTCTGCGGCGTGAGAAAAAGCACGAGGGCCGCGGTCGCGATGCCACGCGCCAGCGTCAAGCCCACCCGGTCACACCCCATCGGGATCTCCACTTCCAGGTCGCTTAGCTGCGGGCGGCGGTCCCTGGCCATTGGTACAGGTGCAATTCACAAACCATCCAGCCTTCCACTAACATCCTTATTTACAATCATTTACAGGCTAGCCGAACGGCCACGATGGCTCTTAGGAGCATAATTCTTCCCCTCCAACCTCCATGGAGGGAACTCTTTTGCACTCTCCGGGAGCGCCGCTTTTATGCCAAACTCTCAGCCCGCGCCTCACTCAAAAGGCAGTTCCGCCACCGCTTGGCCATCCTTTCGTGGATCCGAGGCCCCGTAGTTCACCCCCGCCGCAAAATCCCTCATCACTGCCTGCCCTCCGCCCATGCCGCTGGAAAACGTCCCCTTCAAATCAATCTTGTGACCCTTGCTCGTCAACTCATTCCGCACATTCTGCCCGAAGCGATTTTCCATCATCACATCGCAACCGCTGAACGTGTGCTTGCTGAAACGCGGCGCCTCCGCCGCCGCCTGAATGTTCATTTTGAAATCCACCAGGTTGGCCACGAACTGTGCGTGCGCTTGCGACTGATTCCACCCGCCCATGATACCGAACGCCACGCGAACATCTCCCTTTTGCGCAAACGCCGGAATGATCGTATGCAGCGGCCTCTTTCGTCCTGCCAGGGCATTGGGTGAAGTTGGATCCATGCTGAAGAGCCCTCCACGATCGTGCAGGGCAAATCCCGTGCCGGCAGCAACGATACCGGATCCAAAAGCTTCGTAATTACTCTGGATGAGCGACACCATGTTTCCCTCGCGGTCCACCACGCTCAGATATGTCGTGTCGTTTCCGACAGATATGTATCCCGCCGCCGATTCGCAGTTAGCCTTTTCTGCGTCAATCAATTTCGCCCTTTGCGCCGCCCACTCTTTCGAAAGCAACGTCGATACCGGCAATTTCTGTTTCTTCGGGTCGCCGATGTATTTCGCAAGATCCGCATACGCCAGCTTCTTCGCCTCGATCATGACATGCAGCGCTTTCGTCGAGCCGAAGCCCCAATCCTTTTGCCCCAGCGGAAACGCCTCCATGATGTTCAGCATTTCCAGCGCCGCCAGTCCCTGCACGTTGGGCGGCAATTCGTAAATCGTCCAGTCGCGATAGGTAGTGGAAATCGGCTCAACGAATTCGCTCGAGTATTCGGTCAGGTCCTGCGTGGTCATCGGTCCGTTGTGCCGCTTCATCGATTCCAAAATCTTTGCCGCAATCTCGCCTTTGTAAAACGCTTCCCTGCCCTGCTGCGCGATCTGCTCGAGCGACCAGGCCAGCTCCGGATTGCGAAACACTTCTCCCACTCTCGGCGCGCGATCTCCCGGAAGAAAGGTTTTCGCCGCCGTCTCATCGGTCCGCAGGTAGTCCACCTCCCCTGCCCAGTACGCCGCTGTCCATTCCGGCACCGGGAACCCGTCTCGCGCCGTTCGAATCGCCGCCGCCAAATCCTCCGCCAGCTTCTTTCTCCCAAACTTGTCCGCCAGCTTCTGCCAGCCATCCACCGCTCCCGGCACCGTAATCGCATTCACTCCTTGTTGCGGCATGCTGCGAATTCCCTGCTTCTGCAAATATTCGATCGTCAGTCCC
>Ga0137393_10001219_pt1 | contig 16202 bp, 6 predicted proteins | sample 15con2h34BmetaG_FD_101396 | JGI IMG/M metagenome (GOLD analysis project Ga0137393, IMG submission 101396) | Vadose zone soil microbial communities from Angelo Coast Range Reserve, California, USA - 15con2h3.4B metaG | ecosystem: Environmental > Terrestrial > Soil > Vadose zone > Saprolite...
CATGAACCAGCAGCAGTTCGCGCGGGCCTTGAATTTATTTCGTCGCGCTGCTGCTCTCGACCCAAAACTGGAAATCGCCAAAATCAATGAAGGCATCGCTCTTGCCAACCTCCAGAAGTACGACACCGCAGCTAAACTCCTAAATGCATTAGCCAAGAAGGATCCCGGCAACGCGCATATCTGGTACACGCTCGGACTGGTGTATAAGAACCAGGCAAACTCAGAAAAGTCGCTCGATGCTTTCGAAGCTGCCGCCAGGCTCGCCCCCAATGGTTCGGATGTCTTTTACTTTGTCGGTCTGGCGCAATCGGAGCTGGGCCAGAACGAAAAAGCAGTCGCCGCTTTCCAGCACGCTTTGCAACTGGCCCCCTTTCATGCTTCCGCTGAGTTTGGGCTTGCCCGCGCGCTGCAGCGTCTGGGCGACGCTGACAAAGCTCGTGAACACCTTGCCCGCTTCCAGCACCTGGTGCACTCAAAATTGGGCGTGCCCATGAGCCTGACTTATGGGGATCAAGGACCTCTATCGCTTGCGCTCACGGTGGCCAGCGCCGCCCAACCTTCAGCAAGTCCAATTCCTGTGCGCTTTTCCGATATTACCCATGATTCAGGATTGACTTCCTCTGCTACGCCATCCGCCGACGTGGCGGGAGCCAATCAGATTGGGCCCGGAGCATGCTTTCTTGATTTCGATAACGACGGCCACCCTGATCTCTTCCTTGCCGATGCTGGAGCGCAAGGAGGAATCACGCTTTTTCACAATACTGGGCGCGGCAAATTCGAAGATGTCACACAAAAAGCCGGTTTCGATCCCAAATTGCACGCAATCGCCTGCGCCGCCGCCGACTACGACAACGATGGGAACACCGATCTGGCCGTCACAACCAGCGACCGTGTCCTGCTGTTTCATAATAAGGGCGATGGCACGTTCAAGAACGTAACGGAGACGGTCGGAATCCGTGCCCAAGAGAAGCCGGCGGGAGTCACGTTTGTTGATTACGATCATGATGGCGATCTTGATCTTTTTGTGACCAGCCGCGAAGCCGGGAAAAATTCAGTTTGGCGCAACAATGGAAACGGCACATTTACTGATGTCACTGCCGATCTCGGCCTCGCGCTCGATATGCCGAGCTTCGGCGTAACTCCGACTGATTTCAACAACGACCGCGCGATTGACTTGATCTTTGGCGCCGTAAGACTGGGGCTATTTCTGAATCCGCGCGAGGGCAAGTGGAGCCCTGCCCAGGTTTCGGGTTTGTCCACGCCGGCAATTACCGCAGCCGTTACTCTGGACTTCGACAAAGACGGCTGGATGGATGTGGCTCTCACTCACGACGGCGCGCCGGGAATTACTCTGTGGCGCAACGTGAACGGCAAAAGCGTGGAACAGGTCCAACTTCCAATCAAAAATTGGCGGCGAGCCTGGGGCGTGGTCGCGCTGGATTACGACAACGATGGCTGGGTTGATCTGGCAGCCGTCGGTGAAACAGAAGACCGACGCGGAGAAATCCGGCTGTTCCGAAATCTGGGAAAGAACGGATTCAAGGATGTAACCGCTGAAGTAGGCCTGGACGCAATCAAGCTGGCCTCTCCGCGGGCTTTACTCGCCGCTGATGTTGATGGTGACGGCGGAACAGACTTGCTTATAACTCAGGCTCACGGTCCAGCAATCCTGCTGCATAACACTGGCGGTAATCGCAATAATTTTCTTCGCGTTTCGCTCAACGGCCTGGCTGACAATAAGAGCGCGATTGGAACCAAGGTGGAAGTCTTTGCGGGAGCGATCTGGCAGAAGTGGGAAATCAGCGGATCGGGCTATCTCAGCCAAAGCTCAACCGATCTTCTGGCTGGCCTGGGGAAAGAACCCAGAGTGGATTTTGTACGCGCCCTTTGGCCGACCGGTGTGGTCCAGGATGAACCTAAGATTGCCGTCAACAGCTCGGCGAAAATTACGGAAATTGACCGCCGTGGCAGCTCTTGTCCGGTGCTGTGGGTGTGGGACGGCAACCACTATCGTTTCATCGCTGACATGCTGGGCGCCGCCGTTGTAGGCCATTGGGTCGGTCCGGGCGAGCGCAACATTCCTGACTCGACGGAATACGTCAAGGTGGATGGCGAGCACGTGCAGCGACGGGGCGGTCTTTTGAGTTTTCGCTTTATGGAACCTCTGGAAGAAGTGGTCTACCTGGATCAGGTACGGCTGCTGGCCATCGACCATCCTCAGGATGTGGCGGTTTATCCCAATGAATATTTCGCCAGCAATCCGCCATTTCCGGAATTCAAGGTCATCGCCAGCCGGCACGCGCGTCCTCCAGCGGGCGCATGGGACGATCATGGCGATGATGTCCTCGATCTTCTGCTCAGGCAGGACCGGCGCTACGTAGCCGGCTTTGAGGTGCTTCCCTACAAAGGGTTCACTAAGCCGCATTCTCTCGAGATCGAATTGCCTGATGCTTATCAGGGAGGTCCGCTGCGTCTGTTGCTCCATGGCTACATCGAATATTTCACGGCGACCTCCATGTTTGCGGCCTGGCAAGCAGGCATTAATCCGGTTGCACCCTATGTTGAAGCCCTGGACGTAAACGGCAAATGGGTTCGAGTGATGGATGACATGGGCTTCCCCGCAGGTCTCCCGCGAACCACAGTCGCCGATCTCACGGGAAAGCTCCCGCCCGGAACCAAGCGCCTCCGTATTACTACCAACTTGCAGATTTACTGGGACCAGATCCTGGTCGACACGACTCCTGAGCAGCCGGACGGGATCAAAGTTGCGGATGTACCGCTCGCACAAGCGCGGCTTGGTTTTCATGGCTACCCGCGGATGCGGGAGTATCAAGCGCCCGGCGATTTTGAATTCGTCTATGACCAGGTGAGCCCCACCGGACCTTACACACGTCCGATTGGTGCTTACACGCGGTTCGGGAACGTCCGCGACTTGCTGCTTAGTTCAGATGACCGCTTTGTTGTGTTCGGCAGCGGTGATGAGGTCCAACTGGAGTTCGACCCCGCTCATTTGCCGCCGTTGCCCAAGAACTGGAGACGTGACTATTTCTTTTTTGCCGAGGGATATGAAAAAGACATGGACTTCTATGCCGCCGAGGGCAACTTTGTGAACCCTCTTCCCTTTCATCGCATGAGCGAATATCCATATTCAAAGGAGAGTCCGCCCGAGGACAACATCCACGTAAACGATCTGCTGAACTATGACACCCGGTTCTTTTCCGGCGCGCCTTCAGCCTCTTATCGTTTCCGGTATCCCAAGCGCGAGCCGAGAACGAGACCGTAACCTGACAGTTTCCCAAACGGTTGCGAACGTCAGGTGTTTTTGACTAGCAGCAACCTCATAAATACGCGGCGGCTTTCGGGAGTTCGCTAAGTGCTTCGGAATCAGCACCTAAAACCCCGCGAGAATCAAGTTTGCCAATATGAGATGACTTCTAGCAGCAACCTCAAGGCTACGGGCGGCCGCCCGCAGCTCGCCTGGCGGCTAGACTCAGATAAGCACTGCATTCTTCATCACGTTTCGAATGGATCGGTAACGTTCCATGGTTTGAAGGTTTCCTTTACGCTGCAGTAGCCAAGCATTCTGTAGCTCTCAGTCTGTGACTCATTGAACCACTGATTGCCGGTGCTCTCATGGGGGAAAGCGGCGTTCGCTGCTTTATAGGCAGTCACGTCCGGCGGCTCAGTCTCCAGTATCACCGGCTTGATATAGATCAGTGTCCCGTTTTCGAGAGCTGCGTCAATTTCTTTATAGCGGATTTCGGCCGAAGCCCAGCGTCGTGCCGGCTTGGTTCCGGGGACCGGAACTGGATCAAATTTGATCGGGACCTTCATGTCGATGCGAATTTTGCGAAGCGCATTGCCCAAATCTTCATAGGTGTATTCGGAATCACAGCCACCATCCAGGACAATAATGTAACGGCAGCGTCGCCGCACCATTTCGTAAAGCGCCAGATTCTCGAAATGGCCGCCATCGGAGAGATAGACATATGGACTGGTCTCGGTGGTAACACCAACCGCCTCGCGGATGATCGAATCGAATGCCGAATGCGGCCCTTGGTGCTTCCAGGAATTTTGTTTTGGATTGCCCAGCCACGAGCCAAGCCGGGCATTGAACAGGGTCATGATGAAGGTAACGGCAGGCGCAGAGTGATAGCCCATATTGGGACTGGCGGCTGCGCCAGAAATGGCGACGGCAGTACCCAGTGAAATGCCGTCTGGGCCTCCATACCCCCAGCTGGGCCGGTATCCCAGCTCCTCGTTGCCGCTGTGAAGGGGTGAGACCGTAAATGATGCAGCCTTGCGTTGCTGCCAGGCCAGCCGTTTGCCTGCGACTAGGTTAAGTGCAATATTTACTATGTGGAACGGCTTTATCCCAGGAGTCAAGCCTTTCATCAGACAATTGTCAGTCCGGTCAAAGCCGGTAAATTTGTTGATCTCGGGTTTGTCGTTCGAAGCTCCGAGATAAGCCCGAATCAGACGGCTTCGATACATTGCCTGAAGCGAAAACTTGTTAATGTCAATTAACTGGGCCATGAGCCAGCTAAACAACAGCAGAATCACCGCCAACAAAACAGCATTTTCCGGGCGAGTGTTTTCGATCTGAGCGCCATGATTTTTCCAGTTAGTATCTACCCAGCCTATCTTCCATAAAATCCAGTTGGTAAGAACACCCAGGGAGGTCAGAAAGACGGCAACAAATACCGGAGCAGCCAGCTTTGCGGCCACATCCAGGGGACCTTCCTGCTTAGACGCGCCATTTTTACCTGCCTGCGCTTTGGTTTTGCTGCTGAGGCCAGCCAGAGTCGAGATAAGACCGCTAACACCCCCGACAGTGGCAAATGTGGAGTAGGCCCAGGCGCCAAACTTTCCACTCAGATCCAGAAGCAGCATGGGCCCCAGCAATGTGAGAGCAGAAAGACCGGTCCACGAAATGATGCTCAGGAGTCCCCATGCTCCGGCGCGCGCCAGCCACTCACGGTCGTCGTCTTCCAGCGCCCGGCTGGTGAATCCGACAAAAAACGTCACTGCCAGGCCAAACGCAATGAAGAGCAGTGGCAGAGCAAAAGTCACATACACCGGCCAGCTTAGATAACGAAAATGCTCAGAAAACAAGAGCCATGAGCCACCTGCGACGCTAAAGCTGGCAAGAGTGGCTGCTCCCAATAAACTCACAATCCAGATTGTCTGGGGCCAAGAGCGAGTTTTTCTCTGTTTGTTCAACTCTTCCCATTTCACTCTGAGAGCGCCTAGATGAGTGACAGCAAAGATGAGGTAAGCCGCAACATTGGCAAGCCCAATGTAGAGCCACAATGTAAGAAAAGGTAATGTCGTGGGATTGTCTCTATCGCCGCCGGTGAACCAGGCGTCAGTGGTGATGAGCGCGATTGTAGCGAGATAAAAAAATCCCAGGCAATACTTGAGAAACTGAGTTTCGGTATGGTTCTTTCTGCCCAACCCTGGCAGGTAGCGCAAAAAGTTATAAACACCTATAGCGAAAAACAACAAGCCCAAGCGCGGTAAGAAATACTCGCTAAGAAGAAAGAAATGCTGGACTCCCGGGACATACCAATACTTGTACGTTTCACCTAACCGCGCGAAAGATAGAACAATGCGAGGCAGCATGAGGGCGCACATCAGCAGGGGAATAAAAACCAGCCAATTCAGAAGCATGTTGCGGATCACCGTTGCCGCGAGCGTCCAGGTGTCGGCAGAAAAGAAGCCCAGCTTTGGAGAAAGATAGTTGTTGTACTCGCGCAAGTGCTGGACTGGATCGGGCCCTTTTTCAGGAGGGAGAACAGAGGGCCTCAACTGAGAGATCACGGAACGCACCGGACCTCGATTCTGCCATGAAGCCGTACCGTCGACTGTTATTGCTCCCTTCTTCGTCTCCCATTTTGGGGCATTGCTGCCGGTCTTTCCCGCAGCCATGAGCAACTGAAGATTGTTATTGCTGTCCGCCACGACTTGAGGCGGATGGTATTCAGTGTTCGCTGCCCACTTGGGACATGACCGAGGCGTGTTCAACCCGTACCACCGTTCTTTCCATGCTGTTAGCCAGCTTCCAATGTAGCCTCCGCCGGAAACGGTGGATAGGTAATCAAAGTTCTCCAGAATGCCCAACTCAGCCAGCCCTTGGAGCGCACCTAACGCAAAGGTAGCGCTACGGATCCCACCGCCGGAAATACATAGCGCGCTGCGCTGCTTACCACCAAGCAGTGCTGCTTCCTGCTTTAGTACTTGCTCAAACGAAAGGGGAGTCTGGGATCCATCCGGCTCAGGCTGTTCGGGAGTGCTCTGGTCATTCATGCGGAAGAATATGTATCCATAAAATTACGAAGTCAAGGACTAATAGAAGCAAACATTCCTTTTGATCGGTGCTTAGCAGACGATTCCTATAATGGAACCAGAATCGCCTGATAGCCTTTCTCGCGTCAAATCTCCCCAACTCGATACCACAGAAGTGTCTTTGGCGTGAGCACTTTAGACTCGAAGAGGGCCGAGCGGAACCAGGCACATCCTTTAGAGAATCAATAGTGAGCGTCGCGGAAAGACCGTGTTGCTCGAACAATATAAAAGCTTTTTGAAGAAACGATTCCCGCTTCCCAGACACATGTAGCTAGGAGACAAAGTGTATGTCCAAGCAGGGAACCTACATCGCCTGGCTGTTTAGGCTTGCGTCCCTGGGAGCACTAACGGTTTTGCTGTTAGCTGCACCCTCAACCTCGCCGAACTTGACCTCCGTGCGTAAAGAACCTTACAAGGTTACGCAGTGCGAAGACCCCGCGCTTTCACCCTCGGAACGGGCAGGCTGCAAGATCTGGTTCTATGCCACTGCAGGCAATGCGCGGTTTCATGCCTATGTCCTGCCGCAGCGGATGCCGGTGTTGCTGGATTGGTACCGTGTACTCAACACGCGTGAGCGGGATGATCGCTTCAAAGCGTGGGGAATTATTAACGATCCTGAGTGCTGCACACCGGGAAATCCCAATTGTCCGCGCAAAAAGCTGGACGAGACCTTCGGTATGGACTATTGCCCGGGCGATGACGAGCTTCTTCAGTATGTCGGCAAGCCTGGCTATCGAGACCCAGCCTGCGACTTTGAAGACTCACCTGCGAACCCTAATGACATACACAAAGGACAGCGGGAAAGCTCCTGCGGGCTGGAGTTTGGCACATCGTCAGGCGCCATGGGCATCCGCAAATTTCCCAACCCGCGCTTTAATCTGGAGAAATGGAAAGAGGTGAATAGCGGAGACCTGACTTCATGGAATGGGTTCAACAAAAAAGTCAAACCAGACCTTTTTTATTCCAAGCTGCGCGACGGTTCGATTGAGCCTCCATTTTATTTTGGCATGTCTTGCGGCGCATGCCACATTGCCTTTGATCCGCTCAATCCGCCCAAAGATCCTTCGCATCCGAATGCTGAGAACATCAAGGGCGTGGTTGGAAATCAATACACCAACATCACTGCAGTCATGTCTTCCGGTGAACCGACCAATGGTCCGCTCTGGCGTATTTTCAATTATGTCCGCTCGGGCACGGTGGATACATCCGCGTTTCCCCATGACTTTAACGGCAATCCGGGAACGCCGAACGCCATCATCAACCTGAACAAGCGTCCGGTTTTCCCCAATGAAGAATCGACGAAGTGGTACCAGACCGATCGCTGCGGGGCGGGCGCTAATGAGCAGAGCTGCTGGTGTGAGCCCAAGCGAAACAACAAGTGTTGGGAGAAGCGCACCAGGAAATCCAGCGACCCAATGGACCCAAACGATCCCGTCATGCACATTCTGAAGGGTGGGGAAGACAGTATCGGGGTGCTTGAGGCCGTTCAGCGGGTCTATATCAATATCGGCTCGTGCTCGGAGACCTGCTGGGAAAATCATCTGACCAATTTCTTCGTGCTCGATCCGAATGATCGCGGCTTCGGACAAACTCCATTCAACATTGGCCAGTGCCGGCGCGATTGTCCTAATTTCCGCGCCGTTGAAGATCGTCTGCCGGACGTTGCCGCTTTTCTTTTGGCCCAGCGGCCTACGGAACTGTACGCGGCCCGCAAGCTTAAGAGTCGCGAAGAGCTCATCGCAAAACTGGACCAGGAATACGGTCCCGGGGCAGTGAAGTTAGGCAAACAGGTTTTCGCCGACAATTGCGCGAGTTGCCATTCCAGCCAGCACCCGGACAAAGATAGCGGCTTTCGCAATGTTGATTTCTGGGCTACTGACGACAAAGGCGAGCGCATTGACTTCCTGAGCAATGATGAATGGCTTCCAGCTACAAACATAGGTACGAACCCCGGTCGAGCCCTGCACAGCAACCACATGAAGGGACATGTCTGGGAAGAGTATGGTTCCGAAACCATGAGAGATCGGCCTCATCCAGAGCTGCCGCCGGCTTCAGCTCCCTTTAATGCCGGGGCTCCCGATGGCCGGGGCTACTACCGTCCAGCGTCTTTGTTAAGCATGTGGGCAACTGCTCCTTATATGCACGATAACGCTATTGGACCGGAAGTGTGCGGAAAGACGAAAAAAGCAAATAACGAGACAGACCGAAATAATTTTTACCAGTCGCCCTATGTGGACGCATCGGGCAAGAAGCTGAGTAATCCTCCTGCGTGCCTGCCGTTTGATCCCAGCATTGAAGGGCGATACAAACTGTTCCAGGCTTCGGTTGACGAACTGCTGACGCCTCCGGAAAAGAGGCCGCAAAAAATGATGCTTCTGGATGAAGACATCAAGGTCGAAATCGGGCCTGAAATCTGGGACCCGGTGCACAAGCGGTTCCTCAGGTTCCGGATGGACATTCCCAAGGAGACGCCGCAAGCGCAGGTCGGGAACCTTCTTTACAAGAATCTTGTCGATGACATGGTGCTTTCAGTCACCAATTTCAACGCGTTGCAGGACAAATTGAAAGACGATGCAAAAGAAGTGCGCGCCATGCTCGATGAATTCATCGCCAGCGCTGGTCCAGGCCCGGTGGAACCATTCAAGATCTTCAATAACCATCTGCCTTTGATCAGAAAGCACTACATGACCAACACTGAGTTCTTTCAGAACCGCGGCCATGCGTTCGGCACCGGTCTGAGCGACGCCGAGAAGAAAGCTTTAAAAGCCTTCCTCGCAACTTTGTAGGAGCGGAGATATGCCCAGCACAACAGCAACAGTAAAGAAGGAGCCATCCGGGCTAAGACGATTCTTGATACCGGCGCTGGTGTTATTGATAGGAATCGGCGCATTTGTGGTGCGGTATTACCTGTCTGTATCGGTTACATACGCGCCTTACGATGCGAGCTACACATCCAAACCGGATTTTGCCCAGCTTGAGCATTTGTATCCGCTCAGCCCGCAACAACTCATGACCATTACGCCGCAGAGCCTGAAGAGGCTTGATCAGGAAAAGGTAAATCAGATCTATGCCCGTTTGACAGCAGGGCCAATTCCAGATGGGCCCTACGATGGTGATCTGTTTTTCGCGAACGGCGCAAGCGGGCAAAAGCGGCTGGGCGAAATCGTTGGCGGCCTTAAGGGCGCCGCGGCTGATCTCGAAGTGGCGAAGCTGACATTGCTGGGCGAGGCTCTCTGGAAAGGCAAAGTTTTCTATCGCGATCAACGCGTGCTTCGTAATCGCATCAGCGATCTCGGACTGTTCAAGGATTTCTTTCCCGATCCGGCAGACCAGGCGGCGCTGCAGGCCGCCAAGGAGCATCCCACGCCCGAGAACCAGTATTTCCCGGCAAAACTGTACTGCGGCCAGAGCCTGCTGGACAGCCGTCGTGAATCCATCATCATTGATTATGCGTTCACTGATGAATTGCCAGGATATCGCAGGATCCCTGACATCTTGGCTGGCCGCGAAGGCGTAATTGTCCGCGACGAGATTCGCATGGTCCGCCCGGGATTCTATCTGGGCCGCGCATATATGGGTGGCACGTTCATCCTGAACTTTACGCTGTACAACAAAACGGTGGCGGAACAGGGATCACCAGCTTTCCTGGATAACGTAAAAACAGCGGAAGACTGCTGGGAAGGTTATCAACGCCTGGCCGCCAACCAACAATAGGGACCGAGCCGCTGCAATGTCTTGGCGGCCGGAGGGAGGTCCCATATGCCACGCAGAATTGAAGACACGCCTTCTATTGTTAACAATGCGATCACAACAGCCAGACCAGGCAAGACACTGGCATATTCCGATCTGACGGCATGCGAAAAGCGAGATTATCTTTTTGATCAGGGAATCAGGCCGACTGCTTACGAAAGAGGAGACCTGCCTGACGTGCAGGGTGGGGTGCTCCAGTTTGGAGAGGCAGCACTAAAAACCTACGAAAGTCATTCCCTGAGCCAGACTTTGACGCGGGTCAGTGACGAATTGGACCCGCCAAAACTAAAGCTCTTTCACACCTACGGGAGCACGGCAAAGATACGGTTCACTCCTGAGCCACACACGCCCTACACCGGCATATTCGGAAAAACGGCCTGCGGCTTGGCACGTTTGTCTTATGCCGGGCCGGTGAGCGGTGTAGGAGTCGTGCCGGCGTTGGGTCTCAAGTTTCTCATTGATGGTCCTCTCCCGTCGGAGAACCTGGTAGCGATGAGGATGCTGGACAGCCAGCAATCACTGTTGCCGTTCGCACAGCGTCAACACTCCGTGTTTCAGCACCCGTTTACGAACATTCTCCCGAATCCCGGCCTCGCGAACGTGGTCATGCAAGTGGTCAAAGAGAGATTTGAGACAGTCGTGGAGAAAGGCACGGGGCTGCATCAGCCGGTAAATAACCTGGCAGAAGTGAGCACCAATGGTGACACGGGAAAAAATGTTGTTGCTCCTTACCGTCTTATCTTCGCGCCGACGCAGCAGGCCCGAGGTTCTTCCAGGGCGGAGATGGATTTCAGAGACGATCTTGCGCAAAACGTTCCTGCTGGGACTGTGATTTATGAGGTTTTGGCGCTGAACAAGAGCAAAGAAGAAGAGTTAACGGCCGAGGGCGTGATCGAGCTGGAAAATTTGCTAAACCACGCGAAAAAGATCGGCGCAATCACGACCGAGTCAGAGTTCATTGCCTCGGCATATGGGGATTATCGGTTGTTCTTTAAGCACAATACCACTTTCATGCGAAAGGACCTCCGGGCTGTAGCCGGATCTGCGGGTTCATGAAATGCCGGAAAATACAGGTGCAAGGGAAGCGGTTGATGTACCCGGGGAGGGCCGAGGCCTAGCCCCAGAACCAGAAACCAGAACTGTGCCTGCCTTGGGCGAGATGTTTCGCCGCCTGTTCAACGCTGAAGATCAGAGTCGCGCTGCCCGCACAGTTGAATACTTTGGCTGGCTGGACATGAGTCTGGGGACCATCATGCTCATGGCTCCTTACTTTACGGCGTCGCTGCTGAATCTGCCGACACTCGGTAGTCAAGACGCGAACTATCTTCGCTTAGTCGGGCTATTGGTCGGCGGATTGGGAATGCTGTACGTAGTAGCTGGCCGCCTGAATGCCCAAGGCTTCATTTTTGCCTCTCTGTTGGATCGGCCACTCGTGCCGGCTATCATGACGGTGCTTTGGTATAAAGGCATTCTTCCTGGATCGCTTGCTGTGGCATTTTCAGCGAGCGACTTTGGCGGATTTCTGTGGACGCTTTGGGCTTGGCGCGCCGATGCTCGCTCCGTAGCAACTAGAGAACAGCCACAACCCTCGCTGGGCGAGATGTTTCGCCGCCTGTGCAACGCCGAAGGTCAGAGCCGTGCTGCCCGCACGGTTGAGTACTTTGGCTGGCTGGACATGGTCCTGGGAACCATCATTCTTCTGGCTCCCGGCTTTACTGCGTGGCTGCTGAATCTGCCCGCGTTGACCGATCAAGCCACGAATTATTTGCGGCTGGTTGGACTGTTGGTTGGCGGGCTGGGCGTGCTCTACGTTGCCGCAGGGCGACTGAACACCCTCGGCTTCAGCTTTGCCTCCTTGCTGGACCGTCCGCTGGTGCCTGCGATCGCGACCTTCCTGTGGTACCACGACATCCTTCCGGGAACGCTGGCGCTGGCATTCGCAATCAGCGACTTTGGTGGATTTCTGTGGACACTCCAAGCCTGGCGCGCCGATGTCCGCTATGGCCCAGGCGGGGAACGTCCGCGGCCGGGAACAAAAACAGCGGCCTGGATCTTCGGCTTCATCAGCGGTGTCGTGCGCAATGCGCGCACCTTCCATCCCGATGGACGGGTGTTTCGCGGTACCGTCACCTCATTGCATCCGGCAGATCCTGGTTTGGCCAGTGCTTCCGAACAGCTGGCCGGTACCGTCCTCATGCGCATGGGCATGGGACTGATGAAGAAGAGCATGCCGCTCTGGCTGGCCGATCGCATTCCCGATGCTCCCAGCATCGCCCTGCGCTTCTCTTCATCTTCGGCAAGTGAGATCAGGCTGCAACGCAGGCCCGGCGAAGATCTCGACCTGTTAGTTACTGCGGGGGGAGATCGCCTTTGGAAGCTGGTGGTTAACCTGATGCTCGGCGGCAAGATGTATGGGCTGAACCAATACGATTACTTTAGCAATGGCTACTACTCTCAGGTGCCTTACCGGATTGAAGACAGCAAGGTAGACGTCTGGGTCCGTCTTGTTCCGAATCGAGGCGAGAATTTTCCCAGGCCGGGATCGCCGCGGGATGGCGCCGCACGCGAACAGGACCTTACCAACGCCGTCGCTCATCACGCAGTCATTGGAATTGAAGTACAGCGGGTCGGCGATCCTCGTGCGCCGTTCGTTCCCATCGCCCAGATCCGCTTCGAGCAGGAGATAGAGGTTGATCAAGAGTCGCTTCATTTTGATCCGGTTGCGGGACGCGGCTTCGAGCCTCATGGCTTCTTTACCGAGGTGCGGAAGCTCGTCTATCCGGTGAGCGTGCAAAGCCGTCCCGCCAGCGTGGCTGAACGCGCGGTTCGCGAGCATGAGAGCAGGATCAGCAGACTGGGAAAGTATGTGCAAGAGCGCTCCAGCGCTGCCGAGGATGAAGCAACGACGCAAGGAAAACGCCGGCGTGCATGGCTCAAGATCACGGGATTTCTGGCGCTGGCGGTGTTTGTGCTCTTTGCCGCCTACATGGCTATACGCTTCACCAGCGACTATCCCGTCGCAGTCTATATGAAAACGGGGCTGACAGGCGCACACCCCACCGATTATCCCGATGACGTTCACCACTTCATGTATGGCTCGACTGGCGGCGAGCGTACGAATGGAATCCCGTACTGGTTCTGGGTGGCGTTGCCGGAAATCTTTTCCGATGAACTGCCGGACCATAAAGCAGGGCAAGGCTATAAAGCGTTCGGGATGATTTATGAGGATGGTAAAGACCCGCGCTACGATCTTCCCGTCGGGGTCTCGATGCGGCACTTCCGCGGTATCGACGTGGTTTATCTCAACTGCGCCGCTTGCCACACTGGGACAGTCCGGGATTTCGCCAGCCAGAAGCCGCAGATCGTCCCCGGAATGCCGGCACATACTTTCAATCTTGGCGCTTGGGGGCAATTCCTCACTTCGGTTGTCAAAGAAGAAAAATTCACCCCAGACCGGATTATGGACCAGATCGACTATATGCAGGATAGTCCCCACCGCCTGGTCGAGAAGCCGGACCTCATCAACCGGCTGATTTTTCGCTACTACGCCGTTCATCTCATGCGACAGCAGCTCATTACTCTGGGCGACCGGCTCAGCTTTATCCACACCGATACGTGGGGGCCAGGCCGGGTAGATACCTTCAACGCTCCCAAGGCGCTGCTCAATTTCCCCATGAAAAAGTACGCCGATCCCGACGAGTTGGTCGGCAACGCTGATTTTCCTTCCGTATGGAACCAGCGGCCAAGAGAGGGAATGCAACTCCACTGGGACGGCAACAACGCATTGGTGGCTGAGCGGAACCTCTCCGCTGCTTTTGGCACCGGCGCCTACCCGCCAACCCTGGATGCCCCGCGTGTGCAGCGGACAGCCAGGTATCTGGAGACGGCCACGCCACCGTCTTTCCCTGCGGAGCATATCGATGGAGCACTGGCACAACGGGGCAAGCAGTATTACCAGGAACGTTGCGTCGGCTGCCACGGATGGAGGGAGCCGCCGTTTCGTCACAATCCACCAGAGCATGGCGAAGACGTTGGCACGGTAGATCCTATCGATGACATAGGAACCGACCGTGCGCGTCTGAATTCCTACACGTGGCCCCTGATGGTCAACCAGAGCACGCTCTATGCCGGCTATGAGAGGGATTGGGGCTTTGCTCCGGATTATCCGCAACGTTTCAGCCACTTCCGCAAACAGCCGGGCTATGCCAATTTACCATTGGATGGAATCTGGCTGCGCGCGCCCTATTTGCATAACGGCTCTGTCCCCAATTTGTGGGAACTGCTTAAGCCGGCGGAAGAGCGGGCAGAATTCTTCTGCCGCGGCGGTGACGTTTACGATTACCGCAATGTCGGCTTCGTCTCTGAAATGAAAATGAAGCAAGACAAGTGCGATTTTTTCTTGTTCGACACGCATAAGACCGGGAATGGCAAGAGCGGCCACACTGGCCATCGCTTCGGCACTGATTTATTGCCTGATCAGAAATGGGCCCTGATCGAGTACCTGAAGACGTTCTGATTTTTTTAGAGGACTGTGATGAAGAGAAAAACCTGGATCATCTTTGGCTCCCTTCTCGTGCTTGTCCTGTTGGGCATCACCGTCTGGTACAAGCTGATGAGGCGCGAGGTCGCCCAGCCAGGATGGATTGCTGAAACAAAACGCGACCTCTTTTTATATGGTTCGGTCGGGGCCGAACAGGAGGCCGGGATCCCGTATTGGATCTGGCTGGCCATGCCGCGCATGTTTCCGGAGCAAATGCCGGGTAATGGCGGCTATGTCGCACTCGGTATGTCATGGGAGCCGGGTGTGGAGATGCCGGCCGGCTTCTCGAAGAAAAGGGTCGGTTATGTCCGGGTAGCTGGAAACTGCGCGCTGTGCCATGCTGCGTCATATCGTCTGGGGCCGGATGACGGGCCTGAGGTGGTTCCTTTTGTTCCCGGCAGGGGCAGGGACGTCCAGAGCTTGCTTGCGTTCTATAAGAATTGCGCAGAAGACCCGCAGTTCAATGCAGGTGAAATCCTGACCGAGGTCAAGTCAGCAACCAAACTCTCATGGTCGGACTGGCTACTCTACAAATTCTATTTGATCCCGCAAACTAAGAAGAAATTCATCAATCAAGATACGGTGATTATTGATTCCTACCTCCGGCTTCACAGCCACGATCCACACTCGAAAGAGCTGCTCTCGCAGCCACAGATGAGGGCCTTTACTGAGGCGCTCAAAGACATTCAATCTCCGGTGTATCCGCTGCGGGCGGATGCAACGCTCGCCGCTCAGGGCAAGCAGCTCTTTGCCAATCATTGCAGCTCCTGCCATGCGGCTGACGGTAAGCAGACAGGCACCGTGATTCCCATTGGGGAACTCGATACCGACCGCGAGGCGCTCAAAACGACAAATGCACAAGGATATGTCGCCCGGCCTCTGAATGGTGTTTGGATGCGCGGCCCCTATCTCCACAATGGTTCGGTGCCGACAGTGCGGGATCTGCTAGATGCGACGCGGCCGCCAAGCTTCTACAGCGGCAACAACCTATTGGACACCAAAAAGCTCGGCTTCATCTCCGATCTGGCTAAGCCGCAGGAGAAAGGGATCCATTTCACTCGTTATGATGCAACGCAACCAGGCCGTAGCAACTCAGGCCATCTCTACGGAACCAGTCTCTCTGACCGGGAAAAAGAGGCAGTCGTCGAGTACCTAAAAACACTGTGAGCTTCCCGAGATCAAAGGTGAGCACCTGTCCGTCGCCAAAAATCCGATCAGGTAAACCCTATTGCCAGGAACAGGCGTGAGCGAAATTGAGGCCAATTTGACAATTCGCCGGTGGATTTCTTTGCAGCAATCCCACTTTATCTGCGAGTTATTTTTCTCGTCAACCACGAGCCATCTGAGCAAACCCTTAAACTCTATCTTCGCAGCGATGGTCCGGACCGCTGTGTCTCCATCTCTACTGCACCACCAGCGTGAGCGGCGTAGTGTTTTGGGCTGTGCCCGAGGTACTGCTGACGCCCAGGGTATAGGTCCCTGCGGGCGTACCATTCGGACCCGTCGTGACGATTGTTGTCTTACCGCCGCATCCAGGAATGCACACCAGCAGGGCCAGCAGCAG
>Ga0137393_10001227_pt1 | contig 16168 bp, 15 predicted proteins | sample 15con2h34BmetaG_FD_101396 | JGI IMG/M metagenome (GOLD analysis project Ga0137393, IMG submission 101396) | Vadose zone soil microbial communities from Angelo Coast Range Reserve, California, USA - 15con2h3.4B metaG | ecosystem: Environmental > Terrestrial > Soil > Vadose zone > Saprolite...
AGATTTTCGAGAACCAACAGGCGGATGATTTCTCAGTGCTGAATGCTGACGATCCCAGTTGTGTACCGCTGGCGGCACGAACCAAAGCCCAAGTTTTCTGGTTCAGTCGAAGGAAAGAAGTGGACCGCGGTGCGTTCGTACGCGATGGGCGCATCCTCTTGCGCGCAGCCGATGGGGAGCGCGACATCATGCTGGTGTCTGAAATTCCCTTGAAAGGCGCGCACAATGTCGAGAACGTCCTCGCGGCGATCTGCGCAAGTGTGCTCATGGGCTGCCTCCCTCAACAGATCAGGCGAGCAGTCAAGGGTTTCAAAGCGGTCGAGCATCGCCTAGAATTCGTCGCAACGATCGGAGGAGTGCAGTTTTACAACGACTCCAAAGCCACCAATGTGGATGCGACCATCAAAGGGCTGGAAGCGTTTCCCGGCAATATCCATATAATTCTTGGGGGTAAGGACAAAGACAGCGACTACACGGTTCTCAGCCACCTGCTGAAAGAGCGAGTGAAGCGCGTATACACCATCGGCGCTGCGGCAGAAAAGATCGAATCACAAATAAAGGATGCCGCCGAGATCGTTCATGCCGAAACATTGGAAAGAGCGGTGCGACGTGCTGCGGCCGTGGCCGACCCCGGCGACGTTGTGTTGCTTGCTCCGGCGTGTGCCAGCTTCGACCAGTTTGAGAATTATGAGCACCGAGGCCGAGTATTTAAAGAAATCGTGCTCGCGCTCACGGAAAAGGCTAAGAGTTCTTAGTCTCCGATGCCGATAGTCGCACCACCGCAGGGCCAAAAATCAAAATCTCCGACGCGAACCAAGATCACCAACAGCGGTTACAAATGAAACCCTTTAAAATCTCTGCGGCTCTGTGTCTCTGTGGCAACCTCATAAATAATGGCCAAGCGTGTGAGTGTGGATCGCTGGTTGTTTACCATCACCCTGCTTCTGGTCTTTCTCGGACTCGTGATGGTATTCAGCGCCTCGGCGGTAATGGCGAAGGAGCGGTTTAATTCCCCCTACACTTTTGTAGTTCGGCAGCTCGCTTGGGCCGTTGCGGGCATCGCGGTGATGATAGCCGGCATGAAGATCGACTACCGCCGCTACAAGCATCCCGCCGTGGTGTTCTTGCTGCTTGGTTTCACCACATTGATGCTCATCGCGGTCTTTTTTCTGGATCGCTCGCACAATACTCATCGCTGGTTTCATTGGGGCACATTTTCCTTACAACCGTCGGAAGTTGCTAAACCGGTCCTGATTCTCTTCCTCGCATATTTTCTTGAGAGCCGCACCCGGTCAATGGGCGATTGGCGGAACACGCTGCTTCCGGCTATCGCGCCCACTGCGGTGTTTCTGATCCTCATCGTGTTTCAACCTGATCTGGGGACGGCCATCGCCTGTGCCGGAATCACCGCCTGTGTGCTCTTCGTCGCTGGTCTGCAAATGCGCTATTTCGGCTATGCGCTGCTGGCTTCCGTTACTCCTCTTTATTGGCTGATTTTTCATGTGTCCTACCGCCGGGATCGCATTTTCGCGTTCGTGAATCCCTATGCTGACCCACAAGGCCGTGGCTTTCACATTATCCAGTCGTTGATCGCGGTTGCCACTGGAGGTCTAACAGGCTTAGGACTGATGGAAGGCAAACAGAAACTGTTCTACCTGCCCGAACCGCACACCGACTTTATTTTCGCGGTCACGGCGGAGGAGTTGGGATTAGTAGGCTCGGTTCTTGTGATCTTGCTGTTCGCCATATTTCTTTGGCGCGGCATGCGCGCCGCCTTGCGCACCCATGACACCTTCGGACGACTGCTCGCAGTCGGTATTACCAGCATGGTTGTTCTGCAGGCATTCATCAATATCAGCGTGGTGCTTGGAATGATGCCCACCAAAGGTATCCCGCTCCCGTTCATCTCATATGGCGGCTCATCATTGTTCGTAACCCTCGCCTGTGTAGGCATACTTCTGAACATCACCAAGCAAGCCGAGTGATGGAACCGAAGGGTTAACTGTTCTCCTGCGCGTCGCGGTTTATAGTCACTTCATGCGCGTAGTTCTGGCGGGCGGCGGTACGGGCGGCCACGTTATCCCCGCGCTCGCCATTGCTCAAACATTAAAACGCGACTATCTCGCCGAGGTATTGTTCATCGGTACAACGCGCGGGATCGAAAACCGCCTTGTCCCTGCCGCTGGCTTTCCTCTGCGTCTTATTCGAGTGGGCGGTCTCAAGAACGTGTCTCTCGCTACAAGGCTCAAAACTGCATTGGATCTCCCTCGGGCAGTTTGGGACTCCTGGCGCATGCTCACTGAATTTCGTCCCCATGTAGTGATTGGTGTTGGCGGGTACGCCTCCGGCCCAGCGATGTTCGCGGCCGCGCTCAGCCGTCTTCCGACGCTCGCGTTCGAACCCAACGTGGTCCCCGGATTTGCCAACCGCTTAGTTGCGCCCATGGTTTCTGCGGCGGCTGTGCATTTCCAGGAGACCGCTCGTTATTTCCGGCGCTGCCGGGTCACTGGCGTGCCGGTACGGCAGGCCTTCTTCGAAGTTTCCACCAGGAAGAAAGACGAGGGCCAGACAACTCTGCTGATTTTTGGCGGAAGCCAAGGCGCGCACTCGATCAATCAGGCGATCATCGAGTCCTTACCGCTATGGCGCGAGAAGCTCATGGATTTGCGCATTGTCCACCAAACCGGCGAGCGAGATTATAATGACGCGCAAGCAGCTTACCAGCAGGCCGGGATTCCCGCCGAGGTCTACCGGTTCATTGACGATATGCCTGCGACGTTTGCCCGTGCTGATCTGCTAATCTGTCGCTCGGGCGCGAGCACGGTTGCCGAGGTCGCCGCTGCAGGTAAACCGGCAATCTTCATCCCGTTCGCGCGCGCGGCCGATGATCATCAACGAGTCAACGCCCAAGCTTTGGAACGTGCAGGAGCGGCGGTAATGCTGGAGGAATCGAATCTGACCGGTGAGCGGTTGGTCGAATTGCTCGGCTCACTGTTGCAGGATCGCAAGCGGCTGAATCAGATGGGGACGGCAGCACGAGGACTCGCGCACCCCCAGGCAGCGCGGGACATCGCAGCCATGGCAGCGCGTTTGGCGGGTTACGAAACCTGAACTACGATTGGGCCGATTACAGGACAATTCTCATGTTTTCCATGATCAGTGTCCATTCCGGCAAACTCCTGGACAAACAGTTGATTCATGTTCGCTAGAATTCAACGCATTCATTTCGTCGGCGTCGGTGGTATCGGAATGAGCGGTATCGCCGAGGTGCTGCTCAACCTCGGCTACAAAATCTCCGGCTCGGATCTCAAGGACTCACCTACTACCCAACGTCTCGCCGGCTTGGGCGCCACAATCTTCGAGGGACACAGCCCACAAAACGTAGCCGGCGCCGAAGTCGTCGTAATCAGTTCCGCCGTTGCTCAGGACAATCCCGAAGTCGTCGAAGCCCACAGCCTCCACATCCCGGTCATTCCTCGAGCAGAAATGCTGGCGGAATTGATGCGCCTCAAGTACGGCGTTGCTATCGCCGGCATGCACGGTAAAACCACTACCACTTCCATGGTCGCTGCGATTATGGCAGCTGGGGGTCTAGATCCCACCGTCGTGGTTGGCGGACGTGTGGACGCCATGGGTTCGAACGCCCGGCTCGGCAGGTCGCAATATCTGGTGGCAGAAGCCGACGAAAGCGATCGCTCGTTCCTGAAGCTCTCGCCCATCCTCGCCGTCGTGACCAACATCGACCGCGAGCACATGGATTGCTACCGCAATATGCGGGACGTGAAGCACACCTTCCTCGAATTTATGGACCGCATTCCCTTCTACGGCGCAATCGTCCTGTGCAATGATGATGCGCTTCTGCGTCGCCTCATGCCGCAGGTGCGACGCAGGGTGATGACGTATGGCACCCGTCGAGGTTCTGATTTTCACATCAAACTCGCCCCACCAGAATTGAACCCTGGCGAACATCGCCCGCTAAGTCGATTCGGCATTAACTATCGCGGGAAGGACCTCGGCGAATTTACCTTGCATGTCCCCGGAGCTCACAACGTGCTTAACGCGACTGCGGCGATCGCAGTAGGTGTTGGTCTGGACGTTGGCCTGGAACATATCCGCACCGGCCTTGATGGCTTCCGTGGGGTTGATCGCCGCTTTCAACTGCGCGGTACGAGCGCCGGCGTCAGCATCGTCGACGACTACGGGCATCACCCTACCGAAATTCGCGCCACTCTGGCTGCTGCAAGGCAATGTGGCTATCGTAAAATTCACGTCATTTTCCAACCGCATCGCTATAGCCGAACGCAAGCGCTGATGGACGACTTCTCCAAAGCGTACCACGATGCCGACTCGCTCTTTGTGCTCGACATCTACGCTGCGAGCGAGCAGCCCATCGGGGGCGTAACCAGTGAGGTACTGACACAGCGAATTCAGGAACTAGGAGGCCAGCCGGCTCGCTATGTCAGCTCTTTTGGCGCCGCCGTCGAAGGGGTAACAAACCTCGCTGAAGAGGGAGACATGATTCTCACCCTCGGAGCTGGCAGCGTGTACCACCTCTGTCCCATGCTCCTGGAAAAGCTGCAAACCCGCCAGCCGCTTACCCATGAGGGCTGAACTTCGGCTCCCGGTTTGCCGTATCTAAACCTGATAACAAAATCACGGCTCCCTCGTCTAAATCGGGGTAAGGCAGGAGCAACACATGGCATCTGCAAAGGCTTGGTATTGGGTAGCGGCAGGGGTTTTGGCCCTGGGATTGAACAGCGAATATCAGCGTGGCCGCCTGGAATGGGCGCACCGCGCAGTGGACCGATCTCTAGCGTTAACGGAAAGCGCCTCCGACCAAGGCACGCGGTACGTGGCGCTGGCTGAGATCATGCTGGGCCACCGCCGAGCCGAGTTTGGTCCCGCACAAACAGCCTTAGCAGGGGTGCAGACCAAAGTAGCCTGCGCCAGAATGGCGCTAGCTCAGAGAGAACTCGAAAGGTCGCGGCCTCAGTTGGTGAAGGCCCGCTTCGAAATGGAGAAGGCTCACCTGATCGCCGTAACCAGGGATCGCATGGCTTTAGTCGCTTGTCCGCATCAGTCAGAGGTACGGGTTCGTGTTCCCCGCATCATGGTAGATGTCCCGGAGCCTGCTACCTTCGACTCATCCAGGACCGCTGACGCTGACTCAGACTCCGAAAACACGTTCTAGGCTGCGGTTCAGCGGACCTAACTCTATTTGAGTGCTTCCCACTTCTTTCTGCACTTCTGTGCAAAACTATTTAAATTTTCTCTGTCTCATTTCGCGAAAAGAAGTTATAGTGTTTTCGCTCAGCGATTCCCTGACGACAACTACCTGAGTTGATGGCGCGGAAAAGCAGTCCCACCATAACGCAGGATGAGTTGTATCCACCCGACGAGGAGTTTGCGCGTCAAGATATTGACGACGCGCGACTGCTTGATCTGGACGTGGAGCAGGAATCGCCATTCCTTCGCGCCCAGAAGCGCGTTTCTGTTCGGCGCGGTTCTCTCCCCAAAAAAGCGGCTGTGCGCCTGAAATGGGCTTTGGTCGCCCTGACAGCACTTTTCGTGATGGCGATCGCGGCAGGTATTGCCTATCACTACGGTGAACATTCATGGCGCTTCCGCATTGACTCCAGCGACGACATCGAAATTACCGGCATTCACAGCGTCACTCATTCGCAGATCATGGAAGTCCTGGGTGGTGACATCGGCCGCAACATCTTTTTCGTCCCGCTCGCCCTGCGCAAGACACAACTGGAGCAGATTCCCTGGGTCGAATCCGCCAGCGTCATGCGATTCGTCCCCAACCGCCTCAAAGTGGAGATTCACGAACGCACGCCCGTGGCCTTTGCCCGCATCGGCCCTCGCATTTCGCTAATCGATGCCGGCGGCACGCTAATGGAACTGCCAGCTTCGAGCAAAAAGAAATACTCGTTCCCCGTCATCCTGGGGATGAATCCGGGTGAGCCTTTATCCACGCGCAACGCGCGCATGAAGATCTATAACGACCTGACTCACCAATTGGATTCGAGCGGAGCTCGCTATTCCCAAGATCTAAGCGAAGTAGATCTTTCTGACGCGGACGACGTCAAGGTCTCAGTGGGCGATCCGTCAGGGACGGTGCTGGTCCATCTCGGATCTTCTAACTTTCTCGACCGCTACAAAATTTATGTGACGCACGTGCGCGAGTGGCGCCAGCAGTTCGCCAAACTGGAGTCAGTGGACTTGCGCTATGACCGGCAGATCATCGTGAACCCCGATTTGCGCAGCGGCGTGAAGCCCGCACCAATCGCCTTCTCCGCGGCAAAGGCTGCTATCGCGGCCGGAGTTAAACCTGCCGCGCTCATCAGCCGTGAGAGCGTGAAATCGAAGACGGCGATCTCGCCTCCCCCTACGAAACTTGGGTTTCAGCCAGCGCTCAGGCCTAACCCTAAGCGAAAAACAGGAAAGTGGGCGCGCTCCAGGCATCATAAGAAGGCTGCAACCAGCTCGAGTCTATCCTCCGTCTCAATAGCCAAGCACGTAGCGAAAACATCGCAGGTGGTTCCTGCAGCTCCACCCGGCACAGCAACGCGCGGAACTCCATCAACGCAAAATCCAGTTTCTCCAACAAGTTCGACGTTGCCTAAGCCTGTGGAGAACAAGAAACCGAGCCCTGCGATCACAAAGAGCCAAGACAACGGCAAAGATCAGGAAAATCCATAGGGACATGGCAAACCAGCAAGCCAGCTTGATGACGGCGATTGACGTAGGCAGTGCCAAGACCTGCATCCTCTTGGCCGAGATAACTGACAACGGCCTTCGCTATCGTGGCCACGGTCTTACGGATTCTCGGGGTTCGCGCAAGGGTGTCATCGTGGACCTTGAAAAAGCCGCGTCGTCAATTCAAAGAGCCGTCGAGCAGGCCGAGGACGTAGCTGGCGCCCCGATTGAGCACGCTTGGGTGGGAATCGCCGGCTCGCATGTGCGTGGCATTAACAGCCATGGAGGGATCAGCTTCGGCACGCGCGCGCGCGAAATTACCCGCGATGAAATCCGTCTGGCGGTCGACAAGGCTCGCGCCATCCCTCTGCCCAACGACCGTGAGATCGTGCATCTGCTGCCGCAGGAATTCATCCTCGACGATCAGGCTGGCGTCCACGATCCTCTGGGCATGATGGCTACACGCCTCGAAGTTCGCGTCCACATCATTACCGCCGCCTCCAGCGCCACGCAGAACGTCGTCACGGCCGTTAACCGCGCCGGAGTTCACGTGGACGACACTGTCTTCGAGCCACTGGCGTGCGCCGATTCCACCTTGCGCTCCGACGAGCGGGAAATGGGCGTCTGTCTTGCCGATGTGGGCGCAGGTTCCACCGACCTGATTGTGTTTCAGGAAGGCGCAGTATCACATTCCGCTGTCATTCCTATCGGAGGCGATCACTTTACCAGTGACTTGTCGGTCGGCATGTGTACCCCGGTCGCAGAGGCCGAAAAACTTAAGAAGCTTTACGGCAATGTGAGCGCAACGCTGATCCCCGAAGGCAATGAAGTAGAGGTTCCTTCGGTAGGAGACCGGCCTTCGCGTCTGCTGTCGCAGCGATTCGTGGCCGAGATCCTCGAGCCCCGAGCCCGCGAGCTGTTCGAAATGATGCGCGAAAATCTCCGTCACCACGGCATGCTCGAGCGCTGCGTTGGCGGAATCGTGCTCAGCGGAGGCGCTTCGCGCCTGCCCGGGATTCTCGACATTGCGGAATCGGTGCTGCGTCGCCCGGTGCGGCTGGCTTGGCCAGTGCCTATGGCGAAGATGCCTTCCGCGCTGGCCGAACCGGAATTTGCGACGGCCCTGGGAATGGTTTCCTACGGGCACCGCGCTCGAACCGCGCGTGGCATGCAGGATGACGGTTGGAGTGGACGACTGAAAGCACTGTTCGCAAATAAGGGCGCTTAAAGGGAACGGCACGCCTTCAGCCGTGCTGTAGAGAGGCTTTCCCATGAAGCGAAGAAAAAGATCGAAGCACGACAGAAACACCAAACCAAGGGAGCACAAAAATTCAATTATGGCGGCGGACATGAAAAATGAAAATGGCATTCGCATAAGTTTCAATGAAGACACTCGCAACGACGCCAAGATCAAGGTAATTGGCGTGGGTGGCGGCGGCAATAACGCGGTAAACCGCATGATTGATGCCGGCATGGAAGGCATCGAGTTCGTGGTGGCGAACACTGACCTGCAGGCTTTGCGCATGTCTCGCGCCGCCGCCAAAATTCAGCTCGGCGTCAAGCTCACCAATGGCTTGGGCGCGGGCGCCAACCCTGAAGTAGGCCGGAAGGCCGCGCTCGAGGATTCCGACAAAATCATTGAAGCCCTTGAAGGCGCCGACATGGTTTTCGTCACCGCCGGATTGGGCGGCGGAACCGGCACCGGCGCCGCTCCCATCATCGCTTCGCTGGCCAGCGAAATGGGGGCTCTCACCGTTGCAGTCGTGACCAAGCCCTTCGCGTTCGAAGGCAAACGCCGCATGCAGCAGGCCGAGCGTGGCATCTCCGAACTGATGGACTCGGTGGATACCACAATCGTGATCCCTAACGAAAAACTATTGGCCGTCGCACAAGATGCTGGATTCTTCGAATCATTCCGTGTGGCCGACGATATCCTGCGTCAAGGCGTACAGGGGATCTCCGACATCATTACCATTCCCGGGATCATCAACCGCGACTTCGCTGACGTGAAAGCGATCATGGCCGGGATGGGCTACGCCGTGATGGGCACAGCCACCGCCAGCGGCACGCGGCGCGCCACCGAGGCAGCACAAAAGGCGATCGCATCGCCATTGCTGGAAGCCGGAGCCATCGACGGAGCGCGTGGCATCCTCATCAACATCACCGGTTCGAGTTCGCTCAAACTGGCCGAGGTGCAGGAAGCTTGCAGCATCATCCAAACCGCGGCCCATGAGGATGCCAACATCATCTTCGGCGCCGTGCTCGACGACAAGATGAAAGACTCCGTGAAAATCACGGTGATCGCTACCGGCTTCAAAGACTCCGATATCCGGAGGCGCAATCAGGAAATGCACGACACGCTCATCATGTCGCGCGAGCCTTCGAGATATGAGGACTCGGAATTCGAACCCGAGCCGGAACCAGTGCACGCCGCAGTTGCTACAGGAGCATCGGTGGCACAGGCTGCCGGCGGTGGCGAAGTCATCCCGCTCAGTGCCGGGCGTGCCGTGGTCGCTAACTACGAGCAGAATGATCTCGACGTTCCAGCCTTTCTGCGGAAGCGAGGGGAGGCAAACTGAGCGAACTCTCGTTATTGGGACCAACTGCGAGGGACACGAACTTCCGCAAAGGAAGAGATTGATCTGCGGTTTCTTTGTGAACCTTTGTGTCCTTTGTGGTTTTGTCTTCGGTTCTCCGGTTAGCCTTTAATTCTTTCGTCTTTCTCTGTTGGAGTGCTCCATATCCCGAATGCGATGCTCCATCTCGTCCAGGACGACCTGCCACATCTCGATCTCTAACTCGAACTGATGCTTCAGAGGCGTGGTCGTGTTTTGAACGAAGGCCAGGTTACTCTGCATCTGACTGAGAATGACGCGCATCCTCTGCACGTCCGATTTCAAGTCTGCGGCCTGCCCCTCGTGTGACCCTGATGTGTCTTGCCTGGCCTCAACTTGGTACTTGCTCCGCGTCTGTGCGCTGGCCGGTGCCAATGCAGCAAATAGCGCAAATAAAGAAATAAAACCTATTCGGCGTAACATTCTTCCTCCTGAACCCTTGATAGATATTCTAGGCTGGCACAAACTAAAAGGTGGTGTTGAAAGACAAAGCCTTCATCACGCCTGGGCAACAGATTATTCGCGCGCACTCACTTTTTGCTGCGGGCGGCGTCTATATTAGCGACTTCTATTTTATGGAACAGAACAGCCCGCGACGTCGTATTGGTCTTCAGCCGCAGCAGCATTCCAAGGAGGCGAATGTGAAGCGATCCTTCTTTTTCTGGTGCATAACGCTGGTCTGCTGTTTTGTTTTCCTCAGCGCCGAAACGCCCGATTCGAACTCGGATACACCCCAATACAGGAAGGACAATCAGCTCTTGCGCCCGGATGATTATCGCAATTGGATTTATCTTTCATCCGGCCTCAACATGAATTACAGCCCCATGCCCGGAGGCCACGACATGTTTACCAACGTGTTCGTGCCCCAGTACTCCTATCAGGAATTTCTCAAATCGGGCAAGTGGCCCGACAAAACCATGTTTGTCGTGGAAGAACGCGGTGCCACCAGCAAAGGATCTATCAACAAACAGGGCCATTTCCAGACAGATTTAATGGGCATCGGAGTGGAAGTCAAAGACGCCAAATCCCCCGACAAATGGGCATACTTTGCCTTCGGTGAATCCGATAAATCGGCCGCCGCCAATCCCAAGGCCGCATGCTGGCAATGCCACGAGGACCACGCAGCAGTCGAACACAGCTTCGTGCAGTTTTATCCGACGTTAAAGCCAATCGCCAAGAAATTCGGGACATACAAGCAAGCAGCCGAGAACCCGCAGTAACCGTCGAAACGAGCTCCGGGCCGCCGACCAGTTTCCCCAAGCCATGGCATAGGCAACGGTTTGCACAAAATAGGCGCATCTTTGGAGTAATCCCGCCCCATTACGAAAGTCGGAGGTTGGCGCTGCAAATTCCTGCTAACCCCATATCGTATAAGGCACTTAAGTTCATTCCCATCCATTTTTACTGGAATTCACTTTTCAGTTGCGCAGCATACGTAAGTTCCTTAATATCGGAAACATACAGGAACTCAGCCGGTGGCTAGGTATCACTGGCAAGCTTCGTGCACCAAAACTGGTGAAGGTCTCCGGGGAAATAGGGCTCGATGTCGAAACAGGGTTGGTCGATCTTTCGCTTCGCAATCATAGTGTTCCTCGCGTTGCTGCTCAAACAGAGCGGCATTGCCGCCAACGTTAATACCCGTTCTTTGACCTCCAGAAAGTCCAAGTCACAATCGGTCAATGAATCTCAGCGCGCGCGCAGACGGATGAGCCGTCTGGCCCGCAGCCGCGCACCGCGTGCCCGGCTTGTGCGTACCACCCACCGCCGCCGTCATCGTTATTACGAGCGTTTCTCCACCAGTTCATTCGCGCAAGATCTCTCTGATGGTGACGCTACCGCTGGCGAAGATCCGATTGTCCGCCAAGCCGCTTTAGATGCCCTGGGCAATATGAACGGCACAGTGGTCGCCATCGAGCCCACCAGTGGACGCGTTCTCGCCATGGTGAATCAGAAGCTGGCTCTCTCCAGTGGTGCGCAACCCTGTTCTACGATCAAACTGTCCGTCGCGCTGGCGGCTCTCAGTGAAGGGGTGATCGATAAGGACACACAAATTACGCTTGGGCGCCGCAGCCGCATGAACCTGACCATGGCTCTGGCCCACTCTAACAATGCGTATTTCGAAGCCCTCGGACGCCAATTGGGTTTCGACAAGGTCAGCTATTACGCGCACCAGTTTGGGTTGGGCGAGATGGCAGGATACAACATTGAAGGTGAACATCCCGGCACATATCCGGACGCGGAGATTCCCACCAAACTTGGCGGCGTGGGGAAAATGTGTTCGTTCGGCGAGGGTGTTTCCATGACGCCGCTACAACTTGGCGCGATGGTTTCAGCCATTGCCAACGGCGGAACACTTTACTACTTGCAGCATCCAACTTCCGCGGAAGAGGTCGCCAATTTCCAACCGCGGGTGAAGCGCCATCTCGACATCGCTCCCCTGATTCCGGAAATTTCTGATGGCATGGCCGGCGCAGTTTTATATGGCACCGCTCGCAGCGTCCGAATGAACTTCAGTGAGGAAGAAATTCTGGGAAAGACCGGCACCTGCTCGCGCGCGGGAACCCGCTACGGATGGTTTGCCTCTTATGCCAACACTGACATAGGGCGCATCGTGACTGTAGTGTTCCTGGAAGGCGGACGTCCTACTTATGGCCCCAAGGCGGCCGAGATTGCGGGACATCTGTACCGCAATCTGTACGATCATAAATTCTTTATCGCACGCCCAACCGTGCCGACCGACAACGCTGTCATCGAGAAGGTGGGGGTGGCGCAGTAGTCAGACTGACGCCTTCTAGGTTCCAAAGGCCTCTCGTGAGGCCTTTTCTATTTGCCCTTCGTGTTGGAAGAGCTGTTTATCTCCGAATTTCGTTACCAAAGTAACAATGTAAAGGAAGCACTTCAATGGGGTAAGACCTACCTTGTTGCTTGGCGAGTATCTCCCAAACCCTTGTCTCGTGGCGCTTTTGATGGCTACTGGGCTGCAATAGTAGAAGGTAGTTCCTCCTATTAGCACAAGCATTCCCCCGCGGCGTTTCGACAAGGAGAGCAGCCATGCAAGAGAACGGTTTCGCATCCTTACATAATTCTTCCGCCGAAGCTGTCATGACCGGAGCCGAGCCGGATCGGCGCCGGGAAAAGCGTACTCTCTTCCGTCTTCCAGTCTGGATTCAGCTTCAGCCCCGCGACCCTCACCGACATGTTGGGATGGTAAGGGACATGAACCGCAAAGGCATCTTCTTCTATTCGGATTTTGCATCCACTGCAGGAAGTGAACTGGAGTTCGTCCTCAGATTTCCGGCGTGGACAAGCAGCCCTCCCATTGCTTGCAAGGGCAAGGTGGTGCGCATCCAGAAAGCTCCCGTGGGTGCGGTATATGGGGTGGCGGTCAGTCTGAGTCGCTACCGCGTACTCGCGTAAGCCTGAACCCGTCACTGCGGCGCGGCAACAATTTTTCGGCCACCAGCGCTGGTTACTGGTGACGATGATGCGAATTTCGGCTAAGCTCTGTCCATGGCCGAACCAAAAGAGAATCAACTCGTCAAATGGATCATTGCGGTTGCGCTAATCGCTCTTGCCGCATGGATGTATTTGCGGAAGTAGCTGCGGGCCGCAACTTCCTGAAAATTAGACGAATTCCATTTTCTAACTCCTTGAGAACAACCCCGTTGCCCATACAGCATCTCAGTCGCCGGAGGTTGCAATGATGAATCAGGATGATCCGATCAGTGTGATTGAAAAGCTGATTGAAACGAACAGGGACGGGGAAAAAGGATATAAAGACGCCGCCGATCATATTAAGCGGCCTGACCTTAAGGCCTTCTTTACGGAACAGAGCGCCGAACGTGGCCGCTTTGCCCGGGAATTGGAGGCTGAGTTGGCGCGCCTCGGCAAAACCGGAAAGAAAGAGTCAGGATCGGTTGCTGGCGCGATGCATAGAGCCTGGATCGATCACCAAGGCGAATCTTGGCGGTGGCGACCACACTATTTTGGAATCCGTTGAACAGGGCGAGGATAGAGCCAAGGAAACATATGAAAAAGCTCTGAACGCATCGCTGCCACCCGGGGTGCAAATGATCGTCCGTCGCCAGGCAGAAAGCATCCGCGGAGCGCATGACAAGGTTAAGTCAATGAGGGATAGTCTCGCTGCATAGATGAGCGTCGTTTTTCCTTTGTAGAGGGAGTTGCCTTGTCCGTCGTGGGCAACTCCCTTTTGTTATTGGTCTGCACTCTTCGAGGATTTTCACCTCCGACACTACTTACGTCTGGCAGCTATACTCCTCAACAAGGCACCGAGAACCGTGTCGGACACAAAAACCATTCTCTTCGCTTGCGTTCATAACGCTGGCCGTTCCCAAATGGCAGCAGCATTCTTCAATGCGCTCGCCAATCCCGCAGCCGCAAGCGCGATTTCCGCGGGAACTCAGCCCGCAGAGCATGTTCATTCGGAGGTTATCGCTGTCATGCGCGAGGCTGGAATCGATTTAGGCCGGGCCATTCCTCGACGGCTGACAGATAACTTGGCCGATGGAACTAATCTTTTGATAACCATGGGTTGCGGGGAGGCTTGCCCGATCGTTCCCGGTGCGCGTCGGCAAGATTGGCCATTACCAGATCCCAAAGGCAAGAACATAGAGGCGGTGAGGCAAATCAGGGATGAGATCCGCTGCAAAGTAGAGAAACTGATAGCGACTGAACACTGGGAGCGGCCTGAAAACCCGACTTGAGGTTGAGATTCCAAGCTAGCCTAGACTGAGCGCAACGATGTTGGGGATCTTCTACGAAACAAGCCAACCTACACGTGAAATAAGTATCAAGCCCATCCGTCGAAAATTATCAATTGGAATAACATGATCTATGGCATTTATCCGCCACGTGGTGTGGAGCATCATACTGTTGCTTGCCACCAGCGGCCTCGGGGCAGCGCAATGGATGGGCAAACAGACAGGTTGCTACCCAGATGCAATCGTTGCGAATCCAAACCGGCCAACGGTGGCTAATCCGGCAGATATTACGCAATATGGCGTGTTGGAGCTTGAATACGGCGGGGATACAGCGTGGCCGCAGGAGATGGCAAATCAAAATTCGCTCGGCGGACTTCTGAAATTCGGGTTGCTATGTGACGCGGAAATTCGCTGGACCACGACGTCATTTCTCTTACAGAGAGATGCGACCGGCACGCACAGTGGGGTCGGCGATAACTGGGTTGGTCCACAGGTGCGGATATACAAGCAGACGAGGCGAGTGCCCACCGTCTCTTTGGGCTACGCAATCAAACTACCGTCCGCCAGCCGGGAAAATGGACTCGGGACTGGACGCGTCGATCACTCATTCACTGTTCTTGCGAGTAAAGACTTTGCAGGTGTGCATTTTGACTTCAACGTCACGCATTTTCTGATCGGACGAGAGGACGCGTCCGGCTTCGTCCGGAATTATCAACTCAATCTGGCCTTCGCACACAAGGTCCGCGGGAAGCTCCAATTCACCGGCGAATTCTATGGCGATACCCGGCTTGACCGAACTGTTCCCGGTTTCATTTCGTCACTGTGGGCGCTCACGTACACCATTACGCCGCGACTGGTGGTTGACGCAGGTTTCGAAACCGGACTTACTTCCGGAGGACCGCATCGTCATGTGTTCGCCGGCGCGACGTATTCAATTGGAGAGTTCTATCCGGGATGGCGACAGCGACGGAGGTCCCTGCGTTCACCATGACAAGGGCCTTGCTGTCCAGATCAAGTGTATGGAGCCTACGAACAACCGGCGACTATCGACGAGTCTTGACCTCGTCTCTCTCGATCACGCCGTCCTTGATGTGGATCACGCGGTGGGCATACTCGGCGATGTCGTGCTCGTGGGTGACCAGGACGATGGTATTGCCCCCAGCGTGCAGCCGGTCCAGCAATGCCATAATCTCCAGACCGGTCTGCGAATCCAGGTTTCCTGTGGGTTCGTCGGCCAAAATGATTGAGGGTTTGTTGACCAGTGCGCGCGCAATCGCGACTCTTTGCCGCTGTCCGCCGGAGAGTTCGTTGGGCTTGTGGGTCATGCGAGATTCCATGCCCACAGATCTCAATGCATCCTTGGCGCGTTCCACACGCTCTTCTGCAGGGATACCAGCGTAGATGAGAGGCAGTTCGACATTGTGGAGGGCGGTGGCGCGGGCCAACAAATTGAAAGTCTGGAAAACGAATCCGATTTCCTTGTTCCGGATGCGTGCCAGCTCATCGTCGTCCAACTCGCTCACCAGTTGGCTGTTGAGCCAGTAACGTCCCTGGCTGGGCGTGTCGAGGCAGCCGATCAGATTCATCAAGGTGGATTTCCCCGATCCACTGGGACCCATGATTGCTACGTATTCGTTGCGCTGAATGCGCAAATTGACGCCGCGCAGAGCATGGACCTGCTGTTCGGAACCCATGTCATAGGTTTTCCAGAGGTCTTCGGTCGAGATCATGCACGACTCTGGCGGTGCTCCCACCACGGCCTGGTTGATGCTGATTACTTCTGCGGTTGCCATGCTCTGCTCCTTATCGTCCTTATTCATTGCCTGGTGGATACCCGCCGGATTTGATTTTTCTAGTTAGCCATACTTAACAGGGTTCCCGCCAGCTGTCTATTGGACGAGTCACGCGGACGAATGTTATGAGCCTTCTTCGTCTTCCTTCTTGGGGGCGGAGTTGTCCACTTTGACGCTGGCGCCGGGGCGCACGGTGCGCAAAACCTTGTAACTGCCCGTAATAATTTGGTCGCCTTCCTGCAAGCCCTTCAGGACTTCAATGTCGGTGGTACCGGCAACCCCCGTTTCTACCGGCACGAACTCCGCTTTCTTGTTCCGAATGACGAACACGCCC
>Ga0137393_10001230_pt1 | contig 16162 bp, 14 predicted proteins | sample 15con2h34BmetaG_FD_101396 | JGI IMG/M metagenome (GOLD analysis project Ga0137393, IMG submission 101396) | Vadose zone soil microbial communities from Angelo Coast Range Reserve, California, USA - 15con2h3.4B metaG | ecosystem: Environmental > Terrestrial > Soil > Vadose zone > Saprolite...
CGCTCTTTCTTGCGCGCGCACAGAACGAGATTCGCCCCCATTTCCGCCAGGCCTTCGGCCATCTGCCGGCCCAGCCCGACGGAACCGCCGGTGACGATCGCCACGCGGCCGCTGAGATCGAGAAGTTTCTTGATATTCATTCGGAATTTGGGGCCGGAGCCAGCGTCCCTTCTTGAATCCACTTTGCTCAGCAGCGCGGGCTTCGCTACGCAGTATTTCCCGAGCCGCAAAACGGCGGCTCCGTTTGAAACGCGTACGTGTGGACAACGTGCCTGCAACGAGCTTCGTCGCGAATATAAGCCCGAAACAACTCGTTCGGGTGTCCCCTAGCGCTCGCCGCGCTCGAAGGACGGGTCGCCGCACAAGAACCCGAATTCGCACTCCTCGGTGAGTGCATCGAATGGCCGCAGATACCGGCTTGGATTGAATTTGAAAAACGCTGGCGGAACAGGAACGATACCCGCCGAGGTGCCGAAAATGTTAAATCCTGGTCCGAGCGCAGCTGCGGCATTGTTCAGGTCGCTGGCGTCGACGTCGTTCCACTTCCCCGTATCCAGGCGGTTGATGAGCGTCTGAGCCGCAGCGATGGTTTCCGCCGGGGTAAACGTGCAATGTCCAGCGCGATCCACAAACGTGCGGCGTAGGAATTCCTCGTTGCCCGCTTCCTCGACAACATTCTTGTACGCGCTTTCATTCTGAACCACTACCAAGCCGTCGCCCTTGGTATGCAGCGTCAGGACCGGGAAATGGATTTCGCCGTTAAAGATGATATTTCTCTCCAGGTAGCGGACGGCCTCGGGATCGGCGCTGATGCGCGCGGTTTCATTGAGCGTCTTCAGGTCGGCGTCGAGATCGAGGCCGGCTTGCTCGTAAAGCGCGCGAACCTCCTCACGGCTAATCGAGCGATCCAACTGTTTCCGGTAATCGACGCCTGTGTTCCAGGAGACATTGCCCCGTGCGCGCGCCTCGAGTTCGGCGCGAAACGCAAAAACAAACGGAAAATCCACTCGTTCATCCCACAAGAACTGGTTTGCTTCCTGGGACGCAAAATCGGTGGGCGCAGGCTCCGGCGACAGCGGTGTAAACCACCCCGGCAAGTCGCTCAAAGCGCCTGACAGTGCTATGCGCGCTCTCCCCTGCGGTGTCGCCTGCGCCTGCGCCAACACTACTTCGGCGAGGTGCAGGTTTGCAAACGGATTGGCAATATTGACGAGCTGCAGCCCCGTCCCCGGCGCAAGCAGTGTCTTGAAAGCGAACTCGGAATCCAACGCAGTGTTCCACGTGGCTACGCCGCCGGAGAGCACCCCGCACATAGGCAGCGCGGCGTCAAAGCGCTCCGCGTGGCGCTGGATGAGGCCGGCAGTGATGATTCCGCCGAGCGAGTGTCCCCAAGCGATGGTCCTCTTTGGCTGGCCAACGACGAGCTTGAACAGATCGAGCACGGCGATTTGATCCAGAAGCGCTTCGTGGATGGCCCACCCGGTGGTCGCATAGGAAGACCCGGCCAATGCGTACCCGCTGGAGAGCATGAAAAATCGTGTGAAGGGATCTCCCACATCCCGCGCCGGGTTCGCACTGCCAGGCACAACATAACCGTGACTGTAGAGAAATAGCGTGCCGTTCCATTTGGCCGGCACTTCAATCAAGTAAGTCGCGCCGTTAGCAAGAGTTCCGGTTTTCGTGGTAACGCCTGCCTGCGCATATGCGGTACCGGAGACGGTGAGAAGAAAGACTGTTGTCACCGCCAACAGAAAGAGTGTTCGCTTAGTCATTGGTCTCATTTCATGAGCCTCCTATTTCCAAACTCGAACTGCCAAGGGGAGCTAAGTCACGCATGATTCGAAATCCGTTGACGCGGACTGTCTGAATCTCACGACTCGCACTTGACATTGCCAGGTGCAAAAATCCTTTCAGTATTCAGGGAACCGCGCCTACTGTGCCGGGGACGGCACGTCCAGCAATGATGATCTCTCAACCTTTAGAAACTCAGGCGCACGCCGAACTGGAGTTGCCGCTTCGGTAGCGCGGAGGTAAAGCCTAGCGGCTGGCTCGGTAATAGAGTTCTGTCTCCCTGTAAAGGCTGAGTGGGCGGGGCGATGACGCCCACCACATTGTTCACGCTGCCGAAATTCGTGCGGTTGAAGAGATTGAATCCCTCAACCATGAATTGCAGCGTGCGCTCCTCGGCCATTTTGAACTGCCAGCTCAAACGCGTGTCAAAACTGACATAATTCGGGCCAACGCCGGTGTTGCGTCCAACCCCCGGCGGCCGGTCCGTAGTGGAGTGGCGGTCATTATTGACGTTCGTTCCGGCCAGCAGATTAAAAGGATGCGCGCTGTTGTAACGAAAAATCGGTGCCAGCTCAAAGCCTGAAAGGATACGACCCTGCCACGGACTCTGGATTACGCCCGCGACCACCACCTTGTGCCGCTGATCAAAGGTCGAGAGGCCACGTTCGGCGGCCAGAGTGGTCTGATCATTCGGAGCATAGTCACTGTTGAAATCGGTCGTGGTGTCAATGGCTTTACTGAAAGTGTAATTTGCCATGAGAGTGAAGTGATGACTGAAATGTTTTTTGACCTCCAGGATGCCGCCCTGATAAACGGCCGACCCTTGCGACGAATATTCGTCGGTCTGCAGAAGACCAAAATTGGCGAAGCAGGTGGGGAGCTTGTTAAAAATGTTGACAGCGCCATTAGGGCAAGCCGCTAGTGTCGCTGGCGCCGATGCTGCCGATCCTGGTGCTCCTGCTTGAGACACATTCCACTGCCGAATCGGAATGTTCGCGGGCCCCGCCGAAACAAACGGCGCGGGAAGCAGGTTCGTATCAATAGCCACTGGGAGCTTGAGTGTGTGAACGTAGATATAGCTGGCGGAAACGGAGAGGCCACCTCCTATCTGGCGTTCGATTCCAAACTCGCCTTGCTCCGAGTAAGGGTTCTGATAATCGGGCTGGCCGCTGAAAAGCACGGTAAAAAAAGGATTCGGGCCGGTGTGAGTGATGGTGATGGGCTTCGCCGTCGGACACGGCGACCCAAACGGCACCACCCCGCCGCAATAAACGCCAGGGGGCCCGAACACGCTCGACGGGTCAGTGAACTGCCCCAGATCGGCCGGCGTGATGCAAGCAGCCTGCCCAGGCGCCAGCGTGCACGGAGCAATCTTTCCTTGCGCAAATAGCGTCTGGAAAATTGTCGCAGACGAGGTGATAGGTGTTGTGAGAGGTACGAACACTTGGGCAATCTGCCGGAAACCATTCACGCTACCCAAAGTTTGCACTACGTTCGGAATCTGGGCATACACTGGGGAGTAGAAAATCCCATACCCTCCGCGAACCACGGTCTTGTGGTTTTTGAACGGGTCCCAGGCAAACGAAACGCGAGGAGCAAAATTGTCCTTATCAGTATTCAAGTTGCCATATTGCACGTCCAGTTCATATCGGATGCCATAGTTTAAAGTAAAGTTTGGCCGGATGGCCCAGGAGTCCTGCCAATAGGCGGCAGCAAACGGCCGGTTCGCGGTATAGACGGGATTGTCAAAGCCCTGCTGGTAGAACTGAGGCAGGCCCAAAGAAACCGTCTGCAACGAGTCGAGAGCAGCCGGAGTCACTGTTGCCGGAAGGCCGCAGGCGGCCGCAGGCGCCGCCAAACATGGGCTGAGCAAGCCACCGGAGAGATTGCCAAAAACAAATCGTCCGGGAAAGAAGGTGTGAGACTCACTGTGGTTACCGCGGATCAACCCCCCGCCTCCCATCTTCATCGTATGGTGCCCACGAGTCATGGCGAAATTGTCGGCAAATTCGTAGCGGCGTGTGATCGTCAAATTGGGCAGGAAAATCTGATTCCCCAGATTTGCGAAACCCGGGATATCGAGTCCCACTTGGCCAGTGGCATTGGAAATCACGTTAAAGTCGTTGTAACTCCACTGCACGCGGGCTTCATTCGAAGTACGCCGGCTGAACTGGTGGAACCAGGAACCCTGGAGCGTGTTGTCATAGGTATGGATCGAACTTCCCCGCGAAAACCCTGTCAACGATTGCACGTCGGGATTTTCTTCCAGGTCATGCACATAGCTGTAGCGCAGGAAAAACTGGTTTTGATCGCTGAATTGGTGATCGAACCGGCCGGACGCCTGGTATTCGCGCGTGTTGAAGGGAAACACTCCGCCATTACTTTCAAACTGGCTGTTCAGGAACGCATTCCGCGCCATCTGACCCGCATTCAGACCTGTAGTCGGAGACACAGTCAAGGCGCTGGTCAGCGCGGCGGCACACGCCGCGGCAGGCATTGCGAGCCGCCCGGCGAAGCAATTCACGGGGGCCGCGCCTCGGCCCGCGAGCCCGTTCAGAATCGCAACCTGATTATTCGTTAGATCACTTTGAGGGCGAAAAATTTTGGTATCGGTGAGAAGTGGAACGGCGTTCTGCGCATCCTGGCGCAAGCTTTCAAAAGCAACGAACAGGAAGCTCTTGTCTCTCTTAATGGGTAAGCCCAGCGTTCCGCCATATTGCTGGCGGCTCAACGAATCCTTAATGGGCTGGCCTTGCGTGTCAGGCTGACCAGGATTGAACGTTGCGCCCGGTTGCAGCGCCTGGCTGAAGGCAAACGGGTCGCGTGCGTCGAAAACATCGTTACGAAAAAAGCCGTTGAGGCTGCCGTGCACCTGGTTCGTGCCTGACTTCGACACGATATTAATCGACGCGCCGCCGGCACCGCCAAGTTCAGCCGTGTAGTTGCTCCGGTTAATCTGGAATTCCTGCACGGCGTCCTGGCTCAGGTTCGGTCGCACTCCGCCGGAATCGTCATTAAACTCGCCGCCATCCACGGTTACACTATTTCCTCGGCCATTGCTGCCATAGAAGGAAAGCCCGCTTTGCGGCGTCTGCTTCACTCGAAATTCTGTGTCGCTCGCCTGCCGCGTGGAGTCTGTGACACCAGGAACCAGCAAGGTGTAGGTGAGATAGTCGCGACGGTTGATGGGCAATTCTTTGATGTACTGCTCGTTGATAGTGTCTGCTTGGTGGCTCAGCTCGGTATCCACCACGGGGGGCTCCGTGGTTACCTCAACCACCTCAGTGCCGGAAGATATTTTCATTCTAAAGTCCAGGATGACGGTCTGGCCCACACTGACAACCACGTCTCTCAGTATTTCCGTCTGGAAGCCCGCGATTTTTGCGGTTAGGCGGTAAGTGGCCGGAGGCAGCCCGGCAAACTCATACTGGCCGTTTTCGTCGGTTACCGAAGTCCGGCGGATGCCCTTCTCGGCATCCTCAGCAACGATGGTTGCTTTGGGTATGACACCGCCGGCTGGATCGGTGAACGTGCCTCTAATGCCGCCCGATGAGCCGACACCCTGTGCAAAGGTCACCGGGCCGGCCAATAACAGCCCTAGCATGAATACGAATAGACCTGTCAGCAAGGTCGATTTCATAGCTCCTCCTGGTTCCTTGAAGGCAACTTGTTTATGGACTTGATCGGACCCAAGTTTACATGTTCTTTCTATAATGAATCTTGTGATAAACAAGGGGTTACTGTTGACCTCATTACTTCAACTCGGCCAAGAGAATCCAGCACCAGCCAGTCAGGGGATTTAAGACTCTCGCGATTTCCTTGAACCCCGTTCCCCCGGCAAAACTATCAACTTTTGTGATAGTCCGTATCACATAATATGAACTAACGTCAAGACGAATTCACAACCTTCCTGCAATCGGCGGGCCGGGCCACACTTCGGCTAGACTCCTTGGCGACATTCTCGATGTTTTGCGTGTGGCTCGCGTAGCGGGGCGATCGCCCCCTGCCAGGCACCCAACAACGCCTCGCATTGTGGTCCTGTTCAGCGGGGGACAAGCACAATACGGCCGGAAACGTTCCCGTGCCGCAGTTGCTCAAGTACTTCGTTGACTTGTTCTAAAGGTCGAGTTGCTACCTGACAGCGGACCTTGCCGGCGGCTGCCATTGCGAGCAGCTCGCGCAGGTCCTGTCGTGTTCCGACAGAAGAAGCCTGGATACGCAACTCTAGCGCGGCCATCAGGATGGGCGGGAAGCAGATGGACTCAGACGGCAGGCCTACGACCAGGAGAATCCCGCCGGGCCTGACGCAGGGACAGGCCGTGTCATAAGCTGCTTTTGCAGCAGAAGTCACTAACGCAGCATGAACACCGCCCGCGCGCCGCAGCTCCTTGACAACATTTGTAGTCGCTGCGTTCAGCGTGACGGATTCGCCAGCGCTTCTCGCATGCGCGAGTTTTTCTTCGGAAACATCAACGGCAGTGACAATCGCGCCCATGCTCCGGCCGATTTGCACGGCTAAGTGACCCAGGCCGCCGACACCGAAAACCGCCAAACGCTGGCCTGGCTGGATTTTGGCGTGCTGCAAGGCACGATAGACCGTGACCCCCGCGCAGAAAAGAGGTGCGGCTTCGACGCAGGTAAGTCCGTCCGGAATCTTCAGGGCATGACTCGAGGGAGCCTTCACGAATTCTGCATAGCCGCCATCCACGGTTACGCCAGTAATCTGTTGTTTGGCGCAGAGATTCTCATTGCCTTCCCGGCAGAATTCGCATTCGCCACAGGTCCAGTGCACCCAAGGGACGCCAACGCGATCGCCAACTTCCAAGTCATTGACGCGGGTGCCTTTTTCCACAACTCTGCCAGCGATTTCGTGTCCAAGGATCAAGGGCGTCTTGGTAATGGGAACGATTTGCGGCCAATCGCCGTTGGCCACGTGTAAATCCGAGTGGCAGACGCCACACGCTTGCACCTCTATCAGCACCTCATGCGCCGCAGGCTTCGGCTGAACGACCTCTTCGATGGTCAGTGGCCTCTTCAATTCGTGCAGGATGGCTGCCTTCATTGCATCTACCTCGCCGAATTTGGGATGCGCGGCTCAGGTCTTTGCGGACGCGCAGCGAACTCCTCTGACTTTGCTGCAAAATGGAGGGGATCCCCCGTTACGGCTTGGCGCCGCGCAAGAAAAACTCGACCGCGTTTCGCACTCGCTCGGTGAGTTTGTGAGGTCCAGTAAGATCTACTGCCCACTGACGGACAACGGTATTGAAAAGTCCTTCCATGAATTCGGCCAGGTGTACGACTGGAAAATCAAGGGTTATCTCCCCGTTTCTCTGGCCTTCCGCGATGATTTCACGAAGCAGGCTAACGGTCGCGGCTTCCGCCCCTCGGAGCTCGGGTGAGCGCACCGGATCCATCGCGCCGGCGAGAATCACGGCCTGCCAAAGCGGTCGCCCCACCTCCGTTACGTTGCCCAAAGTTTCGTAGAACCGGCGTAGGCGTTGCTCTGTGGTCGCTTTGGTGGACAGCTCGGATTTGAGGCTTTCGGCTTGGCGGGCAAACGCACGGCGTCCCACTTCTCGCAATACGGCATCTTTGCTGGGGAAATAGCGGAAAAACGTGGGCTGGCTAATTTCCAGAGTCTGAACAATGTCGTCGATGCGTGTGTTCTCGTAGCCGCGCTGGCGAAAAAGATGCAGAGCCGTTTCGACGATCTGCTGACGAAGGCGCGCTTTCTTGCGTTCGCGAAGGCCGGCCATAGGCCCCTGGCCGGACGTCTTATTGCCCCTCCTTTTTTTCTTAGCTTCGCGCTCGTTGACGCTCCCTGGCGCTGGCGAGGGCAGGGGCGATCGTCTCACAGCAGTCTTTGCGCGGCCCATTATACGTTTCCTCCTGGATGGAATGCCGCTCGGAGTGAGCAGCCTATATTCCGATAGTCGCGCTAACATTATAGTGACTAACTCCAAGTTGCAAGCTTCGCGATGAATTCACGCGCAAAGCCGTGCAAACCGCAGACTAAGGCTCATATTTGGCGGCCCAAGAGCCTCGTTCGAAATCGGGGAATCCCCCTTCGCGCCGCTTTTTCCAGGCTAGCCAAATGAACCCCATTGGCTGCTGGAAGATATGGGAAGCTATCCGTAGCACATCTGCTTTTAGTCGGTTTTTTCCAATCGGGAAACGAAGTATCCAGCTAGACAGTTCTCGGTACGAATGGCGCGTCCAGCAAAGTTTTGGTTGCCTAGCTCGCCCATTTGAAGGGATATTCAAAAGACGTAAGTGGTTGCAGCACCGCGTCTTATGAATTTTTCTACGTCGTTCGCAACGAGGAAGGCGGGGGTTCGAATCCCCTCTCGTCCACCAGATTCAAAAGGGCCGGTAGACATTCCACACAGATCCTGACCTGAAAGCTACAAACGCCTAATGCTACTAAGTCGCCTGCTTGGGAGGCAGGCGCTCTACTAGATCCACACGACCTGCGACAGTGGGCTTTTGAACCATCGCTCCTTTTCCAAATAGTTTCGCTCCGTCGCCAAGTCGATTCCCGTGATGTTTTCTAGGCCTGACACTCAATCGCGTAGAGTCGAGTGCGTTCCGTTTTCCATCATTTTCCAATTACCAGAAATCTTGTTTTAGTTAAGTGCCGCCAGTTCAGCGTGTTAGGGTTTGCTAGAGGAAGCTTGGGAAGCTCTATACAAAACTCTGAAACCGATTGATCTGGCGGCGCTTAGCTTTCCGGGCGATAGCCTTAATTGGAAACCAGATGGAAATTGACGAAGTACCTTGAACTGGCGCTACTTGATCGTCTTCACCAAAGGCGTCGCACGCCATAGCTTTCGAAAGATCTTTCATTGCTGATGATTGGAATATTCTCGGCCTGAGCTTGGGCGATGAGCATACGGTCAAATGGGTCCTTGTGAGGGCCTGGCAAAAGTCCAGCCCGAATACCATGGTCTGCAGAAATAGCTAGCGACTGAAAACCTTCGCGTTCAATTAGGCCAGAGAAATCAGCCGCCAGGTCTGTAGCAGTCGGGAGTTTTCCCAGCCTGACGTTGATGGCGATCTCCCAAGCCGAAGCAGCACTTACAATCAGTGTGTTTCTGGTCTCCGCAATGATCCTTCGAGCTGGTCGCGTTAGCGCGGGATCATCGGAGAGCCACCACAGCAGAGCATGCGTATCGAGTAGTGCGCGCAAGTGTACTACTCCCAGGAAGTAAGTTCGCTAATCGGGAGGGGCTCAAAAAACTCAGGTCCCACACGCAACTTGCCTTTCTACGATCCCGGCTGGCGTTTACCTTTTACCTCGCCGACCGGAACGAGTCGAGCTACCGGTTTTGACCCGCGTGCAATGATCACTTCCTCTCCCTCGGAAGCTTTCGCAATTAGCCGAGAAAGGTTTGTTTTGGCTTGGTGGATAATGACAACACTCATTGCAACTCCTCAGCTAATCTATCTTAGCTCACTGACGTGTCCCACGCGCCAGGCTGGTCTTCTTGCGACAACGTCGAAGTCGACGGGGAATTCACTCCGGGAAAACTATGGTTTGGGGTACTTCGATCTGGATACGCGCGTGTTGGAACCGCTTCAAAATCCGTTCGGCCAAAAGTGTTGTCTATGTAGCCGTTTTGTAACCCATGTGTCCGGGTCGGACACTCGCGTCGTCGGACGCGAGAAACACCATGACATTGATGACCTCTTCAATACGACCGATACACTTCATCCGAGACGTCGCTTCACCGCAATGCCGGGGCTTCCAGGATCGGGAATAGCGAGGTTTGTGCCGCTACAAGATCGCCGTCCGCGATGCCGCAGCCATTCCAGCGCCACGGTCCGCGAGGTTTACGGACGCTCGCCCTCAGAATTCAGGCAGTCGGCGCTGCATTGTTAGGGCCTGTTCAAGCAAATCGCTAAAGATTGTGATAGCGACCCTCTCTTTCTGGATGGCCTACTGCCCGCACCCGCACTTCGGGTATTCATGGAGAGAGCTGTCATGATTGAGAAAACTTGTGCGCCTTGCAACTTCAAACTAGGTGTATACGCTCTTCGGCGTGGAGTGGGCGGAATCTCTGGATTGGACCCTGCCGGGCTCACCAGACGAGCGAGGGGTGAAGGAGCCAACCGGTCTTTTCCGGAAGAGATGCCGGAGCTGGAGGCGACGAAGCTGTGAGATGACCAATCTCTCGTTGCAAAGGAATTCTCCGATGAGATCGAATGAAACCGTCACCGTTTTTGGCGCTTACGGCCACACCGGACGCTTTGTCGTTTCCGAGTTGCGCAAACGTGGGTGGACGCCAATCCTCTCCGGACGCGATCCCGATAAGCTGAATGCTCTCGGAGACATCCATCCCGGACTAGACGTGCGGCCTGCGTGCGTCGATGACGCAGTATCGCTGGATCGCGCGCTTGTCAGCGCAGCGGCTGTTATAAATTGCGCCGGACCTTTTGCTAGAACCTCCGCGCCCCTGATCGAAGCCGCGTTGCGCGCCAAGATTCCTTATTTGGACGTCGCAGCGGAGATAGAAGCCAACGTGGACACGTTCGAGCAATACGCTGATCGAGCGCGCCAGACAGGCATCGTCATTGTGCCCGCGATGGCTTTTTTCGGCGGCCTGGGTGATCTGCTCGCGACGGCCGCCGTAGCAGACTGGAAGACCGCAGATGAGATTTGCATCGCGTATGCGCTCAGTAGCTAGAAGCCAACTCTCGGGACGAGGGCCACGACCCAAGTTTCGAGGCAGCGAAGAGGCGGCCGGCGAATTGTTTTCTCGAACCATCGATTTGAATTCCGCACGGACGACGCGCCGATAGTCGATTGGACTTTCCCGGCCCCCATCGGTAGGCAGGCGGTCATTGGAGAATTCACCATGGCGGATAGCGTAACGATTCCTCGGCATTTAAGGACGCCCGAGATCCGCACCTACATGACGCTCACGCCGCTCAAGGACTTGGACGATCCAGACCTATCGCCGCCGCCAGCGGCCGATAAGAGCGGACGTTCAGCTCAAACTTTCCTCGTCGAAGTGGTAGCGCGCTCGGGAAGCGCGGAACGTCGTGCAGTGGCGCGCGGCCGAGACATCTATGCGATCACCGCGCCCATTGTCGTGGAAGCGGCTCAACGTGTCGTCACTCGGCACGCCGAGAGAACTGGCGTCTTTGCCGCCGGCGAAATCTTTGACGCGCGAGACTTTCTGATGTCGCTGTCCCCGGCACATCTCTCAGTTGAGATTCAGTGATAGAACTCTCGCGCGGATTCTCCCTAAGTTCGTGTCGCAACTCCCGAGCGATAGCCCACGCCGAAACTGATGTCTCACTATCAAACCAAGGTGATGCGTCGACTTGGGTTGTACTCCCTGTCTTCCATTGAAGTGAAGTACGGGACTGAAGGTTAAAATCACTCATCCGCGTGGCACTTTCATCGTCATTTACGAGGTGTCAACGACGGGAATGATACACTCTTCCTGTGACACTGCCGCGTCAGAATTGTGGCGCGCAAAAAGTGAAAGTAAAAACGTATGTCTGAATTTGTCGTTCAGTCTCTCCTGAAAACCCCGACCGTTGCGATCCGGAACACGTACTGCCAAGGCAGCTGCCGGCACCAGACCGCAGAAGAGTGCACGGCCACCACACAACTGGTGTTTCCATATCGCGGCGTCTATGTGCGACATCTGGGGAATGACCAGGCCGTGGCCGAGGCGAACCAGGTGCTGTTATTCAATGCCACCGAAGGCTACCGGGTCAGCCACCCCGTGCCTGGTGGCGATGCCAGTCTGACGCTAGACATCAACGAACCACTGCTGCGCGAACTGGCGCCACGTGCTTTTTTGCGCGACAGCGCGATGCTGGCGTTTCGACAGCATCGCCTACGAATTGATGCGCGCGCTCAAGCGCTTGTGGCGCTGCTACGGCACAGCCTGCGCCAAAACATCGCGGAACCTTTGGAAGCAGAGAGCCTGGCCTTGACCCTAGTGCGGCGGGCGCTGGGGCCGCGCACAACGCACGCACCGAGTGGCAGCGTGGGACGGCAACGGCTGGTGGATCGGGCCAAGCTTGTGCTGGCCGGCGATCTGGCGCGGCGCTGGACGTTGGCGGAGATCGCCGCCGAAGTGCGAGGCTCCCCAGTTTATCTTACCCAGGTCTTCCAACAAGTGGAGGGTCTGCCCCTGTATCGCTATCAGTTGCGACTACGGCTAGCGCGGGCACTAGACCTTCTCGGACAATATGGCGATCTGACCGCCCTGAGCCTGGACCTCGGCTTCTCTAGCCACAGCCATTTTAGCGCTACATTCCGCGAGGCTTACGGCCGTTCGCCTTCGGAGTTCCGGCAGTTGGCGCTGTATCGTTAATCCTGTTCAAGCAAATCACTAAAAGATCGCTAAAGATTCTGACAGCGGCTCTCTCTTCTTGCGTGGCCTACTGGTCGCACCCGGACTTCGGGTATTCAGGGAGAGGGACGTCATGATTGAAACCACATGTGCGGCTTGCGACTGCAAGCTGGATGAGAATCCGATCAAGGTCACGATCGGTGGCAAGACGGTCGAGGTGTGCTGTGATGAGTGCGCACTGAAGTTGAGGGACGGGCATTCCTCTGCCGCGGCGAGGAAGGTTTGACGATGGACAGAAACAAAATAGCTCTAAGTGTTCCTAACGATCAGCCTCGAGTTGCACAGCCGGTAGCTGCATTGCTGACCGGCGCGCTGATCATCGGGTTATCCCTGAGTGCGGTGATGCCAGAGCGTGTAAGCGCGGACACGCGTGTGATGCCGCGCAGTGAAAGGTCAAGTGTGTCTACCATGAATGGAAAGAAATCCTCGCCGATTCAACGTAGAGTGCAGACGGCATCAGGGCGTATCAGCTACACGGAGCAGGGCAGGGGACCGGTCGCATTGTTCGTGCATGGCGTGCTGCTGAACGGGCATCTGTGGCGTCATCAGCTGGCGGATTTGTCCGATATCCGTCGCTGCATAGCCGTGGATCTGCTTGCGCATGGCGATACTGAAATCGCGCCGGATCAGGACGTATCCGTGACCGCCAATGCAAAGATGCTCAAGGAATTTCTCGATGCCTTGCACATCGATCAGGTGGATCTCGTGGGCAACGACAGCGGCGGCGGCATTGCGCAGATCTTCGCCGCGTTGTATCCGGAACGGGTGCGCAGCCTCACACTCACTGATTGCGACACCCACGACAACTGGCCACCCGAAGCCTTCAAGCCCTTCCTGACGATGGCAGCCGGCGGCGGTTTACGTGGAACGCTTGACGCGATGTTGTCGAACAAGAGCGTCTATCGATCACTGCAAGCTCTGGGACCAGCTTATGAACACCCGGAACAGCTGAGTGACAACAGCATCGAAACATATTTGCGTCCGCTGGTCAGGACCGAGCAGCGCACGCGCGACCTGCAACGCTTCCTCGCAGCCTTCGACAATAAGCACACACTCGCCATTGAAGCACAGCTGAAGACGCTGAAGGCGCCGACGCTCGTCGTCTGGGGAACGGATGATGTGTATTTTGACCTGAAATGGTCGCATTGGCTGGCCGAGAACATTCCCGGCACCCGACGCCGCGTTGAGTTCAAGGGCGCCAGGATTTTCTTCCCCGAGGAACGCTGGGAGGAATTCAACAAGGAACTTCGCGAACACTGGCAAACGGCACAACAAAAGCCGCGATGACAATTTGCAAGCACTTATAACGAAGCGGGCGATTGCACGGACTGTTGACGAGTGGTGATCCCAGCATTATCCGTTGACGCGGTTTCGATGATAAGCCACGGTGTCGACGACGGTATGAAGCCAAACCGGAGCGGAAATCACTAATCGATCAGGAGAAAACAATGGCCGATCAGACGCGCAAGGCTGAGCAATTTCGGGGACTGCATCTCCCCGGAAAGCCGCTCATCCTCTTCAACATCTGGGATGCAGGCAGCGCAAAGGTTGTCGCGACGGGCGGTGCTAAGGCGATCGCGACGGGCAGTTGGTCGGTCGCTGGTGCAAACGGCTTCGCGGATGGCGAGCGCATCCCGCTTGCCTTGGCGATCGATAATTTGTGCCGGATCGTCAGGGCAACGGACCTGCCTGTGACGATCGATCTGGAAAGCGGCTACGGCGACACGTCGGAAATAGTCGGCGAGACCATCGATCTGGCGATCAACGCGGGGGCAGTAGGCTGCAACCTAGAGGACAGCTTTCCCGCGAACGGAAAACTTCGCGAGACAGTCGAACAGGCCCATCGCATCCAGCGTGCTCGGCAGACGGCCGATGCAGCAAATATCCGCTTCTTCATCAATGCTCGGACCGATATCTTTTTCCAGCGACCACCCGAAGAGCATGACGATGCTATGGTCGTTGAGGCGATCGAGCGAGCAAACGCATATGCGGGAGCTGGCGCAGATGGGCTGTTCGCGCCCGGTCTAGCGGATATCACTCTGATCGCGCGCCTGGCTAAAGAGTCGCCCCTGCCGCTCAACATCATGGTCGGCGACGCCACTCCACCCGTGCGCGCGCTAGCAGAGCATGGCGTCGCAAGGGTGAGCCATGGTCCCCGGCCTTACCTCATGGCGATGAAGACGTTGGAAGAAGCGGCGCTCGCCGCGGGCGCGTGATGCGAACGGGCCGGCAGAAACGGATCATGGCGGCGTGGCGAACGTATGCTGCGCAGCATTTGTAGACCGCAGATGCAAGTGATTCCGACATCTGGGCGTGCGCATGAGTGCGACTCTGCCATTGCTGGTCGACCGAGTCGACACGCCCCTCGGCGAGATGTTGATCGTGGCGGATCGCGACGGAAACCTGCGCTCTGCGCGTTAGGCAGACCACGAGACAGGCATGTGCCGCCTTCTGCACCTTCACTACGGCGAAAATGGATTTAGGCTCGAACGGCTCGCAATCCGAATGGCTTAACGCACGCAATCAGCAGGTACTTCGGGAGAGAGTTAACGGCAATAGACATCTTGCCAGTGCAAACAGCCCTCAGGCCTTTTCAGCAAGAGGTGTGGCGTGCGCTGCGAAACATCCCCTGCGCACGGCCGTCTCTTACGCGGAAGTTGCAGAGCAAATTGGTCGACCTAGCTGGACAAGAGGTAGCGACTCGAAACAAAGCCACTCTGGAACAGGTGCTGTCTCACGGCAAACAACCATGATGAATCTGCTTAAGGTACTCGCCAGCTACAAAGAGGTAGGTCGTCGGCCATTGCTTCTCGCTATGCGGCAGCCTTCGCGCGGCGCCCAGCGCCGCTACGCCGGGATTGCGAGCGCCGGTGTCTGGCAAGCCCGCCAAACTGCCTAATCCGCACTTCGCCAGCCGGAAACTTCGCGCGAATGTCCAGCTTGCCTCCCATCGCCTCGATGGCTTTGCGCAACGTGCTCACGAAGATGTCGGAGCGGCTTTCGATCTTGGACACGCCGGCTTGATTAATCCCCAACGCCTTTGCCAAGCGCTCTTGGGTTATTCCCATTGCCTGACGAAGCTCGTTGAGCGCCATTTCCGCGATCATTTTCTGTGTTTTGGCATCTGAGCGCGCACGGGCCCCCGGTGACATCTTCGCTTCCAGTTCTCGAAAATTCCTAGCCATTGAGCAGTCCCTCCCTTCGGAGTGTTTCCAGATGTTCGTCGTACAGCCTATCGGCCATCGGCACAAACTCCTTGTACCAACAGCCCTTGCCCGTTTTGTTCCCACCAATCAACAGAATTGCAGTGCGTCGCGGATCGAAGGCGAACAGGACACGATAGGGTCGTCCTCGATGCTGAACGCGCAATTCCTTCATGTTGGCGTGCTTCGAGGACGCTACGGAGTCCACATGGGGCCTGCCAAGCGTCGGCCCGAAGCGGCGAAGCAGGCTTACCTCAGCCCTTACCTCCACCTGTTCGGCTTCGCTCAAACCTTCCCACCACGCCCCAAATTCATCTGTAAACTCTACTTCCCATTCCTCTGAAGGAATATACCTCCAAAAGCCTATTCGGTCAAGAGTACGCCGCAATGCCGGGCCCTCGGCACCATACCTGTCTATAACGCCTCGCCCAACAAGTCGATTGATCTCTGCAACTGCAGTTTCTCTTATTGCAGGAGGTGGATGCGGCGGACGAAGCTTTGAAACCGGGGATCTGAGCGCAGCGGATCGAACGCCGGATCGACGGAGAGCATCACCATCCAGACAGCACGTCCCGCCCAGGCCGTCTCCAACCACTGCAGAGCTTCGTTTTTCTCGCCGAGATCCGCGGCGATTTGCGCCATCCAGTACGGCGAAACGTATTTTTCGCTGGGACGTTTCAACAGTTCGTATATTTTTAACGCCTGGTCCTTTCGCCCGGAAGCGGCGTAGCCCCGGGCGAGGGCGGCAATGTAAATCGTGGCGCCGCCGGAGAGCTCTTTGGCTTTCTGAAA
>Ga0137393_10001237_pt1 | contig 16132 bp, 18 predicted proteins | sample 15con2h34BmetaG_FD_101396 | JGI IMG/M metagenome (GOLD analysis project Ga0137393, IMG submission 101396) | Vadose zone soil microbial communities from Angelo Coast Range Reserve, California, USA - 15con2h3.4B metaG | ecosystem: Environmental > Terrestrial > Soil > Vadose zone > Saprolite...
CGGCCCCAGGACCGAAGAAGCAATCCGGGCCCTGGAATTCGGTGCGGTGGATATCATCACCAAGCCGAAGATCGGCCTGCGCGGCTTTCTGGAAGAGTCCGCTGTATTGCTGGAAGATACGGTTCGGGCAGCGGCGACAGCGCGGGTAAACAAATTCCGCAAGCTCCGTGGCAAGCCTGGGAAATACCATTCGGCGGACGTCGTGATTCCTCATGCGGTTCTGCCCGCGTCCGCGCAGCAAAGGGAAAAGATTATTGCCATCGGGGCATCCACCGGAGGCACGGAAGCCTTACTGCAGGTGCTCGAACAGATGCCTGAGAATTGTCCGGGAATTGTCGTAGTACAGCACATGCCGGAGGGGTTCACGGCGGCGTTTGCAAAGCGGCTCAACGGTCTTTGCCGGATCGAAATAAAGGAAGCCGCTGACGGCGATAAAGTTACTCCTGGCCACGCGTATATCGCGCCTGGAAACCGGCATACGCTGGTCCGGCGCATTGGTCCTGGCTATTTTCTCGAGGTGCGCGAAGGCGCGCTGGTGTCACGCCATCGCCCGAGCGTGAATGTGTTGTTCCGTTCCGTAGCGCAAGCTGCGGGCGCCAGCGCGTTAGGTATTTTAATGACGGGAATGGGCGACGATGGGGCGGACGGCCTCTTGGAGATGAAGCAGGCCGATGCGCTTACGATTGCCCAAGATGAGGCGAGCTGTGTGGTATTTGGAATGCCGCGAGAAGCGATTCTTCGCGGCGCCGCTGAAGAGGTTCTGCCGTTGTCCAAGATTTCAGGCGCGATCCTGCGAAACAGTTTCCCGCGGAAGTCCTAAACAGCGCATGGGACTAATAGAGCGGGTTGGACCGAATCCGTTCTGCCCAAAAGTGTCACCCATGTAGCCGGTACGTTCTGTTACCCATGTGTCCGGGTTGGACCAGGAATGAGTGGCGCGCCAGGAGGGATTCGAACCCCCGACCCTTAGCTCCGGAGAATAATGTCCCTCCTGCGCCGGTTCGTCGATTTCCCTTTGTTCTCATACATTTAAATATTTTTTAAATCCCGGAACGTGCCCTTGCGTGCCCTTCCGTGCCCTTGATTTCCCTTGCATAAGTAAAAAACGGGTGAAAATCATGTGCCTGGAACAGCTCGTCCGGAGGGGAAGATCTCTCCCTACCCCCGGCGCGTACGACGCTAGGCGCGAAGGAGCATCGCGGGAATCACCATCCTAGGGAGCGGGGCGGGGGCGTATCCGAACCCGCAAAAATCGTTGTTTACATTGCCGGGTTTTTGTAATATATTCGTTACACCGTTCGCGTCCGGGAGCAGCAAGGCGCGGCCCCGTTCCCATGGGATAGCTGGGGAAGCAGTAAGCGATGACAGCAGAGGTGTCTCTATTCTCCCCGATCCCCTCTCGCGGAAGCCGGTCCTCATTCACACGTGCCGGCGCGCTGACCTTGACGATGAAAACACCTGGACCTGTTCCTGCGCGAAGCGCGTTTCGTTGAAGCGGGCGAAGGAGATGGTCGCCGCCGGGCTGGCGGTTTTCAAGCGCGCTCCGCAGGGAGCCGTCGACTATAGGCAGATTCTCAAGACCGGCAGGAAAGCGACGGTGCCGCGCGCTCAAACGATCCAGGCCGGGAAGTGGTGGGAGACCGTGGGATATCCTGGAACCGATGTTCCGCTGCGCGGACAAATCGAGCGCGCCTTTGTTGATGAGCGGGAAAACGAGAAGGAGCGGATCGAACGATACGAAAAGTACGATTTTCCTGCTTCCCGGCCGACGGGGAAGACCGGGGAGAAAGAGCTCAAACGCATTCCGGGTGACGGCCTGCCCATCGTGCAGCCGTGGACTTCGAAGTTCGCCGTCGGCGCGTTTCTGGTTAAGCCAGAATAATCACAGAATCTCTTCGCCCCGCCGCATCGCGCGCGGGCTTTTTTTTCGGGCTTCCTCGGTAGTAATCGGATTAAGAAGGAGACGGCGATGGCCACGGTGACGATACGAGACATCAAGAAGCGGATCGATGAATACGAGCTCGCGCAAGCGCACGTCTCGTACTTCTCCGGCGTGAACACGGCGCAACTGAGCCGGGCGCTGAACGGTCTCGCGACCTTGTCGGCCTCCGAACTCGAAGCGCTGGACACGGCGAGCAGCGCGATGGCTTCGATGATTCACATGATGTACGAGATACCCATCGACTTCTCGAAGGTCAAGAAGATCGAGCCGGTCGTCAAGCGGTACATGGCGCAGCACCGCACCTACGTCGCCGCGAATTCGAAGTAAAACCACCACCCCCCAAAAGTTTGGAAAGCAACGGCGCCGCGCCCCGGAGCGCGGCTTTTTCATTTCTGGAGACGAACGATGGCAACTTCCTTGACGCAAGTTCTATTCGCGAACCCGCTCCGCCCCTCGCGCGCGAAGCCCGCGTGCACTGTCGAGATCAGCCACCGGCGGCCGCCTGGCCGGAACCAGCCGCATCAATTTTTTACCGTCATCATGTCCGGCATCGTGATGTACGGGTGTTCGGTCCACGGACAAGGCGCGGACCGGCGCGTGCGCACGGTGGGCTTCGAGTTCGCCACGCGCGAGGCCAAGGAGCAGTTCGACGCGGCGGTGCTCAAGGCGCTCGACGCGAGCGAGTAGATCCCAAATCAAAAAGTTTCGGCCACGCCCTCGGGCGCAGGCCGATTGATGCGGCTCCGGTCGGCGTGCCTTAACCACGTCGGCCGCGCCGCATTTTTTGTTCTCGGTTAAGGAGAGAAAATCATGGAGAAACAGCAGCTCGAAATGGAAGAAGGGCGTCTCCAGGACGCGGCGGCCACTTTTCTGGCGGGAGAACTGGAGACTATTCACGCGTGGGAGCGCAAATACCGGAAACAGCCCCCGGCGTACTGGGAGAAGAATCCCTTCTTCGAGAGCGTGCGCGGCATGGGAGCCGGGCCCTTCACCGTGTGGGTGGGTCCTCGGGAAACCGGATTCTATAACCCGCTCGCCCATGGTCCTCAAGTACGCAGCCACCGAGCCGCTCGCCCAACTAGAAGCCATTTTTGCCGCAACCGCGACGGCGTTCGCGCTTCGACGCGGCGGGTTCGACGACTTGTGGGCCGCCGTGCTTGACCAGAATTTCAACGGCGTGTCGCTGCAGTTCAGAGGCGAGCGAGGGTACCTCGGCAGACTTTCGCCAAACCAAATTTCAAACTGAAAGAGCTTCGGCGCGTTTCGGCGTGTCCGAAAGTTGCGCGTGTTCGGCGGGGCGGTGCCTCGATCACCGCCCTGCCCGCGCGCATCCCCGAATCGAGGACGGAAAAATGAACAACGTTTGCTGCGACGGCTGCGCGGGAGGCGGGCGGTGAAACCGTCGATGCTCGACGCCGCGCTCGACTACGTCGCGCGCGACTTTGCCGTCTTCCCGTGCGCGAAGAAGAAACCCCTCACTGAGAACGGGTTCAAGGACGCGACGCGCGACGAGGCAAAGATCAGGGAGTGGTGGGCGCGGTGGCCCGGCGCGCAAGTCGGCCTGCCCACCGGCAGGAGGAATAATCTTTTCGTCCTGGACCTCGACAGCCAGCAAGCCCAGGAATACGCGAAGCAGTGGAGCCTGCCGGAGACGTACGGCGTCGAGACGAGGCCCGGCAGAAAGCAGCTGTGGTTCAGCCAGCCCGCCGAGATGGAAACGAAATGCAGCGCGGAAATCCTGGCTCCCAAGATCGACACGCGCGGCGACGGCGGCTACGTCATCGCGCCGCCGTCGATTCATCACGAAACGAGGGCGGCGTACCGCGTGGTGAAAGACCTTCCGTACGCTGACGCGAGCCTCCTGCCCGCTTTCATCCTCAGGCCGGAAAAAAACTTCGCGAGCGGAAACGGCGCGAGCCCGAAACTCACGGGCGACAAGATTCCGCGGGGCTCCCACGACGCAGAGCTGACGCGCATCGGCGGGAAGCTCCGCCAGGAAGGGTTGGAAGAAAACGCCATCGCCGCCGCCCTCGTCGAGGTTTGCGAGAAACGCTGCGAGGACCACGGCCCGGACTACAGGGAGATGTGCGCGAAGATCGCGCGCAGCGTCTGTCATTACGAGCCGGGAAAGGGGAAAACAAAAGCACCTCCCCCGGAGATCCGCGTCGAGATCGAGAGGTACAGCGTGATAGAAAAGGAGCACCTCGAATACTTTTGGCAGGGCTACCTTCCCATCGGCAAGCTGGTGCACCTCGCCGGGAAGTCCGGCGAGGGAAAATCCCCGCTCAGCATCTCGCTCGCCGCAGCGTGCTCGACGGGAAGAGACTGGCCGGACGGCGCGAAGAACATCCTCGGCCCGCGCGACGCGATCCTGCTGGCCGCCGAAGACGACCCGCACGACACCATACGCCCGCGCCTCGACCTTGCCGGAGCCGACGTGGCGCGAGTATACAGGGCGAAATGCACCGTGAAGACGGAGCAAAGCGTCTCGGAAAAACTCTTCGCGCTGAGCTCCGACCTCGCCTTGCTGATCGCGACGGCGCGCACGCTGCCGGAACTCGCGCTCGTCGTCATCGACCCCGTGACGAACTACCTCGGAAGCGGCGTGAAGATGAACTCCGAAGAAGAGGTGCGCGCGCTGCTCATGCCGCTGGCTCTCGCTGCCGCCGAACTGAAAATCCTCGCTCTCACGATCGGGCACCTGAACCGCCGCGAGCGCGGAACCGAATCGCTCGACCGCATCATGGGCGCGGCGGCGTTCTCCGGAGTCGCGCGCTTCATCTACCTCGTCGGCCCCGACCCGGAGGACACGGACCCGCACGCGCACGTTTTTGTTCAGCGGCGAGGCGTGGACGCGCCGTCCCTGCGCTACAAGACTTTTCTGAAGGAAGAGACGTGGGGCGGAAAAACTTCCGGAGTTATCGGAGTAGAGTGGCGCGGAGCTTCCAAAGCCACTGCGGAAGACGCCGTGGACCCGCAAACAGCAAGCGACAAGAGCGCGGTGCGCCGGGCGGCGAAAGACCTCGCCGAGATCCTGAAAGACGGCCGCAAGTCGTCTGACGATGCCAAGAAGGCCCTCGGCGCTCTCGGCCACGAGGTCGAGAAGATCAACACGACCCGGTTGCTCTTCTTCGCCGGTGCGTCCTCGCAGCGGTTTACCAATGAGAGATATTACTCATGGTTCTTACCGTCGAAAGCGACGAGGTGAGGGAGGTTTACACCTTTACACGGTCCCTGTGAGGGACTGTAATCCTGTAAACCTGTAAGCCATCTCCCGTAAGTGTCTGAATTACAAGTATTTAATAGGCTTTATATTGGCGGGGAATGACAGGTTTACAGGTTTACACAGTGTCAACGCAGGGGAGCGTTGGTTGTAAACCTGGACCCCCCGTAGACCAGAAATCTCGCGTCCCCGTCTTTCCGAATTTTTTCTCGCAAATTTTCTGATGAAAGGAGGTTGCCTCGATGGCAACGAAGGCCGTGGTGTCGGCAGCGAACGCGTCGCCCTTGATGAGCCTCAAAGAGGCATCGCTCTTTCTGCACGTTGGCGTCAAGACGATTCGTCGGTTGTGCGCTACTGGCGTACTGGCCTACAGAGACGATCTTGGCAAGGGTTTCCTCGTGCGCCGTAGCGAGATCGAGGCGTTCTCGGAACGTGGCTGGCACAGAGCGTTGGAGCCGGAACCGCGGTCGTCGATAGGTAAAAAACGGGTCAAACGCGAGAAAGGTGGCCGCAATCGGTTGATTCTAAAGGGCGAAGAAAGGACGGTAGATATCGAATCTAATGTCCCTGCCGCCAGGACCGAGGCGGCATCGTGAAGGAGCAGGGAGCCAAGCGCCGGATCTCCCGCGCGGGACGCCGCCGGATGGGGGAGGCGGGCTTCAAGAATCTCGCGCAGTACAAGGCGCGCATCAATACGCGCGTGCAGGAACTCGAAGCGGAGGTCAGCGCCTTTCGCGCTGGTCTTCTGAGAGACGCGGGCGCGAATCTGAGCGCGTCGAAGCTCGGATTGCTCGAAGCAGCGGTCTCGACCTATACCGGAGTTCTAAAGTTGCGTCATGCGCTGATCCATAGCCGTCGGCGCGACGTGGGAGAACTCTCGGAGCGCGTGAGTTTCTTGGCGGGGAATCTTTGCAGGATATTGAAAACAATGGGCCTAGACAGCCGTCCGCGCCCGCGAAGTCTCAGGGATGTGTTCCCGGAGAAAGACGCGCGCAACGTCGAGACCGAGCGCTCAAAGGCGTCGATTCTGTCCGAAAGCCGAGGCAAACCAGCATGAACGTCCAGAACATCGCCGAGTTCGCCGTCTTCCTTTGGGGAGACGCGATCTCCGCCGCGCAACTCACGCTTCTCCGCGTTCTCTACGGCTTGCCGTTGACGAGGGAGGAGCGCGCACTGTGGCGCAAGTTTGCTGGCAAGGGCTACTTCTCGCGCTACGTTCCGCGCAAGTACGCCGAGGCCGTCGTGCTTCTCGGCCGTCAATCGGGCAAGTCGAGTCGCATCGGCGTGACCGTTTCGCTGTACGAGGCGCTGTGCGTCCCGCGTCACGTCCCCGAGGGCGAGCGCGTCGCGATCTTGTTCTTCACGCCGACGTTGCGTCAATCGACGTTCGATCAAGTGAGCGAGAAACTCCGCTCGATTCCCGAACTCGCGCAGTTCATCGAGTCGGACACGTCGGCAGCCGGAGAGATTCGGTTGACGAACGGCGTCGATCTCGTCGGCTTCAGTGCCAACCCTCGCACGGCGAGAGGGCGCGCTGCGATTCTGTGCATCGTCGACGAGGCGGCGTTCATCCGCGTCGATTCGTCTTTCGAGTGCAATCTTCCTGAACTTCTGGAAAGCATTCGCCCTTCGCTCGTCGTACATCGCGGAAAACTTTTGCTCTTGTCGTCCCCCAGTGCTGGCAAGGAAGGCGTGCTCTACGAGTCGTGGGAGAACCGCGAGGCGAACGCGGACGCGGTGATGTGCTGGCGCGCGCCGAGTGCGGAGATGAATCCGGCCATCGACCCGGCGCTCCTGAAGCGCGAGCGCGCGCGAGGAGAAAGCTACTTTGCGCGCGAATACTTGGCGGAGTTCACGGATGCTTTGAATCCGTTTCTCCCCGAGGGACCGCTGTCGGCTGCCGTCCAGCGCAACGCTGCCGAGATTCCGCTCGAAGCGACTGACGAGCGAGTCTTCGGGGCCGTCGACACCGCCGATAAGCGCGACTCGAACGCGATGGCGGTCGCGACCGTGCGCGACTTCTCCGGCGTGCGGAAGATTGTGGTGCTGAAGACCAAGGAGTGGAAGCCCGGGCCGAACGGCCACAACGTGCTGAAGATCCTCGAAGAGGTGGGCGGGATTTTCAAAAGCTATCGCGTCGGCGAGGCGCGCGGCGACCAGAAGAACATGAGCGCGTGCGAGAGCATCTTCATGCGCTACGGCGTTGGATTCTCGCGCGTCGTGACCGCCGGGGCGGGCAGCGAGTCCGCGTACAGAACTTTCCTCGCGCTGTTGAACGACGGGCGGCTGGTGCTCCCGGACGACGAGACGTTGCTCGCGCAGTTGCGAAGGCTTGAGGAGCGAACCGGCGACGGGAATCGCTTTCTCGTGCAGGGACGGCGTTCGAGCCATGACGACGTTGCGGTGGCTGCCGTCACCGTCGTTGCGCTCGCGGCGGAGAACTTGGAAATTTACGAGCCGTGGTGCGAGGCCCTCGACCTCGGCGACCGCGAGAACTGGCAAAAAGTTTCTTGAGTTCGCCGCATCCAGCGTGGAGCCGGGCGGCGACGCGTGTGTTCAGCACGTGCATTGAACCGGCCCACCAACGGCGGGGGCGACAGAAAAGTTCGCCCTCGCCGCTTTGATCTTCTCAGCGCTCGGAAAGGTCGGCGGGGAGCGCGGGCCCGTTAAAGCCTCATTGACCCGCCGGTCACAGTCGCACCACGCAGGGCGGTTTCGGGCGGTGCGAGCGGGACTCCACCCGTATTTTTACCCGGAGCCGCACCGGGCCGCGCTTTCCCTCAGAGGGCGCGGCCCTCTTTTCTTCGAACGATTTCGTGTGATGGCGGAACACGTAAAAGTCGCCCCGGTCCTCCGCACCGGACAGAACGCGGGAGCGCGCTGACCACGCGAGAACTTTCGGTCATCGGTGACTTTGGGGCGCAGTTCAACCAACGAAGGCTCTCGCCGAAAGCGAGAGAAAGAATCGATGTGATCAACGAACAAGTTTTGAACACGCTCGCAGGCGTGTTGCAGGAGAAGCACCACTTCGTCAACGTCACGCAGTTGGACAAGGCCGTAGCGGACATTCTCAGGAAGACCGAGCAGCGCGCCGCTTCGGGCAAGATTCCGTTCAGTCTTTCCACCATGATCCGTGGTCTTCGCGCGCAGCGTGGTGAGGCAATCTGCGCGCAGACGGCCGAGGCGGACGTCGCGTACGTCAAGGCCCTCACCACGGGCGCGACGCCGGGCAGCTACCTCGTCCCGACCATCCAGGCGGACGACATCATCGCGTTCCTGACGATCGGCGGGATCGCTCGCGCGGCGGGCGCGAGGATCTGGCCGATGAACGGCATCCAGAAGCTGAACGTGCCCGTCGCGACGACCGCGCCCACCTGGGTGTGGATGGCGCAAAACTCCGTCCAGACCCCCACGGACCCGAACCTCGGCCAGATGGCCTTCGACCTGAAGGAGCGGCGCTGCCTCACGGCGGTCCCCAACCAACTTCTTGCCGTATCCGTCCCGGCGTTCGACCAGTTGCTCGGAATGTTGATCGGGCTGGGCGCGGCGGAGCATGAGGACGCCGCCATGTTCGCGACGAGCACCGTGTCTGGCGGACCCGCCGCGCTCTTCGGCGCTTCCGGCATCACGATGGTCAACGTCGGCGGGTCCGCCAACGGCGGGAACGTCTCCTACACGGACATCATCGCGGTGCTCGCGCAGATGGCAGCCGTGAAAGGGAAGGGACCGTTCGCGTGGTTCTTCAGCCCGAGAACGTTCTACCAGCGCATCCTCGGACTGCTGGACACGACCTCCAGACCGCTTACGATTCCCACGCTCGCCGAGGGACTCTACGCGGCTCCCCAATATAAGTTGATGGGGTGGCCGTGCTACATCACGCCCGCGCTTCTTGAGAACGAGGCGCTGGGCAGCGGAACGAACCAAGCCCACGCAATTTTTTGCAACCCGTCCTACATCCACATCGGCCAGGACTCTTCCATAGAGATCGCCGTCTCTACCGAACGTTTTTTCGACGCGGCGCAGACCGCCGTGCGCGGTCTGCAGCACGAAGACTTCGGGTTCGCGCCCGCCGCCGGCATCATCTGCCTGCGCGGAATCAACTGATTTTTCCGGTCAACAATCCTTCTCGGGGTCGCTCCAGGGCGGCCCCGACTTTTTCTCAGGAGATTCCGAGATGCGAAAGCAAGAACCAGAAGTGGGCAAGACTTACCGAGCGGCGTTCGCGCCGGAGATTCGCTCGCTCGACGAGCAGGCGCGGACCATCGAGTTCGTCGCCTCGACGGAGGCCGTGGACAGATACGGCGACGTGATTCGCGTGGCCGGGTGGAAGCTCGACGCCTACAAGCAAAACCCCGTGTTCCTGTGGGCGCACAAGAGCGGCGAGCCGCCCATCGGGAAGACCGTGGAGATCCACACGGAATCGAACCCGGCTGCGCTCGTGCAGAAGATCGAGTTCGCGGACGCGGCGACGTACCCGTTTGCATCCACGATTTTCAATCTCTACAAAGGCGGCTTCTTGAACGCCGTCTCGGTCGGCTTCATGCCGCTCGAAGAGCCGAACCGCATCACCGACCTGGAGGGCAACGGGACCGGCGGCTACGAGTTCACGAGCCAAGAACTCTTGGAGTTGAGCGCCGTCCCGATTCCCGCGAATCCCGAGGCGCTCGCCCGCTGCGTGCAAAAAGGTTTCGCCGAGGCGGACCTCGCGCGCGTGTTCGCTCCGGCCCTGACGCCGGAGGCCGTCTATCGCGAAGTGGCGGAGATCAACCACGAGATCGCGCTCGTCGCCGTGGGTCTGGCGCGGGCGACGCTTCTCAAGGCGGACGAGGTGCGCGCGCTGCTGAAGGCCGCTCGCGTCCAAGCCGAGCGCGGCGGCGAGATCTCGGTCGCAGACATGCTCGCCGTGATTCGCGGGGCGGGCGCGGCGGCCAAAGAGGCCGAGACCTTGGAGGCCGAGAACAACGGCGGCGAGATCACCACGCTGGCCGAACTCGCCCGGGCCATCGGCGCTCCCGACGAGGAGGACTCTCTCTACGAAGTCTTCAGCGACAGTCACAGCTTGCGAACCGGCAAGGTTGAGTTCAGGCTGCGTTCGGAGCTTCGATGAACTCGAACTTCTCGGTCGGCGCGTGTCTCGTTAAGACGGAGCGAACACGCTCGCCGGGCCGTCTCGCGTCTTTCGAGAATGCGTACGACCCGTTCGATCCGTCCGGGTCCGGTTACTCCGCGAACGTTCGCGGCACGGCGGCCCTCGCCGTCAGGACGGAGAAGAAGAACATCGCGCGGAAGCGGTTCCGCCCGCCCGGCGACGGCAGGTTCTTCGACGGGCACCACTGACGTTCGCCTCGCGCAAGTGGGCGGGACGTTGGACACCTCGCGCTCGGGAGGGAGTGACCGCGGTGGGCGAGAACGACCAAATTTCGTCGCATTGAATTTTTTTTGCAGTTAAGATTCACAAGAGCCTTGTCGAGGCAGCGCGAGCACGCCGAACCAAGTTCCACGAGCAGTTTCGCAATCGTGTTCTTGGATACTCAGGTCATGCGAACGGTGGCGCGAATCGAATTGCCTTCGGTCAAGCGTAAGTCAAATAGAAATAGAGGCTATGTATGGCTGAAAATGCAGAGGTTAGGCTGTTTGAAATGACAAAACAGCAAGATTTTGTAATGCACAACCTGAGCGCGGAACTGGGAGTAAAGACATCGCTGTACCTTGTCTTTGCAGCCTTCGTGCTCAGCGCATCTATTCAGCTGTTGAATTTTGCCAAAGACCTGCACGTATATTTAGCCCGCAGCGCCGTTTTCTTTTGCAGTCTCGGAGCTGCGATTACTCTGCTCTCAGGCGCAGCGCTATTGATTGCCGCTTTTGTCAGAAACTATAAGATTTTTCCTGCCAAAGAAATCGCTGATTGGCTTAAGAGCATCGAGGACTACCGAAGAGAATATCCGCAAGAGAGTGTTGACGATCCAGCGAACGGGTTACTGCAAACACTAATTAAGACCGTGGATGCAAATCAGGTCGTGAATGAGAAGAAAGCCAAATGGATTGAGATTGGAGCATCACTTCTGTTTATTTCGCTGCCCTTCTTGGCGATGGGAGGGGCCTTCGCTGTCTGTGCTTATTTTAGCCACCCTTTTTAAGTGTTTTCGGAGGCGGCGGAGGTGGAGGAGGTGGCGCTTTTCTGCTCTCGGTTACTTTGAGTAAATTGCGAGGAGCAGGCGGCGGAGGAGCAGGCGGCGGCGGAGGAGGTTCATCGGTCATGTTTTCTCCATCACGCTCTTTGCCGATATTTGGGAGCGTTTCCGACGGCTCAGTTTTGCGGCTCTTGCGTTGCCGTCGAGCGGTCAGACATACGGAAATGATAGTCCGCCGTCTAGAGTGCGTCAATGGGCCTCAAATTCAAACTAGTAAAGAGTCTTAAGACCTCGTGCCCTTGGGGTTCCGCACCACATGGATGTCCCCGGCACGACGATGATGCCGGGTAACGTTCACGTCGTTTTTCCTGCGATTCATTTTGTCGTATGCGCGGCGCACCTCTGCTTCTGTCTTAAGGTCCAAGGGATACGTTTTACCGTCCCACTCTTTGGGCTTGGGAACCACGTGTATTTGAGAATCATCGTTTGCCATTTTTCCCCATGGAGCCAAAAAAATACGGCGGCAAACTCTGGGATTGCTCCCACAGATTGCCGCCGTATAAAAACCGTGCGGAATTCTCTGTTTCGTTGCTACCGAACGCTTCGGCCGCGACTGCTTCGTCCGTCAGCCCTACTCAAGTTCCCCGCAGGGTGGAGTAGGCGTTCTATCAAAAAGAGGATACGGCGGGCCGAATGGGCGTGTCAAGCCTTAGGACGGCAGCAGTCGCCGGGAAGAACGCACTCAACCATTCTCCGAGTTGCTCTTCTGCTGCCTGTACGACTGGAACTCAATCATCTTCATCGTTTCACGCCAAGCTTCGAGCGCGGTAACGAATAGGAGCGCGCTCAGGATGACGGTAGATGTCCACCACCGACAAACTTGCGGCATGTGGAACATGCGCGCTGCGAAGTGCGCGAGCCAGAGGGCCACGATGGAATGAGCAGCCACATTGAACGAGTTCCACCGACGTAGAAGCCACGTGTGAATGCCCGTTGCTAAGAGTTCGTGATCGAAGGTGGCTGCGACGAAGAGTGTAACGCTCTTGTGTCTCTTTGCTTGCGTGCTCCGAAGCTGGCCCCAGATACGGTCGAGGCAGGCGTCACTCAGAACAGCTTCGTAGGTCGATACCTGTGCAATCTTGGCGATCAACTTGAGGACCGCCACGGAAACAGCGCCTATAAGGAACCCTATGGGCACGACCGCGGCCGCAGACGCGGCGAGCAGTCCAAGGGCATCTTTTTTGAAAAGTGGTGAGAGATCGCAACCAGCGAGATGCGCTCCCCACAAGAGAGAGGCGAACAGGAAAAATGGGGGTATGGCGAAGCGAATCTGCCTATCCAAATCCATGTGCCACCTCGGTTTAGTAAAGAGACATCATAGCCTCAGTCACGTTCTCCGACGCCTGCAAATCGTCCTCGTTCCGCCGGGCCGTCCACAAAGGTTTCGTTGTACAATCCGTCTGACTTGTTATACCCTTATAACGGGATGAAGACCTACTCCACGCGCGAGGCGGCGAAGCTGCTGGGCGTCAGCCTGATGACCCTGCACCGTCACGTCGTCGCGAAGAAGATCGCGGTTCCGCCGGTCCAAAATATCGGCGGCACTAGGTTCCGATCCTGGACGGCTCGGGACGTCGAGCGGGTCCGGAAACAACTGCTGAGAATCAAGGACGGCAGGAGACGAAGGAAGTAAGCAAGCGGGACGCGCCGGTGTTGAAGCACCGAACGCGCCCCTGACCAAAGCACCTGGATTGGAGGCGCGATGGCTCCGCGCAGTTTATCACCGGAACGGAAGCACCCCCCCGAATCAACCTACACGTTGAGATATTTCCCGAGATCGCGGAGCGGGAACTGCGCGGGGGTGTGTCCGCAGCAGCAAAAAGTTTAGTTGAAAGGGGCGACGAAGATGAAACGAGCACGCAAGGGATCGGGATGCGTTTTTCAGACGAAGTTCAGGACGAAGGAAGGCAAGGAGAAGCTCGGCGGCTGGCGCTACAAGTTCACGCACAAGGGCGCGACGTACAACGAGGGCGTGGCGGCGAGGAACAAGCAGGAGGCGCAGGAAGGGATGGCGCGCCGCAAGGCCGAGGTCATGAGCGGCTCGTTCATCAAGGGCAGCGAGGCCGAGACGCTGCGCTACGAGACCATGCGCGAGTACCTGCTGCGCCACTACGAGGTCGAGGGGTGCAAGTCTCTCCGGACCGCGCGGAGCGGCGAGAAGTTCATCGGCAACCTTAAGCGCCTGGACGACTTCTTTTGCGGGCGGCTGGCGCTCGACGTGGACGCGCGCCTGCTCGACGAGTTCATCATCGAGCGGCAACGGGCGGGCGCGGCGAACGGTACGATCAACCGCGCGTTCGCGTTGCTTAGGCAGATGTTCAATCTGGCGGTGGAGCCTCACAAGGTGCTCCACAAGGAGCAGGTTCCGACGTTCCCCGAACTGAAGGAAGCCAAGCCGCGCCAGGGTTTCCTGGAGCACGAAGACTTCCTGAAGCTGCGGCGGTGCTTGCCCGAACACCTCGCGACGATCTTCACGCTCGGCTTCTACACCGGGATGCGAAAGGAAGAGGTGCTCTCCCTCCGGTGGAAGAACGTGGACCTGCTCGACGAAGTTCTCCTCCTGGAAGACACGAAGAACGGCGAGCCGCGGAAAGTTCCGCTGACCCCCGAGCTGCTGGAGATGCTGAAGATCGAGCGGAAGAAGTATCCCGCCGCCGAGTTCGTCTTCATGCATCCGGGCCGCAAGGGCGCGAAGCGGGTCAAAGGTTTCCGAAAGGCGTGGAGGACCGCCTGCGTTCGAGCGCACCTCGGGCATTTCGTCTGCCGCGGCTGCGGCGGAGAACTCGACGCGAAGCTGCGCTGCGCGTCGTGCGAGAAGCGACACTCGAACGGCAGCGCGAAGTTCCCCGCTCCGGACTATGCCGGGCTGAACTTCCACGACCTGCGCCGCACCGCCATCAGGAACCTCGTCCGCTCCGGCGTGCCCGAGAGCGTGGCGATGAAGATCAGCGGCCACCGGTCGCGTTCCGTCTTCGAGCACTACAACATCACCTCGGACCGCGACGTGAAGGAGGCGATGTCGAAGGTGACCGCCTACAACCACGACCTCATAAGTAAATCACAGGTGAAAATGGAGGCGGAGACGCCCGACACTGCCGCCGAGCAGAAGACCGTAGTCCAATGATTTCAAAACCACTTAGAAGTGGCGCGCCAGGAGGGATTCGAACCCCCGACCCTTAGCTCCGGAGGCTAATGCTCTATCCATCTGAGCTACTGGCGCGCAGCTGGCGCTCCTCGATGGTGCTAAAGGGCGCTACAAGCGGGAACTTCCGTGAACATTAGTATTGTATCCGGTAAGATTCTCAGGCGCTAGGGCGCATTCTCGTGCGGGACTACGTGGTTTAGCCTTTCGCGCGGGACCTGATGTCTTTAGCCAGTTTTTCGATTTCCTCGGTCTTTTTCAGCATGGCAAGTGAGAGCACTTGGACCGAATCGGTTTTCTCCACTTCGGCTTTCAGTTCACTCACCAGGTCGTATAGCCTCTCGACATTTTTCTTAATTTCCTTTTGATTGGCCTCAAGGATCAGTTTGGGATCGATCTTGGGCGGACGAGTATCGTCGTCTTTTTGTTGCGGAGGATTTTGCGGGCGCCGGGTGCGAGCTTGTACGCCGGGTATAAAGGCGAGTATTCCCGTCGGCACCCCTATCGCGATTGCAGTTGTCAAGAACCTGCGCCTTGATTCCATGGTCAAGAACCCCCTTGTTTCCTCGCACTCCCCCGCAGCAGGGGGAGAATACTTCTTCGGGCCACTTCCAATGTTATACTCCCCATCTCATCAAAAATATGTCTAGTTCCTTCAATCGCATGCTGGATTTGGCGCTTCCGTACGCGCTTTACCTTTTAGGGATTTTCGTCATCGCTCTAGTGGCGAACCGGCTGCTCCGCGCGGTGACTAATCTGGTTATCAAGCAGGCGTCAGGACAAGGGCGGCCGGCGCAATTACGCGAACAGCAGACGCGCACGCTCGCGGGAATCCTCTACGGCACGGGAAGCAAGGTGATCTGGGCCGTGGCCTTGCTGACGGCGCTGAGCGTTTTCAAAATCAACATCTTGCCGGCGGTAACGCTTGCCGGTCTCGCGAGCCTTGCGGTGGGTTTTGGAGCGCAAAGCCTCGTACGAGACGTCATAACGGGATTCTATATCGTGCTCGAAGACCAATACGCTGTTGGCGACACGATTCAAATCGGGGATTATTCCGGGCGCGTGGAACACCTCACTCTACGGCGTACGGTGATTCGCGATGCGCGAGGCGCGCTGGTAACTATCGCGAACGGGGAGATTCGCACGGTCAGCAATCTCAGCCGCGACTGGTCGCAAGCGTTCGTGGACGTTTCGCTCGCGCCGGAAAGCCCAATCGAGAAAACGCTGCAAGCTCTGGAGGCCGCGGCGGCCGCTTTGCGAAGCGATCCCTCCTGGTCGCAAGCGCTGGTGGACGGGCCGCGGATTCTTGGTGTGCAGAACTTCGACCGCCATTCGTCGACGGTACGATTGCAGGTGAGGACCGCGCCGACACGGCAGGATGAGGTCGCGCGCGAGCTGCGGCGGCGCATCCAGGTGGAGTTTCAGAAGCAGGGTATACCCATATCGAGCGTGCAACGCATCGAACTTGCGGGCGTCTCCCACTCCTCGCAGGAAGCGGTCCAACCAGACGGAGCCAGTTAGAGCAAGGAGAATAGGCAATGGCCCAGATTACCTACGACGAAGTGAACCTGATGCTGCGCTTGTACGACATGCGGCGCGAGCCGCGGCTGCGCCAGGCGCGCGCGTGGTTCGTC
>Ga0137393_10001251_pt1 | contig 16012 bp, 17 predicted proteins | sample 15con2h34BmetaG_FD_101396 | JGI IMG/M metagenome (GOLD analysis project Ga0137393, IMG submission 101396) | Vadose zone soil microbial communities from Angelo Coast Range Reserve, California, USA - 15con2h3.4B metaG | ecosystem: Environmental > Terrestrial > Soil > Vadose zone > Saprolite...
CCCTCGAGCGTGAGCGGCGACGACTCGAAACGACTGTGCAGGCCCGCACTCGCCGGTCGCCAGGCAGCCGCATGCAGGAGGCGGGAAAGTTCGACCTCGACGCGCTGTTCGACGAGCTCGGCGCGACCAGGCTGATCGAGCTCGTTGAGGTCGATCACGTGCTTCACGTGATCATCGTCGCGGATCGTCGGGTGTGTCTGCACACTGTGGGCAGCATTCCCGAACAGGAGGTCCGGATGAGTCGGTTCACGTTGCGCCGCATCGCCTACGGCCCTCCGCGACCCGGCAACGAGCTGATATTGGCTTACCGAGGCACAAGCCTGGAGGCATCACTGCTTGGCTCCGCCGCAACGGACCTTGGGGACGGCCCAGTCGTCGTCATACCGCCAGGCCGGCTTCAGGCGGTGCCGTGGACCCTCATGCCATCGCTGCAAGACCGCGTCGTCAGCGTGGCGCCATCCGCGTCGACATGGATGCGGGCCCGTCGCAAGAAGCCTCCCGCCAGGCGACGTGTCGCCCTCGTTGTCGGGCCAGGGCTGACCACGGGGGGCGCGGAGGTCCTGCAGCTGCGCTCTCGCTATCCCGAAGCCGCGATGCTCGGTCAGGGCAGCGCGACGGCTGAGAAGGTGCTCAGCGCGTTGGACGGCGCAGGGCTCGCGCACATCGCCGCCCACGGCACGTTCCGGACTGACAACCCTCTGTTCTCGTCACTGCAGCTCGACGACGGACCGCTCACCGTGCACGACTTCGAGCGGCTGACCCGGGCGCCACACCGGTTGGTCCTGTCCAGCTGCGACTCCGGAGTCGCTGCGACAGTGGGCGCCGACGAGCTCCTAGGCCTCGTCAGCAGCCTGGTCCCGCTCGGTGCGGCCGGAATTGTGGCCAGTGTCGTGCCCGTCAATGACCGGGCCGCAGTGCCCCTCATGCTGGCTCTACACGACGCTCTTCTAGGAGGTGCGACACTGCCAGAGGCGCTGCTGACCGCGCGCAAGGCGACCAGCGGCGACCCGCTGGCAGCAGCGACCGCGCACTCCTTCGTGGCTCTCGGCGCCTGAAGTTCCTCTCCCTGGGAGCCCGTGCGGTTCCAGAGTGCGTCCTGAGCGCAAGGAGGGGTTCGGCCTGCACTGAAGATCCTCCCGGGTATCTGAGCGTGCCCGGTTGCCTTCCGGCGTATCACCGGCGCCAAGCCGTGCTCTGCATTAGTAGGCGAGACGAGTGGGATCTCGCCGCGCCGGACTCGCCGTTGGGGAGGAGAATGGTGCCCATGGCGGAGGTATCCGAGGTCAGCCGGCTCGTGCTGGCGGCCGCGAGCGGCGATGGGGCTGCGTGGAATGAGCTGGTGCGCCGCTTCTCGCCCCTCGTGATGGCCGTGACCCGGAGCTACCGGCTCCCCGCAGCGGACGCTCAGGATGTCAGCCAGACGGTCTGGCTGCGTCTCGTCGAGCACCTGGCCAACCTGCGCGAGCCGGAGGCCCTGCCGGGATGGCTGGCGAGAACCACTCAGCATGAATGCAGCCGTCAGGTGCGGCGGGCACAGCGGGTCCTGCCCGTGGACCCGCAGACCGACGGCGCGATGCAACACCCCGCGATCGCAGATCTCGACGCTGACATCCTGCGGGCCGAGCTCCGCCAGGCGTTGCGTGACGGGCTGCGCGAGCTGCCCGCGCGGGATCAGTGGCTCCTGCAGCTTCGGGCGGCCGACCCCCCGACGTCCTATCACGAGATCAGCCAGCTGACCGGGATGCGGATCGGGAGCATCGGCCCCACTCTGCGGCGGAGCCTCGACAGGCTGCGGGAGACCAGTTCGGTGCGGGCATACCTCGCATCAGCTCCTATCTCCGACGGGGTGACAGGAGGTGATCGGCTTGAGCTCGCCGACGTGGAATGACGACGAACTCCTGCATGAGCTACGCGCCGCGTTGCAGGAATCGCCAGTGGATGAGAGCGTCATCCGTGCGGCCCAGGCCGCGTTCACCTGGCGGACGGTGGATGACGACCTGGAATTGCTGAGTCTCGACGCCGGTTTCGGGCTGACCGCTGATGCGCTGGTGCGCGGCAGCGGGCCGGGCGGGCCACGTACACTGGCGTTCCACGGCGAGCGGCTGAGCGTGGAAATCGAGATCGACGAAGCCGGGATCGTCGGCCAGCTGACTCCCCCGCGGCCCGGCCAGGTCACCTTGGTCACCGCCGACGGCCCGCAAGCGACGACGCAGGCCGACGACATCGGCTGCTTCACATTCCCGCCGCCCCCGGCGGGGCCGCTGCGCCTGGACTGCAGGCTTGGTGACGACCACTTCATCACCGAGTGGGTAACCGTCTGATCAGAGTGCCAGACAGATCAATTCATCTGCGGCTGTTCAATTCATCTGCGGCTGTCCATGTGCTGACTGAACGGACGTGTGCGGCCCAGAGTGGAGCGGTGAGATCTCAGGCCTTTGCGACCGCCTGGCGCACCGCTGGGACGATCTCTTGGGCCCAGCGCCGCAATGCGATGTCGGCCGGGGTGTCGTCTGTCGTTCGGTAAATAAAGCCGGTTGCATGGTGTTCGAGGACCGCGGCCGTTAGCTCGTCAATCCATTGCTGGACGGAGCCACCAATCCAGCGGCCGTCGCCGTCGCGTGTGGGAGAGAGCGCGGCAGGTGTGATGCGGCCGCCGAAGTTGTAGATGGTCGCGATGGTCACGGGATCCCTTCCCGCGGCCACCGCGGCCTCGTCGATGAGGGGGCGTGACTGGCGAAATAGCGGGCTGAGCCAGTCGGAGGCGCGACCGGGAACCCATCCGTCAGCCAGCCTTCCCGTGACGGACAACGACTGTGGCCCGCCCGCACCGGTCCAGATCGGTGGCACCGGCACCGCGGCGGGCGCGAGGCCTGACACCTGATAGAAATCCCCGTCGAAGGTCACCGGATCTCCGCCTCCGGATAGCGCTCTGACCAGCGTGATCGCCTCCTCGACGGCACGTACGGCGCTGCCGCCGTCCAAACGCCGCACTCCCAGCTTGACGATCTCGTCCCACAGGCCGCCCGCACCGATCCCGAGCACGACCCGGCCTCCGGACAGCGCGGACAATGAGGTCACGGTGCGGGCCAGCACCGGCGCGGGACGGCTCGGCAGGTTGGTGACCGTAACCACCCCGGTGATACGTGCGGTCCGCCCCAGAACGAATGCGAGAGTGGCGTAGGCATCCAGCCGGTCGGCGAGGCCGCACGATGCGGCGGTCAGATGGCGCGTCAGCCGTGGATACTGGCGTGTCAGCCGCGGATGGCTGCCTGGAGCGTCGGCTCGACCGGGGATACCGCGACCGTCTGCCCGGGATCGTTGGTGCCGCCCCGGCAGTAGGACAGGGCGGACACGCCGACGTCGCGAGACGATGCCCGTCCGGTCAATACGGCGTGCTGGGCACCCGGCACCGTGATGCGGATGCTCCTCGCGTTCCGGTCGGTTCCGATGTCGCAGCGGTACTTCGCCACCAGGACCCAGGCTGATGCGCCCGGCCGCAATGTCACCGTGACCGGGGCGGCGGCGGTGACGTATGGGCTGTGGCGGTAGCGGAACGGCAGCGGCGCGCCGTTCGCGTCGTACAGCCTGATGGCCAGATACCCGGCGAGCGTGCACGCCCGCGCGCCGCGGTTGATCAGTGCATAGAAGTCGCCGTGCTCGCCGGTCATCGGCGACAGCGCCGGACCGTATCCGAGATCCAGGGCCCGGGGCTGGCACGGCGGGCGGGCTCGGCGGGCGGCAGCCGGTGGCGTGTTTCCGCCCAGCGACGCTGAGGACGAGGCTAAGGCTGGCGTGCCGTTGGCTGGCGCCACGGGGTCGGCCCCTCCCGCGCCGCTCCTGGTGCCGCTAGTGCTCGCACACGCTCCGAGCAACAGCGATGCAAGAATTCCCGCAGCCAGCCGCCACATGTGCTGATTCATATCCGCTTTCATATCCGCTCCCCAGCGTCCGTCGCATGTGGTGAAGACACCTGTCGTCATGAAGACGCCAGACAGGACCGGCGCGTTGTGCGTACGTGAACCACGTGCTACGGCGGATCGTGTCGAAGGTATGAAGAAATTCGTGGGGATCACCTCATTCGCGGTCGCCGGCCTGCTGGGGATCAGCGCGACAGCGCAGGCGGTCACGGGGTTTCAGGCTCAGGCCAGTTCCAACGTGACAGGCTCGGATTACAACGAACTGGACGGGGTTGCCGATCTCGGCGCCACCAACGACCTGGCGGTCGGGTTCTACCGCCTCAGTGGGCAGACGCTTTTCCACGCCTTTGCGGAGCAGTGGAATGGCCGGACATGGGCGGTGGTCAAGATCCCGGCGCCTTCGGGCGACGACACCCGGCTGCACGCGGTGACGGCTACCACTACCAGCGCCTGGGCCGTCGGGTCTGACGCGAATCACAGCCTGATCGAGCACAGGAACAGCGCGCTGGCCTGGTCTGTCGTGCCGTCACCTGCGAACGAGCCGGCCGGGGGTGAGCTGGATGCGGTCACGGCCGTGTCGGCCAGCGACGTGTGGGCCGTCGGCCATTCCCTGTCGGCCGCCGGCGTGGGTTTCGTGCCGCTGATCGAGCACTGGAACGGGACGGCCTGGAGCGTCGTCCCGGGCGCGCCGATCGCGGCTACGGGCTCCGGTTTCCTGACCGGCATCGCCGCCGCCTCACCCAGCGACGTGTGGGCGGTGGGCCGGGTCGGCCGACACCCCACCCCCGTCATCGAGCACTGGGACGGCACCGCGTGGAGCCAGGTCCCGCAGCCGGTGAGCGGCTACGACAGCAGCCTGAACTCCGTCGCGGTGATCAGCAGCACCGATGCGTGGGCGGTTGGCGAGCAGAACCTGAACCAGACCGTCACCGAGCATTGGAACGGGACCGCCTGGACCCTCGTTCCCAGCCCGTCCGTCACGGCGAACAACGCCCAGGACGTCCTCAGCAGCGTCAGCGCCATCGGCGGCACCGACGTCTGGGCCGTGGGCAGCACCCTGCAGAACTTCTCGGTCAACCAGACCCTCGCCGAGCACTGGAACGGAACCACCTGGCAGATCGTGCCCAGCGCCAACCCGGGACCCGGTTCCAACGTGCTGAACTCCCTCGCCCAGACCGCTCCGGGCGGGCCCTTGCGGGCGGTTGGATTCTCCACCGGGGGCACAACCCCCACCGCAACCCTGGTCGAGACAACCGTCGGCTAGCGTTCCGCTCCATCCCGGCCGACCCCTGACCCGCCCACCACGGTCAGGGGCCGGCCGGTTCTGTGCTCCCCTCGTTCACCGGCCGCTCCGGGACCCATCGAGCGCCGAGGCGGCCTTCACGCGGCCGGAGAACCCGGCTAGGAAGTCGGCGATCGGCGCGGTCAGGCGCTGCCGGCGGGAATGACGTGGCCGCCGGGGTGCTCGATGACCAGCGGGTCCGCGAACCGGTCGGCGAGCAGCAGCGAGTCGCGCCTGGGCACGCTGACGTCGGCACGGCCGGTCACGTGGACGGAGGGGACCGTGAGCTTGTGCCGAAACAGCTCGGCGTGCTGCGGCATGGTGCTGGTGAACCCGCCGACCATGATGGCGAACTCGAACTGCAGCGGCGAGGGGCGGCTGTCGCGCAGCGCGGCCAGCAGCCCGGTCAGGGCGGCGCCCTGGCTGAAACCGAAGATCCCGTCGATGCGCGGCGCGGTGCGCAGCAACTCGACGGCCCAGTCACGCGTGCGCTCCCATCCGCGGAACCCGTCGTGCCACCACCCGAAGTCGCCCGAAGACAGGGAGGGCGCGTCGACATACACGAGCTCGACATTCGAGGGGATCGCGGCGGCCAGCGGTGCCATCTGGCGGCGCAGGATCGCGCCGGTGCCGTGGTAGCCGTGCAGGCACAGCATGCGCAGATTCCGCACCGTCTTACCTCCTAGCTGTGGAAGATCTAGCTATGGAAGATCTAGCTGTGGAAGGTCTGGGTTGGCCGACGTCGCGGGCCGTCAGGCGGCCGAAGCGGGCGTCGGCCAGATCAGCGTCGCGCGGGCGAGGGTGTTCCCGGCGATGGTGAATCCGAGGTAGGCCGCGCTCGCGTTCTCGTCGAGTCCGGTCTTGGCCACGTTAAGCGCAGTGACGGTAAGGAAGTATTCATGCACTCCCGAGCCGGCCGGCGGCGCTCCGCCGACGTACTGGTGCGCGCCTGCATCCCCGGCAAGCTGGAATGCACCGCTGGGAAGATGCGCAGCGTCGGACGCTCCGGCGCCGGCGGACAACGAGGTGGTGCTGGCCGGGATGTCGGCCACGACCCAGTGCCAAAAGCCGCTCCCGGTCGGTGCCTGCGGGTCGTACATCGAGACGACGAAGCTCTCGGTTTCGGCGGGAAAGCCCGACCACGACAACTGCGGCGAGAGGTCCTGGCCGCCGGGCACCCCGAACATCTTCGACAACTGCTCGAGGGGCAGGGGCTGTCCGTTCGTGACCGAGCCGCTTGTCAGCTGGAACGAGGGCACCTGGGGCAGGTAGGCGTACGGGTCTGGGCCGGACTGCGCCGGTGGGTGCGTGGCGTGGGAAGAAGTCATGGCAGAAAGCCTGCCGCCGTCGCTGATATATGTCCAACAAATAGATCTTCTAAGAACGATAACCTGCGTGCATGTCAGTATCTCTTCGCCAGCTCGAATACTTCGTCGCCGTGGTGGACGAGGGCTCGTTCACCGCGGCCGCCGCCCGCCTGCATGTCAGCCAGCCGGGGCTTTCGCACCAGATCCAGACGCTCGAGCGGCAGCTGCGCGGGCCGCTGCTCGAGCGCCTGCCCCGCGGGGTGCGCCTGACCCCCGCTGGCCGCACCGCGCTACCGCACGCGCGGGCTAGCCTGGCGCACGCCGAGCGGGCGTCCACCTCGGCGATGCGCGCCTCCGGCGTCGACGCCGGCGAACTACACGTCGGGACGCTGTACTCGATCAGCGTGGGCGTGCTGCCGGCCGCGCTGCGGACCTGGCGCCGCAAGTACCCGGACGTGCAGGTACGGCTCGTGGAGTTCCGGCACACCAACGACCTGATCGCCGCCATGGAGGCCGGGCAGGCCGACGTTGCCGTCGGCCCCACCCCGCCCGCCTGGGACGGACCGGTGCGGGAAATCGGAGCCGAGGAGTTCGTCATCGCGGCAGCTCCCGACGTGCAGCTACCGGGTACCGGGTCGGGCGTAAGCCTCGCCGACCTGGCCGACCACAACTGGGTTCACTTCACTCCCCCGAGCGGCCTGGCCGACGTCCTGGAGGCCGCCTGCGGCGACGCGGGCTTCGCGCCACGTGCCGCAGTGCGCACCGAACAGGGCCCGTCCGCGCTGAACCTTGCTCGCGCGGGCCTGGGCATCACCCTCTTGCCCGGCAATGTCGTCCCGCCGGCCTTCGACGGCGTGCTCCGGCGCCCCGATCCGCCGGTGCGGCGCATGCTGTCGGCCTACACCCGCGTGCGTCCGGACCCGATCACCGCCGCGTTCGTCGAGGCCATCTGCCACCACACCCTGGCCACCCCCACGCACATCCTTAGCCTCCTGGAGCCCCAGCAGGGCCGCTAGCTGGCAGGGTGACTTTCTGGCTTGCCAGGCCGGCGCGGCATGATTGACGGGTGGCCAGTGGCGGCAGTCCGGGATGGCAGGCGGACGGTCGCGCGATCCGCTTGATCCGCCACGATCCGGGCGCTCCGGTCGATACCTCCAAATGGCCCGCGACGGTCCCGGCAGTCGAACAGATGCTGTGCGAGGGCCTGGAGTTGCCCCCCGGCCTGACGGTATTGGTGGGCGAGAACGGCTCCGGCAAGTCCACCGTTGTGGAGATACTCGCGGAAGCCTGCGGCCTCAACCCACAGGGCGGGTCAGCCATGGCGAAGCTCTTCCGGACCAGGGACAGCGAGCCAGGGCTGGGCGCGTACTTGATCGTCGAGCGCGGACCCGTCCGGCCCCGCTGGTCCTATTTCCTGCGCGCGGACACCATGCACACGCTCTACAGCTACCTGGAAGACAACCCCGGCCGGCACCAGGAGCGGTTCCATGAGCTCAGCCATGGAGAGGGCTTCCTGGAGATACTGCGCACCAGGGTGAATAAGCCGGGCTTTTACCTCATGGACGAACCCGACGCCCCGCTGTCCTTCACCGCCTGCCTCGGCCTGGTCGCCCTGCTCCATGACCTCGCCCAGGCCGGCTCCCAGGCCGTCGTCGCCACCCATTCACCCATCGTCGCCGCCCTCCCCGGCGCCAGCATCCTCGAACTAGGTGACTGGGGCATCCGCGCCGCCCGGTGGGAAGAACTCCACCTCGTCAGCGCGTGGCGCCGTTTCCTGACCGAGCCAGACTCCTACCTCCGTCACCTGCTCGCCGACTGACCCAATCCCCGGGCCCGCCCGCCCGCGCCGGGTCGCCGGTGACAAGCAGAAACGCCCGCAGCATCGTGACCGCAGGGCCACCGGGTCCTGCACAAGACTGACAGCCCGGCCAGGTGCACTGTCGTAGCCCCGACGGGAGCGATGGGACAGGCGGCCCTGCCCGATAGTCGACGGCGAAGTTCCAATCGAGTTGGTCATCAGGTCACGAACCTGCATGCTGGGCGCATGCCGTGGAGAGCGCCGCAGATCGTCCGTCACGACCCGCCTCACATCGCCGGTGAGCGGCAGATGCTGGAGGCGTGGCTGGATTTTCACCGCCAGACGCTGTTGAGCAAGTGCAGTGGCCTGACTGCCGGACAGCTCCGGCAACGGACGGCTGACCCGTCGAGCCTGTCGCTGCTTGGGCTCGTCCGTCACATGGCCGACGTCGAGCGCGTGTGGTTTCGCCGCCGCGTCGCGGGAGAGGACGTGGGCGTCCTCTACTCCAGCGAGGCTGATCCCGACGGGGAGTTCGATCACGTCGATGAAGCCGATGCGGAGCAGGACTTCGCCACCTTCGGGCGGGAGATTGAACTTGCCCGGGAAGCCGCCAGGGGCCGGGCTCTGGACGAGACCTTCTTCCATTCGGGCCGAAAGGTCGACATGAACTTGCGCTGGGTCTACCACCACATGATCGAGGAATACGCAAGGCACAACGGCCACGCGGATCTCCTGCGCGAACGACTCGACGGCGCGACCGGGGACTGACCGACGCGTCACGGGCAGGTCGCCGTCACCCGCTTCTGCCGCAACCAGGGCGAGCATTCGTCAGTGCTGCAGACCGGAACCCGATGCCAAGGTTGTCTGCCCGGACGCCCGGTCGCCATGAACTCAAGGGCCAAAACGCCGCTCCGACCAGGCGCAGCCGATCGAGCAGGGCTCCTGACATGCCCGCGGCACTGGCGGCCCGGAGGTCTTCCTCATTGGCCATCAGTACCGGCGCCGCCGCTTCACGCAAGCGGCGGGCCATGGTTCTCAGCGACTCGTCTAAGGCATCGTCCGGCGCCGTGAAGAGGGACCCCGCGGCGTCGCGCGCGGCCTGCGCCAGGCCAGTGACGATCTGCGTCGCCGCAGCCTCCTCCTCCGTCGCCTGAGCATCGTGGGCTGATGCGGCGTCCCGCGTGGCGGCCTCTGCGGTCATGATCTGTCCTCCTGGCCTGGTGCCGGCCTGCGAACGTGACCTAGACTGCCTTGCAGTCAGAAGTCGGCGGTTCACTGTGGTCTTCCAACGACCTACAGTCGATTGTTCAACAAGACCAAGTGTTCAGCAAAGGAGCGCGGTGGTCAAGAGCTTCGGGCCGGGTCTGCGAGGGGACATGTCCGACCTCCCGTCCCTCCAGCCTCTGCCGACCGCTTCGGAGCGAGCGGCCGACGTGATCAGGGAGAACATCTTCGAGGGCAGGTTCGCGCCGGGCACGGCGCTGCCCGAAGCGGCGCTGTCGGCGGCGCTCCAGGTCTCGCGAAACACCGTCCGGGAGGCATTCCGGACGCTGACCGGCGAGCACTTGCTCACCCACGAGGCACACAAGGGCGTAATCGTGCGGGAGCTTACCGCCGACGATGTCCGCGACATCTACAAACTGCGCCGCATGTTCGAGCTCTCCGCACTCGACCTGGCCATCGAGAGCCAGCATCAGCTTGATATCACAGAACTGGGCGCAATGGTCGTGCAGGCCGAGGCGGCGGCCAAGGACGAACTATGGGTGGAGGTCGGGACGGCCAATCTGAAATTTCATGCGGTGATAGTCGATTCCCACCACAGTGCTCGGATCTCGGAAGTCTTCCGCCGGCTGATGACCGAGCTTCGGCTGGGCTTTCTCGCTGTTTCCGATCCGGCCGCCTTCCATGGCTCGTTCCTGGCGTGCAACCGCACGATTCACGATCACATTGCCAGAGGAAGACTGAACGATGCACGGGCGGAACTCGCGGTATACCTCGACGATGCGGAGGGCCCTGTCGTTAAGGCGGTAAGCAGTTCATGAACCAGCGCTGGCAGTTCTGGATCGATCGGGGCGGCACGTTCACCGACGTGGTGGCCCGGCGGCCGGATGGCACCGTCATCACCCACAAGCTGCTGTCGGAGAACCCGGGGCGTTACCCGGACCCGGCCGTGGCGGCGATCAGGCACCTGCTCCGGGTCGCCGACGGCGAGCCGATCCCAACCGCGCTGATCGAGGCTGTCCGGCTGGGCACCACCGTCGCGACCAACGCCCTGCTTGAGCGCAAGGGCGAGCCGACCGTGCTGGTCATCACCCGCGGCTTCCGTGACGCGCTGCGCATCGCATACCAGAACCGGCCGCGCCTGTTCGACCGGCAGATCGTGCTGCCCGAACTGCTGTACTCCCAGGTGATCGAGGCCAGCGAGCGGGTAGCGGCGCACGGCGAGGTACTTATCCCCCTCGACGAACAGGACGTGGGCCGGTCGCTGCGGGCGGCCTACGACAACGGCTTCCGGTCGGTGGCGATCGTGTGCCTGCACGGCTATCGCTTCCCCGCCCACGAACAGCGGATCGGGGGGATCGCCCGCCGGATCGGCTTCACCCAGGTGTCGGAGTCTCATGAGACCAGCCCGCTGATGAAACTGGTCTCGCGGGGCGACACGACTGTCGCCGACGCGTATCTCTCCCCCATCCTCAACCGCTATGTGGACCGGGTGACGGATGAGCTGAACGGTGTGCAGTTGCTGTTCATGCAGTCCAGCGGGGGGCTTACCGACGCCCGGACCTTCCGGGGCAAGGACTCGATACTGTCCGGCCCGGCAGGCGGCATCGTCGGCATGGCCCGGACCTCGACAGCGGCCGGATTCAACCGGGTCATCGGTTTCGACATGGGGGGGACCTCCACCGACGTCTCGCACTACGCCGGCGAGTATGAACGGCAATACGAGACCCAGGTGGCCGGCTTTCGCATGCGGGCTCCCATGCTGAGCATCCACACCGTCGCGGCCGGCGGCGGGTCGATCCTGCATTTCGACGGCGGGCGCTACCGGGTCGGCCCGGACTCGGCGGGCGCGAATCCCGGGCCGGCCGCCTACCGCCGCGGCGGCCCGCTCACCGTGACCGATGCCAACGTCATGCTCGGCCGCATCCAGCCGGGCTACTTCCCGCATGTGTTCGGCGTCAGCGGTGATCAGCCGCTCGACGCGGATGCGGTGCGCGATCAATTCGCCGCGATGGCCGCCGAGATCGGTGATGGCCGAAGCCCCGAGGAAGTGGCCGCCGGCTTCCTTGAGATCGCGGTGGCGAACATGACGAACGCGATCAAGAAAATCTCCGTGCAGCGCGGCTACGACGTGACCGAATACGTGCTCGCGACCTTCGGCGGGGCCGGTGGCCAGCACGCCTGCGCGGTCGCCGATGCCCTGGGCATGACGCGGATCCTGATCCATCCCTACGCCGGGGTGCTCTCGGCGTACGGCATCGGGCTGGCGGACATCACCGCGATGCGGGAGTCGGCGGTGGAGGCACCGCTGAGCGGCCAGCTCGGGCCGGAGCTGGAAGAGGCGCTTGACCGCCTGGAATCGGAAGCGCGGGCCGAGCTGACCGGCCAGGGCGTCGCCCCCGAGCGAATCCGCGCAGTGCGCCGGGTTCACCTGCGCTATGACGCCACCGATACGGCGCTCCTGGTCCCGGCGGGGACGCCCGAGGCCATGACGAAGGCCTTCGAGGAAAGCTACCAGCGGCGCTTCTCCTTCCTGATGCGAGACAAGCCGATCACGGTGGAGGCCGTCTCGGTCGAACTCATCGGCGCCTCCGAGCCCGTGACGGAAGGCCGGGCACCGCAGCCGCCCGTGCCTGGCCCGCCCGTGCCTGGCCCGCCCGTGCGGCCAGCCCGGGCGCGGGTCTTCGCCGGCGGTGCCTGGACCGAGGTGAACCTGTACCGCCGCGAGGAACTGCGTCACGGCGACGCCGTCGAGGGGCCGGCGATCATCGCCGAGGCCAACGCCACCACGGTCGTCGAGCCCGGCTGGAAGGCGACCCTGAACACCCTGGACTACCTGCTGCTGAACCGCGTCGGCGCCGCCCCGGAGCGGCAGGTGATAAGCACCGAGGTCGACCCGGTCAGGCTGGAGATCTTCAACAACCTGTTCATGTCAATTGCGGAGCAGATGGGCTACCGGCTGCAGAGCACGGCGCACTCGGTCAACGTCAAGGAGCGCCTGGACTTCTCCTGCGCGATCTTCGACGTTGAGGGCAACCTCATCGTCAACGCCCCGCACATCCCGGTGCACCTCGGCTCCATGGGCGAGAGCGTCAAAGAAGTCATCAAGGACCGGGCCGGCGAGATGAAGCCGGGTGACGTCTACGTGCTCAATGACCCCTACCACGGCGGGACCCACCTGCCCGATATCACCGTCATCACCCCGGTGTTCTCCGGCGACAGCGAGATCCTCTTCTACGTGGCTTCCCGCGGCCACCACGCCGAGATCGGCGGTATCACCCCGGGCTCCATGCCGGCGTTCAGCACCCGTATCGAGGAGGAGGGTGTCCTCATCCGCAACTGGCTCCTGGTCGAGAAGAGCGCGCTGCGGGAGGCGGAGACCTCCGAGGTGCTTCGCAACGCGCCGTATCCGTCGCGCAACCCGGCCGACAACATCGCGGACCTGCGCGCTCAGATCGCCGCCAACGAGAAGGGCGTCCAGGAGCTGCACGCCATGGTCGACCACTACGGCCTCGACGTGATCCGCGCCTACATGGGCCACGTGCAGGACAACGCCGAGGAGTCGGTGCGCCGGGTAATCTCCGTCCTCCAGGACGGCTCGTACACCTACGAGCTCGACAACGGCGCCGTGATCAAGGTGACGATCCGGGTGGACCGGGCGAGCCGCACCGCGGAGATCGATTTCACCGGGACGTCGGCGCAGCTGCCGAACAATTTCAACGCGCCGTCATCGGTGGCGATGGCAGCGGTGCTGTATGTCTTCCGGACCCTCGTCAACGACGAGATCCCACTGAACTCCGGATGCCTCAAGCCCCTGCATGTGATCATCCCCCCCGGCTCGATGCTGTCCCCCGAATACCCGGCGGCCGTGGTGGCAGGCAACGTGGAAACCTCGCAAGCCGTCACCGGGGCGCTATACGCGGCGCTCGGGGTGATGGCCGAGGGATCGGGAACCATGAACAACCTGACCTTCGGCAACGACACGCACCAGTACTACGAGACGGTCGCGAGCGGGTCCGGCGCCGGAGACGGCTTCGCCGGAACCGACGTCGTGCAGACCCACATGACCAACTCGCGCCTCACCGACCCCGAGGTGCTGGAGTGGCGGTACCCGGTGCGCCTGGAGAGCCACGAGATCCAGCCGGGCAGCGGTGGCGCCGGGCGCTGGCCCGGCGGCAACGGCGGGCGCCGCCGCATCCGCTTCCTCGAACCGATGACGGTGACCATGCTGAGCGGCCACCGGCGGGTACCGGCCTACGGGATGGCAGGCGGTGAACCTGGTGCGCTCGGGCGGCACTGGATCGAGCACCCGGACGGGTCGACCACCAGCATGCGGGGATGCGATTCCAAGCCGGTCGGCCCGGGGGACATGCTCGTCCTGATAACCCCCGGCGGCGGCGGCTACGGCTCACCGGAACCGTGACCTTTAGCCACAGCGACCCTTGGCCGCAACGACCAGCCGCGCATCCCCGGAGGTGCTCGCGGCGGAAACCGGCGGCCGCCCGATCGTGCTGAGGATCGCTCAGCACGACTGGGGGGACGCGGTCGGCGTGGGCGCCTCGGAGCGGCGGCCAATGGCCAGAAACCGCATCATATTGCCTGGTCAGGCCCCTGTGCGCAAGAACCTGCCAGACTGGCGACACGGTTGCCCAGGACGCCGGCTCTCGCCTTTGCAGTGGCTGCCGGCTTACACTCGCGCGAAGGGTGATTCCATGGATGATGACGCCGGACAGTTCCTCGACTTGATTCAAGGTCTTGAGGAAATCAGGGATGCCATCACCCCTCAGCGTGCCCATGCCGAATTCGACGAGACGACCCTCCAGGTCTTCTGGAAGAAGTGGCCCGGCCTGTCGGCGTGGGCCGGCTCGCTGTGGAGGATGCTCTCCGAGGAGCTGGCCGGGCCGGGCACTCCGCACCGCGACTCCGAACTGGATGAGGTGGGGGGCAGTGACTGAGGGCCTGCGATACCCCGGTACGACAGCCGTGAGGGTGCTCCGGGATCTCATGAACAGGCGGGTGGCAATGACGACGCCGGACACAGTGGTGGCCGCGGCGGCCGCGTGCATGGTGGAGGAGAACGTGGGCTCGGCCGTCGTCATGCAGGGACCATTCGTCGCCGGAATCCTCACCGAGCGCGATGTCCTGCGGGCCGCCGCGTCCGGTGAGGACCTCTCAGCATCCCTGGTGTCGACATGGATGACCCCCGATCCGCAATCGGCCAGCCCAGACACGTCCGTCGAAGACGCGGCCCAGATCATGCTCCTGAACGGATTCCGCCACCTCCCGGTCGTAGAAGGCCGGATGATCTGCGGCGTGGTGAGCCTCCGCGACCTCTTCGCGGCCAGAATCCGCCGCCCGCCGCCGAGGTAAAGCGCCCGGGAAGCCACGGTGGCTAGTGCGCACCCTCACCGTGGCCAGCGGCTCCGTCGTTGTTTAGTCGCCGTGCCCTTCGAACATCGCCGCGAACGGCCTTGCGTCGAAGATGACCACGACCGAGGCCACCTTCCCGTCGCGGACCCGGTACCACTCGCACGTCGGCGTGCTGGGGACCGGCGCGGTCTTGAGGTCGTAGATGACGCACACGTCGTCGCCGTCGACGAACACCTTCCGCTTGTCGGCGCCGGTGACGATCTGACTGAGTTGCTGCAGCGAGGCGAGGTAGGAGTCCGCGTCGGCGAAGCTGTCGATGGGGCCCACGAACGAGACGTCGTCGTGCACGAGCGCGCGGGCCCGCTCGTAGTCCTTGCTCGTCCACGCGTCGAAGAACTCCTCCGCCACGTTTGCTGCGCCGGGCATGCTGCCTCCTGCGGTTGGTTGTCGTATCGCCACGAAACTACGGTCGCGGGCACGCAACCCGGAATGGCCGGGCGTCCACGATCTTTGTCCCAATCGCCACGCCGGCGCCGGCCCGGGCACCGCCCCGGCGCGGGAGCCGGTATCGTCGCGTCTGGTTACGCTGACGCGAAGGCGAATGCCCCTTGGATCTGCTGAACGATTTCAGCCCGGCTGATCCCATCAGCCAGGTGCTGCGCGTCATCAGGATCCGCAGCACCGTCTACTGCCGCTCGCTGCTGAGCGCCCCGTGGGGCTTCGGCGTCCAGGCGCACGGCAATCCGGCCTTCCACGTCGTCACCTCGGGCGGCGGCTGGCTCCAGGTCGATGGCGAGCCAACCCAGCTCGCGCTGGAGGCCGGAGACCTCATCGTCCTGCCGGCCGGGCCCAGGCACTGGATGCGCGATGACCCGGCCACCCCCGCCACCGAACTGGAGGACATCCTGGCCGCCGCGCCTCCGGGCGAGCGGCGCCGCCTGAACCACGGCGGCGGTGGTACCCGTACTGGGCTGCTGTGCGGCGGTTTCGCGCTCGAAGGCGGCGCACACCCGATCCTGCGGGCCCTCCCGGCCGTGCTGCACATCCGCGGGACCGCCGGGCGCCCCGTCCCGTGGCTGGCCGCGACCCTGGCGCTGCTCACCGCGGAGACCGCCTC
>Ga0137393_10001261_pt1 | contig 15960 bp, 15 predicted proteins | sample 15con2h34BmetaG_FD_101396 | JGI IMG/M metagenome (GOLD analysis project Ga0137393, IMG submission 101396) | Vadose zone soil microbial communities from Angelo Coast Range Reserve, California, USA - 15con2h3.4B metaG | ecosystem: Environmental > Terrestrial > Soil > Vadose zone > Saprolite...
GAAGACATCGGTGGTTGTGCGTGAGGATGAGCACGGAACGGTAGGAGTGGTTGCGCTGGACCGAGAAGGAAATCTGGCGGCAGGCACGTCCACGGGCGGGACATCCATGAAAATGCCGGGGCGCGTGGGGGATTCACCAATCATCGGCGCGGGGACCTATGCGAACAACGAAAGCTGCGCCGTTTCCGGCACCGGAGTAGGCGAGTATTTCATGCGCAACGTGGTGGCATCGGATATCTGTGCGCGTGTACGCTACCTGCACGTCTCGCTCGAGAAGGCGGCGAATGATGTGGTGATGAAAGAGTTGGCGGAGCAGCATGGCGAGGCCGGCGTGATTGCGCTAACGCGCGCGGGAGATGTGGCGATGCCATTCAATACGGATGGGATGATGACGGGCACGGTGCGCGCAGATGGAAAAATCGTGATGAAGGGCTGGAGCAAGACAGCCGAGCCAATGATTGTCCCTGCAGTGAAGTAGGAGGGCCGAACTGCGATAACCACAGATGAAGCCAGATGAGCACTGATGGAAGAAGGAAAAAGCGAAAGCCGTGGATTCTTACATGACCTTCGTGAGGGCGCTTGAGATCTTCGCAATCAGTTCAGCGCTTTCGAAATTGTCCCTCAGGCCTTGCACCTGAATGACAAGCACATAGGAGCGTGCGCCGAAGATGGCAACGGCGTCGCGAACGGCGACAGGGACGCCTGCCGGAGCAGCGGGGTTGGAGGGCGACGCCACGACGGGGGAGACGGGGGGGACGGAGTGAAGCGGGGAGTGGGCCAGAAGGGCCATCATCTCCTTACTGGCGTCGGGACTGACCACGCGATCGGTGGCGAGTTTCCAGAGCACGATGAGCACGGCGCGCGCCGTGGTGTGATTCTTTTCATTGTTGGGGAATGATGCGCCGATTTCCATGCCATCGGCGCCAAGCGAACGGATTTGATCGCGAATGCCGGCCAGGGTGAAGCGTTCGAGGAGCAAGTTGGTGGCCGGGTCGCTGTTCTCGGCGATCATGGCCTCGCAAAGTTCCCCGATCGTCGCGGCGATGGGAGTACCGGCGCTGCCCCGAGGGCGGACAGGATCGTCGAGGCTGATGGCGTGCGCATGAGCAGCCCGGTACACGGCGATCATGACGGGGATGCGGAGCGCGTTGGGATCATCGTAGCGCGCCTCGGCATTGAGGAAAAGCTCCTGCGTGCCATCCATTGATCGAAAGGCGACGGAGACAGTGGCGCTGCTCTCCCGAATCAGATCCTCGATTTCTGCACGTGCAGGGCTTTCACTCGTAACGTGCTCTTGGGAAGGTTTCATTCCGGCCAGCGGCACACCGGCCAGCGAAAACACAAGAATGAGGGCGAGTCGAAGGTGGAGCGCGCGTTTCATCGCGCCCGCATTCTATGATGAGAGCATCGTTGGATTGAAAGAAAAGAATTAGCCAACCTGAAGCTGGCCCCGACCAAGAAGTCGTGACGCAAGAGGCGCGCCGCTACAAAGGCGCGCGCCACTCAGGCAGTTGCGCGCTAGGTGCCCTCGGACCAAGACGCGAGGTATTGCTCCTGATCAGGCGTGAGCTTGTCCACCTGGATGCCCATGGACTCGAGCTTGAGCTTGGCGATCTGGCGGTCAATCGCTTCCGGAACGGGGTAAACCTGGGCCTTGAGTTGGCGGGCATTCTTGACCATGTACTCGGACGCAAGCGCCTGGTTGGCGAAGCTCATGTCCATCACAGAGGCGGGATGTCCCTCGGCGGCTGCGAGGTTGATGAGCCGGCCTTCGGCCAAGAGATAAATCTTGCGGCCATCTTTCATGGTGAACTCTTCGACGAATGGGCGAACGTGCTTACGGGCGCTGGCGAGCTTTTCGAGCGCCGGGATGTCAATCTCAACATTGAAGTGGCCGGAGTTGGAAATTACCGCGCCGTCTTTCATTTTTTCGAAATGCTCGTGCGCCAGGATGGATTTGTTGCCGGTGACGGTGATGAAAACGTCGCCGATCTTTGCGGCCTCCGGCATTGGCATGACGCGGAAGCCATCCATCACAGCTTCAAGCGCGCGTGTGGGACTGATCTCAGTGACGATCACGTCTGCACCGAGGCCCTTAGCGCGCATGGCGACGCCCTTGCCACACCAGCCGTAGCCTGAGACAACCACGTGCAGCCCGGCGATCAGCAGGTTCGTGGCGCGCATGATCCCGTCGAGGGAGGACTGGCCGGTGCCGTAGCGATTGTCGAACATATGTTTTGTGAGCGCGTCGTTGACGGCGATGATCGGATATTTCAGCGTGCCGTCTTTGACCATGGCGCGGAGTCGGATCACGCCGGTGGTGGTTTCCTCAGTGCCGCCAATGACACCCTGCAACAAGTCGGGGCGCTTGGTGAGAAGCTGGGTGACCAGATCGGCGCCGTCGTCCATGGTGATCTGCGGATGATGGTCCAGCGCAGCGTTGAGGTGAGCATAGTAGGTGGCGTTGTCTTCGCCCTTAATTGCGAATGTGGGGATGCTGTAATCCTTCACGAGGCAGGCGGCCACGTCGTCTTGCGTCGAAAGGGGATTCGAAGCGCACAGGACCACGTCAGCGCCGCCGTCACGAAGCGTAATGGCCAGATTGGCCGTTTCGCTCGTGATGTGGAGGCACGCGGACATCCGGATGCCCTTCAGCGGCTGGTCTTTTATGAATTGTTTGCGGATGAGTTGCAGTACGGGCATATGCTGATTGGCCCACTGAACTTTTCGCTTGCCCTCATCAGCTAGCGCAATTTCCTTCACGTCGCCCGTCAATTTTGGCACTGTTTCCACAAGAAACTCCCTAGCGAATAGATTTGCAGAGATTGCGGCGAAGCGCCGGCCTAACCCTTCGGTTACACTCAGGGCAAGAAACCGCCGCTACAGAAACTGCAGTGAAACACGACCCTGACGACTTCGGCAAGACGGGAATTGTCCTATGCGTCTAGCCACGCGAAACGGCTACTGTGCCGCGCGCGCCGGCTTCTTTGCGGATGGCGTCAGCCTTGTTTGTGCGTTCCCACGTGAAGCCCGGGCCGGTGCGCCCGAAGTGGCCGTAAGTAGCGGTCTGGCGGAAGATCGGGCGGCGAAGATCCAGCGTTTCGATTATCCCCTGGGGCGTCAACTTGAAAAACGCGCGTATCAATTCGGTGATCTGGGCGTTGGGGATGATGCCCGTGCCAAAAGTTTCGGCCATGACGGATACCGGCTCGGCCACGCCGATGGCATACGCGAGCTGGACTTCGACTTCATCAGCCAGTCCCGAAGCGACGATGTTCTTGGCGATGTACCGGGCCATGTAGCACGCTGAGCGATCGACCTTCGTCGGGTCTTTGCCCGAGAACGCGCCTCCGCCGTGCCGTCCGCGGCCACCGTATGTGTCGACGATGATCTTACGGCCGGTCAGGCCGGTGTCGCCCTGCGGTCCGCCGGTCACGAAACGGCCGGTCGGATTGATGTGAAACTTCGTCCGTTCGTCGAGAAGCTCGGGCGGAACCACGGGCCGGATGATCTTCTCGATGATGGCCTCGCTCAGATCACCGTGACCGATGCTCGGCGAATGCTGCGTCGAGACGACAATGGCAGCGGCGCGGATCGGCCGCTTTCCTTCGTACTCGATCGTGACCTGCGACTTGCCGTCGGGGCGGAGGAAGTCGAGCTCATTGGCCTTGCGCGCTTCGGCGAGCCGGCGCGCGAGCTTGTGCGCGAGCATGATCGGGAGCGGCATGAGCTCGGGCGTCTCGCGGCAGGCGAAACCGAACATCAGACCCTGATCGCCCGCGCCGCCGGTATCGACGCCCTGGGCGATGTCGGGAGACTGCGGATCGATGGAGGAAACGACGGCGCAGGTCTCGCTGTCGAAACCGTACTTGGCGCGTGTGTAGCCGATTTCCTTGATGGTGCTGCGCACGATCGACGGGAAGTCGACGTACGTGCCGGTGGTGATCTCGCCGGAGATCATGGCCAGACCGGTGGTCACGAGCGTTTCGCAAGCCACACGCCCCTTGGGGTCCTCGGCGAGAACGGCATCGAGAATCGCGTCCGAGATCTGGTCGGCGATCTTGTCCGGGTGACCCTCGGTGACAGACTCCGAGGTGAATAGCGTTCTGAGAATAGACATCGTTGAAGGCTCCTGGTTGGAATGCGGTAATCCTAACATGCTGCTTCGCCGGGTTGTCGGTTGGGACAACACGTCGCCGGCAATCTCTTCGCAACCCACCGAAAACCGATAACTGACAACGCCGGAGGCAGCCGTTAGGCAAGCGCCGTGCAACCTCATCACCGAAATGCTGAAGCCACGCGATATTGGTGCTTACCGTGATCTGCTCGTTCTCTTTACAAAATATGGGCGCAAAGACTTCCACCTTTCGCTGTCGCCGGAAGACATCGTCGTAAACGACGAGGCATCGGCGGAGATGGAGCCGGACGTTGCCCGGCGCGCCGAGGCCTTCGCCAAAGCGCTTAAGGGAATGGGGCCGACCTACGTCAAGTTCGGCCAGATCCTCTCCACGCGTCCCGACATCGTGCCGCCGGAGTACATCGCCGCACTCGAGTCGCTGCAGGATGACGTCGAGCCGTTCTCGTTCGCCGACGTCGAGCGCATCGTCGAAGAGGAGCTGAAGGTCCGGATCTCGAAGGCCTTCGACTCGTTCGAGTCGACGCCGCTGGCCGCCGCTTCTCTCGGCCAGGTCCATCGTGCGGTGCTGCGCGACGGCCGCGAGGTGGTGGTCAAGGTCCAGCGTCCCAATGTGCGGGAACAGGTAAAGCACGATCTGGAGGTCTTCGCCGACATCGCCGCCACGATCGAGCAGCACAGCGACATCGGCCGGAAGATGAACCTGGTCGGCTCGCTCGAGCAGGCGCGCATCACGCTGATGAACGAGCTGAATTACGAGCAGGAGGCTCGGAACATGGAGATCCTGCGCCGGAACCTGTCCGAGTTCCCGCCGATCTACATCCCCAGCGTCGTCCACGATATGACCACCGGGCACGTGCTGACGACGGAGCTCGTTCGCGGCCGGAAGGTATCGAAGCTGACGCCGCTGCAGATCATCGATCACGACTACGCCGATCTGGCCTCGGCGCTGACGAAGGCATACCTGAAACAGATCTGTGTCGACGGGATCTGGCATTCCGATCCGCATCCTGGGAACGTCTTCGTGCGCGACCTCGAAGAAAACCAGGCCGAGGTGGTCCTGCTCGACTTCGGGATGGTCAGCAGGATCAGCCGTGAATTCCAGGACGAGGTCATCAAACTGTTGCTGGCCATCTCCTCGAATCGCGGCGCCGAGGTGGCCGATGCCTGCGTACGCGTCTCGGAAGTGCAGGAAGGCTTTGACGCGATCCGCTTCGTGCACGAGATCTCCTCGCTGGTGGCGGCCTTTCACGACCTCGACGTGCACCGTATCAACGTCGGCCAGTTGATCTTCAACGTCATCACCATCGCCAACAGCAACGAGCTGAAGGCGCCGGCGGAATTGGCGATGCTGGCCAAGACGCTGCTGCACCTGGACGGCATCACCCGCCGGCTCGACCCGGAGTTCGACCCGAACACGGTGATCCGCGATTACGCGGAGCGGCTGATGGTGCAGAAGCTGGCGCAGAAGTTCGCGCCGCGCAACTTCTACGCCGCGCTGCTCGACCTCAACCAGCTCATGCACGATCTGCCGCATCAGGCGCGCGAGATCATCGACCAGACCGCGGCGGGACGGCTGTCGCTCAGCCTGAAGCTGACGCAGGCCGAGCAGTTCCTGGCCGGGATCCACAAGATCGCCAACCGCATCACCGTCGGCGTGATCATCGCGGCGCTGCTGATCGCCTCATCGCTAATGATGCGCGTGCCGACGCATACGCAGCTCTTCGGCTATCCGGCCCTGGCGGTGACCGGCTACCTCCTGGCCGCCATCGCCGGCATCTACCTCATCGCTTCGACGCTGATTCGCGACCGGAAGGATGAGGAGAGGGCGAAGGTCCGTTAACGGCGGCCTTCGGAACTACGGCCTTCGGCGTTATCGGTTATCGGTTGTCGGTTGGAGCATGTCCGGGACCTGCAGAGATGGTTACCGGGACATCGCGCAACCAAGTTCGCGCGCATTCAACCGATAACTGATAACCGACAACGCCGGAGGCGCCGTTAGAACCCTTCGAGCAGATTCGTCACCAGCGACTCGGCGAAACGAACGGCGATCTCGTTGATGGCGCGCGTCTCCTGGTCGAAGGCGTCCGTCGATTCGGTGTTGACCTGATAGTTCTCGGAAAAGCGGTACTGGTCGTTCTTCCAGAGCACTTTGTCGTCGGCGCGGTGGTCGAGTAGCTCGATCTTGGCGGTGATGGAGATCTGGTATTGGGTGGCGCGTCCCTGGGCGTTGAAGGCCACGGGGAAGATTCCGAAGGAGTCGATCGAGCCGCGCAGGATGACGTCGGCGGCAGCGGGCGAGTTGACCAGTTTCAGACGGCCGCGGGAAACGAACTCCGACGCCACTGATTGCGTCACCCGCTGTTCGAGCTCGACGCGCGTGGTGCGGTTGACGAAGGCCGGCACCTCGATCGTATGAACCGTCGGCGCCAGCAGGTTGTTGGCACTGCCGACGAGCGCGTAGCCGCAGGCGGCGAGCAGCGGCAGGAGCAGGAGGACGAGGCGTTTCATGCAGGGAAAGGTAACACGTCACTTCACCACGATGTTCACCAGTTTTCCGGGAACGTAGACCTCTTTCACCACCTCTTTCCCCTCGATCCACTGCTGCACCTTGCGGTTCTGGCGAATGGCGGCGAGCACGACTTCCTTCTCCGGGGGGTTCGGGACCTCGACCTGGCCGCGCAGTTTGCCGTTGACCTGCACGACGATGGTGACGACGTCCTCGATCATCAGAGCCGGATCAGCCTTCGGCCAGAACGAGGTGAGGATGAGCCCCTGGTTGCCGAACATCGACCATAGCTCCTCGGTGATGTGCGGGGCGAAGGGATGGAGGAGCTGAAGCAAGGTCGTGTAGGAATCGCGGAGCACGCCGGAGTCGGCATCGCCTGCATTGAGTGCATCCCCAATCGCGTTCGACAGCTCCATCAGACCGGAGATGGCGGTGTTGAACTCGAACCGGTCGAAACGCCGCGTAACGGCGTCGATGGTCTGATGGGTCTTCCGGATCAGGTCCCCACTTCCGCCCTCTGCCTTCTGACTTCTACCTTGTATCTGCTCCCCCATGTGCCAGACGCGGTTAAGAAACCGGTAGGCGCCGTTGACCGCGTCGTCAGACCACTCCGCCTCTTTCTCCGGCGGCGCGATGAAGAGCGTGTAGACGCGCTCGGTGTCGGCGCCATATTTCGCGATCAGCTCATCAGGCGGCACCACGTTGAAGTGCGACTTCGACATCTTGCTGGTCTCGGCGAGGAGCGCCTTGCCGGTCGTTTTGTGGACAGGCTTCCCATCGACCCGTTCGACGTCGGCGATGGCCACCCACGTCCCGTGCTCGGCGTCGCGGTAGCCTTCCTTCGTGATCATCCCCTGGTTGAAGAGGCGCGTGAACGGCTCTTCGTAATCCAATAACCCCATGTCGTGCAGGGTGCGGCAGATGAAGCGCGCGTAGAGCAGGTGAAGGATGGCGTGCTCGATGCCGCCGATGTACTGATCGACCGGCAGCCAGCGGTTCGCCAGCGCGGAGTCGAAGATCTTCGTGCCGTCGTTCGCGGAGATGAAGCGGGCGTAGTACCACGACGAGTCGACGAAGGTGTCCATGGTGTCCGTCTCGCGCCGCGCGGCGCCGCCGCACTTGGGACAGGTGGTGTTGACAAAGCGCTCATCCTTCGCCAGCGGGTTCCCTTCGCGCCCGGTAAACGGCACATCGAGCGGCAACTCCACCGGCAGTTGCTCCTCGGGGACGGGAACGAAGCCGCTGCTAGTGCAATAGGTCTCGCAGTAGATCATCGGGATCGGCGTCCCCCAGTAGCGCTGCCGGGAGATCAGCCAGTCGCGCAGCCGGTAGCGGACCATCCTCTTTCCGATGCCCATCCGCTCGATCTCTCCGATGATCCGCTCGATCGCTTTGGGAGTGGTCAGTCCGGAGATGATCCCGGAGTTGATGGCGATCGCCGAGTCGTCTTTGACGGAAAACGCTTCATCGGCGTTTGGCACGTCGCCGCTCGACGGCCGGACGACGATGCGGATCGGCAGGCCATACTGCTTCGCGAACTCGAAGTCGCGCTGGTCATGCCCCGGCACGGCCATGATCGCGCCGGTGCCGTACTGCATCAGGACGAAGTTGCCGAGCCAGATGGGGATCTCTTCGTTCGTGAACGGATTCGTGGCCGTCTTCCCGGTGAAGCGCCCTTCCTTCCCCGCCTCCTGCCGCTCGAGGTTCGACTGATTGCGGACGCCGGCGATCCATTGCTCGATGGCGGCACGATCGGGGTTGTCGGCGATCAGCGCCGCGACGTCGGGATGCTCCGGCGCCAGGACCATGAAGGTGGCGCCGTAGATCGTGTCAGGCCGTGTGGTGAAGACGCGCAGCGTTTTTCCTAACGAAGACACGGCGAACTCGACGTCGGCGCCGACGGAACGGCCGATCCAGTTGCGCTGCATCAGCTTCACTTTTTCCGGCCAGTGCTCCAGGGTGTCGAGACCGTCATCGAGCCGGTCGGCGTAGTCGGTGATCTTCAGGAACCACTGCTCGAGATCGCGCTGCACGACGATGGTGCTGCATCGTTCGCAACGCCCGTCGATGACCTGCTCGTTGGCCAGCACGGTCTGATCGGACGGGCACCAGTTGACCGGGGCCTTGGCACGATAGGCAAGCCCGCGCTTGAAGAGCTGCAGGAAGAGCCACTGGTTCCAGCGGTAGTACTCCGGATCGCACGAGGCCAGTTCTTTCGACCAGTCGTAGAGGATGCCCCAGCGCAGAAACTGCTTCTTCTCGCGCTCGATGTTCGAGAGTGTCCACTGCCGCGGATGGATGCCGCGCTTGATGGCGGCGTTCTCGGCGGGAAGACCGAAGGCATCCCATCCCATCGGGTTGAGCGCGGCACGCCCCTGCATGCGGAGGTAGCGGTAAAGAGCGTCGCCGAGGATGTAGTTCCGGCCGTGGCCGACATGCAGGTCGCCCGACGGGTACGGGAACATGTTGAGCATGTAGAACTTGTCACCGGGCGCGGCAACATCGACCTCGGCCACCTTCGCATCGGCCCAGGCGCGCTGCCATTTCTCTTCGATCAGTTTGGGTTCGTAAGGCATAGGGGCGGGAGTATAACGAGCCGGCACGGCCGGCAGCGTTGGTTGCCCAAGGCTCCGCCAACAGTGGCTGCTGATGCCCTGCGTCCTCTGGCAGAGGCAGAGGGACAGTGGCCACTCGTCACTCGATGCGGTTCGCGGGCATGTTTCTGCCGTTCTGATGGAGTACGACACCTGTCGCGCGACCGTTTGCATCGGTGACGAACGTGATGTGGGCGTCCACGACCTTGTAGAAGTACTCATGATCGCTCTCAGCGAAGACTTCGAATTTCGGCTGGGCGGTGGCCTGGACAAACAGGTGGTTCTCTTCGCGGGTCACGGTGAGCACGAAGTTCGGCGCGAGCTGATAGCGGCCGACGTATCCGTCAAAGATCTTCGGATCGACGGCAACCTCCTTGTGCTCTTTCGCCGGTGGAAGCTCGCCTTCCATTCGCTTCGCCGGCTGGTCGGCGCCGTTCTGATGGAGAACGAGGCTCGTTGCGCGTCCGCTTGCGTCGACGACGAAAGTGATTTGGGCGTCGACGACCTTCAGGAAAAACTCGCGGGGACTCTCGGCGAAGATTTCGAATCGCGGCTGGTCGGTAGCTTGTGCGAAGAGCTGGTCGCCCTGGCGGGTAACTGTGATGATGAAATTCGGCGCGAGCTGATAGCGACCGGTGTATTTCTCGAGAACGACAGCGTCCACCTTCACCTCATGCCGCTCCTTCGCCGGCTGCAGTAGCGGGAACGCGGGATCGAGAAGATGGAGGCCGATGTCATCGGCGCCGGCGTTCGTCGACGTGTTCGAGAGGACAACGACGCCGGTGCGGCTCTTCGGATCGAAGCCGATCCATGTGCGGTAACCGCCGGTGCCGCCGTTGTGCCAGATAATCTCGTGTCCGTTGCGGGTCAAGATGTGCCAGCCGAGGGCGATCTCCAGGTTTGGAGTGCCGGTTGGACGGCGCGCCGCGATCATCGCGGCCATGGATGTGGCCAGCGGTGACTTCTCGATGCCGATGTTTGCGGCGAGGAAGGCCAGCAGATCGTTCGCGGTCGATCGCAGCGCGCCGGCTCCTGCCAGCGTCGGGATGTCCCAATTCGCTACCTGGTGAAGCCCGGCGTCGTGACCGATGGCGAGACGATCCTTCATCGACTTCGAGAGCGTGATGGCGGTGCTCTTCATCCCGAGCGGATCCAGAATCCGCGTTCGCACCAGCGTCTCGTAGTCGGTCCCGGCGCGGCGGGCCAACGCGTGGCCGAGCAGTCCGCCGCCGAGGTTCGAGTATTCGTACTTCGACCCGATGTCACGCGTCAGCTCGACGGTGGCGAGAAACTCGTAGAGCTGCGCTACTGAGAAGTCAGCGTACGGATTGCCGGGATCTTTCGGATGAAAGTTCGTGGGCATCCGGGGCAGACCGGAAGTGTGCGTGGCCAGATCGACGAGGGTGATCTTCTTTCCGCCGCGCTCGGGCATCTTCACGTTCGGCGGGAGATACTTCGAAACGGGATCGGTGAGAGCCACTTCGCCACGCTGGACCGCATCAGCGAGGAGCAGCGATGTGAACACCTTCGTTATGGAGCCGATCTCGAAGACGGTATTGGCGTCGACAGGGCCTTCTCCTTTCTCGGTGCTTGCATACGCGACCGTGCGCCGGCCGGATGGATCGATGACGCCGACGACGATGCCGACGCCTTGCCGCTGCACGTCGATGCGGTCGGCGAGGATGGCGCGGATGTCCTTGTCCGGCAGCACCGCACCGGTGCCGGCATGGGCGAGAAGAACGAGGGTGACGACGACAACGATGCGCTTGAGTGATGCTTTCAATGTTTTCAATGTTCCTCCTGAAGACGAGAGAGCTCGTCGATCTGTCGCTGATAGCGGCGAGCCATCCAGTGGTTCAGCGGAATGGCCGCGATGAGAAAGAAAACGCAGGAGATGGTTTCGAAATGGATGATCCGGACGACTTTCGGGTGTGCCTGCTGTGCCTGCGCGAAGCCGGCGAAGAAAACGAGCAGCCCCGGCGCGAGGGCGAGCATGCGCGACCAGAAAGTGGCGCCGCGATGGAAATCGCGCTGCCGCGCCAGCTCGGTGCGGAGGTGATCGAGTGAGGCCGTGTCGCCGGACTGGCCGGTAGCAGCTCCGCGAAACCGGTTCTGGCGGATCTGCCAGGCCAGATAGCTGACGCCGATGATCGAGAGAACGGCTCCCACCTTCTGCAGTGAGTTCATCCCCACAAACATCCAACCGATGAAAAAGACGATTATTACGGAGCACACCAGGTACATGTCGAAGTTGCGTCTGCGCAGCTTGCGGTTCATTGTTTCGATCCTCTTGCGGATGTCTTCGGTGCTCATGCGAAATCCGTCGCTGCCCTGCGCCTGCCAGAGTGTGACGACGTCATCGGGCTGGCTGTCATTGGCCATGGCGTTCTCCCTTGGACATAGTGTTGAAGCGGCCGGCGAGAATCTTCTTGATGCGATGGATCTTCGTGGCCACGTTGCCCGGCGAGATGCCGGTGATCTCGGCAATTCCCGCGGCGTCAGTTCCTTCGAGATAGAGGAGGATGACCTGCCGCTCCAGCGGATTCAGTTGCTGGATGAATTCGCGGAGGCGTCCGAGCGATTGCTGAAGGCCGAACGCGCCCTCAGAATCACCGCCGGCCGGCAAATCGTCGACTTCGTCGAGGCTCACCAGCGGCCGCGAACTGGCGCGACGGTGCCGGACAACATGAGTGGCGGCCACGTTGTGCGCCACGCGATAGACCCACGTTCGCACCGAGCAGTGGCCGGCGAACGCTTCGAAGCTGCGCCAGATAGCGAGATGGATGTCCTGGAGCAGATCGAGACGCTTATCGCGATCGGCCTCGTAGGAGCCGGCCAGCCGTTCCAGCGCAGCGCCGTACACATTCGCCGCCTCCTGGTACAACACATCCTGCGACATCTGCTGCGTGTCCCTCCGAATGAGGTAGTCGATGGTGGGGGGCGTTTCTTACAGGACCGCCGTCATCAAGTCGAAGAAGAAGTTCAACCCTGATAGGACACCGTCGCTCTGCCGCAGGTCACGGCCACACGAACGTTACCGGCCCATCGTTCTCGAGCGACACGATCATCATTTCGCCGAAACGTCCTGTCTTCACTTCGATGCCGGTCGAGGCCAGTTCCTCGACGAACCGCTCGAACAGCAACCGCGCCCGCTCCGGCTCCTCGGCGTTGTCGAAGCTGGGACGGCGTCCACGAGCGATAGAACCGGCGAGCGTGAACTGCGAAACCGCCAGGATGGCGCCGCCGGCCTCGGTGACATCGCGGTTCATCTTGCCGGCGTCATCGCTGAAGATACGCAGCTCGCGGATCTTCTTCGCCGCATCGCGCACGATCTGCTCCGCGTCCCCCTTCTCGACCGCGGCGAGGATGAGCAGGCCGGTTCCGATCTCCGACACGAGCTCTTCACCGACCGAAACCGAGGCGCGGCGCACCCGCTGAATGACGCACTTCACGGCGGCGGATTCTACTCGCGGTAGAAAAACGCCCGGCGACGCGCCGGTCGCATAAAATAGACGGACCCTCACGAAGACCCGAGAGCCTCGTCTCTCGCAGGCGAAGACTTACTCGAACAGGAGAATCAAATGGCAGGATCAGTCAATAGAGTCATTCTCGTCGGACGCCTCGGCAAAGACCCCGAGATCCGATCGATTCCCAGCGGTACTAGCGTGGCGAAGTTTTCGCTCGCCACGGATGAGCGCTTCACCGACAAGAACGGAGAGAAGCAGGAACGGACCGAGTGGCACAACATCGTGGCCTGGGGCAAGCTGGCCGAGATCTGCGGCCAGTATCTGCGCAAGGGCAAACTCGTCTTCATCGAAGGTTCGATCCGCACCGAAAGCTGGGACGACAAGGAAACCGGCGTGAAGAAGTACCGCACCGAGATCATCGCCAAAGACATGCAAATGCTCGAGAAGAAGGGTGATGACGAAGGTGGCTACAGCGGCGGTGGCGGTTACCGCAAACCGGCGAGCAGCGGCGCGCCGGCCGGCCCAGCCATGGACGACGACGACGAAGTCCCGTTCTAAGCCGGCACGGCCGGCAGCGTTGGTTGCCCAAGGCTCCGCCAGCGGTGGCGCAAGAACGTTTCTACCGCGCAGGCTCCTAGCCCTCTCGACCGCATTTCTTACGGTAATGCTTCGCTTCGCACGACGCCCTTTCGTCGAGAGCCCTTCTCCCCCAGCGCTTTTCAGCTGGGGGAGAAGGTGCCGAAGGCGGATGAGGGGGCCGTGCTTGCCGCGCCCTGGCCGGCATCCACATTGTGGTTGCGGCTACGCCGCGCTGTGAATCCTCAAGCTGAATTCCGGCCCACCTCTCTCGCCTTGTCGGGTGTTACATTCCGATCATGTACGCCGGCGAGCGATTCAACAGCGTTACCCACATAGTCGGCAGCGTGCTGGCCGTCATTGCATCGGTTGTGGCCATCCACGCGGTCATCGCGCGCGGGCGCGATGCCGTCGCGATCACCGCGATGGCGACCTACGGCGCGATGCTGATCGTGCTCTATCTCAGCTCAACGCTCTATCACTCGCTACGGGGCAAGGCCAAGAGAGTCTTCCACGTCTTCGATCACTGCGCGATCTATCTCCTCATCGCCGGGACGTACACGCCGCTCACGCTGATCACATTGCGCGGAGCGTGGGGATGGTGGTTGTTCGGCATCGTCTGGGCCCTGGCCATCGCCGGTGTTCTGAAGGACACCGTTCTGCACGGACGCTATCGCCCGATCTCGGTCGTGCTCTACGTCCTGATGGGATGGCTCGTAATCGTCGCCATCAAGCCTCTGCGGCTGGTCATGCCGTCGGACGGAATCGCATGGATCGCCGCCGGCGGCGTTGTCTACATGGCCGGCCTGATCTTCTTCGCGCTTTCAAAGCGGGTGGCGCACATGCACGGCGTCTGGCATCTCTGCGTGATCGGCGGCAGCGCCTGCCACTACGTCGCCCTCATGCGCTACGCGGTGTAGCGCCGAGGTACCGCTCGCGGAGAATGCCGACGTGATGACGTTCGTGTCCGAGGATGATGAAGGCGATGGCGCGGACGCTGATCGGATGGTCGCTGGCGGTGCCGATACGGCGCCAGGCCTCTTCGGACAACGCCCCAAACATCATCACGTTGGCACGCCGCACCGCGGCCAGTTCGGCAGTCAGATCCGAGATCGATCGGTCATCCGCCCCGCTGTTGACGACGTACGGGTCCTGATCGAAACCGGGAAGCGGCGTAGTCTCGCCGCGTGCGATCGCAAGAGCGCGGTACGCGAAGATCCGCTCGCCGTCGGTGATGTGTCCGACCAGTTGCTTGATGCTCCACTTGTCCGGCGCGTAGCGCTGCGACGCCTGCTCTTCGGACAATCCGCCGAGGAGCGCCGCGGTCTCCTGCGCCTGCGCGTCGAGCGCGGCCACGACATCCTCCTCGGATGCCAGATCGATGTATCCCTGGTAGAAGCTGCCGTATTCACCGGTATGGGGACGCCCTGCGTTTTTCATCCGCGCATCATCGCGTAGACTTCAATGAAAATGCTAGAAGTCTGCGCGGCAGAACGATGAAAACGAAGATGGTGGCCGAGCCTTGGGCAACCAGCGCCGCCGGCCGTGCCGGCCTAGATCTCGAGATCGGACGGCTGGCCGGCGACGCCGAGGCGCGGGTCTGCGCAGAGATGATGTCGTCGAGCGATCCGTGGGTTTTCTTCGGACGCACGTTCGAACAATGCCTGGCCCGGGTCACCAATCCGGGAGGAGAAGTATGGGTTGCGCGCGAGGATGGCATCGCCAGGGGATTCATCATTCTCGTGCTGCAAGGGGCGTTTGTCGGCTACATCCAGGTCGTCTGCGTCGCCGCGGATGCCCGCGGCAGTGGGCTGGGATCGCGGCTGGTCCGCTTCGCCGAGGAGCGCGTCTTTCGGGAGTTTCCCAACGTTTTCCTCTGCGTCTCGTCGATCAACCCGCGCGCACGGCAACTATACGAACGGCTCGGATACACCCTGGTCGGCGAGCTTGACGACTACCTCGTGCGCGGCCACTCGGAATTCCTGATGCGCAAGTCAGCCGGCCCGCTGGCCGAGTTTCGTCCGGAGAGCGAACGGAGTCCAACACCCGAGGAGCAATCATGATGAAACGACTCGTTCTGGCCACCCTGCTCGCGTTTCTGGCCTGCTCGGCATTCGCTACCAAGCCGTGTCCCCCGCCGCCTTGCTGGACGCCGAAAGCGCAATTTGATCCGGTGGTCTGCGACGCCAAAGCCGACTGGATCGCCGTCGGCCATGTGACGAAGCTCGTCCATCACCCGGCAGACTATCCGCTCAACAAAGACTTCACCGAGTTCACATTCGTCGTCGACCGCTGGGTTAAAGGCGGCGAGAAACTGCCGCGCGAGATCGCATTCAACACCGGATGGTGCACGAACGGCCAGACGATGCGCGACGATGCCGGCACGTTCCGCTTCTGGGGAAAGAACAAGCCGGACGTCGTCAACACGCAGTGGGAGTTTCTGCACTTCGAGAAGGTCGTGGTTGCGCGGTAGCGGGGTCTCGCGGTTTCGGGGTTGCTTGGTTGCTGAGTTGAGCTCACGCGGAGACGCGGAGAAGACGACGAGAATTTTCTTTCTCCGCGTACTCCGCGTGAGTCCTGCCCTCAGCTTCCCGCTGCCTTCGCCGCCGCGGCCATCGCCCGGAAACGCTGACGCAGCAACTCCAGCCGCTCCTCGATCCCGGGCGCCGACATCACCAC
>Ga0137393_10001263_pt1 | contig 15952 bp, 12 predicted proteins | sample 15con2h34BmetaG_FD_101396 | JGI IMG/M metagenome (GOLD analysis project Ga0137393, IMG submission 101396) | Vadose zone soil microbial communities from Angelo Coast Range Reserve, California, USA - 15con2h3.4B metaG | ecosystem: Environmental > Terrestrial > Soil > Vadose zone > Saprolite...
TACTCCTCGGCATTCATCGGCGCCGCATCTTCGCGCCGAGCGGCATTCAGCGTCACCGTGCGATTCAGAGCATTTGAGAGGACCTGATTAAGATCCCGCTGCTGGCTCGTGGCAGTTGTGCCATCCGGCAGGTAATCCGGACTGGCGGTACATTCGCACCAGCGCGTGGCGGCTCGATAAATGCTGCGCGAAAGCCGAAGAGCGTCGGCCATTTCCTGGGATTTTTGGCGGTGGCGGCCTTGCCATCGGCGCCGTCTTGACCGGGTATCGCCACAGCGAAACTACCGAGCCTTCTGTTGGGTTGGGCATGTCGGCCTCCCCTTCTTAGGTCGATCCACTATGCGCGCAAATACCCCCGCCCGCCAGCCGGGATTTGATCGCGCGATCGTCGCGGCGGCGATCGGCGCTCCGTCTGCTCTTCGCTCCATGGTGGATATGTTTGTCTTGGTTTTTCACTTAGATGAGAAACGTTGACAGCACATGCCGGCGGTCGTCCGTGGTAGGAACGTTCCGTTCCAACGTCCTACGGGCTTGAGGAGAATGCGATGAGCGACCAGAAGAAGACGCTTTACGAACGACTTGGTGGTTACGACGCGATCCCGGCGGTGGCGAATGATCTGCTGCCCCGGCTCCAGGCCGATCCGCAGCTTGGCCGCTTCTGGGCGCATCGGGGGGAAGACGGCGCCAAGCGCGAGAAGCACCTCCTGATCGACTTTCTCTGCACGAGCGCGGGCGGACCGACGTACTACCGCGGCAGGAGCATGGTGCTCGCCCACCGAGGGATGCGCATCAGCGAGAGCGACTGGAACGTGTTCCTCGGTCACGCCGGCGCGACCCTGGCGAAGTTCCAGGTGCCCGAGGCCGAACAGCGCGACGTGGTCGCGTTTGTCCAGAGTCTCAAGAAAGAGATCGTCGAATAGCGTCGCTTCCCAGCCTCCTGCGAGTATGCTCAAGCAATACAGGCTAACGGATGTACTGCTGGCTGCGGAATGTCCTCTCGTCTTCCTAGTGACAGATGCCGCTTCCGGGACTGCACGTGAGGCCCGACACGCAAGTGTCCACCACTGCTCCTGGGCAGCAAGGCTGACCGGCTCCACCGCACTGGGCACAGACGTTGTTCTGGCAGGCGGTCCGTGGCGCAGTGCAAGCGACTCCGCCGCCACAACAAGCAGAGCCAAGCCCTCCACAGGTTCCACAAGCGCCGTTATTACAAGTGCCCTGGGCTGCTGGACATGCCGAGCCCGACGCCACGCAGATGGGACCGTTCTGATCGCAGCAACCCCCGTTGGCGCAGGTGTTGAGCGCGCAACACGGCTGTCCGGGTCCGCCGCACTGGACGCAAGTGTTGCCACCCCCGCAAACGAACGATGAATCGTTGCACACCCCGCCGTAGCAGCAAGGCTGACCAGCTCCGCCGCACTGTTGACAAGTCCCATGGGCGCAGCCGAGGTTCGAGCTGGTGCAAGTCCGGTTCGGGCAGCAGACTTGGCCTGCTCCTCCGCAGGTGACGCAGCTACCACCGCTGCACGCGACCTGACTCGCGGTGCACACGTTGTTCGTGCAGCACGCTTGCCCTTGGCCGCCGCAGCTGCCGCAACTTCCATTGGAGCAGCTGCCGGTCAAGACCGGGCATGTTTGGCCGCCGACGATACAAGTATTGTTCACGCAGCAGCCACCGCTGGCGCATGTTGTTGCTGCACAGCACACTTCCCCCGGGCCACCACAGGCCGTACATACGTCGTTGCGGCAGACAGTGCTGGCATTGCAGGCCGTCCCGGTGGTGCAGCAAGCCTGGCCCGCGCCCCCGCAGTTAGAGTGCGAGCTGCAGGCGTCGCAGAGCAATGCCGCGCAAAACACGGCGGCGAGAAAACCTAGTCGGGTCATGGTGAACCTCGTGAGATTGGCTCGAGCAGCGGCCAATTTCTCAGCGCAATGTGGGTACTCGAGCAGTCGTAGATCTCGACAGACTCGGAGCGCCGATGCAAGCTCTCCAGTGCCGCGGATAATTTCCATACCACACCCGAAGCGTGGTTCCGCCAAAGGTAACACCAGCTCGCGGAATCTCAGACCGGGTGTCAACAGAACGCATCAGGATTCAGCGCGCGGGAAATCGGAAACCCGAGCGCGCCCGGAGGGAGTTGAACCCCTGACCTTCGGATTCGAAGCCGGAAGAACGCCCGAGGGAACATCGCGCTTCAGAGGGGAAAACTGGCCGGTGGTGGTCGATTTTGGCCGGAAAAGTGGTCCATAACTGGTCCACGGAAACCGCTCCAAGTCTTTAGCTCCAACCGAACGAGCAGCATCAAATCTTCAAGTCTGCCATCTTTGAATCCGTCGGCTACGGCAACGGAATCTACGCGTTAGGAGTCGCGCAAGGCGTAGCTCCAGCTTCCCTATGTCCAAACGCTAGAATGAAGCGCAGATCGCACGCACCGTGACTTGCTGGGCGCTATTCGGGTCAGTGTTTTGCGCCAACACATTCCAGCGGTGGTCGCTCAAAGTGCCCAGGCCGTCGTCCGGTTCCGACGAAAGGAGCTTCACCAAGCCAGGCGTCCCAGTCCCAAGGAGGAAGCCGCCGCCGAGCACCTTATTTCCGCTCGCGCACGCGACATTAGCGTTCCCCCCGAACGAGGCCGGGATGAACGACGAGTTACTCACGATCTGGTAGCCCGCCACCGCGGTTGCAGAAGCGCAGACCCCAACCGCCGTGACTTGCCGAGCTCCGCTCGGATCATTGTTCTGCGCAGCCACATTCCACTGGTGGTCACTGAGATTGCCGAGGCCGTCGGACGGTTCGGTGGAAAACAGCTTCACGAAGTCAGGCGTCTCGATGCTGAAGCCGCCGCCGAGCACCTTGTTTGCGCCCGAGCAGGTTACGTTCACGTTGGTGACGCCGGAGGCCGGGACAAGAAGCTGCCGGTTGACGATGATCTCGTGGCCCGCGAGCAAGCATGCGGAAGCGCAGATCGCAACCGCCGTGACTTGCTGAGCATTAGTCGGATGAGTGTTCAGCACGTCCACATTCCACTGGTGGTCACTTACATTGCCGAGCCCATCGGACGGTGCTGCAGAAAAGAGCTTCACGGAGACCGCTGTCTCGATGCTGAAACCGCCGCCGAGCACCTTGTTGCCGCTCGAACAGGCTACATTCACGGCGGCGACGCTGGAGGGCGGGACCGAGACCGTACGGCTCACGATCTCGTAACCAGAGGAGCCTAGTGCGAATTTTGCCACGAACCCGGCGCCGGGGAAAAAGCGGAAGAACGGCGGCGGGGTCGCCTGGAAGGCGCCTGCAGTCGTCGGGAAATTCGTCGAGCCGGTACCGCCCGTCACGTAGGCGTTGCCGGAACCATCCACGGCGATCCCCCCGGCAAGGTCGGTACTATTACCCCCGAGGTAGGTGGAGTAAACAAGGGCAGAGCCTGTGCAATTCAGCTTCGTCACGAAGGCATCCGTCATGCCACCACCGAAGGTCGTCTGGAAGGCTCCCGCAGTCGTCGGAAAGTTCGTCGAGAAGGTGAGGCCCGTCACGTAGGCGTTGCCGAAACCATCCACGGCGATCCCAAGGCCATTGTCTTGGTTACCACCCCCGAGGTAGGTGGAGTAAACAACGGCAGAGCCTGTGGAATTCAGCTTCGTCACGAAGGCATCGCTAAAACTGCCACCGACGCTCGTCTGGAAGGCTCCCGCAGTCGTCGGAAAGTTCGTCGATGCGGTACTGCCCGTCACGTAGGCGTTGCCGGAACCATCCACGGCGATCCCCCCGGCATCGTCGCCACTATTACCCCCGAGGTAGGTGGAGTAAACAAGGGCGGAGCCTGTGGAATTCAGCTTCGTGACGAAGGCATCCGCACCACCACCGAAGGTCGTCTGGAAGGCTCCCGCGGTGGTCGGGAAGTTCGTCGATGCGGTATCGCCCGTCACGTAGGCGTTGCCGAAACCATCCACGGCGATCCCGCCGATGGCCAGCAGGGGAGCTGTCAATTCATCGCTATTACCCCCGAGGTAGGTGGAGTAAACAGGTGCGGAGCCGGTGGCATTCAGCTTCGTCACGAAGGCATCGCTAAGGCCACCACCGAAGGTCGTCTGGAAGGCTCCCGCAGTCGTCGGAAAGTTCGTCGAGCGGGTGATGCCCATCACGTAGGAGTTGCCGGAACCATCCACGGCGATCGCTACTGCAAATTCAGTAGCATTACCCCCGAGGTAGGTGGAGTAAACAAGTGCAGAGCCTGTGGAATTCAGCTTCGTCACGAAGGCATCTTCAACACCACCGAAAGTCGTCTGGAAGGCGCCTGCAGTCGTCGGGAAGTTCGTCGATCGGGCAGCGCCCGTCACGTAGGCGTTGCCCAAACCATCCACGGCGATCCCCCGGGCAACGTCCAAACCATTACCCCCGAGGTAGGTGGAGTAAACAAGGGCGGAGCCTGTGGAATTCAGCTTCGTCACGAAGGCATCCGAAGAGCCACCGAAGGTCGTCTGGAAGGCTCCCGCAGTCGTCGGGAAGTTCGTCGATAATCCGGTATCGCCCGCCACGTAGGCGTTGCCGGAACCATCCACGGCGATCCCGAAGCCCGCGGCAAAGGTATTCGCACCCCCGAGGTAGGTGGAGTAAATGAGCACCGGGTCAATGACCAGTGGACGGCTGGTATTATAGGCCGCGACCCAAAACCCGACATGCTTCCTGCCTTTGAGCACGTAGGCGCCCGGGAGCTCCTTCTTGACGCCGTCGAACTCCTGATAGACGACAGGTTTTCGCTGGCGGATCGCGCCGGCGGCCGTGTGCAGGATGAGGTCGCCCTCCGCGTCGAGCTCCAGGCGGTCCGCTCCCTTGAAGCCGAGGACGATCCGATTGGGATCGGCACCGGCGCGCACGACGAAATCGTATTCGAGCTGGCGATGGTTGCCGTAATAAACGACGTCGACACCGGGGTAGACTTCCTCGTACCGCACCTTCGCGTAGGTGGGAACGTTGGTCCGCCACCCCGAGGGATTCGCCCCGACGAAGTAGTTGGCCTTTCCCGGCAACTCCTCCAGCCCCGTCACCCGCGGCGTCCGGTTCCCACCGACGAAGCTGATGCGCAGGACGGCCGCGGTCGCTGGTTCTCCCTCCAGCGGTTCGCGTGGTGCGGCGTGCACCCGTGCTGGCGCGTCCCGCCTCGTTGCGACCACGACGGCTTCGGCGCCCGTAAGAAAGAGGGTGCCGTGCGGCCCGCGGGCGAGAAATTTGACTTGGCGATCGGCCTGGCCACGGTTGGCCTCGAAAGATACGGGGAGCTTCCCGTAAGCTTCGCTGACTTGGAGTCGGAAAGCCTCAGCCAGCCCAGGTTTGGCCAAGCTCGCAAGAGCTCCCCCCGCCTTCACGCTGGGAAAGCCGCTCGTCGTTTCGGATGAGAGCAGCTCGACCTGCTCAGCAAGCGGGAGCAGTCGCTTCGCTGGGCTGGGCGTCGTCGGCTGCTCCCGAAGATCGACGCTCTCGTGCAGCGTCGCGTGTTTCCTCGCAGTGTAGACGGTGGGCTCCGCGGAAAGAATCGCGAAGAGCACGCTGAAGCCACTCGGCCAAACATTGGAATGCATAGGTCCCTCCCCTACCAGAAATGCAACCGTTGGCCCTGCGCAGCCCTGATGGGCGCAGGTTACCTTCCGACGCTAGCGCTTCGTTTTAACCGGTTGCAATGACTTTGCGTTAAGTCGCACAGGCTACGCGTAGGCTCCCTCTGGGCCTCGCTGGAATTATTGCGCGCCCGGAGGGAGTTGAACCCCCGACCTTCGGATTCGAAGAACGGGAACACTAATCGGGCAGACGGGCGTCATTGCTGGATTCTTGTGAAACGTCCCGCAGTTACAGGCAGGACCTGGTCCACGCGAGTCCACTGGAGTTGACTTAATTCCCCTCTATTTTGGACACGATTTGGACACTGTTTGCGGACCGGGACCATCGGATAAGTAACCCGATGGTCGCTTACGTCAGGCAACTACGTTGAGGGTGAGGAAGATCAACTGCGGGAAACTTGGTGCTAGCGTGCTGGCGTCTCTTGCTCATTGCTGGCCCCCCCATTGTCGAGCCTTTTGAAAAACCGAAGAGCGCGGACGCCCGCGATCGGTCCTTCTGATTGGATCATCCTTGATACGAGTATTATTCGCGGCCTCGTTCAAGGCGAAAGCGAGTCCATCAACCTCGTCAAGGAACTTCGGACGCTCCGTGGCCAGCACTATATTTCCTTGGCGGACGGTGCTCCGGTGGAGATCCTTTATTGGCTCGAACGCGCGCCCGACGAAACGATCAAGCGGGTCAAACCAGCGCTTGGAGAGCTGAGCCGGATCCTTGATCCCGAATTTCCGATCGCCCCGGGACCGCTGGACCTCGCCGAATTCACCGGTTTGATTCGGTATTCGCCGGGGAAGAGCCGTAGCGACCTCAAGCGGTTCTCAAAGGCACTCTGGAAGCATCTCCGAACGATCGCATCACGAGAGGATTTGAAACGCGATCTGCGATACCGCAACTCGTCTGACCAGGAGGTCATCAAGCGGTACAAGGGTACGGAAGGCGTGCTCCGGCCACTCCAAGACACTTGGATTGACAGCCTGATCGCTGCGGATGCCAAGCGGGTTGGTTATGAAGGACTGGCAGAAGAGCACGCCGAGCGTATAACTCAGCGCAATCAAAAAAGGCTCGCGGAACTAATACACCTGCCACCCAGCAATGGCGTCCGGGCGCGACTGGAACTCCTAAACCAATACATGGTGGAGAGGGTCCGGATGGTATCCGCAAAAGGCTATTCGCCCCCCAAAAAAACCTCCTCAAACCCCGCCGTTGATGCGATCCTCCTCTTCTACATGGTCTTGCCTGCCATCGTGTGCACTGCAGATAGCAGATTCGTCAATTCGGTGCGTTCGCTGAAGCCCCCGGATCGCCTCCGCGTAATGCTGCCGGCGGAGCTACTTGCCTGGCTTCGAGAGGGCATCCTGCCTTCGTAATGGAACAGGAACCGTTCAAAGAAGAAGCACTTCTCGACCATGTGTTGCGTCAGGCACTGGACAAGGGAGAAGGCACGCCGAAGACAACGCTTGACCGCGTAGCGCGAGGGGAATCGTGGGAAACAGTTAGCGCGCTGATCGAAGACGACATGCTCCAGCGGGGTGTAGAGACACAACTCTACTTCCCATCGCTCCGAGCAATGCTTCGCGAATGGGAAGACTTTAAGGATTCGATTGCGCCTTTACAGAGCGTGATCAGCCTTGGGAGAACCATTCTCGAAGATGACGCCCGGCTGGACAAGACGGCCACCTTCGCGGAGATCGTGTCTAATCTTCTGGAACAGTTTCCTAGACTCGCTGATCCTATGGTCCACCGCCGTTTTGGATGGGCGCTTTTCGGGTTGGAGCCCTTTATTAGCGTGTTTAACGCGGCGCGACCCCTCGAACCGCGCTCACTTTCATTTCAACCGAGCCTCCTAGGAATCAAGACGCTCGAAGATGTGGTTGCCGCTAAGGATCTCCAACGTCTCGAGGAAGAAGAGAAAAAAGCGTTGAGAGCCTATGCGAATGCATTCACTCAAACAGGACGCCGGCACTCGACGGCGCTTATGCTCGGTGAAGATCCGCGTCGGGATGTAGGGCTTCGCAGCCTAATCACGAAGGACGAAGCCGAACTGCTGGATACGAAGCGGGTCATCGTCACAGACAGGGGGTTGCGTCGAGGGCAGCAAGTCGTTGCCGGCTTCATGGCCGACCAAGAACCTTCCCGAGCCGCCAAACAGCCAGATGAGCGGAGCAGCCACCTTGAAGAATTGATCGAACAGCTGCGCCAGAACGGCGCATTGACTACCGACCTCGCGCGGATGTTCGCCCGAGACGCAGAAGAGGTCCGCCGCTGTACCACTGCAGCCGCATACAAAGCAGTCTTGATACTCTGCGGTAGCATCCTCGAAGGTGTGCTTGTTGACCTGCTGAATCGCTGCCCTGCGCTTGCGCAGCCGATGTTCGCCACGCTGGGGAAAGGCAAGGCTGGACACGGCTTTCCAGACGCCGCCAGTCTGCCCGAATTGCTTCAACTGGCCACCGTGTCACTCGGCGAGAACCTCCTCCCATTGCTTCGATCGACACACGCTGACCTCGTGAACCTGGTGAATAGCCATAGGGATCTAGTACACCCGCGACGCGAACTCCGCGGCGAGGCGTTGCCTGTTAGCCGGGGAACCGCGACGCTACTCTATGGTGCGCTTTGCTCGGTGCTCGAACAAATCAATGCCGCAGTCGCAGAGGGCTGGCTGGCAGAATATGAACGGGCTGGAAGCGTAGTGCCCTAGTCCGACATTCAAAATTGGCTGCAGATCGGCACCTGAGGACGTGCCGTCGTCGTTGACACCAAACACGATTGTTCCGCCGCCTGAATTAGCCATAGCGACGATGTCCTTTACCAGTTCGCACCAATCCTGCGTTGAATCAGGGTTTAGGTTTGCCTTGAAATCCAGAGTAGCCGATTCAGTCGTCCCTGCGTGTATGTCGCCTGCGGGATCCATCTTGCTCCCAAACAAGAGTGTCCTTCGAACCAGCGATCACTTTCACCCTGAACAAGTACACTACCCGGCTGCGCCATCCCCGCTCGCCACGTCTCACCGAAGCCTGTCGAGCGCGGAATTCTTCCCACTCCGTCAACAATCGCTGTGTTAACACCGCCGCCATCGGCGACGGTGAAGGTTTGTGCTTGTCACCAGTGCCTTGTGAGGCCTTCGGCTCCACAACTTAACGGCCTGCGGTGCTAAGCTTGATGCCCGTAGAAGCCCGATGCGAGAATCCCGGCCACTTGAAGGCGCCGGGATCCTGAAGTCATTTCGGCGACTTAGTCACTGGAATGTTTCCTTCGGTGCATCGTGCGTAGACCTCCCGGCAGGTTCGCTTTCAACGCGAACTTGCGTGGAGGAGGCCACTATGGCAGGAAGACCTCATCCGCGATGGATGGGGGTTCCTTTGAAACCCTCTCTGGGGATGACTGACTCCAATCGGTCATCCCCAATTTTTCGCTCGAAGCGTTCCCCTATCGTGTAGGTCTGCACGTGTCAACTCACCGCAATTGGCCCTCTTTGCGCAACGGCCAAGCCTTCGGCTTCCATCGTTGCTCCTGTTCCCTCGGGGTCTGCCCAAAACTCCCCATGATCTAGTTCAGGCGGTTCGGGGCTCTTCCTCGCTCGCTTCGCCCGCTTGCTGCAACAAAAGGGCATGTCAGGGAGCTACTTGCGAGCCGTCAACTCTCTTGCGTTCAAGTAAATGACAGCGTCAATTCCATGCAGGATGTCGCCGCACGCCTCTGGAAGGGCGAGCGTCTCATGCCAGGCCCGCATTTTTGAAATGTCGTCAGTTCCAGTTGCCACGAGGATCGCGGTCATTGTGATGCCTCGAAAATTCGTTCGACGTCCCGTCTCCATGTCGAGAAGAGCAGGTCCCCTCCACTCGGCAAAACGTTCCAGCATCTGTCGTTCGAAGTGGTCCTCCTCCCAGTCGGGAAGCCACCAACAAGCCCGCATTAGCCATCGACCAAGCCTTGAGCGACGCCTCGGTCGGTGCGGGTCAGCATTGCTCAGCCGAACGTGTCCGCCCAACGCGTTCCGAACGATCTCAAGCTTCTTGGCGGTCTCTGTGATGACCTTGCCAATGCGGATAAACTCCGCAGTTGCCTTTGGGTCCAGTTTGGACCTCTTCACCATTCGACCGACATGGCGAGTCCATAGACTCTTCAACTCAGCGATGCTAACGGAGATGCGCCGCAAGAAGTAAACATTTTCCCACGCTCTGATTGGCTCAGCGTCCTTGTCCATCGCTAAACTTCGAAGCTCGAAATCGAGGTCATCCCGGAGGAGCAGCAGCCGGTACAGCCAAGGACTAGCGGGGGCGCCGTGCGGAAGAAGATCTCCCAGCCTGGTCATCGGGAGGTCTGGTGGCAGCGGGGTCTCTTCGAGCATGGTGCTGAGCATCGCTCAATCGCCTGACGTCCTAAACGACATATCCGGCGGGGCTTAGTGTGCCTTAAAAGCCCGCCGCGATGTAAAGGCCGCGCTTTCAGCAGATCGTTTCCACTACTACACTTGACGAACAACAAGGACATTTGTGACAGAAGGTACCGCACCTGCCGGACCTTGAAGACATTGTGCGGAGGCCCTCGGCTACGCGCGCATCGTATCTTTCGAGTTCGTCTCTAAACAGTAGAGCGCAGACCGCTTCTACTTCTGTCGCCCGGCGGATTCCCCGCGACCGCAAAAGATGTCTTGGTTTTGGGGCGCATAGACGTAGAGTCACGAGGCAAACGCATCGGTTAACCGCGAGCGAGGCGTCGGTTGGCAATCGGTAGAGGCGACGTGATGGATGTGACCTTCCAGGTGAAGGAAGTGAGCTCCACGCTCTTGGACAAGAAGCAGGGTGAGATCTTCTGGCGCCAATTCGCAGACAACACCTCTCATGCTCGGTCCGTACGGCTCGGCGAGGGCTCGTTGGAAGTCGTCGCGGACGCGCTCGAATTGGACGCCGATGGCGTGGCCCTCGATTTGGAACGGTACGTCCAGGGTAGGTATCGATCGAGAGCCAAGGGCCCTGGAGGCAACCGCCTAGGCGATTTCGGCGAGTGCCTTACTTACCTGCTCTATCTGGGGGCTGGCCGGCAGCCAGTGCGAGTGGTTTCGACCCCAGGCCGGAAGAAAAAAGGACAAAAGTTCCCCCAACCCGACTTTGTCCTTCGGGAAGGACGAACCGTTATGGCTCTTGAGGTCAAGACCACGGAGGCACTTCAGCGCTCTCGGCTCCTCGCTGCACGCTGGAAGCGACTTCAACCTTGCTGCGAGGTTGAGAAACTGAGACAAGAAGCCCTGCCCCAACTCGGATTTAGCCAGCGGGGGGAGCCGGCGGGTCCGTTTACTCACGCTCTCAAATTCGCCGATGGGTCAACCTCGCCATTTCCCGTGGACGGAGGCGAAGCAGTAGCAGTGCTGGCGGTGGATGGCCGCGTTGCGACGCTGCAGAGTGAGCCGCGATTTAAGACACCACACCACTGTCTAAAGCAGAGTCGTAGCTGCTGGAGATGCCTAGAGGCAGACCGCGTCCCCGTCCACGCGGTAGTGGTGAAAATGCACAACGAACCAGGCAGGCTCGGAGTGCTCGGAAGCGGCGAGTCGGGAACGGATTGGCTGACAGCGTACTCCTTCTGGGAGCAGGCCGTGTGGTCTCGGGAGCTGGCGGCTGTCAGGAGAGCCACACAGGTACTGTCGGCCCGTACGGTTACTTGGCTGCGATCCTCGCGTGCATCGCGACAACGGGCTTTGGAGGCCCGCGTAAGCTCCCGAAAGGAGCGCCGTAGTCAGGAACTTGAATGGGACGGGCTCGAAGAGGCGTGGGGACAGTACCTTGCGGAGGGACTTGCTGAACACGGCCTCGACAATGCTTTCGAAGCAATCCAGGAATTGCGCATTCCTGATCCAAGACCAGACCCTCTGCATCGAGGACGGTCCGAGCCCCTAGTGGCAGAGCAGATCGATTTCGTTGTTTCGGCCGAGTTAACGCAACCATATCGCTTCAGTTCTCGCAGCCGGAGGATTCCGAAGGCCACTTTTAGCTTGTATGATGACGGCCGAGCGCTGGATTTTCGCCTGTGCTCCTCCTCATGGTGGGATGCACATACTGAAAGTCGAAGTCCACGAATGACTGAGACTGCAGCCTCAGTTGCAGCGGTCGAGGGAGTCACGGCGCTGTTAGAATCGACTGGCGGCACGTGGGCCGGTGTTGAGACGCCAATCGGAGTCCCGCTTGAGCCAGCGCGCGTCGCGGTCGACGGTGAGGCCCTGGACGTTGGATGGCGGTCGAAGACAATCGATCACCGTGGTCGGTGGGACCCTCTCGGTGTCAACGTCCCGCGCTGGATCAAATGGCTGGCGTATGGAGACCCTCGTGCAACTCTATTCGTCCTGCCCGACGGTCGGGTCCACATCAAGAGCGCGCGGGTTACTGATTTGTAATCGGTGGAATTGTTTCCTACGCTTGGAGTTTCAATTCAACGCTCATCTTAGAAATGTTGGGACGCATATGGCAGTCGAGATGCTGCTTTCGGGCTTGGCCAAAGAAGCGCTCTCTTGATTCCAGCTGAAATGAATCTAGAGTAACCCATTGTTCTTTAGGATCTCGGCCAGATCTCCTACGAACCGATTGCGCTCGCGGACAACTTGCACGGCACACACCTTCACTTTCTTCGACCCAAGAATCATGTCGCCCTTTGGCGGCGGGCGGGGTACGCGATGAAAGCTGACGGCGATGCCCACGACCAAGTGTGAAGAGTCGGGCATTGAGCCCCAAATGTCTTTTCCTTCTGACCATCTGTCGTGGTGTTCGTCGCCATGCGACCGCGCACCCCCACTTCTCTCTGCGGGATGGAAGTGCTCAGTAGCAGCGCGAAGTTGTTCAAAGGCCACCTCAGAATAGGTCCCTTTCATTTCCACGAAGCAGACGATCCAGTCCGCACCGAGTCTTGTGACGAAGACTCCATCGGGGTGCTTCTCGCCAGGCCGCCAGTGGGCTTTTTCGAGATCGAAGGCCAGGATCTCCTTTGAGCTCCCGAAGACGATTTCCTGGCCGGTGCGATCATCTCGCACTGATGCATAGTACCAAGTGCCCTTAAGCTTCTCTTTCCCCAGCAGGTCTGGGGGCGCGCAGGCAAGCGCTGAAAGTTCTTTCAACCTCCTTGACCCTCCGCTGTTCTCGCTGCGGAAATGCGGTTGTACTCTTCGGCCAAGCTTTGGCTAACGCGCCCTAGTTCGCTCTCACTGATGAACCCAGTTTCTTCGTCTACGAGTGACTCGGGCGATAACCCTTGGCGGAAGCGATAAACAGAAACCTGCTCTCGTTTGAGACGAACGTCAGTCGCTGGAAGGTTTGGTCCATTGTGCTCAGTCAACGAACCTGCCTGTACCAGATTGTTCACCGCGTACAGAACGTCAAGTGAATGTGTGGTTACCACAACCCGAAAACCCAAATTCACCATCCGCGCCAGTAATCGCACAACTCCAACCTGCGCTTCAGGGTGCAAATGGATCTCCGGCTCTTCGACAAAAAGCACGAGCCCAGGTGCAACGCTTGATCGTCCCGCTTGAATTCGAAGGGCGCGCGTTAGGTAAGGAAGCGACCAATTCGCTCTTTGGCCAGAGGACGCGAGGTCGAGGTCGAACTGACCTTCCTTAAACTTCCATTTCCAGTCGTCACCTCGCCGGAGTACCTGCCCCCCTAGGATGTTGAGCAACTCTGTTTCAAACGGATCATTGTCCTCAGATTCAGATTCCACTCCGTGCTCGACCAGCCAGTGATCGAAGAGATCATAAGTGATGGGCAGGCGAACCACGCGGAGGGCACCGATGGTGCGCAGCAAAGGAGTAACGATTCTTTCAGTAGGAAAGAAGAGCGCATGGTGCCTCACGTGCCTTCTCTGGCCCGCGTAGTCGCGTAGATGCTCCACTTCGCGACGATCTTTGCTCGATAACTTGACCAACCGGTTCACTCGGTACATCCGAAACCCAAGCGCCGCCTTATTTTCTAAGCTCTGAATCTCCCACGGTTCTCCACGCGACCAATCGATACGAACCTTCTTGTTCGCGAATGTTGCGAATCTTCGTCCGGCAGATCGAAGCTGATCGAGAAGAAACCCAACTATGTGCTCAGCCTCCCAACTCGCGGATCCACGCTCCGTCGTAAGGAGCCATTGGACGAGGTACGGGAGCTCTTCGAAGAAGTACAAGACCTGCGCCGCTAATGACTTGCCGGAGCCCTGAGGCCCCACGAAAACGGTTAGCGGCCGCAGCTGAAGTTCGCACGCAGGCAGAGGTCCTAATGCGCCGTCTTTGATTCGGAGGATCGCGGTTCGAGTATCGACCTGGTCAAACGTCTTGCGCATAACTGATGTGCAGGATAGCGAGTCCTATCCCTCCCTCAAGTTCGTTTACAGCGCACGAGCGACGAAGCACAATCAAAGGAACCGAAAACTACTCTTGCAGGCACATAACGACGGACCTGTGAAACTGTCGAACCGCTTAGTGCCGTTTGCTTGGGCGGCGCGGTTCCGCTGACGAGAGAGAAGACCTTCTGCGACTCGGGGATCATTCTATAGCCACGTGCTACCCGTCCCTTTTGCGCTCCGTCAATCAGCGCCGATTGGCCCTTTCTAGGTGGCATTCCTATTCAGTCACGAAAACCGTTGTACAAAGTGAAGAGCGATTCGGAGACGAAAGCGAAAGACCTAGTGTAAGGATCGCCTCAGCCAACCCATTCTTTTGACTGGCCCTCGCCCTGGCGTCAATGGGGGCGTCCTCTACTGTGCGATCGGCCGTCGCGATTCCTGACCCCTCCCTCCCTACGACACTGGAGGAAGGGGTCAGGAATCGCTCCTGGAAAATTGGTGCAAAGGAGAAGGCATTGAGGGCCAGGGGCAGTTGACCATGAATATTCTTTAATCTAAAGTATATTCCAAGATGAACCCAGAAACGAGAGTCGAAGAGAAACGGGAGGAACGGGTTGAAGTCGGGCGCGGGAGAGGGCTTCGGATAACGCGGAGGGACCGGGAGCTGCTGGCGATGATGGCGATGGCTCGGTATCTGTCGTCCGATCAAATCCAGCGGCTGTTCTTTTCGGGGCGAACGGAGGCAGCGTGCCGCATTCGGTTGTTTCAGCTTGCAGGCCTGGGGAAGCAGCCTCAGCCCACACCGTACATTCGGCGGCTTCGGTTCCGGTCGTTTGAAGGCAAGTGGTTCTCCGCGTGGGCGCCTACGCCTCTGGGCTACGTGGTCACCCGAGCCGTCTTGGGCACCGAACCTAAACTTCCGGCAGGCGATATCAGCGCCGCATTTCTCGAGCATTGCGTGCGGCTCAATGACTTGCTCGTCGCGCTGGTCGCGACGGGAAGCGCTCGAGTCCCTTCTGCCCGCAACCTCCCCTTTCGTTGGCTTGCTTCCGACTCCGTCCGCCTGCCGTGGCGCGACTACGATCGGCAAACGGGCATTCATCGCGCCCGCATCATCCAACCGGATGCCACGCTCGAGCTGCCCGCCATCTCGAAGCGGTATTTCCTCGAGTGCGAGATGGGTACCCAACCACTCTTGAGCGAAGACCCGACGAGAGCGGGCGCCACGGCACACAAGCTCGGCAGGTACTCCCGATTCATGGACACCTACGTCGATGCCGGGATGAAGACGACGGCCTACGCGGTAGTTTTCCCCGATCGTTGGCCAGCTCAGCTTGTTTTCCTGGTCAACTCTCCGACGCGACGGGACCACGTCCGGGAGCTATTTGAAAAATGGGGCCGGGAGCGCACTCTCTCGATTCCTGTCCTAGCCCTCACATTCGATGAAGCTATCAGCCACTTCCGATCGCTTTTGGGAATTGCCTCGCCCCCGCGAGCGCTGCTAGCCACCGACAGCATCGTGCTCACGCGAGCCGAGTATTTGCAGCTCGCTCACTTCTTCGAGTCCGCCACCCGCCGCTTGCGGTACGCTCGGGACCAAGCCAGAGAGCTGAAGAACCCACGGCTTGAAGTGCCGGACTACCCTTCAAATACGGATGAGGTCCTGCATCTTCTCCGGCACCTTTCATCCAGATTCACAAACCCGTCTGCTCGACCCCAATAAGGAGTCCCCCCGTGCCCAAAACCCCTGCCCGTGACGATTACTTCGCCCAATCCTTTCGCTTCACGCCGGAGCAAGCCGCGGTCCTCAAGGAGGAGGCTCAACGCCTCGGCAGCACCACAACCTTCGTTCGGCAGCTCCTGGACGACTACCGGACGCTCTACGGCCTGCCCGAGGTCCTCGCCGAGCAGCTCGACGCGGAAGCGGCGGCGCTCGGGAAAAGCCGACGCGAATACGTCATCCATTTGCTTTCGCAGCGAGGAGCGCAGCTGCTCAAAGGCGAGATTCAACTTCCATCGAAGAAAGCATCA
>Ga0137393_10001266_pt1 | contig 15924 bp, 14 predicted proteins | sample 15con2h34BmetaG_FD_101396 | JGI IMG/M metagenome (GOLD analysis project Ga0137393, IMG submission 101396) | Vadose zone soil microbial communities from Angelo Coast Range Reserve, California, USA - 15con2h3.4B metaG | ecosystem: Environmental > Terrestrial > Soil > Vadose zone > Saprolite...
CCAGATCTTCGACTTCTTGAGCGTTGGCGTCGAGCCGGCGCGAGTTCAGACCGAGAAAGGCGAGAAGGACCATGAGCCCGACGGGCTTGTTCCCGTCCACAAAGGGGTGATTTCGCACGATGTGGAAGAGATGAGCCGCTGCCATCTCATGGAGGCCTTCGTGCAGGAACCGCCCTTCAAAGGTCGCGGAGGGTGTTCCTAGGGCAGACTTCAGGAGGCCGAGGTCCCGGATGCCCGGCCGCCCTCCGTATCGCTCGATCTGGTCCGCGTGGAGTGCGATCACCTCGTCGAGCGTCAGGAAGACGACCTTCAAGAGTCCGCGAGTCGCTTGAAGACGCCTCCGTACTGTCGGTGTGCCTCGGCAACAATGCGCTTCAGCCGCGCGGTCCGCCGACGGTCGCGCACCGGAGTGATCACGATCACATCGCCGTCGGTGGACACCTCGAGCGGCGTGTCCGCGTCGATCTGCGCTCGGTCGAGCAGGGGCTTGTCCAGCACGAGCGCGAGGCTATTCCCGGTCTTCGTTAGCTTCTTGAGCATCAGGTTTTCCGTACTGACAAGATCGCACCCTTGTACGTACTAGTCAAGGCTCATGGCAGAAGGTTCGAGATCGGAATAGCGGAGTCGGGGAGCGCCAGGGGAGCCACCGAGTCGCCCCGGCGCAGCGCGGCCGTCGAAGCGTAGCGCCAGCCATAGGCCCCGTGCGGGTCCGCCACCGGCTCTCGGTACACCTGGCTTTCTCCCCGCGATCCAGCGCGAGGCCGGCCAGGGCCACCTTACGGCCGCAGGATGGCGGCGTGGCGCCTGAGAGTCAGAATGGACGCACGTTGCTGTAGATTGCCAGAACCTACCACCTCGAAAACTGGCTCAGTGCCTTGGGGCAGTTGCGCGCCAAGTAACCGCGAGCAGACGTGCCCACCCTGTTGGCGGCACGAACCACGAACTGGCTCAACGTGAAGCAGCGGGACTATCGAGTCGCAGAGAGCGGGTGGAGCCGAAGCGCGCTAGACTTGCGGGGGAGTCTGCGCCCGGCGGTGCCGTAAAGGTGGCGGCCGCAGTGTCGGAGGAGGCGAAGAGGGCCGGTGCTGAAGATGCCGAAGAGGTTGTGCCCGCCGCGGGTAACCCAGGAGGAGATCGACAATATGAAGCACAAGAGTGAGATCAAGTGGTCGGCTGAGCCAGAAGATCATGATTACCCGGCTGCAGGCGCGTACCTCAGTCTTTTCTATGATGGGGCGACCGCAGCCCGGTATGTGAAACGACTGCGACAAGCGCCCATGTCGACATTTAAGGCGAAGGATATCTTCCGAGCATCCGGGTTGTCGTTGTTGGGGATCAGCAATTCGCATGTGGAGCACGATCGAAAGAAGATCCTCGCGCGCAAATCATTGTCCCCGCTCCTGCTCGTGCGGGCTCCAAACAACCAAAAGGTCATCAGTGCCGATGGCTATCATCGAATGTGCGCGGTCTACTCGTTTGACGAGGATGCACTGATTCCTTGCAAGATCGTCTGAAAAGTACTGACCGCAAGGACCGCCTCACTCGCGATCGTCGAGTCAGGTGTCGCTGGCCATCGTTGAGAACGATCAAATTCACCAATGGCATCGGCGACCCGCGGGCCTTCGCACCAACGCCCTGGTGGCCGTCGGGTCGGCCGGCTTCGTGCTCATCAGCGCCTTGATGCACGAAGAGAACAGCCCCACGCGCATCGCCGCCCAGGTGGCGTCGGGGATCGGCTTCCTGGGCGCCGGTGTCATCCTGCGTGAAGGGCTGTCCGTGCGCGGCCTGAATACGGCGGCCACGCTCTGGTGCTCGGCCGCGGTGGGCAGCCTGGCCGGCCTGGGCTTAACTGGGGGGGCGATCTTGACCACCGGCGCGGTCATCCTGACCAATCTTGCCTTGCGTCCGCTCGGACAGGTCCTGGATCGAAAGGTGGTGAACAGCTCCGAGCTCGAAGTCGAGTATCGGATCGACGTCGCGTGTCGAGACGGCGATGAGGCACGCCTCCGGGCTCTGGTCCTGGCAGAGGTGGGCAGCGAGGTCCTGAGGGTCCGGCGCGTGCGGCGCGAGCGCGTACCCGAGTCTGACCAGATCCGCCTCGAGTTCGTGTTCAGCAGCGACGGCCGGAATCAGTCGACCATCGAGCAGCTGGCCACGCGGCTCGGCCGCGAGCCCGGGGTGACCTCGGTGACATGGGAGGCCACCGAAGAGCGGACGGACTACTGACCGGCCGGCGCAGGGGAGTACCATGCCCGACACCATCGCTGATCGGTCACCGGAACCGGCCGCCACCATCGAGATCCGGCTGAGTCGACCCCAGCAGCTGTTCAATTCGCTCGACCCTTCCCCCTTCCACGAGCGAGATCTGGATCAGGACGCCGAGGAATACCTCGTCGACTCCGCCGACGAATATCCATTGAAGAAGCCCCTGACCCTGGTCATCCACTTGCCCGCAGACCAGATCCCGGCCAGCGGCACTCCCGATCTGGCCCAGGCCATCCACAACTACTTTGCCTATCGGGTCGACATGACCGAGCGCCGGCTGAGGCGCTATTTCCGCGACGGGCGCATCTCCCTGGCGGCCGGACTCGTGTTCCTATTCGTGTGTATCGCCCTCCGTCAGCTCGCGCTCGCCGTGGGGCGAGGCCTGGCGGCGGAGATTGCCGACGAGGGCCTGTACATCGTCGGCTGGGTGGCCATGTGGCGGCCCCTGGAGGTCTTCCTCTACGACTGGCGGCCGATCCGGCACCGCGCGCGACTCTACGCCAAGCTGGCTCGGATCCCCGTCATCGTGCGCCCGACCTGAGGCGGTGCTCCGCTCACGAACGTGAGGCGAGTCGATTTCGGTGCTTGCGGGCCCTTGCCACCACCGACGTCGACCGCAGGGGCAGCGTGGCGGATCACGGCCAGAGCAAGATCATGTGACCGCGCGAGCGGGAAGCGCCCCGCGCTCAGAAGCGCTCGCAGAGTGTGCCGCAACGTCAGCCGCCGTCCGCGGGCAGGACAAGGACTCGCGTCCGCCGGACCGTGAGGCCCTCATCCTCGGCGAGATTGGGTCGTGCGATGACCAAGCGGGCCCCGTGGCGCGCCGTCACCAGGACCAAGTCGGCCTGGTGAGGGCGCACGTACCAGGCGCGATCACCCGGGTGCAGGCCGCGACTCATGACGAGGCCCACCCATCCGCTGAGCGGGCGCCACCGTGTCCGGAGCGGACGCACCCAGAGGCCGAGACCCACGAGGAGCAGTGCCAGCCCGGCCGCTGGCCCTGCCAATCCCCGCCCCAGGACCGCGCCGCCGAGGCACCAGAGACCGGCCCATGCGACGCATGCATCCAGCCAGCGGAACCAGCGCACGCGCGCCATCCAGCGGGCGACAAGCGCTGGGACCGGGTTCATCGGCGTCGTCATAGTCGTGCAGCCGCGTGGCCTGCCGCCGCCGCGCCGAAGGGCATGTGCCGATTGTCGCACTCGTCCGCAGGAGTAGGGGTGAGCATTGACAAGGGCGGGATCACCGCCGAGACTATCGACCCACGGAGGACACTATGCGAGCCGCTGACGACCATGCCCTCGTCCCCACGCTGAAGCGCCAGCTCGTCGAGGGCCAGATCGACCGTCGTGAGTTCGTCCGCTACGCAACCCTGCTCGGCATGGCGGCGCCAGCCGCCTATGCCTTCGTGGCCCGTGTCACGCGCGAGAGGCTGGTCGCCCCGGCGGAGGCCCAGGCCACCTTGCCCAAGGGCGGAACCTTGCGCATCGCCATGCGCTGCCAGGACCTCAAGAGCCCCCACACCTACAGCTGGATCGAATCCGCCAACTCCGCCCGTCAGGTGCTCGACTATCTGACGGTGACCGGCGTGGATAATGTCACTCGTCCGAGCCTGATCGAGAAGTGGGAGCCGAGCCCCGACCTCAAGACCTGGACCCTTCGCGTGCGCAAGAGCGTCAAGTGGCACAACGGACGCCAGTTCACCGCGGACGACGTCGTCTGGAATCTCAAGCGAGTGCTCGACCCCAAGACGGGTTCATCGGTGCTGGGCCTGATGAAGGGCTTTCTCCTGGAGGACTACGAGACCGGCGAGAAGGACGACAAGGGAAACCCGAAAAAGGCCTCCCGCCTGTGGGATGCCAACGCCATCCAGAAGGTCGACGACTTCACCGTACGGCTGAACGGTAAGACGCCGCAGCTCGCGGTGCCCGAGCAGCTCTTCCACTACCCGCTGCTCATCCTCGATCCCGCGGAGAACGGCGAGTTCAAGGTGGGCTCGAACGGGACCGGCGCCTTCACGCTGGTCGAAAACGAGGTCGGCCGCCGGCAGGTGCTGAAGGCGCACAAGCCAAGCTATTGGGGCGGCGGACCGTACCTCGATCAGCTCGAGTTCATCGATCTGGGCGACGACCCGGCGGCCTCCGTGGCCGCGCTGGCCTCCAAGCAGGTGGATGGGCTCTATGGCGCCGACATCGTCCAGCTGGAAGCCCTCCAGAAGATCCCGCACGTGCAGATGTACCAGGTCACGACCGCCTATACGGCGACTGCGCGCATGCAGCCGGTGAAGCCCTTCGACGACAAGCGGGTGCGCCAGGCGATGCGCTACGCCATCGACTCCAACGCCGTCCTGCAGATCGCCCATCGCGGCCTTGGTCAGCCCGGCGAGCATCATCACGTCAGCCCCGTCCATCCCGAGTATGCGAAGCTCGCCCCGCCGCAGCGTGATGTCGCCCGGGCCAAGAAGCTGCTCGCGGAGGCCGGGTACCCGAACGGTATCGACGTCGAGATCATCTGCCGGCCGCAGCCCGCCTGGGAGCTGCTCGCGGTGCAGGCCATGGTTGAGCAGTGGAAGGAGGCCGGCATCCGCGTCAAGATCAACGTGATGCCGTCGACCCAGTACTGGGAGGTGTGGACCAAGGTCCCCTTCGGGTTCACAACCTGGGCCCATCGTCCGCTCGGTATCATGAGCCTGGCCCTGGCGTATCGCTCGGGTGGGCCGTGGAACGAATCCAAGTACTCCAATCCGGAATTCGACCGCCTCCTGACCCAGGCGGAAGGCTCCCTCGACGTCGCCGCGCGGCGCGAGATCATGGCGAGGCTCGAGACCATCCTCCAGGAGGACGGGCCGATCGTGCAGCCGGTGTGGCGGGCCATCTTCACCTTCCACGACAAACGCGTGCAGGGCTTCAAGCCGCACCCGGCGCTCTACATCTTTGGCCACCAGCTGGCGATCCAGGCGTGATGGCCACACGGGCGCGCGCGACCGGAGGCAAGCGGAGCCCGCGAGCCAACAAGACCCGCACGCCCCGGCCCCAGCCGCGCGGATTGCTCGAACAGCTCGCCGAGGGTCCGGTCATCTGCGCCGAAGGGTACCTGTTCGAGTTCGAGCGTCGCGGCTATCTCCAGGCGGGGGCCTACGTGCCGGAGATCGTCCTCGAGCGGCCGGATCTGGTCGAAGCGCTCCACCGCGAGTTCGTCCACGCTGGATCGGACGTGGTCGAGGCATTCACCTACTATGCCCATCGCGCCAAGCTCAAGATGGTCGGCCGTGAGCGAGACCTCGCCACGATCAACCACACGGCGCTCCGCATCGCCAAGAAGGTGGCTCGCAGCACCGGGACGCTGCTGGCCGGCGATATCTGCAATACCACTATCTACGATCCCGGCGACCCCAAAGCGCAGAAGCAGGCGCGCCGCATCTTCGACGAGCAGATCGGGTGGGCGGTCGAGGCCGGCGTCGATTTCATCGTGGCCGAGACCTACGCATTCGGGAGCGAGGCCCTGCTGGCGCTCGAGGCGATCAGGCGCTCTGGCCGGTCGGCCGTTGTCACGCTCGCCATCCCCCGCGACGGCACCACGCGAGAGGGCTGGACCGCCGCTGATGCCTGCCGGCGGCTGGAGGCCGCTGGCGCCGCCGTCGTTGGACTCAATTGCGCTCGGGGACCCGCCACGATGCTGCCCCTCCTCCGGGAGATTCGCGCCGCGGTCACGTGCCACGTGGCGGCGCTGCCCGTGCCGTACCGGACCACTCCGGCGGAGCCGGTGTTCCAGAGCCTCAGCGACGCGTCCCGTCCGCACAATCGCGCCTTTCCAACCGCGTTGGATCCGTTCCTCTGCAGTCGCGACGAGATCGCGGAGTTCGCGACGGAGGCCCGGGCGCTCGACGTGCGGTATCTCGGCGTCTGCTGCGGCGCGGGGCCGCATCACATCCGGAGTCTGGCCGAAGCGCTGGGCCGCCGGCCGCCGGCGAGCCGGTTCTCGCCTGATATGTCCAAACACATCTTGTTCGGGTCCGACAAGCGCCTCTGGCAGACGAACCTGGAGTACGGTCGGCAGACATACGGCGCGGCCGGCTCCGCCTCACGGTAGCCGCGCTCGATGGCGCGACCGCGTGGCGCAGCGGTGGTCATCATCGGCGGGGGAGTCACCGGCCTCAGCGCGGGATGGTGGTTGGCCCGCTCGGGCGTCGATGTGCTCGTGCTGGAGAAGGGCATCGTGGGATGGGAGGCCTCCGGGCGCAACGGCGGCGGGGCCACGCACGTCTATAGCCCCTTCGGCCTCGAAGAGCAGCGCCTCTGGCCGCACATGGACGAGCTGCTCGGATATCCCACCGAACACCAGCCGTACCGAATCGGCATCGCGCTGAGCGACGCGCAGCTCGCGTTGGCCCGGCGCTGGGCCGAGATCGGCGAGGCGCGGGGATTCCGCTGGGAGCGGCTCGATCGCCAGCAGCTCAAGGAGCTCGTGCCTATCGCCGGCGACAACGCCATCGGGGGCACCTACCTGCACTTCGGCGGCCACGCCAATCCCCAGCGCACGGTTCAAGGATATGCCTGGGCGCTGCAGGACCACGGCGGCCAGATCCTCCAGCACACGACCGTCACCGGACTCACGAGGCGCGGCGGTCGCATCACCGCCGTCGAGACCACGCGCGGGTCATTCGGGGCCGACACCGTGATCATCGCGGCAGGGCCGCAGACCGGACTCTTCGCAGACATGCTCGGCGTGGCGCTGCCGCTGGCCCCTGCGCGCGTCGAGATGATCGCGACGGAGCCCCTCCCGCTCATGCGTCACGGCAGCGTGGCGGGCAAGGGCCTCTACGGCCGACAGACCCTGCGGGGCAATCTCGTCTATGGCGGCGGCCCGCACGAGTGGATCAATGTGCCTGACATGGCCACACTCGGTCACCCGAATACGCCGCTGGTGAGAAACCTCGCCCGCCGGCTCGCCGAGCTGTTGCCCGGCGCCGCGCATCTCCGCGTGATTCGATCCTGGGGCGGCATCGTCGAAAACACGCCCGACGGGCTCCCCGTCATCGATCGGCTCGCCTCCCCCGACAACGCGATCCTCGCGACCATGTCCAGCGTCGGATTCGGCCTGTCCCCCGCCGTCGGCAAGGCGCTCAGCGAACTGGTGCTGCACGGGCGCTGCCTCTTCGCTGATCTGTCGGCGCTGGCCCTGAGCCGCTTCGCCGACACGCCGCCGGACTGGCGCGAGCGGGTCGGATGGATCCCCGCGGGCCCCGCCGTCATCGAGGCGGCGGCCGGAGGATCGAGGTGACGCGCGAGATCGATGCGCGGTCCGTCGCCGACAAGGCGCCGCGGCCCGAGCGCCACGTCGCCGTGGTGGTGGTGGGAGCCGGCGCGGCCGGCGTCGCCGCGGCGATCGCGGCGGCCCGAGGGGGCGCGGAGGTGCTGCTCGTCGACGAGAATCCGATCGACCACGACATGATGGCCATGGATGTGCCGCTCTACTTCGGCCAGCGCATGCAGCCGACGGTCCGAAACCGCACCCTGATGATGGAGCGCATGGTGCAGGCGAATCCCGCGCTGGCGGAGGCGCACGAGACCGGCGTCGACGTCCAGCTCGCCACCTCGATCTGGGGCGCCTTCGTCAACGGGCCGACCGTGCGCGAGCTTCAAGGACCCATGCTTGGTCTCGCCGACGACCGCCGCTCCTGGCTCATCGGCTATGACCGCCTGATCGTCGCCGCCGGCGCCCGCGACGTGGTCATGGGCTTCCGTGGCTGGGAGCGGGCCGGCGCGATGGGAGCAAACGGGGCCTTCTCCCTCCTCACCCGCTATCGCGCGCTCGCCTCGCAGCGTATGGTCATCCTCGGATCGGGGAGCCTGGGCCTCGGCACGGCGGCGCTCGCGCTCCAGCACGGCGTCAACGTCGCCGGCATCGTGGAGGTTGACGAGGCGGTGCGTGGCGAGGCCGAAGCCGCCGCGAGGCTCGCCGACCGCGGGGTGCCGATCTACACCTCCCACACCCTGCGGGAAGCGCGCGGCGCGGTCGGCGAGGTCGAGTCCGTGGTCATAGTCCAGGTGGACGCCACGCGCAAGCCCATCCCCGGCAGCGAGCGTGAGATCGGGTGCGACACCATCTGTCTCGCCCTTGGGCTCACGCCGAATGTCGAGCTCCTCCACCAGGTCGGCGCCCGACTCGACTTCGTCTCGGCCCGCGGCGGATGGGTGCCCCAGCTCACCGAGGTGATGCAGACCAGCGTTCCGGCGGTTTTCGCCGCGGGCGACTGTGCGGGAGTGCACGACGCCATGCTCACGGACCCGGACATCGCACGCGGGCAGGGACGCGCGGCCGGAATGGCCGCGGCCGAGTCCCTCCGCGTGAATCGTGTCCCGGTTCCTCCTCGAGGGAGCGGGCTGAGTGAGGGGGCGGACGTCTACGCCTACTGGCACGCCTGGTTCCAGTCGCTGATCCACGCCGGGGGCTGGGAGATCAATATCTGCCAGTGCGAAGAAGTCACGAGACGCGAGCTGGTCGAGGTCAAGCCGCCGCGCTATCTCAAATGGGAGTCTCCGCAGATGGCGGCCCGGAGTCTCGACACCCTGCGGCGGGACGGCCCGGTCAACCAGGACCAGATCAAGCGGCTCACCCGCGCCGGCATGGGACCCTGCCAGGGTCGCCGGTGCCGCGAGCAAGTCGCCCTGCTCCTGGCCCATACCGCGGGTCTCGCCATCGATCGGATCCCGCTGCCGAGCTTCCGTCCGCCGCTCCGACCTCTCCCCTTGAATGTGCTCTGGCCGGCGGACGAGCCGACGGCGATGCGCGAGCAATGGGTGAGCTGGTTCGGGATCCCGACCCAATTCAGCCCGCACTGGGAGGCGGGCATGGCCATCGCCGAGCCCACGGCGCAGACGCCCCTCATCCTGAGTGACGAGTGAGCCAAGAGACCCTCGCTAATCCGGCGCGCTGGAGTTCCATGAGCTCTTCGGCCGGAATGTGGCAGACGATCCGATGGCCGCTCGAGACCTGCCGCGTGGGCGGCGGCGTTTCGTCACAGATCGCCCCGATCCGGCGGGGACAGCGGCCGGTGAACGGACAGCCGCGTGGGATCTCGGTGGCGCTCGGAAGGGACCCCTCAAGGACGATATGGGTGCCCTGGGCGTCGGGGTCGGGCACGGGGACGGCCGACAGAAGCGCTTCCGTGTACGGGTGAAACGGCGGCGCGAAGACGTCGGCGGCCTGACCCAGCTCGACGATGGCGCCCAGATACATCACCGCGACCTGATCGGCGAGGTAGCGCACCACGGAAAGATCGTGGGAGATGAAGAGCAGCGTGGCGCCACGCTCGGCCTGGATGTCGTTCAGCAGGTTGAGGATGGACGCCTGCCCGGACACGTCGAGGGCTGAGACGGGTTCGTCGGCCACGATCACGTCGGGATCGCCGGCGAGCGCGCGGGCAAGGGCCACCCGCTGCTTCTGGCCGCCCGAGAGCCGCTCCGGCCTGCGGCCCGCGAGATCGACCCGGAGCTTGACCATCTCGAGGAGACGCGTGACTTCGCGGGCCACCGCACCTCCTGCCATCCGCCGCAGGCGCCGGACCGCCCGCCCGATCGCATAGCCCGCGCTGTGGCTCGGGTTCAACGTGCTGTCGGGGTTCTGGAACACCATCTGGATGGTGCGTCGGAGCGTGAGCGACCGTGACTCGACGCGCACCGAAGCGACCTCGATCCCGCCGATCTCGACGCGACCGGCGCTCGCCGTCTCGAGCCCGGTGAGCACCTTCGCCAGCGTCGACTTGCCGCAGCCGGACTCACCGACAATGGCCAGGGTCTCGCCCTTCGTGACGAGGAGATCGATACCGTTCAGCGCGCGAACCGGTGCGCGCCCCGATCCAAAGAGACTGCGCGGCGGGCGATAGAGCTTCTCGAGACCGTCGACTCTCACCGCGACCTCGCCCGAGCGCCGCTCGGCCGTGGCACCCGCCACGACCCGCCGTCGCTCCCACGGTGGAAGCTCGGCGGCGCGCACGCATTGCGCCGCGTGTCCAGGCTCGCCGGCCACCGACCGGACGGGAATCGCCTGAGACGTACACCGGCCGGGCTCGACATGGGCGCAGCGCGCGGCAAAGCCACAGCCGACGGGTCGCACGAGCGCGGAAGCCACCTGCCCGGGAATAGGCACGAGCGGCGTCTGCCGTTTGTCGCGTCCGAGCGATGGAAGACACTCCAGCAGTCCGCGCGTGTAGGGGTGACGCGGGTTCGCGAAGACGTGCCGGATCGACCCTTCCTCGACGAGCTCGCCGGCGTACATGACCCCGATCCGATCGCACACGCGCACGACCGTGCCGAGGTTGTGGCTGATGAAGAGCACGGACGTGCCGTGGCGCTGACGCAGCTCGCGGACCAGGTCGAGCACCGCGGCCTCCACCGTCACGTCGAGATCGGTGGTGGGCTCATCCATGATCAAGAGCGCCGGCTCGGCCATGAGGGCCATCGCGATCACGATGCGTTGCTGCTGGCCGCCCGAGAGCTGATGCGGGTAGCGCGCCAGCATGCTCCGGCCGTCGAGCAGCTTGACCTCCGCGAGCATGGCGAGGGCCCGCGCGCGGGCCGCCCCCGCCTCGAGGCCCTCGTGGAGCATCGGCACTTCCATGAGCTGGCGCCCTACGGTCATCACCGGGTTGAGACTCGCTATCGGGTCCTGGTACACCATCGCGACGCGGCGGCCACGCATGGCCCGGAGCTCGTCAGGGGTCAAGCCGGCGACGTCGCGTCCCTCGAAGAGGATTCGACCGCTCACGATCCGGCCGGCTCGGCCGAGATAGCGGACGATGGCGAGCGCCACCGTCGACTTGCCGCATCCGGACTCGCCGACCAACCCCATCGCCTCCCCTGGCGCGAGGGCGAAGGTCAGGTCGGGGATCACATTCACCTCGCCGGCGCGGGTGAAGTACGAGATGCGGGCCCTGTCCAGCGCGAGAATGGGCGAGTCAGTCACGGAGCCCGATCTCACGGAGGCCGACGGCCAGCAGGTTGAAGCCGATCACGAGTGAGGAGATCGCTGCGCAAGGGAAGAGCGCCATGTGTGGCCAGACGGACATCATGCCGTACGTGTCCTTGACCATGCCGCCCCAGTCGGGATCGGGCGGCGGCAGGCCGATCCCCAGAAAGCCGAGCGCTCCGATGATCACGACGTTGTATCCGGTGCGCAGGCACATGTCCACGATCAAGGGTCCGCGCGCATTGGGCAGGATCTCCACGAGCATGATGTAGAGCGGCGACTCACCGCGCATCTTCGCCGCGGCGACGTACTCGCGCTCGCGCAGCTCGATGGTGAGGCCGCGGACGATGCGCGTGATGATCGGAGCTTTGGTCAGCGTGAGCACGACGATGATGTTCAACGCCGAGGAACCGAAGTGGGCGAGGATGATCATGTAGAGGATGATTACCGGGAACGACAGCACGATGTCGCACGCCCGGACGATCACGAGATCGATCCAGCCGCGGTAGTAGCCGGCGGTGAGCCCGAGGAGTGAGCCCAGAATGGCCGCGCCCAGCACCGCCAGGGGCGCCACCGTCAGCACCGTCCGCGCGCCCCACATGATGCGGGAGAGAATGTCCCGGCCGAGATGATCGGTTCCGAGCCAGTGGGTCGCCGACGGCGTCGGATGCGCCACCGCAGCCAGATGGTTGGCATTGGGCGGATACGGCGCGACCACCGGCGCCAGCACGGCCGCCAGCACCCAGAAGAGCACGATGCCGGTGCCGATGAGAGCCGGCTTCGACTCGGCGAGGAGGCCGAGGCGGCGTGCCCACGCCCGCGCGAGCCCGAGACGCACGGGCGCGGAAACCGCGGGAAGACGGTCGGCCGTGGTCGGAAGCGTCATCCAGGCCTCACGTCCGGATGCGCGGGTCGAGCAGCCGGTAGGCGAGATCGCCCGCGATCTGGGTCAGGACCGCGACGCCCACGGCGACGAGCGCCCCAACCTCCACGAGGGCGATGTCCTTGAAGAGTGCCGCCTCGAGCATCATCCGGCCGAAGCCCGGATACGCGAACACCGTCTCGACGACCACCACGCCCGAGATCAAGTAGTTGATCTGCAGCAGGATGACGGTGATGGGGTTGATCATCGCGTTTCGCAGGGCGTGGCGGACCACCACCTCGCGAAAGGTCAGGCCCTTCAGGATCGCCGTACGGATGTACGGACGCTGCATCACCTCGATCATCGACGCGCGGATCATGCTGACGACATACCCGGCGTCGAACAGCACGATCACGGCAACGGGCAAGACGAGTTGCGAGGCCACGGACCAGCTGCCGCCCGCCACCAGCGTCGCCGTGCCCGGCAGCCAGCCCAGCGCCACCACGAAGACGCTCGCCAGGAAGACGCCGAGAGCGAACTCGGGGACCGAGGCGACGACCGTGCTGAACATCAGAATCGCGCGGTCGAGGGTCGACGATTCGCGCATGCCGGCCACGATGCCAAGGAGCATCGACAGCGGCACGATGCAGGCGAAGGCAAGCGCGGCGAGAAAGGCGGTATTGGCGAGCCGGCTCCAAATGATGTCTTTGACGGGCACCTTGAAACGAGTCGACGTGCCGAGATCGCCCGCGGCGAGCCTGCAGAGGAACTCGCCGTAGCGAACCAGGACCGGTCGGTTCAGTCCCATCTCCCGCGTGAGGATGTCGACCTGCTCCTGGGTCGCGTAGGCCCCCAGGACCTTCCGGGCCACGTCACCGGGAGAGAATTCGTTGAGCGTGAAGACCAGAAAGGACACCACGAGGAGCGTGAGGAGCAGGAACGCGCCATGCTTGAGGAGAAATCGCGTCACGGTGAGCGTCACCCTACCCCGGCCCGCAAGCGGCGTCAACGCAGCCGCTCGCGCAACTCGCGAAGGAGATAACGAGGGAGGCCGCCGCGCCGGGTGGCCCGATCGTGAAGCTGTCCCAGGCTGTTTCGAGCCTTGACCGCCCGCCGACCCGGGTCTAGGCTTGCCCTCGCGGCTCCAGATCCCGATCACCGATCCGATCGCGAGGGGAGGGTGCCATGAAAGAGGGACTGCGCTTCGTGGACTCCGACATGCATGTGATGGAGCCGCCCGACCTCTTCGATCGGTACTTGGACCCAATGTTCAAGCAGCGCGTCAGCGTCCAGGTGGGCGCCGATGGGCGCCCGTGCCGCGGCCCAGCCGGCTTGACCCTGGTCGACGGGCTGCCCACCGCGGACTCCGACCTGCAACAACACCGCAAGCGCGTCCGGCGCGGCCCGACGCAGAGCACCCAGCCCCTCTCGGGGTCGCGCCTCGCCGACACCGGCCGGCTGACTTTGCGGTCGAGCGCGACTACGACCCGGAAGCCCAGGTGATGGGCATGGAGATGGAAGGGGTCGACATCGCGGTGCTGTATCCCACGAGCGGGCTGAGCCTCATCGCGCGCGACAACCTCGACCCCCGGCTTTCGCTCGCGCTATGCCAGGCCTACAACAATTGGATCCACGACTTCTGCCGCCATAGCCCTGCCCGCCTGAAGTTCGTGGCGATGCTGCCGGTGCATGACGTGCACCTGGCCTGTCGGGAGCTCGTGCGCGGCGTGCGGGAACTGGGCGCGGTCGGGTCGTTCATCCGGCCGAACCTGGTGAACGGCCACTACTGGCACTCGAACTATTGGGACCCGCTCTACCGCCTGCACGAAGAGCTCGACGTGACGTGGGGGTTCCACGAGGGCGTGAGCGCGGTGTACTCGCGGATGATCCCGCTGTACGGCGAGAACCGGTTCTACCGGCACGTGGCGAGCCACTGGATCGAGATGCAGCAGGCGCTGATCGCGATGATCATCGGCGGCGTGTTCGAGTTCCACCCGAAGCTGCGGGTGGGCTTCCTGGAAGCCCAGAACTCGTGGGTGCCCGGCCTCCTGTCGCGCATCGAGTGGGACTACCCGCAGTACCGCGACTCGCACGCCCCCTACCTCGCCCTGACGCCCCGGGAGTACTTCCGGCGCAACTGCTGGGCTGCCGTCGAGGGGAGTGAGCCGGAGATCGAGTCGACGGCGGGGCTCATCGGCGCCGACCGGATGTGCATCTCGACGGACTACCCGCATTTCGATTCCAACTTTCCCCACGTGGCGGACAACCTCCTCAAGAACATCCCCCGCGAGTTCGCGGCCCAGATCCTGTTGGGCGGCGCGCGTCTCTACGGCTTCACCGAGGCCGACTTTCAGCGAGCCGACGCGCAGAAGGCCAGCGCGGCGGTCGGAAGGTGAGCCAGGAAGAACAACCGCAGGGTGAAGGACAGGGAGCAATACCTGGGGCGCAGACGCGCTGGGAGGAGACTGGCCGCCGAAGGGCGGCGGCGACGAGCTGCTGGCGCAGACCAGCAAGATCGTCATGCCCTCGGCGTTCTCGCCGTTGCAGTAACACCTCTGCGCGCAGCTCGTCGTCCCAGTCCCAAAGGAGCGGAAAATGAACCGCATGGCCGCCGTGGCAGTGTCATTCCTTGTGCTCGTACCTGGTGGGTATGCCGCCGCCCAAGTCGCCGGATCGACCACCGTCGGCGTGGCGGTGGAGGAGATGAAGGCAGTGGCGCTCGGCTGGAGCGTCAAGAGGCAGATCCTGGGTCAGGCCGTCTACAACGAGCAAAAGCAGCGGGTCGGAAAGATCGACGACCTCATCATTGCGCCCGACACGGCCGTCTCCTTCGTGATCGTCGGCGCGGGCGGCTTCGTGGGCCTCGGGAAGCACGATGTCGCGATTCCGGTGACCCAGTTGAAGCAACAGGACGGCAAGTTCGTCCTGCCCGGCGCGACCAAGGAGGCGATCAAAGCATTGCCGAAGTTCGAGTACGCCAGGAAGTAGCGTTTCGACGTCGTGTCTTGCCGCGTAGTGGCGGCACGCGACCAGAAATGAAATGAAAAATCGAAGCGATTCACTACGGATTGCCAGCCTTGGGTGGCCGTGCGGCAGCATTAGTTCAGTTTGCATTGAACACAGCCTCACGACTGAAGCCGTTCACGGCCCACTGAGTCTCAAGCCAGCCAGTGATTGCTTGTCCAATCTCGTCGGGACTGTCCTCTTGCACGAAGTGAAGGCCTTTATTGCTGTTCCTCTTTCCGAAACCCGGCTCTGCGTCTGTCGGCGGGCGCAGATGCGCTAGCGCACCCTGGCGCGTTCCCGCCCGGCGCCCGACGTGGCCCCGAGAATCCGCAGCATGAGTTCCTTGTTGTCCGGGTACCAAAGATTGCCCAGGTGCCCACCGTACGGGAATACCGTCACCTGATCCCCCAGCGCCCGCCTCAGGTCAAGGATCGATTGCCTGGCCGTCAAGGGATCATCTGCGTTGTGCGCGATGTGCACACGCGGGTTACCGCGCAGCCGATCCAGGATGGCCGCCAGCGATTCGCGCCGGGCAAACTCTTCCACGGTCCGGCCCTGGAGTCCCTCCTGCTTCCACAGTGGGAGCGCCATCCGCTCGGCGTAGTCCACGAAGGTAACGCTGTTCGCAGCGTCGATGCGTCGTCTGGCCTCTCTCATACTGGCCGGATGATGGCCCGGATCGTGAATGACCTGGGTAACGTAAACGAGCTCGGGGAGCGAGAGTTGCAAGGCCTTGGCGAGTAGAAACTGGATCTCCTCCGTCGTGAACGTCGCCAGCTTCTTGGCGAACCGTTCGAACACGGCCGGGTCCGTGCGGTCCTCGG
>Ga0137393_10001267_pt1 | contig 15913 bp, 13 predicted proteins | sample 15con2h34BmetaG_FD_101396 | JGI IMG/M metagenome (GOLD analysis project Ga0137393, IMG submission 101396) | Vadose zone soil microbial communities from Angelo Coast Range Reserve, California, USA - 15con2h3.4B metaG | ecosystem: Environmental > Terrestrial > Soil > Vadose zone > Saprolite...
TCGCCTTCCTCGTCCACGGTGAGCCCGGCGTAAAGTTCGTGAAACGGTAGCTCTTTCCGCGTAAGCCCAACACCCAGGACGATGAAGCCGCGCTCCAGCCCGCACGCCGGGCACGCTATCTCAACCGACCCGGGATAATCCGCACGCGCCTGCCGCACCTCACCGCAGTTCCGACAATGCAAAACGATGTAAATACACGCGGCCAGCGCCGGGTCCGCGGAAAACAAATGCAGATTCTGGCGCAGCCTCAGCAACAACGCCCGATGCCGCTCCTGCGCCGTCGGCGCCTCAGAAAAACGTGGCGGACGCTCAGCTTCGTCGTCAAACGTGGGCGGATTTGATGCCATGATGAAATCCTTCTGTAATAGCACTCAGCATTCAGCCCCTGGACATTTGGAAGACATTGGGCTACGGCACCCAACCATGCCAACGCCGATCGCTGCCTTCAGCCGACAATGTTGTGCGGGCCGAATGCTGACTACTGATTGCTGACTGCTATCTCCCCACCACAAACCTCACCTCGCGCAACGGCAAGCCCAGCGCCCGGACCGCCTCGGCGATCTCGCGGCCAAATTTTTCGTGGATGTGTTTGAATTCCGGAGTCGGCACTCGCACGTACAACACCGAGTCGTTCACGCCCAGCGGTCGTGGCGGCCTCAGCCAGGTATCGAATGCAAGTCGCGTCGTCTGCAGTGCAAGCCGTTCAAGCAGCGCCGCCCACGCACCGTTTTCAGGCGCAAGTTCTGGGAGAGGGTCGGCGTAAGAATACTCTGGCTTCGCTGACGCCGGCTTCTCCGCAGGGACGCCCGGGCCCATACTCAGCCGCTTCTGGAAAACTTCCGCCGAGCCGAAGATGTGGTCGATCCAGTCCGTGTGTCCGTTCTGTACATGAAACCGGCTGCACGCCAGGTTGTAAATTGCGTCTTTGGCTGAAGCCTCGGCCTTCGCCAGATCACCACCCACCGCCTGCAGACACTCAATCAGACGGCGTTCACATTGTTCCGCGCGCCGCTCCGTGAGTTTGTAACGTGCGTCTCTCTCTAGAATTTCCTGATAGTAGGAAAAAAGCCGGCACACCGGCGCTTTTAGATCTTCGTTTTTGATTGAAGAAAAACCTAAACCAGAGAGAGATAGAGTTTTTTCTTTCGCAGGTTGTTTTTTTCGATGCAGTTTTTCGTTCTGCTCCTTCAGGACCTCAAGCAGACGCGCGTTGTAAATCCGAAGCCCGTCCGCTGTGCGACGGAACTCGCGGTCCACCAGGCCGGCTCCGTCTCGTTTGAGAAAGAAGTCCCTGGTGCGCGCCCCGGCAAGCCGCCACAGCACGTCAACGTCATTCGGCAGATACCCCGGAGTCTCCGAGTCCGCCAGCTCGATGATCAACTTCATGAACCAACACCACTGAAAGTCCGGCATGGCCCAGGTCCGCGAAGCCTTAAGCCGGTGCAGATACAACGGAATCCAATCAAGTTTTTGCAGAGGTTCCATAGTTTTTCCGATGACGGCGATGTCGGCGGTCACGGCGATGTCGGCGATTCTCCGATCACCAGATCACCCGATCACGCGCGATCACCCGATTTCTGCAGCCACTTCTCAAACACTTTCTGCGCACAAGCCTGTCCGCAGACGGGTTCATCGTGTTCGCGCAAACTGATCTGCGACGAGTAAGCGCGACAGACGAACACGCCCTCTTCCACCGACGTTACAAACCAATGGTTGGCGTGCCCACGGACGTTGGTGCAGCCAGCGCCGGCACACCTCACCGTCAGCACCATGTAGGGATTGCGTTTGTCACTGCTCATCGCGACGCCTCCTCAAGCACGAGGAAGTAGATCCAAGTGAGCAGCCCAAAGAGCGCAAGCCAGGAAACGCAATCCGCGAGAAGACGGACAAGGCGCGCCAGCCGCGGATGAAGCCGATACCGCACCGGCCGCGCGATCATCGTCCACCTCCGCCGGAAAGGCGTCCAGCGCCCGACATCTCGCGCGCCGTGTCCGAATCACTCCAATGTCCCTCGGCCGAGTGATCGTCCATACAAGCTCCGCAAAGGGGAGTGCTGCACTCAACGCAAACGTAGACATGCGCATGACAAAACTTCTCTCCACATCCATGACAGACCTTGCGCGCGAGCGACCCGCACACCGGACAAACACTGCCCACCCTCTCCACCAACGACGTCAGTTCAGGAATCAGCTCGCCGCCGTAAGGTGAGTGCTCAGCAGAGGACGAGGCAGGTGCGTTGCCAGATCCAGAGAAAGTTGGTTCAGGCGGCGAATCAAGAACTTTGTCGGAAATCTCGCAACCGTGGCGGACAGAAGAATTCCCAAGCAAGGACGACCGGCAAGAGTCGAGAGTCGCCAGGTTCCCGCGCTGCCGCATCGCCTGTGTAACGCCGGCGGAAGAAGCCTCGAACCGGAAAGCCCAGCGGAACCAAATGCCTAAGACACACGAACCCGAGGCCAGTCTCTTCATCGGGAGAAATGTCTTAGCCACCAAGCGACATGCTGTGGCCATCCGCAAAGACACTGCAGCAAACGGCGAAGCTAACCTCGTCGACAAGGAAGACGTTGTCGGGAACAAGCGTGCTGTCACCGCCAGCGAGCAAAAACCGGTCGCCAGCCGCGAAGACGACCGAACCGACCGGCTGAACTCTGCCACCAGCCAGGAAGGCGTCGCCAGCCAGGAACGCGCGGCCAGCCAGGAAAAAACCATCGCCAGCGGCGAAAATAGTCTCGCCGACTGGATGTAGTCAGCCACCAGCCGGGAGGGCGCCGCTCCCAGCCAGCAAACACCTGTCGTGAACGAGGAAGCTAACGTCGTCGGCTGGGAAGGCCGTGCAGTGAGACAGGAGGGCGCCCTCAACCGCGAAGATCGAGCCGCCAAGATGGGGCGGGAAACTGCCGTTCGATGATGCTCATCGACTTTCCCAAGTCGCGAAGGATGTCGCTCTTGAAGGGTCTCAAAATCAACGATCGGCTGAGCGTTGACAAGAACGAAAGTCAATAGATTGTGGAATGCGCGCATAACCACTACTCTCCTTAGCGGTTTTGCGCATCCTGGTAGGCCCGGCAGGACTCGAACCTGCGACCCTCTGCTTAGAAGGCAGATGCTCTATCCATCTGAGCTACGGGCCCCGTTGCTCTTGATTTTAGCAGTGGTTTTGCCGTGTCGCTATGCAAAGCATGTCAATTGGGACGGCGATTTTCTGGGCTTCTCGGAAGACCTTCTGGCAGGGCCCCTCGAATGTAACGGATTAGCGTCAGCGGTGTAATGCAGATTCGTCTTGCCGACGAGTGTCGAAGGGTGGCGGCTGTTGGCTCGGAGTTTGGCCGGGCCATACTGCTCGGCATTTCTATCTTGGAGGAATCGCGCCCGATGGTGGGTCGGCGACGTGTTCTGCCGCCGGATTCCGGCTTCCGCCACTCCGTTCCTCTGCTTTCTTGGGAAGGACGCACGGTTGCTCGCGCCCGCAGTTCCAATTTGCTATTGGCTGCCAAGCCTTGCTTGCGTTACCGGTTGCGGAACTGATTTTTCGTGTTCTGGACAGAGGCTTGCACCAACGCGTTCTGGACGAGTTGGAGAACTATTGTCCATTGTTGGCGCGCTTCGTCTTGTGTGTCGCCAAAACCTGATATATACGCCGTGATGTAGAAGCCCGACGTTACCTCCCGAGCCGGGTGGTGCTGCGTTGAATCGTCGGTCGCGTTGTTTGATTTCGGAGACATGTTGGAGAGTTCGGTGACTTGACAATAACATCTTCGAATCATGAACTCTGCGGAGCCGGCGATCTCGGGTGCTTGTTTAAGCAATGCACATAGTCTCTTTGCCAGTGATTCATATTTTTCGAATTGAATCCGGGATTCCTCCTCTCTGAAAAGCAGGTCAACATAGCAGCCAAACTTGCCCGGTGCGCCGAAAATTTCCTCTTCGGGTGCTAGTTCGGTGGTGAACCAGGCATCGCATTTTGCGGTCTGCATGGAAAAGGAGGTGGCGTTCATGCGCGTCAGGAACGCGCCTAGTTCGGGATGGTCAGCAGCCTCGGGAACGTGGGCGATCAACTCCGCACAATTCTTGAGATCGTAGTAGCGAAGAGACGGATCGTCAGAACTCCACGGGAGATCCAGCACGGGATCGTCCGGGCCGAGCTCGACAGCGTAATCGACCTGCACTTAACTCATCCCGTTGTGATGAAAGAAGCGGATAACCTGGCGCTCAGCCCAGCGCCCGTCATAGCCATTGGCGTGCGCGAGGAAGGCGCAGTGGCCGCCATGCCTGGTTTCAAGCAACGTGACAGATTGATTCTCTTGCATCTTTTTTCTCGTCCCGGGCAGGAGGCGGATGAATGGGTCGTCGTCCGCGTAGATCACCAACGCTGGCACAGCAATCTTGTCAATGACGCGGGCTGAGGCGGCCCGATCATAATAATCCTGTGCGCCTTCAAAACCGCAGTAGCGCGCCGTGATGACGTCGTCGAATTCACGAATAGTGGCTGGCCACTTACCAACTTCCTTATAGACTTCGGGCAGCAGCTCTCGTTTGCGGCGATAGCGTCTCATCAGACTTAGCAGAAATTTCCATTCGTATACGCGATTGGCGCCAACGTGCATGGCGTCAGCAGACGCGGCTAGGTCGGCCGCTGGAGAAACCGCGGCGATTGCTTTCAGTTCTTTCGGTGCACTCCTGCCCCATTCGCCGGCAAGTTTGAGCACCAAGTTGCCGCCCATAGAGTATCCGACCAGCCCAATGCTGGGCAGCCTATCCTGCTCGATCAGAGTGCGCGCAACCATGCCAACGTCACTCGACAGTCCGGAATGGTAGAGCGTGGGAGCCAGATGTTCTGTGCCTCCGCAGGTTCGCATGTTCATTCGCACCACGTTCATGCCAACGTCCCAGGCTTTGGAACCCGTGCCAATCACATACTGCGATAGACTTGAGCCTTCGAGTCCATGCACCAGGATTACCGTCGGACGATCCTCACGAGCCGCCTGCCAATGGCAATGGCAAAGCACCTGGACGTTTTCCTCAACCTGAAACAAGCGCTCTTCCGGAGGCGGGAGCCGGTTAGCGCGACGCAGAAAATTGCCCGCGAGGGTCTGGGCATGACGATTTCGTAAAAATCGTCGCGGCACGAACGGCTCGAAAATAGATAGATCCTGTTTTTGCGACATTTATAATCAGTACTAATACTGATTCTAGCCGAGCACACAAATTATGCCGATTTTTGAATACCTCTGCCGGGAGTGCGACCACCGCTTTGAAGCGATCGTGTTGAGTACGCAAAAGCCGAAGTGCACAAAGTGCCAAAGCAAGAGGCTGGACCGGCAGCTTTCGAGCTTTGCGGTCCGAGGAGTCCGGTCGACAGCCACCATGGATGTAGCGTCCTCACCAGGTGCATGCGGTTCGTGCGGCGACCCACGAGGCCCCGGGGCCTGCTCCATGAACTAGCAGTCGTGTAAAATGGATTCCTACACTGCGGTGGGTATAGTTCAGTGGCAGAACGCCAGACTGTGGCTCTGGATGTCGTGGGTTCGACCCCCACTACCCACCCCAAATTTCCCTTGGACGTCAATCATCTGTATTCGGGCTCCTTTTTTGTGGCTCGCGCGGTGTGCCTCGAAGCAACTCGTAGAAAGTTACTCCTTCAAGGCCTTGCTCCTGAACTCCTGTCTCCATCGAGCGGGGTCTTGCAAAGCGACGGCACTTTCTGCTCATATTGCGCATGGACTTGGACAATCTCAAGACGTTTATTGAAGTTGCAAAGCTCGGAAGTTTTTCCCGGGCCGCCGAAAAAGTTCTTCGGTACCAACCGGCCGTCAGCGCACAGATCCGGCAGCTAGAGCAGGAGTACGGCCAGAGATTGTTTGATCGCAGCGCCAAGTCAGTCAGGCTGACCTCCGCCGGTGAAGTCGTGCTTGACTACGCCCGGCAGCTCCTCGCATTGCAAGCCAAGGCGCAACGCGAGGTTTCCGAACAGGACGGCATTCGCAGTGGAACTTTGTCGATCGGCGCTAACGAAGGCACATTTCTCTACGTGCTGCCCAGAGCGCTGGCAAAGTATCACAAGCAATTTCCCAAAGTGAAAATCAGCGTCTACCGCAGCTTTACTCACAAAGTTGCGGAAAAAGTCGAGGAAGGCGCCCTGGACCTCGGCATTCTGACCATGCCAGTGAAGTCGCCCAGCCTGGAAGTAATACCGGTATTCCGCGATCGCATCCTGTTGATGGTTGGTTCAGGCAGTCCTCTGTTCAGAAAAAGGTCTGCCACGCTGGAAGAGCTTGCGGCGCAACCCGTGATTCTGCCGAAGACGGGCTCGATCCGGAAGCTGATGGAAAAACACCTGCGGCCGTTCCGCGAGGACCTGAACGTGACCATGGAGTTGACGAGCGTGGTCATGATCAAGCAGTTCGTCCGTCTGGGCTTTGGGGTCTCTTTGATTTGCCGTAGCTTTGCCGGCCAAAATGTACGCCGTGGCGAAGTAAGACTACTGGAGATAGAAGGGCTCGACTTGTGGCGCGAGTTAGCTTTGGTTTATCGGAAAGACAGGAGCCTTCCACTGATCGCGTCCGCATTCGTAGAGGTCGCCCGCAAGGAGCTGGCAGTCCAATCAGCGAAGTGAGACTAGGTCATCCCCGGCTGACGTGACGGAGGGCTTTGACACGCATCGACCAACCCGGCCGGTTGCAATCCTCCGTCCTCAAAATTCAAATAGTAAGAATCCAAATTCTCGATTTCCCTTTTCGCCCCGCCGCGTTTATCAAAGACCATGGACACTATGTTCCCACATGGCCATCCGGACCATGATGCGTGCGGCACCGGCTTCATCGTAAAGCTCGGCGGTGGCGCGACACATGAAGTCGTGGATCGGGCCCTGTTGGCGCTGCAACGGCTTTCGCATCGAGGAGGAGTCGATGCGGACGCCAGCAGCGGTGACGGAGCGGGCCTGCTCACGGCCATACCCCACAGAATGCTCGCTCGCGTAGCGACTGGTCTTCGTGCGCCGTTGCCCGGCATTTTTGGTCTGGGAACACTCTTCATTCAACGTGACGAAGAAACCCGGGTGCATGCGGCGCTCAACGCACTGGCGTTCGACATGCGGTTACATCTCCTTGGCTGGAGAGAAGTTCCAGTGAACTATTCAGTTCTGGGGCCTCGTGCGATGGAGACCGCGCCATCTGTCTGGCAGTGTTTCCTGCAAGCAACCAGGTTGGGGGAGGACTTGGAGCGGGGGCTGTACCTGTTGCGCAAACGGGCGGAAGCAGAATTGAAGGATGCCGCATACTTTTGCTCGCTGTCATCCCGCACCGTGGTCTACAAGGGTCTGCTCGCGCCGCGGCAGTTGGCGGAGTTTTATCCCGACCTTCGTGATCCGGATTTTGAAACTTCATTCGCCATCTTTCACCAAAGGTTTTCGACGAACACGCAGCCGTCATGGCGGCTGGCCCAGCCGTTTCGTCTGCTGGCACACAACGGCGAAATCAACACCATCACCGGCAATCGGCGATGGATGTATGCGCGTGAACCGGAGATACGCACCCAGTTGAGAGCGGACCGCTGGTTCACTGCGCTCGAAAATGACGTCAGCGACTCTGCCAGTCTCGACAATGCAGTTGAGTTGCTGGTGCAACAGGGTTACGGCGTTGATCAGGCCATGCTTAGTCTTGTTCCACCGGTAGTTACGGCCAGTTCCGGAACGGGCCCGCTCGCTTTGGAAATGATCGAATCTGCCGCTCGTGAATACGAACCCTGGGATGGTCCCGCAGCGCTGGTCTTCTCCGACGGCAGGACACTTGGCGCGAAGTTAGATCGCAACGGCCTTCGTCCAATGCGCTACACGCGGACTTCGACAGGATGGTTGGTGGCCGGGTCAGAGACGGGGCTCGCTGAGTTTGACGAGAAGAATATCGTTGAGCGGCAGCGCCTGGGGCCGGGTGAAGCGTTGCTGGTAGATATCGCGTCGGGGAGAGTGTTCCCGCGCGGCACCTGCTTGACCGGTACTGCTAACTCAAAGCAGTCTACGCGATCGAAACCGATACCGCGTCTGCTGCCTGGCGCCGAGATTGAGATGTCGACCGTCACGCAGCCTCGACGACTGGCTGCGGCGTTGGGATGGAGTGAAGACCAGATAAACTTCCTGCTGCATCCGCTCGCCGAGGGAAAAGAACCCATATACAGCATGGGCGACGACACGCCGCCGGCATTCCTCTCCAGGATGCGGCGAACACTGTGGGACTACTGCAAGCAGCGCTTCGCACAGGTAACCAATCCTCCCATTGATCCGCTGCGTGAAGCCCATGTGATGTCTCTGGACACGCGCATCGGGTCTGCTTTTATCACCGATTCGCCGATACTGGATGCGCAACAGATGTGCGCGCTGGGAAAAGCTTTCACGAACTCGCAGCGCTTAGACGTCGCCTTCGACTCTGCTCAAGGGACTGCCGGCGCTGTGGAAGCCCTTGAACGCATCCGCAACCAGGCGCGTTGGAACGTTGGGGCTGCGCCTTCTCTAGTGATCGTTAGCGACTGCGACGTTAGTGAGCAGCGTGCGGCGCTCCCCATATTGCTTGCAGTTGCGGCTGTGTGGAAAGAGATGGTGCGGGGAGGTCATTTCCGTGTGCCTCTCGTGGTGGAGACCGCGCAAGTCATCGAGACGCATCATGTCGCGTTGCTGCTGGCTGTCGGGGCAACCGCCGTGCGCCCGTTCCTCGCTCAGCAACTCGCGGAAGATCAGATTGCAGGCGGAGCGCGCAATTACCGCACTGCAATCAATGCCGGACTTAGAAAAGTATTGTCCCGGATGGGAATATCAACGCTGGCCAGCTATCGCAATGCGCAATTGTTCGAGGTTATCGGACTCGATCAACAGCTCTGCCAGGACTTTTTTGAAAGCGCGCCACGCTGGGCAGAAGCCAATTCTTTTGCAGACTTGCTTGGCGACTATCTTTCCAATCATGCGCAGGCATTCCAGCCAGAATTCAAGGCGCCTTCCGATGCCGGGCTCTACCGCTTTCGCAAGCAGGGTGAACGCCACGCTACGTCCGCCGATCTGATGCGGAAGCTGCATGCTCACATCAAGAATCCAGATTCGGATCACTACGGTGAGTTCGAGTCGCTCGCTATCGAGCGCGAACCAGTCGCGATTCGGGATTTGCTGGATATCGTCCCCGCGGTATCGGGTCCATCTGACTCAGTGGAGCCGGAGACCGCTATTTTCAAGCGCTTCAGCGCACAGGCCATGAGTGTTGGCGCCATCAGTCCGGAGGCGCACAGAACCCTTGCCCTCGCGATGAATGAACTCGGCGCCCGCAGTAACACCGGCGAAGGCGGCGAGGATCCCGAGATCTACAGCAAAACACCGGAAGCGGCCTGCCGCGTCAAGCAAGTGGCCTCAGCGCGATTTGGCGTGACTGCCGAGTATCTGGTCAACGCAGAGGAAATCGAAATCAAGATTGCTCAAGGATCGAAGCCCGGTGAGGGTGGGCAGCTTCCCGCTTCCAAAGTTAGTGCGTATATTGCCAGGCTTCGGCACGCCGTTCCAGGAATGGCGCTGATCTCGCCGCCGCCGCATCATGACATCTATAGCATTGAGGACCTGGAACAGCTCATCCACGACCTGCGCCAGATCAATCCCGCCGCGCGTATTGGGGTTAAGTTGGTTGCGGGCGCTGGAGTTGGAATCATCGCCGCGGGCGTAGCCAAGGCCGGAGCCGATGTAATCACCATCAGCGGATACGATGGCGGCACGGGCGCTTCACCGTTGAGTTCGATCAAGAACACCGGCGTGCCGTGGGAGTTCGGGCTTCGCGACACGCACTCTACCCTCATAAAGGCCGGGTTGCGACAGCACGTGCGGCTTCGCGTGGATGGAGGACTCAAATTCGCGCGTGACGTTGTGATTGCCGCTCTGCTCGGCGCGGACGAGTTCGGTTTCGGGACCGCCGCTCTCCTGGCGATGGGCTGCGTCATGGCTCGCCAGTGCCATCTCAATACCTGTCCCGTGGGAATTGCAACCCAGGATGAATCCTTGCGCACCCGCTTCACCGGACGCCCTGAGATGGTGAAGGATTATTTCCGCTCAGTCGCCGCTGAGATACGCGTGCTGCTGGGCCGCTTGGGAGCTCGTTCGCTGGCCGAGATTGTTGGCCGCACTGAATTGCTTCAGCCGCGGACAAAAGCAGCTTCCCGCTGGATCGATAGCTTGCTGGCGCCGACAGAGAGAATTTCCAACTCTGCTCGACGCAGCAAACCACAGCGCCCGCTTTCGCAGCGTCTTCTCGAAGTCTCCACTTTGAGCAGGCGAAGCGTGCCACCGGTCTTCCCAATCGTCAATGCCGATCGCAGCATTGGCGCGGAATTGACCGGCGAACGCTTGCGCCGTCCAAAAGCAACTCAAGCGAATAGCTCGCTCGACATCCATTTCAGAGGCACCGCCGGGCAGAGCTTCGGGGCATTTCTTGGCAAGGGCATAAGGTTTCACCTTAACGGCGCGGCCAATGACTATGTGGGAAAAGGGCTGAGCGGAGGCACAATCGCAATCGCTGCCGGCAGCCAGGCCTCGCGTCGTGGAGACGTTCTTGCCGGCAACACTGTCCTCTATGGAGCAACCTCAGGGGAGCTCTACATTGCGGGTCAAGCAGGTGAGCGCTTTGCCGTGCGCAACAGCGGAGCCGTGTCGGTCGTAGAGGGCGTGGGAGACCACGCCTGCGAATACATGACCGGAGGAGTGGTTGTAATTCTGGGGACCGCGGGCATCAATCTCGGCTCGGGTATGACCGGGGGATTGACGTATGTGCTCACCGACCATGTGTCCAACAGTTCCTGCAATGCAGATTTTGTGCAGCTAACCGCCTGTACCGCTGAGGAAGAACAGCCGGTCCGACAATTGCTGATACGTCACTGGATGCTGACCGGCAGCAACAGGGCAGCGTTGTTGCTGGAGTCAGGATTGCGCTTGCCAATCATGCGAATGCAACCTCTCATCCTGCCGTGCACTGTAGCCGAGACCTGGAAGCCGATCTTGCAAAGGTTTGAGCTGGCGGCGCTGACGGCCATCAAGGCCGGCCGACAAACGAAAACGACTGGCCTTGATTTGGATTTACGAGTGCGCAAAATCACCGTGGCGCAACCGCAAGTCACAACCCCATCAGGAGCGGCCGAATGACCATATCTCTTCATCCAGAGCGTGAGGCCGCAATTCCCGGCCCAATGAATTCATCCCCAGGAGCAGTAAACTTGTTCGGCTTAAGTTCGCAGATAACCGTGGATCGGCCTTCAAACCTCTCGATCACTCAGACCTTGAGGCTGAGCTCTGATGAGTTGTTGCGCCGCCGGTTCCTCTTATCGCACCAGCCCGTCAAGGGCAACTTCCGATTTGGTCTCTTACTCGAGGTGCTCGATAAGCTGGCTGAAGACACGGCGCTGGCCCATGTGTGGCGTTTCCATCCGGAAGCGCGAGTGGTCACTGCCGCTATTGACAGCATCCGGGTCCGTTGCGCGCCTGACGTAAATCGCGACATGGTTCTGCGTTCGCGCGTGAATTACATAGGCAAGAGTTCGCTTGAAGTAGGAGTGCGCGTGGAGCAGCCCGGTGATCCTTCAGCCCACATCGCTTCCTGCTACTTGACCATGGTGGCACGCACCGGTACCCGCGAGGGAGCGCGCAGCCTGCCGCTGCCTCCGCTGGAGTACGTGGACGAACTGGAAAAGCGACGCGCCGCAAAAGCAGTGCAGCGCCGCGAAGAATACCAGCGCAGCCGCAATACCGCCCAGGAACTTCCCAGCAAAGAAGAGCACGCTCTGCTTGCCCAACTCCGCTGCGCGCAGGAGCAGCCGGACTTCCGCGGCTTGCTCGCTTCTCGGCTGATAACCGGCGGATGGGAGAGAACCTATCCCGAGCATGAAAACGTACCCACCAAGATTTTCGGCGGCCACGTCGTGCATCGCGCCTTCATGTATGCGGTGATTTGCGCTGAAATGGTCGCTACTGGCCGGCCCGCGGTGGTATCAGTGAACCGGATCAACTTCCACCATCCAGTGCGCATGGGTGACAAGCTGAACTTCATCAGCCGCGTTGCCTATACGGGAAACAGCTCGATTTGCGTGGAAACAGATATCGTGCGCATCAGCAGTGACCGCTCCACCACGGCTCTGTGCAACACGTGCGTGTTTACCTTCGTCAACGTGGATAGTGATTTCAAGCCGCAGCCGGTGCCGCAGATCTATCCGACTACCTATGCGGAAGATGGCCGTTACCTGGCGGCCTATCGTCGCCGTGCGGCGTACCTGGGCGGTTAGACAACTACGAGATTTTTGCAGTGCCCGATTGCGGCCCGGTTTGACGCACGACTTTGGGCTTGGCTTTCTGCTCGCTAATGGGTGAGTCTTCCAGTCTTTCGTCGGCGCGATACCCGACAGCGCAATTCCGTCCACTGTGTTTGGCCTGATAAAGAGCGCGGTCCGCCAGCTTGATGATCTCTTCAACCGGGACCGCGACCGGCACCTTCCCGATCCACGGGAAAATGGCCCAGCCAATCGAGCATGTCTTTCGCAGCAGATTTCCTTCAGAGATTTCAAAGGGCCGCTCGCCGACTTCATCCAGGATTCGGAGCGCCACCAGCTGTGCTCCTTCAGCGTTTGTGCCCTGGGAAACGATGAGAAACTCTTCGCCGCCCCAGCGCACCAGCACGTCGGTTTCCCGGATCACCCGGTTGAGCCGCTGCGCCGCTTCGACCAAAACCTTGTCGCCCACGGCGTGGCCATAGGTGTCGTTGATGGTCTTGAAATGGTCCAGGTCCACCAGGAAGAACGCGAGGTCGCGGTCGCGCGGTGGATCATCAGGACTTGCCGTCTGGTAGGCGCGAATGGTTTGTTGAACATCGCGAGGAACCGTGACTTGAAAGAACCTGCGATTGTGGACCCCGGTCAATGGATCGGTCAGAGAGGCTTCTTCAAACCTCTTGTTGGCTTGCGACAGCTCCAGGCTGCGGGCCGCTACGGCTTCCTCCAGCCGGTGCCGCTGTCTTTCCAGCGTTCGCGTGCGCCACGAGACAATCCACACAACCGCGAGGATAAGTAAAACGCCAAACAGAGCACGCGCCCAGAGCCTCTGCCACCAGGGCGGAAGAATCACAAAGCTGTAGCCGACGGCAGGGCTCCAGCCACGGCTTACGGAACCGCAGCTTATTTCAAATCTGTAACTCCCCGCGGGCAGGGCCGTGTAGCGCACCTGTCGAAGAGTGGTTTCCACGGAGGCGTTCTCAAGGCCGTGCAGTTGATACTTGCAGCTCATGCCTGACGGGCTGCCCAAAGCTGGGATGGAGAAATGAGCTTCAAAAGTCCCTTCGTCATACGGGACCTGCGGGCTGTCAGAGTACACCAGTTCGTTTCCCGCAAAGGTCGCCGAGGTGATCACGGTTTCCGCGGCTGCGCTCCTCGGGGACTCTATTTTCGATCGGCGATAAGACAATCCGCGGCTGGTACCGATGAAGATGCCGCCATCGGCATCTTCATAAAAAGCATCTGCGCTGACATCGTTCCACAGCAGGCCGGAGCTGCGATCTTGCGTGGTGATTGTCCCGTCCGGATGAACGACTGACAGGCCGCGATCGCCGCCGAGCCACACGTTGCCCTCTTGGTCGCTGCCGGTCAAGTAAACGGAGTCTGAAGACAATCCGTCGCGCATGGTGAAGTGTTTGAACTCCAGGCCGCCATTCTCATTGATGCGAATACGCGTAATGCCTTTGGGTTCGAAGTAGCTGGCCCATGCCTCTTTGCCGCTGACGGCCCAAATCCCGCTGGTGGTGTCCATCAACAATCCGTCGTGGGCAGTGATGTGTTGCCACGTCTTGCCGTCAAAGCGACTGACGCCACCGCGTCCCGCGCCCCAGAGCACGCCGTCTTGGGCGAAGCTAAGAGTGGATACTGACAGATCCACATCGTGAGGAAGTGGGACGCTGGTGCGATTGATGTTTCCACCCTGCGATTTGTACTCGTCAATAAAACCCGCGCCGCTGGCCCAGATGCCTCCTTTGGGAAGCGCGATAACGCCCACGTAAGACGGCAAGCGCGCGTTCGCATGGTCAGGAGTCTTAATGGCGCGGAGAGTCAGGCTCGCCAGATCCACGCGCGTCAGCCCGCCCGGAACGGAAAGCGCCCACAAGGTATTGTCAGAATCAATCACAAGCTTGCGAACAGTGCCGCCGGCCAGGCCGTCTCGTTCTCTCCAGACTCTCCATTTGTGCTGCTGCGGCGACCACATGGCCAAGCCATCATTCGTGGCAAGCCACAGCCGGCGGTCACGATCTCTCACAGTTGCCCAGACCACGGAATCGGGCAAACCTTCCGGCGTGGACCAGCCGAGCCACTCACTCGGACCGGGCCAACGCTCCACACCACCGCCGCCGAAGCCAATCCATATGGCCCCCTCGCGGTCTTCAATCGCGGCAAAAACCGCATCGGTTGCCATGCCCTCTCTCGTGCCGAAAGCCTGCCAGCGTCCCTTGATGCGGCGAAAGAGGCCCCGGATTGTGGGCAAAAGAATCTCGCCCTTACGGTCGACCATGGGATATCCGAAATCACTGGCGCTGGGAAGACCCTCGTCATCGAGCACCCAGCGTTTCTTCTTGTTGTCGAAGCGGCTGAAATGGTGTGCCGTGCGCGCCCAAACGTCTCCGGCTCCATCGACCAGCAAGGCGTGGACGGGAGAATCAACCAGCTCGCCCGGAAGCGGCTCCACGGAGAGGCCACCTTTAGGAATGCGCCCGACCTTGTTCTTCCACGCGACCAGAATGGAATCGTCTGGCGCGCGGAGAATGCGAGTGACCGGCTCTGAGTTTACTTTTTCAAATTCATCAGGATGGTCGGCGTTGAGGCGCAGGATCTCGCCATTCTCCACTGTCACATAGACGCGATCATCACTGTCAATCGCCGCAAACTGCAGTAACCCGCCGACTTTGTGTCCTGAAGGCAAATGCAGTTGCTCGAATCGGCCGCGGACATACCGCCATATCCCGAAATCGGTCGCCACCCAGAGGTCGCCACGCGGCGAAACGAACATTTGATCGATGCGAATGCTGCTCAAGCCCTGCGCGGCGGAGAACTGCGTTACGGTGGAACCGTCATAACGGAAGAGCCCATTTTGCGTACCGATCCACAAAAATCCCTGCTGGTCTTGTGCCAGGCATGTCACCGTAGCCGTGGAGAGACTGAGTTGCTCGGAAAGGTGCTGGAACCCGTACCGTGGATGCTCAGGAAGAGGCAGCGACTGCTGAGCAATGGCCCTGAATGCTGTGGGAACCAGCGCCAGATGCAGCACGGCAAACACGAAGGCGCGCAAACGTCTCATGGGTAAGTAGCAAGACCAAGTTACCAGAATTCATAGGGAAATAGACGACAAAACCCGCATCAGCTATTGCCCGGTATGAGTACTTTGGTAAGCAGTTTTTAACCTAGACAGGGTTATTTTCATGAAGCGGGTCTCAGCATTTCGTTTGGCGGGAGAGTAATCCTGGGTCGAATCCCGCACGGGGGCGACAGCTATTCCCTGCAATGTCCCCGATTCTCGTTGACATCCGGTTGCGAGCATAAGAGTATTCTCATTCTCTTTACGTTGGCATCCCCTTTTCGCGCACACTTGGGAGGTCCTGAATGCCGCTACTGGTCTTTGGCATTGTGGCCGTTTGGACGCTGGTTTTGTTCCGAGTCATCTGCTTCCGCACCACTTTGGGCGCTCGCACCTTGTTGACGTTTTTGGCCCTCGGCGCGCTCCTCGGGACGACCGCGAATCCGCTGGTGGAGAAGTTTTTCAATTCCTATCGCTACGAGGGCAACCAGCTTTACGTCTTGCTGATTCTGCTGTGCCAGCACATCCTGATGGTGGCGCCGGTGCTCATCCTTCTTATGCGACCGGCCTGGCGATACA
>Ga0137393_10001268_pt1 | contig 15912 bp, 7 predicted proteins | sample 15con2h34BmetaG_FD_101396 | JGI IMG/M metagenome (GOLD analysis project Ga0137393, IMG submission 101396) | Vadose zone soil microbial communities from Angelo Coast Range Reserve, California, USA - 15con2h3.4B metaG | ecosystem: Environmental > Terrestrial > Soil > Vadose zone > Saprolite...
GAAAGATAAAAATAGTACTTTTGTTCTTGGCAAGAGAGAATTTCAATTGTTGTTAGTTAATGGTGTCGATTACTCAGAGGCCGTAGCGCCGCGCCTCGTAGGACGCAGTCGCCACGACGCCTCGCCGATCAGGCGATCCACCCACAATGACGGGCTTGCCGCGGTACTCGGGGTGGTCCCGCTGCTCGATGCTGGCGTAGAAGGCGTCCAGGTCGATATGCAGGATCGCTCGTGTTCCTTCGTGCATGTTCCTCATGGCCTCTCGGCTGTTTCCATACTGCTTCGCCTCAATTGTACCAGCATCAAGGATAACTTTTCACTGAAAAGCTGTCCTTTTTACGTTTTTGGCGAAATGACTGCTCTTCAGAGACCACTCTCCTGCTCTTGCAGGAGTAGATGAAGCAATAGGAGCGATCGAAAACGCTCCGCTATTTGCTATCATGAGACGATGCTCTCTGGTGGAGTGGCATCCCATTGATTACACTGATTACAGTGATTACGCTGATGATGGTGATTACTCTGATCATGCTAACGATGACAAGAACCGATAGGCATTCTTCCGAGAAGCTTCTCTTAATTATGCTACCCGAGTAAGGAAGCGCTCTAACTCGGCTAAACCTCGACGGTAGAGATCGAGATAAGCATAAAATTCTTCCTGCGACCCATGTAAGGGGCCTGCCATCAAGATGTCTTTTAGCTTGGGTGTCTGCGCGCGGTATCGATCAAGCGCAAGCTTGCATGCACGTAAGTCGGATCGCCGGGTGGGTGTGAGTGGCGTACGCAAATCTTCAACACGATACGCCGTAGAGTCTCTCATGAAAGAATCAATAGACGCTCGCCGTACTAGGCATGGCAAGCAGTAGCCACAGTGCTGGTAAGCTTCTTTTGTTCCTGAAAAGCGCCCCGCGCCAGGATGTGCGCATGACATTGTTTCTGCAATGTTTGCTCGAAGCGTCATCTGATCGGCGCAGCCTCGTAGCATCTCGCCTTTCGTTTGGAATCGATAGGGGAGGACGAGATCAATGTGTATGCCGAGGGCAAGCAGAACTTCACGGAAAAGGCGCATCAGGTGTGGATGCGTCGACCGCGTGCTGAAACTGCCTATACGCGATGGCGTGAGCGGGACATTGAGCGAAATGAACCCATTCTCCGGCACAATGAGTTGTGTAGCCTGGACCGCATCAGCGACGGCGATTCCAAGCGCGAGGAACAATATTGACCGTCCTCGTGTCGTGATCTCTGATACTCCGATAGCAAGCCTGGGTGGAGAGATCCAAAACCGGAGGTAAGGTACAGTATCAGCATCGTACCGTTGTCGGAGCGCTACAATTGCGCTGCGTTGGGCAATGCTTGTTGGCCCTTGTCCAGATCCATGATGCCCAACGAGTACTACCAGCTCCCCATGTGCGAGTTGATCCAGGGCACCGATGAAGGAATCTAGTCCCCCGGAATACAGGCACACGCGTTGAGCTCTCAGAGGGAGAGTAGCCCACAAGCTTTTCTGAGTCGGAACGAGATATCCTTTCACAGTACTTGTTGCAAGTGGACGCAGCAGAATAATCCAGTGGTCACCGGTAAGAAACGAAAGCAAACGCTCAAGTGCTGGTCGCGCCTGCTGCCACTGTGCTGGACAACTCACCGGAAGATGGAGCTCAAAGTCCCTTGTCCAGCGGTCGTAGGCGTAGCGTCGAGGAATGCTGGCGTCAGCCGCGTAGGCGGAGATAGCGGCTACAAGCAGATCCTCAGCGGATTCGCTCAGTATTAGGCCATATTGCTCGAACACGCTCCCCACTGAGCTTTGTACTGCTTGTTCATGGCCCGGTATCCCGAATGGAACCTCGAGTATCTGATCCGCAAGCCCGATTGTCGGGCGAAATGTATCGCCGGGACCGCGCAGACAGAGTACATGCCACGTCATTCCGTGCCTCCCAACATCTCATATCCTGTTTCGTAGATGCGTTCGACTACCCGGTAACCTTCAGGGCCGTCCCAATCAAGGGCCAGTACATCGATTTCACGCAAGTCGAGGCGTACTACGCCAGCAATGAAATCTTTGATCTCGAGCATGAGAGCATTGGCATCCTCCTCGTTGAGCGCACCCCGTTCGATGCGGTTAACTAACTCCTCCTGTAACCGCACATTGACGTAGTTGGTGATGGATAAAGCGACAATTGCTTGCATCCCGTCAGCATCCATTGCATCTAGGGCATCTATCCCGCCGTCTGCCACATCATACCGGTCGAAGATCGCGGTACAGGTCTCAATCATCGCGGCGCGGGCAATCGCCTCCTCGCGGAGTTCGCCATTCGGGGCAATCATGTCAATAAATGCGGCCAGCACATACTGCGCATCCCGCCCAAGGAAGGGCTCCAGGCCGGCATTTCTGGCCGCCTCCTGGAAGCTGTTTCGCACTCCGTCGGCTAAGAATCCACCAAGCCGAGCGGATGAGGCACGGCCAGCAAGTGCGCTACTTGCAGTTGCACGAGCGCCACCACTGGCCTGCACATATGAACGACCGAGCGAGGCTAGGACTGCAGTGCCTAAGCCAATTGCTACCCCGCTCGCCAAGCGGCTCAGTGCCGCTTTAGGTACCTTCCAGGAGATTTGCGGCAGCGGAATATCCATCCCCAACGGTTCCGGTTCTGCCGTCGTCGATCCCTCGCCACCGAGAGGCACTGGTGCCACCGGGTCCTCTGCCCATGGTGGGAGGAGCGACGTCGTCCCCGTAGGGCCCGAATAGGAGCTGGATGTACCCACATGATGTTTCCTTCATACACACCCGCACAGTTGACAACTGAGCTGGAAATAACTGTACCTACTCTTACTACGACGAGCGCCTCAAAATTGCTCGCGATGCAGTTGCAAGCTTTGCACTCGTCCCCTGCCCCCATCGCTGTACAAGACTTCTCCCAACAGCCTCCAGGGACGTGCCACGTGTCACTCCAAGGAGGTTCGGGGCCGCCGAAGGAGGAAGTTTTGTCTCGGGAAGTGATCCCAGGAGTGTCACCAGTTGCGGGAGAAGATCCGTTCGACGTTCGATCAGCTTGAATAACACTTCGAAAGGCGTGCTCGCATCCAGCACTTCTGCTTGCCGTACTCGCGATGCGAGGCTTTCAAAGAGAGCAGTTGCATCGGCTGGACTGAGCCCTTCGGAATGGCGAAGTCCTAGGGCCTGCGTTGGGGACCTGGAGTCGAGCAATTTGCGGAGTACTTCTACAGCGGCTGGGCTGAGACGCGTCTGTGCATTCTCAAGGACGCCAACCTTATCGTGGGCGACAGAGAAATATGGACGCAAGTCTACTCCAGTCAAAGAGGGCTCGGAGCGGAGCCAGTCCTGCATCCATCCATCCGCTAGCCAAACGATCGCGGCTGGGGGCAACGCTTTCCCACCGTTGAAGGTGTCCTCGGCTCGTTGTGCGGGCGCATTCTTGGCGGCGGCTTTCGCCGCACTGTTCGTTGCGCGGCCTGTCCCATCTGGCGATATTTCAGTGTGCGGGGAAAGAATTCCCGAGCCCGTCTCCCTCGACTGCGGTAATACCTGTTCGTCCAGCTCTGCAGGATACGGTACCTGGAGATGCTTCTCCAGTAGCGGGAGTTCCTCTGGCTTCCCATCTTGTTGGGACTGAAGCTGCGCGAGTTGTCGGAAGAACTCCGGCTTGAGATATTCCAGCAGCATCAGCTTTGCGAGCACTCTGCGCTTGACCGGCAGGCTGCGATCCTCACTGATCACCATGCGCAGCATGAGTGTATTGAGAAAGCGTTTGGTACGGCGCGGATTGCCACCGAGCCCCGGTGCGAGAATTGGGGCGATCTGGGCAACTAGATCGAGGTCACTCTCAAAAGACACGGGGATTGTGCCGCCCTCGAAGAGGGTTCTAGCACGTTCTAAGGAGAAGAGAGGCATAGACGCCGCCTGTGCGAGGTCCCCAGTCAGAAACTTTTGGAGTCGGCCTGCGGCTGGTGTGAATTCTGGGCGGGAAAGATCCCGGTCAGCAAAGAGCAGATTCAAATACGACTCCAGTTCAGCTGCGTTGAGGGCAGGGAGGCGGATGGGTATCTGAATCAACTTCTCCAGGTAGTCACGACCGACTTCTGCCTCTGGTCCTGGCAGTTCTGGGAAATGCTGGCGTACTGCGTACTGAACGAGGCGCTCGTCAGCCCCGATGACGAAAGCAGTTCCCGGCACAAACAGAAACAGCTTGATGGCTTCTAGCGTCTCGATAATGTTTTCGGGCAAACACCGATCGAGGTCGTCAATGAAGACGACGAGCCGCTTTATATCTGCCTTCTCAAGCAGGAGGGCAAAGTCCTTGCGAAAGTCGCGGATGTTGCGCCTGATATTCTCTGGGCCGTCAGGCACTTCGTCCAAGAGCTGCTTCATGCTCGCGATGTCCAGGTCTTTTGCCTGATGTGTGATAACGCCTGGTAGGGCCTGGAGAGCTTGATGAATATCTTGTCCCATGTAGGCAATCGAAGGATGGTGCATGCCCATCAGCGCCGGAATCCCGTATCGGCCAGCCATGCTCGCCACCTGTAGCCAGTTGACCCGTTTAACCAACTTGTCGAGCAAACCCTGGCACTTTTCAAAGAGGGTCCGGTCTGCGTAAATACGATCCTGAAGATCATCAAGTATAGTGCCCATGAGCGCGGTCTTCGCATCTTCGTAACCCTCGAAGAGCCAACCGTTGAACGAGATGCACAGGGTATCCGGGTCGTCTTTAAGAGCAGCATGTATAATTTTAAGTAGCGTAGACTTGCCACTTCCCCAGTCACCATACACCCCAATCGTCGTCGGAAGTAGATGGGGCATCTGTACCAATCGAGTGACAGCCTTCGCAAGGTAAGTAAATTGCAGGAGGTCGGTCTCGGCCTCGTTATCTGACCACATAGAAGCTCCGAATACAGAAATTGACTTGATGACTCCAGTGAATATCTCTTCCATATCCAGCAATCGGCCTATATTTGTAGAACAAATAGGATAGAAGTAAACACTTTTGTCTACTGATTCCTCATAACGAACAATTGATCAATATATCACTTTGTACCAAGACGACTAGCCTTTGTTTCTGACGGTCAAGGAAAGCTTTTGTAAGAAGTTGGTTCTGCCATAATTTTTGCCGATATACTGTTAATTGAGAAAACCCACTCATTTTCAAGTAGAAGAGCGCAGTACAGAGTAGGGGGTCCCCAGAATCAAGACAGTGAGAGACCTGCTGACAAGACGGACAGGCCGCCGTTGGGCTGATGGCACGAACCGTATTGGTCAGAGTGGTCTCGCCACAATAGACCTGCTGTATTTCAAAACCACGGAACGAGAAAGGAGGCGTAAGCAAGTATATGAAGCCCCTGCGCTATAGTACTTTCTTATTGACCGGCTTCCCCCAACCCGCTATAATCAACCTGGCGAGGTTCCCATTGTGCTGTTAGTAGGAGTGCGAATTGGACGTTATCACAGAGAGCTATTCACTGCCCCACGATTACTCGAGACGCATCAAGCAACTGCGCCAGCGGCTGGGGCTTTCCCAGCAGCAATTCGCCGATCTCATTGACGTCTCCGCTCCCCTCGTGCAGCAGTGGGAGCGCGGGCAGGTACAACCTGCCATACGCTACTGGCAGCAGATCGTCCTCGCCGAAACTGAGGGCATGCAGGCCTTTCACCCGTGGTCCGGTGGCGCGCGGCATCTGCGCGAAGCCGACGCGGTGTATGCCGTGGAGGCTGAAACGCCCCGCTTTCTCGATTTCTCCGCCGACCCGGAGATCGTGCGCACGGTAGTGGAGGGCGAGCGTCTCACCTACGGTCACCTCTTTAATCCCGCCTTTGCCGCCGAGATTTCCTTGATCGATCCCTTGCCCCACCAGCGCATCGCCGTCTACGACCACATGTTGCAGCAGACGCGGCTGCGCTTCCTATTGGCCGATGATGCCGGGGCGGGCAAAACCATCATGACCGGGCTGTACATCCGCGAAATGCTCACGCGCCGGCTCATCACGCGCGTGCTGATTGTGCCGCCCGCTGGGCTGGTAGGCAACTGGGAACACGAACTGCGCACGCTCTTCAATCTCCCTTTCCGCATCGTCGCCGGCGCTGATGCCCGCGCTGGCAATCCGTTCATCGGTCCCAGGAGCGACCTGCTCATCGCTAGCGTCGATACCCTGGCGGGTGTCCGCATGTTCTCTCGTCTCCAGGAAGCCGCGGTAGCGCCTTATGATCTGGTGGTTTTCGACGAGGCGCACAAACTGGCGGCCAACCGCGAAGCCGACCTGCGTATACGCCGTACTGACCGCTACAGACTGGCAGAGGCGCTTGTCGGAATACAGGACGAAGAAGAGCGCTGGTCGCTGACATGGAGCTGTCACCACCTTTTATTGCTCACGGCCACGCCACACATGGGCAAGGATTTTCCCTATTATTGCCTGTGGAAGTTGCTGGAACCAGACGTACTAACCACCATCGACGCCTTCAATGCTTACCCGGCAGATGCGCGTCGTCGTCACTTTATCCGGCGTACCAAAGAGGAACTGGTCTATTTCGATGGGCGTCCCATTTATCCTACACGCATCTCGAATACGCTCAGCTATGATCTCACGACGGGTGACGTGGGCGAGCAGGCGCTTTACGATGCCAGCACGCGCTATATCCAGATCTCATATAATCGCGCTCGCCTGCTCAACCGCTCCGCGGCTCGCCTTGCCATGAGCGTCTTCCAACGGCGTCTGGCTAGCTCCACCTACGCCTTGCTGCGTTCTTTTGAACGACGCGCCGAAAAACTGGCAAAAATGATCGAAGATATGCGCGCCGGTCGGCTTAGCCAGGCGCAGTTTACAGCAACACAACAGCAACTGGATAAGCTGGAAGACGCCCTTGACGAGAAGACCGCCGACGAAGAAGAGATCGTTGATGACCAGGAAGAGAACGAACGCAGTGAAGAGCAACTTATGGAAAGCGTGCTGGCGATCTCGCTTACTGAATTACAAGAAGAACTACAGCAGGTAGAGATGTTGCTCGACCTGGCGCGCCGGGTCTACGATGCTGGCGAAGAATCCAAGTTCGAGAAACTGCGCGCCATCCTGCGCGATCCTGATTACCAGCATGAGAAGCTTATCATCTTCACCGAACACCGCGACACGTTGGATTTCCTGGTGCGTCGCCTGGAAGGCATGGGGTTCACAGAACAGATTGCGCAGATTCACGGCGGCATGGACTACCAGCAGCGCGAAGAGCAGGTTGCGGCCTTCCGGCGACCAGTGGCGGAGGGCGGCGCAACCTACCTGGTGGCAACCGACGCGGCTGGTGAGGGCATCAATCTCCAGGTCTGCTGGTTGATGGTCAACTACGATATCCCCTGGAATCCTGCCCGACTGGAACAGCGCATGGGGCGCATCCACCGCTACGGGCAGAAACACGATCCCGTGCATATCCTCAACCTTGTGGCTGGGAAGACGCGCGAGGGCCGCGTTATGCAGACCTTGCTGGAGAAAATGGAGCGCATTCGCAAGGAACTTGGCTCCGGTAAAGTCTTTGACGTGATCGGGCAACTCTTCGATGGCATCTCTTTGCGTGAGTATATGGAGCAGGTGGCAACCGCGACTGATGACCATGAAGTGCAGCGCCGCATTGCAGGGAAGCTAACCCAGGAGCAGGTGCGCGCCCTACAAGCACGCGAGCTTGCGCTCTATGGCGAGGGAGGAGCGGTGCGCAGCGAGTTACCGCGCCTGAAAGCCAGCATGGAACTGGAAACCTACCGCAAGCTGCTGCCCGGCTACGTGCGCCACTTTGTGGAGAAGGCCGCTCCACTCGTCGATATCTCCATCGAGGACGATCTTGAGGGTGTCTTTACACTGCACCCGCTCAAACCAGGAGCAATGGACTGGCTCTTGCCTATTCTGGAAACCTATCCGCCCTCACTGCACGATCGTTATAGCGTGCATGTGCCACGCAACGGTGAACGGGCCATTTTCCTGCACCCTGGAGAGCCCATTTTTGATCGTTTCCGGGCCTTTGTGTGTGAACATTTTACGCATCAGGCGAGACAGGGAGCCGTTTTCGTTGACCCGACAGCAGAGCGTCCCTACTTCTATCACCTGGCGCAGGTCGTCATAACCCGGCAGGCCGATCCTACGCTTCACGCTTTGAATCGCCCGGAGATCATTGAGTATCGATTGGTTGGACTGCGACAGGAAGAAGGCCGTGAAGTAGAGGAATGCCCGGTCGAGTTCCTGCTCTTGCTGCGAGGCAGTCCCAATCTCCCCGATTCAGCCCAACCTTTTGCTGCAACTATCGAAACCTCAAGCGAGCTGGCACTTGCTTTCGCGCTTTCACAGGTTGCAGAAGCCATGGCGGAACACCACCGCCATGCTCTACGCCTAAGCCTGCCGGAACGCGAAGCCTTCATCGAAAACGGCTTCACTTACCAGGCAGCGGAACTCGCCCAGGCACGCACTCGTCAGACCGAAAAAACCCGGACAGGGGACTCAAGAGCAAAGGGCGAACTCACCAGAATCAAGGCTCGCCAAAAGGGGCTGCTGGCGAGCAAAAATGAGGCCTTGACCGTGCTGAGGCGCGAGCCGGAACTGATCGTCCCTGGCGACATCGCCTTCCTGGCGCACGCGCTAGTTGTCCCATCCAGCGATCCCGAAGACAGGCAGCGCTACGATGCCAATGTGGAAGCCATCGCGATGCAGTGGGCACGCGCTTATGAAGAAACGTTAGGCGCAATCGTTTACGATGTTTCAACGTCGGAACGAGCACTATTAGCAGGACTTGAAGCCTGGCCAGGCTTTGATCTACATTCCCATCGGCCTTCAGGCGAACATCTTGCCATCGAGGTCAAGGGGCGTGCCAGTATCGGCGATGTGGAGCTGACCGAGAACGAATACATCAAGGCCTGCAACCTGCGCGATCGCTACTGGCTCTACGTCGTCTACGAGTGCGCCAAGTCAGCTCCCCGCCTGTTGCGTGTGCAGGACCCTTTTGGTAAGCTGATCGTGCGGGCGAAGGGAAGTGTGATTGTGGGTGAGGGACAGATTTTTGCGGCGGCGGAAGGAGAATAGGAAGGGTATGGAAAGCATGATATTACCGCATGAAAGTTCAGGTGGCTTTTGATGGATAGCGGATATAGCAGTATTACCGATGTAGCAGCAAAGCTTAAAATAATCCCGAATGTCTCCATACGGATGGTTTTACTGGACAAAGAGGGACAATGGCTTCTTCATACCTTTCTTGTTGATATTCTACCGGATGAACTTCAAGGAAGCGCTTCTTCCTACCACTACAACTACGATGTAATTGCCTTTGTTGCTAGAACATTACCAGGAGCAGACGTGAGTGAGTGGCTACTTAATAAGGGAGGAGAGATTGACGATTATCGCTTCCAATATGTTTTGCAGCAGAATGTAACTGACAAAAATGTCCACTGGACTCGACTGCAAAGTAACGCAAGTACCCGCTTCGCCGCAATAGCCTATCCTTGTACTCTCTACACTTTACCAGCTCCCTCGAATGCATGGGATTTACCTACGCAAATTCTCGTGAATGATCATTGCCCTTTCTTCCCCAATGGCCCATCGGCTCTATCTCAACTCATCTATGAAGTTACCGATCCTTATCGAGGGACAGATACACATGAAGCAATATCCATCCGTTTCATTCACACGGAAGCGCGCATAAAGCACATTGAGATATCTCCGACCATGCTTTCTTTTGAGGTAGTAGGAACAAATCTGCGGAATACACAACTACAAATAAGTGGCTCACCTGAATTACAAGTCTACGAACCTATATCGAAGACAAAACGGGTGGACTATCCCCTTCCGAATGGGATGCCTCCCACTGTCTGGATCGTTCTCTCGCGTGCTACTGAGTGGCTCGATTATGCCTATCTCCATCAGCGTAGTTCACCATTCACCGAAAAACAGGACAATGTAACATTTAGCCCACCAGATATCAGTACACAGATTCAAGAGCTTATTGCTCAAGGAGAAGGACCAACTATTGAGTTCAAGAAACATATCTCGGATGATGGAGGTACAGCAATAAAAACTGTGGCGGCTTTTGCGAACGATGAAGGTGGTGTCATCCTGCTTGGTATTGACGATAAGAGTGGTGATATTGTTGGGATTACAGAAAGTGTGAACCGAACGAAAGATTCTGTTACAGATTTAGTACGTCGCAAGGTAGTCCCAGAGCCTGAAATACATTTCGAGAGCTATGATTTTAATGGCAAACCAGTAGTAGCGGTTTACGTGAAGAAAGGCAATTCTCCTCCTTACGGCGTAAATCCTGAGAAACCAGAATTTTATGTGCGTCGAGGTGCTACAACTTTTCCTGCTAAACAGGAAGAGATTGTAGCACTCGCTCAAAATAGCATCAAGAATAGCGGTATCAGTTATGAATGAAGAACGTCGTCTCATCGAAGTCGCCTTTCCCTTAAAGCAAACCTCGCTGGACTCCGTCCACGAGAAAAATGTGCGCCATGGACATATCTCAACACTGCATATCTGGCCGGCGCGTCGCCCCCTGGCCGCCAGTCGTGCTGCGCTCATTGCTACCTTACTACCCGATCCAGGCAACGCCGAAGAGCGCAAGCAAATATGGGAGCGTCTTGGCGGACGCCTCGTCACGCGCGTCAAGTCGAAGAAACTCCCCGATGGCAGGATTGAGGAACAGACCAGCGAAGAGACCGAAGGCGGTATCCTGCACTGGGGACGCGAAAGCAATGCAGACCTTGATTGGTTCCGCGAGAAAATCCGCGATGCCTATGGTGGGCGCGCCCCAAAAGTGCTTGATCCCTTTGCTGGAGGCGGCGCAATCCCCCTGGAGGCCATGCGCCTGGGCTGTGATGTCACCGCCGTCGATATCAACCCCGTCGCCTGGTTCATCCTCAAATGCACACTGGAATACCCGCAGCGATTCGCCAACCAGACGCGCCCCTTACCCAGCTTCGCGCTTGAGTCACGTGAGTTCATGGAAGGCTATTTCAAAGCGAAGGGACTCAAGGATGCCGCCTTGCGCGTGCAGCTTGCCTCGCTCGGCCTGGCATCACAAGCACAGGCGACATCACAGCCACAACTAACCGGCGTCCAGGTCGAAGTGGCCTCTGTCGAGGCCGACCTGGCCTGGCATGTGCGGGCCTGGGGCTGGTGGGTGCTCCAACAAGCCAGAGCCGACCTGGAACGCTTCTATCCGACCGTCGATGGCAAACCCACCGTCGCCTACCTCTGGGCGCGCACGGTCACCTGCAAGAACTGCCGCGCCACCGTCCCACTGCTCAAAACGCGCTGGCTGTGCAAAACGGATAAAAAACGTGTTGTTCTAACGATGGAACCGAATGTGGACAAAACGGAGGTGGTCTTTGGGATAAAGGAAGATGTACCGTTGCCTAAAGGCACAACAGCGCAACGCAGAGAAGTTGATAAGCAGACTGGCGGCGGTACTATGTCAGGCTCTGGTGTTACATGTCCCTGCTGTGGCACTATTATGACAAGTGAAAACCTTCGGTTAGAGAGTCAAGCTGGTCGACTTGGTAAGATCATGACGACAGTAGTTATGGATGGTCCGCATGGTAAAGAATATCGCCTACCTACTGAAGAGGAGATACAGCTTACTCTCGAAGCAGAAAGAGAACTTCCAAGCATTTTTGCCAATATTCCCTTTGGATTACCGGAGGAGCCAATTCCTCAAGGTGCAAGTCGCTCTGGTGGAGGCTCTTCATTCACTGTTTTTCTCTATGGACTAAGGCGGTGGAGCGACCTTTTTACTTCCCGCCAACTTTTGGCTTTGGGAACTTTCATCAAGTACACACGAGCCGCAAAAGATACTATGTTACAGCAGGGCTATTCATCGAAGTGGATAGAGGCGATAAGTGCATATTTAGCAATTGTTATTGATCGTCTGGCAGATCGAGGAAGTACCCTCTGCACTTGGACTGTTGGGTGGGACAAAATCAGAAATACATTCACTCGCTATGCTTTATCAATGACCTGGGATTTTGCCGAGAGTGTTTTATCAGCGGATAGCTCTGGGGGTTATCCTGGGGCAATTGAATGGGTCGCTATGTACGTTGAACATGGACTCTTATCCTCAAGTTCCTCACCATCGCCGGAAGTTTTACAATCTTCCGCTGTTAGTCCGTCTGAGTATTTGTTCGATGCTATTGTAACTGATCCTCCTTACTACGATGCTATTTCCTATGCTGATTTGATGGACTTTTTCTATGTATGGCTTAGAAGGACGCTCTACGGCCTTTCACCAGAGATTGATGCGGCTTTCAAACAGCCTCTCTCTCCAAAGTGGGATCATGAGCACAATGACGGCGAACTGATTGACGAAGCCAGTCGATTTGGCGGAGATAGGAATAAATCTAAAGCTAACTACGAAGATGGAATGTACCGCGTTTTCCAAGCATGCTATAAGGAATTGACACCTGAAGGGAGACTTGTCGTAGTCTTTGCTCATAAGAAGCCCGATGCTTGGGAAACGTTGGTTTCAGGTATTATCAGATCTGGATTTGTAGTAGATGGGAGCTGGCCTATTCAGACAGAGATGGCGAATCGTACCCGCGCACTCTCGTCGGCTGCGCTATCCTCATCCATCTGGATGGTTTGCAAGAAACGCCCGGAAACGGCTCGTCCAGGCTGGGATAGCCGCGTGCTGGAAGAGATGCAAGAAAAGATTATTCTGAGACTACGAGACTTTTGGGACGCAGGTATTCGCGGGCCTGACTTCGTGTGGGCCGCAACAGGGCCTGCATTGGAAGCATACAGCAAGCACCCAGTGGTCAAAAAGTCGGATGAGCCTGGACAGATCATGAGCATTTCGGAGTTCCTACGCCATGTGCGGCGCATGGTGGCGGACTTCGTGGTCGGGCGCGTGCTTTCTCACGACGGCGGCGCAGAGGCGGTGAGCGGGCTGGACGATGTGACTACCTATTACCTGCTCCATCGCTACGATTTTGGCATGGAGAGCGCTCCCATCGGGCCATGCATCCTCTACGCCGTCTCCTGCAACCTCAAAGATGCCGATCTCATCAGCCGCTATGACCTGCTGGCTCGCACCGGTGGCCAGACCCCAGTTGAGGAGGATGACGGAGAGGCAGGTATAGAAGATAGCGAAACGGAGCCGACGGAGGGGACGAGTAGTACAGTGCGCTTGAAGCCTTGGAACCAGCGCAAAAGTGCTAGCCTGGGCTACAATGCTCCTGGCACACCACCACCACCGCTTATCGACCAGGTTCACCGCCTTATGCACCTGTGGCGTGCAGGCGATGTCACGAGGGTCGATGAGTACCTGGATGTGCGCGGCCTGGGACATAACCACCTCTTTCAACAGTTGCTCCAGGCATTGATCGAGTTGTCTCCGGCAGGCAGCGAAGAGCGCGCGCTTATCGAGAGCATCAGTAATCATGTGGCGTCGCGTGGCAGTTTGCCCATGTATCCACTTGGCCTTATGGAATAATGTGTTGTAATGAATGGATAGAAAGCAGGTAGCGTGATGGCGAGCAAATTGGCATGGAAACCCTGGCATGAAGTGGTACAGCTTCGCACCGAACTCAAGACCGGCGAATTATCGCTTTCGATCTTCGCGGCAGATCTTTACGACGTAGTGATGGGCAAAGCGCGCCCCATCTACCAGGACCCGTATGACTTCTTCTCGTTCACCTATCCCACCTTCAACCTGCGCGAACTGGCGAAAGATGTGGCGCTGCGCTTGGCAGGCAAGAACGACAAAGCGGTGCGCCAGTTGGAACTGACCTACGGTGGTGGCAAGACTCATACGCTCATCACCCTCTATCACCTTGCTCACCATCCAGGGCAGTTGCCCGACCTGCCAACGGTGCAGGAATTTCGCAACTACATCGGTATGAACTCGCCGCAGGCGCGCATTGCCGTGTTGGCTTTCGATAAACTGGATGCCGAGAAAGGCATGGAGATCGTCGGCCCAACCGGAGAGAAGCGCTGGTTGCGGCACCCATGGAGCGTGCTGGCCTTTCAACTAGCTGGAAGCGATGGCCTGCGCCTGCTGCACGCGGATGGGCAGGATGCGGAGCGTGAAAGCGCCCCGGCGGAGAACCTGCTGGTTGAACTGCTCTCGATGCCAGCGCGGCAGGAATTTGCAACGCTGGTGCTCATCGACGAAGTCCTCATGTATGTGCGTGAAAAGGTGGGACTTGACCCCGCCTGGCGTGGTCGCCTGCTCGATTTCTTCCAGTATCTCACCCAGGCAGCCACGAAGGTCAATACCTGCGCCATTGTGGCCTCGCTACTGGCCACTGACCCGCTGAAAAGCGACACGCTTGGTAGGGAATTGACACAGGAGCTCTATGCCATTTTCCGCCGCGAACGCGAGCAGGGTGTGCAGCCGGTGCTCAAAGAGGATGTGGCAGAGGTCCTGCGCCGTCGTTTCTTCACGCCGGACTCGATCCGCGACCGCAGCGCGTTTCGCTCACAGGCCGTCGCCGCCTTAAAGGGCATAGCCGCGCTTGACGAGCAGACCGGGAAGGATATGAAAGCGGCAGAAGAGCACTTTGTGCAGAGCTATCCTTTCCATCCAGACCTGACCGAGCTGTTCTATTCCAAGTGGACGAATATGGAGAGCTTCCAGCGCACGCGCGGCATCCTGCGCACCTTTGCCCTGGCCCTGCGCGACGCCGGGAGATGGGATGACTGCCCGTTGGTCTCCACTAACGTCTTCATCGGCGAGCCTGGGAAGAGTGCCCTCTCCGAGTCGGCGCGCGAATTGACCAATGTGGCCGAAACGGAAGAGTATGAAGGCAAGAAACAGGAGTGGACGGGAATCCTGGAAGGCGAGCTTGCCAAAGCGCGCGACATCCAGACCGAAATACCTGCGCTGCGTTTCCGCGAAGTAGAGCAGGCCATCTTCGCCACCTTTCTGCACTCCCAGCCCATTGGCAAAGACGCCAAAACGCGCGATCTGTTGCTGCTGCTCGGACCAACCTACCCGGACAGGATTGAGTTGGAGAAGGCACTGCAGCGCTGGACCGAAGTTTCCTGGTTCCTCGATGAAAGCACTTTGCAGAACATCGAAACGAATCAGGCCGGATCAAAGCTGTTGCCCAAATCATGGCGGCTCGGTTTCCGCCCAAACCTACGTCAAATGCACCATGACGCCAGTTCGCGCATCTCCACTGAAGTCATCGAGGATCGCCTGCGCGACGAGATTCGCGGATGCAAGAGTTTGACCTCTGGCGCAGGTGCAACTGGTGCGCATGTACATATGCTGCCGGAGCGACCAAGAGATATCGAAGATGATGGTGAATTTCACTACGCTATCCTGGGGCCAAAGGCAGCGTCGAACGCCAGCAGGCCCCATCTCGAAGCGCGGCGCTATCTCGATGAGAAAACCGGCCCTGATAGTCCGCGCGTCTACCGCAATGCCGTTGTGCTGGCAGTTCCTTCGGTCGATGGCATGGAGGCGACACGGAATGCCATCCGCGATCACCTGGGTTGGCTCGACGTCGAAGAGCAACTGAAAGGGCAGGACATTGATATCAATCGCAAGCTCATGCTCGATGCGGAGAAGAAAAAAGCTGCCACGCGTATTACCGACCTGGTGCGACAGGCCTATTGTATCGTTGTGACCATCTCAGATAAAAACGAGGTGCAGGCTTTCAAAGTGGTTGTCGCTGACGAGCCGCTTTTCAACATTATTAAGAATGACTCACGGTCGCGCATAAAAGAAACACCCGTGACCGCCGCGGCGCTGCTTCCTGATGGACCATACGATCTCTGGCGCGAAGGCGAGACGGCCCACCGCATGAAAGACCTGGTCGAAGCTTTTGCGCAGCGTACTCAGCTCCCTAAGATGCTCAACCGCAAGGCCATCCAGGATACCCTGCTCGAAGGCTGTCGTGAGGGGCTGTTTGTCTTCCGCTCTGAGCGACCAGACCATTCCGC
>Ga0137393_10001273_pt1 | contig 15883 bp, 13 predicted proteins | sample 15con2h34BmetaG_FD_101396 | JGI IMG/M metagenome (GOLD analysis project Ga0137393, IMG submission 101396) | Vadose zone soil microbial communities from Angelo Coast Range Reserve, California, USA - 15con2h3.4B metaG | ecosystem: Environmental > Terrestrial > Soil > Vadose zone > Saprolite...
AAAGGCTCGGTGCAGGATGCGCACGAGGCAATCCGGCCGACCGACATCGAGCGGACCCCGGACTCGGTCCGAGGGTTTCTTACGCCCGACCTGCTGAGGCTCTATCGGCTGATCTGGCAACGGTTCACCGCCAGCCAGATGTCCCCGGCCCGCTTTGCCCAGACGCGCGTCGATATCGGGGCCGCCGACTACCTGTTCCGTGCCAATGGCTCGGTGCTGGTCTTCGACGGCTTTTACCGCGTCTGGGAGCGCGATAGCGACAACGATGAAGAGAAGGAACTGCCCGCGCTCGATGTCGACGAGCCGCTCAACTTGCAGGAGCTGAAGCCCGAGCAGCACTTCACCCAGCCGCCACCGCGATACACCGAGGCCTCCTTGATCAAGGCGCTGGAAGAGCTGGGCGTCGGCCGTCCGAGCACCTTCGCACCGACCGTCGAGGTCATCCAGACGCGCCACTACGTCAAGCAAGAAGAGCGCCGGCTGTCCCCAACCGACCTGGGCAAGACCGTCAATGACTGGCTGGTCGAGCACTTTCCCGACATCGTCGACACGACCTTCACCGCGAGCATGGAGGAAGAGCTCGATGACGTCGAAGAGGGGCGTCGGAAGTGGGTGCCGATCGTTCGGGAGTTCTACGCGCCCTTTGCCAAAACCCTGACCAAAGCGGAAGCCACGGCCCGGGTGAAGGTCCCGATGCGGGAGACCGGTGAGGACTGCCCCAAGTGCAAAGAGGAGGGACGAAACGGCCGGCTGGTTCATCGCATGAGCCGGCTCGGAGAGTTCGTTGGCTGCTCGCTGTACCCGGCGTGTGACTACATCCAGGGTCGGGAGGGGCAGGAGAAGGCGCCGCCCGCGGTGCCGACCGGTGAGATGTGCCCCAAGTGTGGCAAGCCATTGGTCACGCGCAACGGCAAGCGCGGGCCCTTTGTCGCCTGCTCCGGCTACCCGAAGTGCCGCTACGTCAAGCGTGAGATCGACCCGGCCGACATCGTTCAGGACCGGGTGTGCCCAACCTGCGGCAAGCCCCTTCTGAATCGCAAGGGTCGGTTCGGCAGCTTTGTCGGCTGCTCCGGTTATCCGGACTGCCGCTACATCGAGGGCGGAAAGCGGGTGGTCACGCCGCCGGCGCCCAGCGAGCTGCTCATGGACGACCCCTGTCCGCGCTGCGGCAAGCCCCAGGTGCTCCGCCAGGGCCGCTACGGCGAATTCAAGAGCTGTTCCGATTACCCCGCGTGCAAACCCGAGCGGGCGGCCCGCGCGCGAGCACCGCGGACCCCGCGGGCGCCGCGAGTCCCGCGGGCTAGGAAGCCGACCATCCCCGCGGCATAGCCGCAGTTTCAAATTCACGATGGGCGGCTATACTTTGGCGAGCAAATAAGCACGTCTCCTGACGGCGTCGGGTTGCCTACCACAGGTCCGGCAGCCGGAAGACGGAGGCGGAAGTATAAACAGGAGGTCCGTTTTTCGCATGCCACTCGTCACGCTCAAGCAACTTCTCGAGGCTGGGGTCCATTTCGGGCATCAGACCAGCCGCTGGAACCCCAAGATGAAGCGGTACATCTTCACCGCGCGCAACGGGATCCACATCATCGACCTGCAGCAGACCGTCAAGCTGCTGGATGACGCGTCCAACTGGGTGAAAGAAGTCGTCGGCGGCGGCCGCCTGGTGCTCTTCATCGGCACCAAGAAGCAGGCCCAGGAATCGATCGAGCTGGAAGCCCGTCGCTCGGGCATGCCTTATGTCAATCACCGCTGGATGGGCGGGATGCTGACCAACTTCACGGTCATGCGCCGCCAAATCGATCGGCTGAACAGCCTGCGGGCAATCCGCAATAACGGTGGGTTTACCGGCAGCAAGAAGGCCGTCACGCAGCTCGAAGAGGAGTACCAAAGGCTGGAGCGCTTCTTCGGTGGGATGGCAGAGATGAAGCGCCTGCCCGGCGCCGTGTATGTCGTCGATCCGCGGAAAGAGCACATCGCCGTCACCGAGGCCCGCAAGCTCGGGATCCCGATCGTGGCCATCACCGATTCCAACTGCGACCCCGACGAGATCGATCACGTCATCCCCGGGAACGACGACGCGATCCGCGCCGTCAAGCTGATCACATCGAAGATCGCCGACGCGGCACTCGAAGCGCGTCAACTGATCAGCCCCGAGGAGCTCATCGCGGCGCCCGAAGCGCCGGTCACCGAGTTCGAGTTCGGTGCCGAAGAAGAGGAAGAAGAGGAGAAGGGATTCGCCGGAATGCCGAAAATCGATGAGGCCGAGTTCTACGAGGACGAGGCACTGGACGACGAAAAATGACAGCGGCGATCAAGGCTCAGGACGTCAAAGCACTGCGGGACATCACCGGCACGGGCATGATGGACTCCAAACGCGCTCTCGAGGCGGCCGAGGGCGACCTGGAACGGGCGAAGGACTGGCTCCGGCAAAAGGGCATCGCCAGGGCCCGGGCGAAAGCCGTCCGTGTCGCTCGCGAGGGAACGGTCGAAGTCTACGTCCACCACGATCGGCAGCTCGGCGTGCTCGTGGAGCTCAACTCTGAAAGCGACTTCGTGGCGCGCACGGAAGGCTTCCAACACCTGGCGCACGAGATTGCGCTCCACATCGCGGCCGCGAGCCCGCAGTATGTCCGGCGCGACGATGTGCCGGCGGAGCTGATCGAGCAGAAGCGGGCGGACTTCCGCAAGCAGGCGGCGCTCTTGAATAAGCCGTCGCAGCTCGTGGAGAAGATTGTCGACGGCAAGCTCAACGAATTTTTCAAGCGCGAGGTGCTGCTGGAGCAGCCGTGGACGAAGGATGACAAGCGCACCGTCAAGGAGGTGCTCGACGAGGCTGTCAGCGGCTACGGCGAGAACATCACGCTGTCCCGCTTTGCCCGTTTCAGGATTGGGCAATCACCGGAGGTTGAAAGCGATGCCGGCAACAGCTAGCCCGACGCCTGAGGGCGGCGGCAAGCCAATTCCCGCCGAGCAGGTAAAAGCGCTACGCGATGCCACCGGCGCCGGCATGATGGATTCCAAGCGTGCCCTCGAGGCGACCAATGGTGACTTCGAGAAAGCCAAGGACTGGTTGCGGCTCAAGGGTATGGCGAAGGCCGGCGCCAAATCAACCCGTACCGCGCGGGAAGGCATCATCGCGACCTACGTCCACCACAACCATCAGTTGGGCGTGCTGGTCGAGATCAACAGCGAGAGCGACTTCGTCGCGCGCAACGACGAGTTCCGGCACCTGGCGCATGAGATCGCAGTCCACATCGCGGCGGCGGAGCCACGTTATCTGCGGCGCGAGGACGTGCGCCAGGGCGTGCTCGACCGCGAGCGCGCCATCTTCGAAGCCCAGGCGAGCGAGCAGAAGAAGCCAGCCAACGTGATCGAGAAGATCGTCCAGGGAAAGCTCAACGACTTCTACAAGCGCGAGGTGTTGCTCGACCAGCCCTTCGCCAAGGACGACAAGCGGACGGTCGACCAGTTGCTCAAAGAGGCGATCGCGAAGCTCGGCGAGAACATAACCATTTCCCGCTTTGCTCGTTTCAAAGTCGGAGAAGCCAGCTAGTCCATCCGCTGCATGCTGTGATCAAACCGACGCCCCAGCCGCGCTACAAACGGGTGCTCCTCAAGTTGGGGGGCGAGGGACTCGCTGGAAAAGCTGCCTTCGGGATCGATCCGGATGTCGTCAATGAGATCGCCGAGGACATCATCGCCGTGAAAAACGCCTACAACACCCAGTTCGCGATTGTCGTAGGTGGCGGCAATATCATCCGTGGCGACGCCGCGAGCAAGCGTGGGATGGACCGGGTCACGGCGGATTACATGGGCATGCTCGGCACCGTCATCAACGCCCTGGCGCTGCAGGATGCGCTCGAGAACCGGGGCCAGCCGACTCGGGTGCAGACCGCGATCAGCATGCACCAGATCGCGGAGCCGTACATCCGGCGGCGCGCCGTCCGGCACCTGGAAAAGGGCCGGGTGGTCATTCTCGCCGCCGGCAGCGGCAATCCTTATTTCAGCACCGACACCACGGCCGCGCTGCGGGCGGTCGAGATCGAGGCGGAGGTCGTACTCAAAGCGACCAAGGTCGACGGCGTCTATGATTCGGACCCTGTGACCAATCCCAAGGCCAAGCGATTTGCCAAGCTCGACTATCTCGACCTCATCAACAAAGATCTGCGCGTGATGGACCACACCGCGGTGACCCTCTGCCGCGAGAACAACATCCCCATCATCGTGTTCGACCTCTCGCACTCCGGAAACCTCGAAGGGGTCATCGCGGGGAAGCAGATCGGCACCCTGGTTGGAGCGCCCGCATGATCGAAGCCAACCTCAAAGACGCTGAAACCAAAATGCACAAGAGCCTGGAGGCCCTCGGCAAAGAGATCCTGACGATCCGGACCGGACGAGCAAGCCCGTCGCTGGTGGATAAGATCCCGGTCGAGTATTACGGAAATCCCACGCCGTTGAACCAGCTGGCCACGATCACGGTGCCGGAGCCCCGCTTGATCCTCATCCAACCGTGGGACCGAACCATCATCAGTGCGGTGGAGAAGGCGATCCAGAAGTCAGAGCTGGGATTGAACCCCGGCAACGATGGTCAGCTGATCCGGGTCCCGATTCCACCCCTGAACGAGGAGCGGCGGCGGGAATATGCGCGACTCGTGAAGCGCTACGCGGAGGGAGCGCATGTCGCGGTTCGCAACATCCGTCGTGAGCAAGTGGACCGCGTCAAGTCGCTCGAAAAGGAGAAGAAGATTTCGGCGGACGAGGCGCACCGCGGTGGTGATCAGCTGCAGAAGCTCGCCGACCGCTACATCGCCCTGGTCGACCAGATGGCGGCGCGCAAAGAAGCCGAAATCATGGAGGTCTAGCGCCCAAATACCCCAGGTGAGCCAGTTGCCCCCGCCCGAGCACGTCGCAATCATCATGGATGGCAACAGCCGCTGGGCCCGTGAGCGACTGCTGCCTCGCGTCATGGGCCACAAGGCTGGTATCGAGGCGATCCGTCGCGTCGCCGAGGCGGCCGACAAACGCGGCATCCGGGTCCTGACCCTCTATGCGTTCTCGACCGAGAACTGGTCGCGCCCGCGCGATGAGGTCGACGCCTTGATGAACCTGTTCTCGGAGACCATCCGCCGCGAGGTCGACGAGCTGGCAGAGCGCGGCATCGAACTGCGATTCTCCGGCCGCCTCCAGGACCTCTCCGCCCCACTCCAGGAGCAAATGCGCCAGGCGAACGAGCGAACTCGAGTCAGCGGGAGGGCGATTCTCAATATCGCGATCAATTACGGCGGCCGCCAGGAGATCATCGATGCGATCCACGAGCTCGCCAACGAGGGTGCAGACCTTACCCAGCTCGACGAAGTCGGCCTGGCGAGTCACCTCTACACGCGCGGGCTCCCCGATCCGGACCTGGTGATCAGGACCGCCGGCGAGATGCGACTCAGCAACTTCTTGCTCTGGCAGGCGGCCTATTCGGAGTTTTACAGCACCCAAACGTTGTGGCCAGATTTCGGCGGAACGGACTTCGACGAGGCGCTCGCCTCCTACCAGCGGCGCGTGCGCCGGTTTGGGGCGAGGCCGGAGGAGGTCTCCAATCGAGGCCGCTGATCTGAAGGCCGGCCAGCCTCCCGCGGTCGTGGCGCGGCGCTCCAACATGCCGGTCCGGATCGTCACCGCCGCCGTGCTGATCGCCCTCGTGCTGGCGGCCCTGATCGCGGGCTCCATCTGGGTCTACGCCGCGGTCGCGGTGGTCTTGGGCGCAGGGCTGATCGAGTACTGGCAGCTGACCCGCGCCATGGGCACGCCCGCGCCGATCTGGCTCCTCTTCCCGCTCGCCTATGCGCTCCTCCTGCGCGATCGGCTGCCCTCCTGGGCCGGCGTTACATTCCTGCTGGCGGCGGGGACCGTTGTCGGTCTAGGCGCGATGGTGTTCGTCCGCGACTGGAAAGCCAGCCTCAGCCGGTGGGCGCTGGCTGTCGGTGGCAGCCTTTATCTCGGTTTCTTATTGAGTTTCTATCTCGCACTCTATTTCTTGCACCAGCCGGATCCGAATCACCTCGGGTTCGGGTATGTCATCGCCGTCTTCGGTGCGATCTGGGTCGGCGACACGGCCGCGATGGTGGTGGGTGTTCGCTTCGGGCGACACCCGTTCTTCAAACGCATCAGCCCCAAGAAGACCGTGGAAGGGGCGGTTGCCGAGCTGATCGCCAGCATGCTTTTCTTTGGGGTCGCGGGCTTGCTCCTCAACATCAGCTTTCCGCATAACCTGATCCTTGGGCTTCTGATTGGGGCGGTGGCGGAGGTTGGCGACCTGGTCGAGTCGCAGATCAAACGGACTGCGGGAGTCAAAGACACCAGCCAGCTGATTCCCGGTCACGGCGGCGCGCTCGACCGTATTGATTCGCTACTCCTGGTGGGAGTCGTCGTGTACTATTACGTCACTTTCCTGCACCTGGCCTGAGCCGACGTGCAATGACCCGCGTGAAGCCCGCGTTTCAGCCCACAGAGATGAGATCTTCCCGTCCCTCCCCCCGCCGAATCGCGCTGCTGGGTGCGACCGGGTCCATCGGCCGCCAGGTCTGCGACCTCGTGGAGCGGCATCCCGATCGGTTCACGTTGCACGTGCTGGTCGCGGGGAGCGACGCCGCCGCGCTGGAAGCGGTCGCGCGCCGGCACCCCGAGGCACACGCGCTACTCGCACATGCGGTGGGAGCCGATCCGGCCCGCGCCGGGCGTGCCATCGATGAGGCCGTCAGCGATCCCGAGGTCGACCTCGTCGTCGTGGCCTCTTCGGGAAGCGCCGCGCTCGCGCCCACGCTCGCCGCGATCGACGCGGGCAAGGATATCGCACTGGCCACCAAGGAAGTGCTGGTCATGGCGGGCGAACTGGTGCGCGGGCGGATGCGCCGCCACGGGTCGCAGATTTTTCCCGTCGACAGCGAGCACAGTGCGATCTGGCAGTGCCTGTGGGGAGAGAATCGTGGCAGCGTCCGCCGGCTGATCATCACCGGCTCGGGCGGCCCGTTTCTGCGTCGCCCGCTCGAGACCTTGGAAACGGTCACGATTGCCGAGGCGCTCGCCCACCCGCGCTGGAAAATGGGTCCCAAGATCACCGTCGACTCCGCCACCATGATGAACAAAGGTCTCGAAGTGATCGAGGCCCATTTCCTGTTCGACGTGCCGTATCGTGCCATCGATGTGCTCATCCATCCGGAGAGCGTCGTCCATTCGATGGTGGAATTCGTCGATGGCAGCATCAAGGCCCAGCTCGGCGTTCCCGACATGCACCTGCCGATTGCGGTGGCGCTCAGCTTCCCGGAGCGTCTTAAGGGCGTGACGCCGGCGCCCGATCTGGCGGCGCTCGGTCAGCTGACCTTTGAAACCCTGGATGGGAACCGCTACCCGGCGGTGGCGCTGGCGCGCGAGGCCGGTGAGCGAGGTGGTATTGCACCCGCGGTGCTGAACGCCGCGAATGAAGAGGCGGTGGCTCTTTTCCTTCATGGCCAGCTTCGGTTCGTCGACATCATTCCCTCGGTACGTGCGGCCCTAGAGGCCGCGCTACCGGCGGAGGAGCTCACCCTCGACGCGGCGATCGCGGCTGATCGCTGGGCACGCGCCCACGTCCGCGCATCGGCGGGAGGAACCAGCCGGCTTCGGAGCAAGTTGCCGGCATGAGCCCGATCATCCTCGTCCCGCTCGTCATCCTCATCTTCAGCCTGCTGGTGATCGTGCACGAGTCCGGTCACTTCCTGACCGCGAAGCTCGCCGGCATCAAAGTCGAGCAGTTCAGCGTTGGTTTCGGGCCGCAGCTGGTCGGCTGGCAGCGCGGTGAGACGCTGTACGCGGTTCGCGCCATCCCATTGGGCGGCTTCGTCAAGCTCGCCGGCATGGACGGCAGCATGGATGCCGGTCCGCGCAGCTTCAACGCGCATCCACTGTGGCAGCGGTTCATGGTCATCGTCGCCGGATCCGCCTTCAACCTCGCGCTGCCGGTGTTGATCTTCTTCGGCGTCTACTCCACGATCGGGGCGGCTGAAGTCAAAACCCCGATCGAGGTCAGTGCCGTCGATACCGGCACACCAGCGTACAACGCCGGGCTCCAGCCCGGCGACGTCATCCGGGCCGTCAACTCGCACCCGATCAACAAGTTCGAAGACCTTCCCACGGCGCTCGATGCTGCTAAGAACACGCCGGTCACGGTCGTCGTCGAACGCGACTCGAGACTGGTGACGCTGACCATCACACCCAGGTTGGATCCGAATACGGGCGGCTACATCCTTGGGTTTCACCCGGCGGCACGGACCTGGAAGCCCGGCCCCATCGAGGCGGCGGGGCTGGCGGTTCGCCAGACGGGTGATTCGATCGCCGGCATCGCCGGTGGCATCTACCAGCTGGCGACTGATAAGAGCCTCGGTGGTCTGCTCGGTCCCCGCGGTTTGGAAGGGCCGGTGGGCATCGTCAAGACCACCGCCCGCGCGGCGCAAGCGGGGATCCTGTCGGTGGTCGGCGTCGTGGCGCTCCTGAGCCTCAGCCTGGGCCTGGCCAACATCCTGCCGTTCCCGGCTTTAGATGGCGGTCGGGCCGCCTTCCTGGTACTTGAACTGATCCGGGGACGGCCTGTCGATCCGGCTCGGGAGCAGGTGGTGCACTACGTGGGGCTGGCTCTCTTGTTTGCTTTGATCGGATTGGTGACATATAACGATGTGCTGAGATGAGGTCATGAGAACCCGCCGCAAGTCGGTTCCGGTTCGTGTCGGTGACGTGGTCATCGGCGGTGCCGCCGAGATCGTGGTCCAGTCCATGACCAAGGCGGACACGCGTGACGTCAGGGCGACGCTCAACGAGATCGCCCGCCTCAAGGACGCGAACTGCCGGATCGTCCGCGTCGCAGTTCCCACGAAAGAAGCGGCGCAGGCGATGATCGAGATCAAGAAGGGCTCGCCGCTGCCGATCATCGCCGACATTCATTACGATGCGCCGCTGGCCCTGCTCGCGCTGGAGGCGGGTGTCGACGGACTCCGGCTAAATCCCGGCAACATCAAGGACCCGGAGAAGGTCAAGGAGATCACGCGCCGGGCGAAGGAGCGGGAGATCCCGATCCGAATCGGCGTCAACGCCGGCTCGCTGCCCGGGCGTGCCAAAGAGGGCGCGGGCGTCCGGCCGCCGACCGAAGAGGTGGTGGCGGCGATGGTCAGCGCCGCGCTCGGCCATATCCACATCCTGGAATCGCTCGACTTCAACTTGATCAAGGTCTCGATGAAGGCCTCCGATCCACCCACCATGATCGCCGCCAACCGGGCGATCGCGGACAAGATCTCCTATCCGCTGCACCTGGGCGTAACGGAGGCCGGCCCGCCTCGCACCGGCGCTGTCAAGAGCGCGGTCGGCATCGGCGTGTTGCTGGAGGAAGGCATCGGGGATACGATTCGCGTCTCGCTCGCCGGTGACTCGGTCGAGGAAGTTGAGGTGGGCTACGGCATCGTCAACGCGCTCGCGGAAAAGCTGACCGGGCCGAACCTGATCGCCTGCCCGATGTGCGGCCGGCTCGAGATCGACATGCTGCCGATGGTCGCCGAGGTCGAGAAGGCACTCAAGCGGATCAAGCGACCGATCAACGTCTCGGTGATGGGCTGCGTGGTGAACGGCCCTGGCGAGGGGCAGCACGCCGATATCGGCATCGCGGGCGGCAAGAACAAGGGCATTCTCTTCAAGCACGGCAAGATCGTCGGCACCTTCCCGGAAAAAGAACTGGTGCCCGCGTTGCTCCGCGAACTGGACATCATCGCCAAAGAGGACGAGCAGAAGCTGGCGTCGTAGCCCCCGTATACTCCTAAGCCACATGGCTGAGGACGACGGGCCAGAATCCGGTTTCGTCAAGGAGATCCGCAAGCAGTCCACGGATTTTCCAGGCTGGTACAACGACGTCGTCCGTAAGGGGCAGCTCGCCGACTACTCACCGGTGCGGGGCTGCATGGTCATTCGCCCCTACGGCTACTCGATTTGGGAAAACATCCGCGATCCCCTCGACGGGCTGATCAAGCAAACCGGCCACGAAAACTGGTACTTCCCCGCGCTGATCCCACTCAGCTTCTTGATGAAAGAAGCCGAGCACGTTGAGGGGTTCCAGCCGGAATTCGCGATGGTCACGCGCGGCGGCGGCAAGGAGCTCGAAGAGCCGCTCGTGCTCCGGCCGACGTCCGAAACCATGATCGCGAGCACGCTGCGCGATTACATCCAGTCCTACCGGGACCTGCCGGTCCTGACCAACCAGTGGAACAACGTGTTTCGCTGGGAGCTACGCACCCGATTGTTCCTTCGAACCCTGGAGTTTCTCTGGCAGGAAGGCCACACCTTCCACGAGACCGCCACCGAGGCGGAGGAGGAAGTGGCGCGGATGCTCGATGTCTACCGCCAGATTGCCGAAGACTGGTGCGCGATCCCCGTCCTTAGCGGCCGAAAATCCGACACCGAGAAATTCGCCGGCGCACAGTACTCGACGTCGATCGAAGGCATGATGCTCGACGGGAAGGCGCTCCAGATGGGGACTTCCCACTACTTCGGCGAGAATTTCACGCGAGCCTACGACCTCACGTTTACCGGCCGCAACAACGAGCGCCAGTATCCTCACTCGACCAGCTGGGGGATGACCACGCGCATGGTCGGCGCGGTCGTGATGGCGCACGGCGACGATTCCGGCATGCAACTGCCGCCTCGGGTCGCACCGGTCCAGGTCGTTGTCGTCCCGATCTTTCGCAGCGACACCGAACGCAGCCAGATCGACACCGCGCTGCAGCAGGTCTTGATCGACCTCGAGGACATCCGGGTCAAGGTCGATTGGCGCGACGAACGGCCCGGCTTCAAGTTCAACGAGTGGGAGCTGAAGGGCGTGCCGCTGCGGATCGAGATCGGCCCCCGCGACCTGGCCAAGGGCGAGGTCACGGTCGTGCGGCGGCTGAACCGAGCCAAGCAGCCCGTCCCGCTGGGCGACCTGGGCGTCACTATTCCCGCGATGCTCGAGGAGATCCAGCTGGCGCTTTTGGCTCGGGCTCGCGAATTTCGCGAGGCTCACACCGTCAGGCTCGATTCGCTGGCGGCGCTGGTGAAATTCTTCGACACCTCGATTGGCTTTGCCATCACTCCCTGGTGTGGCCGGGCCGAGGATGAACGGACGGTCACAGACCGGACGAAGGCCACCACGCGGGTGCTGATGCCGGGGTCAGTCCGGCCGGGGCAGGTCTGCGCCATCTGCGGCCAGCCGGCCGCCGTCGAGGTCGTCTGGGGAAAGGCGTACTAAGAACGGCCTGATTGGGGTTTCGGAAGTTCGGGGATAATTTCGCCATCAACGAGCGAGGAACCCGGTTATGCAGTTTGCCGATCTCCTGAGCAGGGTCAACTACCTGCCGCCGAAAGACGTCGAGGTGCTGTCGCGCGCCTACGATGCCGCGGCCAGCGCCCACCATGACCAGAACCGGCTGTCCGGCGAGAAATTCATCGAGCACCCGCTGAGTGTCGCCGTCATCCTGGCGGATCTCCAACTCGACCGCGACACGCTGGCGGCCGCCATCCTGCACGACACCGTCGAGGATACGCACCTGACGATCGCGGACCTGGAGCAAAGCTTCGGCCACGACGTCGGCAAGCTGGTCGCCGGCGTCACCAAGCTGGAGAAGATCTCCTTCCGCAGCCAGGAGCAAGCCCAGGCCGAAAACGTCCGCAAGATGCTGGTCGCCATGGCAGAGGACGTTCGCGTCGTGCTGATGAAACTCGCGGATCGGCTTCACAACATGCGAACCGCCAATTTTCTACCGGAGGTCCGCCGCCGCGCGATGGCGCAGGAGACGCTCGACATCTACGCCCCGCTGGCACACCGGCTGGGGATCTGGAACATCAAGTGGGAACTCGAAGACCTCTCCTTTGCGCAGCTGCATCCGGAGGAGTACCGGGAGATCGTCAAGAAGATCGCCCACAAGCGCAAAGAGCGGGAAACCTACGTCGACGACGTCAAGGAAATCCTCGAACGCGAGCTGTCGAGTGTCGGGATCAAGGCCGACACCACCGGCCGGCCGAAGCACGTCTACAGCATCGCCGCCAAGCTCGCGATGGGCAAAGACTTCGACGAGATCTACGATCTTTCGGCGATCCGGGTGCTCACCGACTCGATCAAGGACTGCTACGGCGCGTTGGGCGTCATCCACTCGCTCTGGAAGCCGATCCCCGGTCGCTTCAAGGACTACATTGCGATGCCGAAGTCAAACGGTTACCAGTCACTGCACACTACCGTGGTCAGCCATAGCGGCGAGCCCATGGAAATCCAGATCCGCACCCAGGAGATGCATCGCATCGCCGAGTGGGGGGTCGCGGCGCACTGGACCTACAAAGAGGGTGGCAAGGAAGACCGCAAGATGGATCAGCGGTTCGCCTGGCTACGCCAGCTCATGGACTGGCAGAAGGAAGTGCTGGACGCCGAGAAGTTCGTCGACGCCGTCAAGATCGATGTCTTCCGCGATGAGGTGTTCGTTTTCACGCCGAAAGGAGATGTGCTGGCGCTGCCCAGTGGCGCGACCGCCGTTGACTTTGCCTACCGGATTCACACCGAGGTCGGCCACCGGTGCATCGGCGCCAAGGCGAACGGGCGTATGGTTCCCCTCGATTACCCGCTGCAAAACGGCGACATCGTCGAGGTCCTGACGTCGAAGGGCCCGCACGGACCGAGCCGTGACTGGCTGGGCTTTGTCAAAACGGCGGGGGCCGCCCAGAAGATCCGGGTCTGGTTCAAGAAAGAGCGGCGAGAAGAGAACGTGACCAAGGGGAAGGAGCTGCTCGACAAGGAGTTCCGTCGCATGCAACAACGTGCGCTGGCCTCGATCGGGGAGGAAAAGGTGCTCGAGCTCGCCAAGGAGTTCCGTTTCACCGACCTCAACGACTTCTACGCCGCCATCGGTTATGGCGACGTCAGCCCCCACTCGGTGCTGCTCAAGTACATGGTGGCGGGGCAGCCCGAGGTCGATGACAATGGCGAATTCCCGCTGATCCCGCTGGTCCCGCAGTTCAAGCCCACGGGGGAGATCCGGGTCAAGGGTGAGCGCGGGGTGCTAACCCAGATCGCGCAATGCTGCAAGCCGGTGCCGGGTGACCCGATAGCCGGCTACATCACCCGCGGCAAGGGCATCACCGTGCATCGGAGCACCTGCAAGAACGTGATGAACGTCAGCAACCAGGACCGGTTGGTGGAGGTCGACTGGGATACGGGCGGCCGCCAGCTTTATCCCGTGGGCATCAAGATCGAGGCCTGGGACAGGACCGGCCTGCTTCGAGATATCGCGACCGTGATCGCCGAGAGCAAGATCAACCTCACCGGTGCGGAGGTCCAAGTCTACGACGACAAGACGGCGGTCATTTCGACCACGGTCGAGATCAGCAGCCTGACCCAGCTGAGCCGGCTGATGGAACGGCTGGAGACGGTCAAAGACGTGCATACGGTCGCCCGGGAAGGCAACCTGGCGAGGAACTAAGCCTCTCGATCGTTACCGGTTCGTCACTCCAAGGTCGCGGCCGGCCGGGGAAAGGGTTGCCGTAAGACCTCCTGCCTAGCATCGAATTCCGATGGGTGCCCCGTCAACTGGCTGGCGCATGCTTGCAGCGTTCTTCGGCGTCGCCTTTGGCGTCGCCTTGCTGTTCGCGCTCGTCGCGCTAGTCGCACTGCAACCACGGGACGGCCTGGCCTGGGTGCAGGTCCCCGATCTCTCGGCGGACCTGCGGGTCGACGGCGGCCTCCAGACCAAACCGCTCAAGAACACCGTGGTTGCGGCCGTGCTGCAGGACCAGAAGCTCGATGGCGCCACGGCGAGCGGCCTCGCCCTGGCTCCGGCGCTCGCCAACGCGCCGCAGCAGCCGACTGTCGCGTTGAATCTGCCGCCGGCCGCGCGGCCAGTCACCACGCCCGATCCAAACGCGGTGCCCGCGCCGACCCCCACCCCCACACCGCCGCCCAACTTTGCGATCACCTCGGCGAACGAGCTGGTGAGCAAATCGAAGGCCGGCAATGGAAACAATGAGGGCCACTGCTCGCAGGTGACGATCACGGCCAGCGGCAGCTTCACCACCAATGGCGCCGGCGGGTCAGTTTCCTACGAGTGGGTGCGTGTTGACGCGCAGGGCGCTCGGACCGTGATCTCCGAGGCGCCGATCCAGGTGGCCCCCGGCGACCGGAGCACCCATGCGGTCGCGAGCGACACCTTTACGCCCGCGCACAGCGGCACCGAACAGCTCGTCTTCCTCAGCCCCGCCTACTCTGTTCCGGCGCAGAGTTGGAACTGTGTTGGCTAGGTCGCGCGTTCGCACCCGTCTGACGATGCCTACGCTCAAAATCCGTACCCAGATCATCCTGCCCTTCTTGCTGCTGATGCTGATCCTGGGCGTGATCGGCTCCTACCTGACCACCAGCCTGGTCGCGACCTCGCTGGAAAACCGGATCGCCGACCAGCTCGTCCACTCGGAGGACGCCGCACTGGACGCCGCGGTCAAACTCCAGGGGCGCCAGGTCGCGGCCATCCGCCTTGTCGTCAACACCGAGGGCGTCGACCAGGCGGTTGCGGCCGGCGACGCCGCCGCCCTTCGCCGCTTGATCGTGCCCCTCGAAGTGAACAACCGGCTGGGCACCGTGATGATCTTCGACCCCCGCGGAAAAACCATTCTTGAAATCAGCCAGCCGGATGCGACCAATCCCGGCGGCCTCGTCTTCGGGAGTGGGACCGATCTGTCGAGCGAGCCCGTGGTGAAGCCGGTGCTCAGGGGTGAGTACGACACACTTGGAGACAAGTTCATTGGCTATGTCGGCTCGCCACCGGCGGCGCTGGCAGCAGCCGGCCCGGTCTTACTGGGCGACCGCGTCGTAGGTGGCGTGCTCGTCCAAACGCCACTGGCCGGTGTGCTGAACGAGATGCAAACCAAGGCGCAGGCGGATGTCGCGCTCCTCGATGCCGGCGGTCGGCTGGTGGGCAGCACACTCCCCGGCACCAAGGGGGACCTCATCGACCAACCTCTCCGCTCCTACCTCGCCCTCGCCTCTCCTGGCCGAGCGGCCACGCGAAGCATTTCTGTGAGTGGTCAGGATTATGAGTTTCAATTCACCAACTTCTACCTACGCCAGGCGTCCGCGGGCTACCTCGCGGTCGCGGTGTCGCGTAAGAGCGTCATCCAGGCCGGCGTCCAGTCGGCGATCCAGATGACGGCGCTCTTCGCCGGGGTTGTGCTGATCCTGCTGTTGATCGGCTATCTGCTGGCGTTGCGCCTGACCCGCCCAATCGAGGCGCTGGTGGCGGGGACGCAGGCGATCGCTCGTGGCGACCTGACCAAGCGGCTGGACGTCAGACGCCGAGACGAGCTGGGCGAGCTGGCGAGCGCGTTCAACGTGATGACAGCGGACCTGCAAGAGCGAACCCGGTCGCTGAATGAGCAGATGCGCCGCCTCGCCGCGCTGTCGCAGACGAGCCAGGGCCTGGGCAAGGACAGCGAGCCGGGTGCCATGGCGGAGGCGATCCTCGGGGTGAGCCTGAAGGCACTCGGGCTCGAAACCGCCCTCTTGCTCGCGCGCAACGAGGCGAACGGGCTCGAAGTCCGCGCCATGGTTGGCGCCGTCGGCAAGGCGGTCGGGCAGCTGACCCGCCTGAGCCCGCTGAAGCTGGCGGACGGATTTTCGAGCGAAGCCTCGGCCGATGTGGAGATCGCAGAAACCCTTGCGACCGATGACCGACGGGGCCTGCGTCTCTTCGCTGAGCTCGCCGGCGTCCAACGCGCCCTGGTCGTGCCTCTGATTCGCGGCGAGCGGAACGCGGGATACCTCGTCACCGGTCTGGCCGCGGGGTACACGCTGCCCAAGCAGGATGTC